>Ga0308160_10000595_pt1 | contig 65654 bp, 65 predicted proteins | sample PhyFR1_FD_201036 | JGI IMG/M metagenome (GOLD analysis project Ga0308160, IMG submission 201036) | Phyllosphere microbial communities from UC Gill Tract Community Farm, Albany, California, United States - DLSLF.R1 | ecosystem: Host-associated > Plants > Phyllosphere > Unclassified | place: USA... | reverse complement strand
GGCCTCAAAATGGCTTGAGGTTCATGCGCCAGCCGGGATCCGTCATTTCTCCTGACGGATCAGCCTCGGCTTCACGCCTTCATTCGTCATCACCACCGGCTTGATCGTGCCATCGGCATTGAAGTGCAGGTGCTCGATCGCCATCTCGCGATGATGGCCGCTGGTCTCTTTCAGCGGCCGCCGGTGATACGCGATATACCAGTCATCGGTCCCCGGAACATTCACCACCGAATGATGCCCGGCGCCTTTTGCGATCCGGGTGTCTTGCTGCAGGATCGTGCCAACCCGCTTGAACGGCCCGAATGGCGATGAACTCATCGCATAGGCGACCCGGTAATCCGGCCCGGTCCATCCGCCTTCCGACCACATGAAGTAATACACGCCCTTGCGCTTGACCATGAACGAGCCTTCGACATAGGCAGGGTCGGGCGTGATTTCCTTGTAGGTGGCGCCGTCCGCGAAGGGCACCACGCTCAACAGGTCGGGGGCGAGCTTGACGACATTGGCGTGCTTCCAGCCGCCGTAATACATATACACCTGGCCGTCGTCATCCTTGAACACCATCTGGTCGATCGGTTGCGCGCCGTTGTGGATTTCGCCGATCAGCGGTTTGCCCAGCGCATCCTTGAACGGCCCTTGCGGACGGTCGCTGACGGCGACGCCGATGCCGCCCAGCTGGCCATTGGTCTTGATGTCGTTGGCGCCGAAGAACAGGTAATACTTGCCCTTGTGTTCGATCGCCGACGGCGCCCACACCGCATACGCCGCCCACGCCACGTTCTCGACGTCGAGCACGTGCTCGTGTTTGGTCCAGTTGACCAGGTCGGGCGACGAGAAGGCGTTGAGGAAGGTCTGCTTCAGGTATGGTTCCCAGATCAGGTCGGACTGGGCGCGCATGCGCGTCTGCTCGGGCGTGAAGGCGCGCGAGCGGTCGGGCGTGCCGAAATCGTCAGAATAGGTCGGATAGATCCAGTAGGTCTTGCCGTAGAGGCGGATTTCCGGGTCGGCATACCAGCCGGGGACGATCGGATTGGCGCCGTGCGAGGGCAGGCTGACACTGCAGGACAGCGCGAGCGCCAGAGCGGGTACAACGGTGAAAGGCTTGATTTTCATTGCCGAACATCTCCTTGTGCTTGTTATTCCCGGACCGCCCCGCCTACCTGCCGATCGACTCCCGAATCCGCGTGGCCAGCATGTCCAGGGTAAATGGTTTGGTCAGCACCGCCATGCCCGGCTCCAGCTGACCGTTGGTCAACAGCGCCGTCTCGGCAAAGCCGGTGATGAACAACACCTTCAGGTCGGGCCGGCCCACGCGCGCCGCGTCCGCCATCTGGCGGCCGTTCATCAGGCCCGGCAGGCCGACATCCGAAATCAGCAGGTCGACGCGCGACTTCGACTGCAGCAGCGCCAGGCCGCCGGCGCCGTCGGCCGCTTCCAGCGCCGTGTAGCCGAGCTCGCGCAGCAGGTCGGTCACCAGCATGCGCACGCTCGGTTCGTCATCCACCACCAGCACCGTCTCGCCGGCGCCGGCAACTGGCGCGCCCGCGCCCTGCGGTGCGCCATCGTCGTGGTCGGCCTCGCCCAGGTGGCGCGGCAAGAAGATCGACACCGTGGTGCCCTCGCCCTCGCTCGATTCGATGCGCACCTGGCCGCCCGACTGCTTGGCAAAGCCGTAGATCATCGACAGGCCGAGCCCGGTGCCCTGGCCGATCGGCTTGGTGGTGAAGAAGGGGTCGAAGGCCTTGGCGATCACGTGCGGCGGCATGCCGGTGCCGGTGTCGGACACGCACAGCGACAGGTACTCGCCTTCGGCCATGTCATAGGCGCGCGCCGCGCCCGCATCGATGTGGCGGTTCGATGTACCGACCGTGATGTGGCCGCCGTCCGGCATGGCGTCGCGCGCGTTGATGCACAAATTGAGCAGCGCGTTCTCGAGCTGCGACTGGTCCACCAGCGCCGGCCATAGCTGCGGCGTGTAGCCGGTATCGACCTGCACGCTGGGGCCGACGGTGCGCCGGATCATGTCGAGCATGCTGGTGATCATGGCGTTGACGTCGGTCGACTTCGGCGCCAGCGTCTGGCGCCGCGAGAACGCCAGCAGGCGGTGGGTCAGCGCCGCCGCGCGCCGGGTGGCGCCCAGCGCCACGCCGATGTATTTGTCGGTCTCTTCCATGCGGCCCTGCTTGATGCGCATGTTCATCAGTTCGAGGCTGCCCGAAATGCCGGCCAGCAGATTGTTGAAGTCGTGCGCCAGGCCGCCGGTGAGCTGGCCCACCGCTTCCATTTTCTGCGACTGGCGCAGCAGATCCTGCGCGCGCTCGAGTTCGGCCTGCTGTTCACGCTCGACCGTGATGTCGCGGCCGGTGGCGTAGGTCACGCCATCGGCCGGCACCCCCACCCACGACAGCCAGCGCCAGCCGCCATTCTTGTGGCGATAGCGGTTTTCGAGCTGCAGCCATGGCAGGTCGCGCTCGAGCGCGTCGCGCCAGGCGGCCTCGGTGCGGTCACGGTCATCCGGGTGCACGAATTCCAGGAACACCGAGGCGGCGACTTCTTCTTCGGACCAGCCGAGCGTGGTTTCCCAGGCCGGGTTGGATGCCTGGATAAAGCCCTCGCCGTCGATCACGCCCAGGATGTCGAGACTGATCTGCCAGGTGCGGCCGCGCGCCAGCGCCTGGGCCTGCACCTTCTGCTCGAGTTCGTCGTTCAGGGCGCGCAGCTTCAGGATCGCGTGGTCGCGCTCGGCTTCCACGGCGCGCCGTGCCTGGACGTCGATCAGCACGCCGGGAAAGTGCAGGCCGCTGCCGTCCGGCGCCAGGTCGACCCGGCCGTTGGCTTCAATCCAGTAGTAGTGGCCGTCGACGCGCTTGACCCGGTATTGATGGGCGTAATGGCCGCCGCGCGCGATGGCTTCGTTGATGGCTTGCGCCAGCCCGGCCTGGTCGTCCGGGTGCACGGTGGCGACCACCTGCGACAGGCTCAGGCCAACGCGGCCCAACGCAGGATCGAGGCCGAACGCGTTGGCAAATGCTTCGTCCACCGTAAACCGGTCGGTCGTCAGATCCCAGACCCAGGTGCCGATGATGGCGCCTGCGGTCAGCGCCAGCTGCACCCGCTCGGCATCCTCGCGCGTGCTGGCTTCGCTTTCGCGCAGCACCGCTTCGCTGGTGGCTCGGCGGCGCAGGGTGAGTACGGCTTCCGTCGTCTCGATGCAATTGCACAGCAGCCCAAGAATGGCGCCGTCGTCGCCGCGCACCGGGCCGTACGAATAGGTGAACCAGGTCTGTTCGGCGTAACCGCGGCGCTGCATGACCAGCGCAATGTCGTTCATGCGGTGCGATTCGCCATTGATCAGGGTGCGCTCGACCAGCGGCCCCAGCACGTCCCAGATCTCGGGCCAGACGGCGCGAAACGGTTGCCCGAGGGCGTTCGGGTGCTTGTCGAACAGGATTTCGGCGTAGGCGTCGTTGTAGATCAGGATCTGGTCCGGGCCCCAGACGATGAAGCTGGGGAAGGCCGAACCGAGCACCACGCTGACGCTGGTGCGCAGCGCCGCGGACCACGCCGACAGCGGGCCCAGGGCCGACCTGCGCCAGTCATGGACGCGGATTGCCTCGCCCATCGCACCGCCCGCAACCGGAAACGCCAGCGCCTCGTTCATGCGCACGGCAGCCTTTTACGGCGTGCCGCGAGCGCTTTTGAAAGATGGGTACGCGTGGTCATGCTGCATTATGGCATGAGTGACATTGCTCACATAAAAGATGGAGCGTTTGCAGACTCATCGGCAAGAGTCAACCGGATGGGGGACGGACACGAGGTCGGCTCCAGTGCTGAACAAGCCCCTCATGTCCCCGGCGCCTGGCGCGCCGGTGTCGTGGCTCAGGCGGCCAGCGCCATCCGTGGCGCGCCGCTGCGTGCGCGCGCCGGCTGGGCGGCAGACGCATTGGCATCGAGCTTGAACACGCTCACCATTTGCTGCAGCGCGCCGGCCTGATCCTGCAGGGCGCCGGTGGCGGCGGCGGCTTCTTCGACCAGTGCGGCGTTCTGCTGGGTCGCCTGGTCCATATGGATGACCGCTTCGTTGATCTGCTGGATGCCGGCGCTCTGCTCTTCGCCTGCAGCCAGGATCTCGGCCATGATGTCGCTGACGCGGGTCACGCTGCTAACGATCTCTTCCATCGTGGCGCCGGCGCTGTCGACCAGGGTCGAACCGGCTTCGACGTTGGTAACCGAGGTGCTGATCAGCTCCTTGATTTCCTTGGCTGCCGCCGCCGAACGCTGCGCCAGGTTGCGCACTTCACCGGCCACGACCGCGAAGCCGCGGCCCTGCTCGCCTGCTCGGGCTGCCTCGACTGCCGCGTTCAGCGCCAGGATATTGGTCTGGAACGCGATGCCGTCGATGACGGTGATGATGTCGACGATGCGCTTGGACGAGGCATCGATCGCGCCCATGGTCTGCACCACTTCGGCCACCAGCTTGCCGCCGCGGTTGGCGACTTCGGACGCGGTACGCGCCACATTGTTGGCTTGGCGCACATTGTCGGCGTTGTGCTGCACGGTGCTGGTCAGTTCTTCCAGCGACGATGCGGTTTCTTCCAGTGCGCCGGCTTGCTGCTCGGTGCGCGCCGACAGATTCATGTTGCCGGCCGCGATCTCGCCACTGGCGCTGGCGATCGACATGCTGCTGTCGCGCACGCCACGAACGGTGGCGGCCAGCTGGCGCTGCATATTGCCCAGGCCGCCGAGCAGCGCGCCCATCTCGTCGTTGCGGTCGACCTTGATCGTGGTCGACAGGTCGCCAGCGGCCATCGCCTCGAAGTGGCCCAGCGCATGATTCAGCGGGCCCATGATGGCGCGCAGCAGCAGGACCGACGACACGATTGCAACCAGCAGGCCCAGCACCACTGCGCCGCCCGACAACCACATCATGGTGCCGAACAGGCGCGCGCTGTCTTCATACGACTTGCGGGCCGTCGTCATCTGGTATTCATCGAGCGCTTCGGATGCCTTGTTGAAGCTGCCGTACAGCGACGTCAGCGATTTCATCGACAGTTCTTCGATACGCTCGGCGTTCTGTTGCTCGACCGCGGCCGACAGGGCCAGCAGGCCTTCATCGATATAGCGCTTGCGTTCGGTGTCGAGGTTTTTCGCCAGGACCTCTTCTTCGGCGTCGCGCGACAGCGCCAGGTAGCGTTGCCACTCGCGGTTCGAGTCGTCCATGAAGCCCTTGGCGCGGCTCAGCGTCTTGGCGACGTCCGGCGCGTCCGGGTGAAACACGGCGCGGTCGAAGCCGAAGCGCGCGCGGTTCAGGAAATTCTTGGCGTCGTTGATCGCGATGCTCGACACCAGCTGGTTCGAATACACCTCTTCCAGCGCCGCATGTTCCGAGCGCTGTCCGTAGATGCCGCCGGCGCCGATGGCCGCAATCAGGAAGCCCAGAAAGGCCATGGTGGCGACCAGACGGGCGCGCAATGAAAGTTTGGAAAACATTGTTGTCCTGGAATTGAAATTTACGAAAAGTAAGCAAAATCCAGAGAAACGATACTCCTAAGCTTGTCAAAAATCAGCAGAAGTCGCTTACTAGTGAGTAATTTTTGTACCGACAGTTGTTTCCTAGCGACAATTAATGAGAATGTCTGAATGGCTCGATAACGCCTGTTGTCATAGTTTCCAGACTTTACATACCAGACTAATTCAGCCGACCAGCCGGGAATGCGATCGGTGCAGCACGCATCAGGCGCAGGCGTTTGACAACCAGAACGGCGGTCAGGGCGAAGGCCGTTATCAGCGCAACCGGCCAGAACGGCAAGCCGAAAGCGGCGTATGCAGCAATGCCTACCATTGGCCCGATATAACTCAGTGCGAACGCGATGGCCCACATGCCGAAGATGGGCCAGACGCTGCTGCGGGCATGGTCGCGCAATGCCAGCGCCAGCGTCGGCAGGGTCATGCAGCACACGCCGGCTTGCTGCCACAGTGCGCTGCCCTCCATGCCGCTCGCCAAACCCAGCATGAGTGCGGCGCTGCTCGCCATCAGCCAGATCGTCAGCGACTGGCGCAGTTGGGCGCGCGCCAGCAGCTCGTTGAAACCGGCGGCGCCCGCCGGAAACGCCGGCGCCAGCCGCACCAACGCCTGCTCGCCGGTGGTGCGCGCCAGCCAGGCCGGCGCCATGCCGGCCTGGAACACGAACACCAGCAATACGCCCGAGATCGTTACCCAACTCAATTGGGCAAAGTAGCTGGTCATGCCCGGCAGCAGGCCGCGCTGCGCCAGGTAGATGACGGCGCCGATGCCCAGGGCGGCGAACGCCAGGCCGTTGGCCGCCGCCGCCGGCAGGCTGCGTCCGAGCGCGCGCATCAGCAGTGGGCCCGGCCGTCGCTGCGCCAGCGCGCGCCGCAGCAGCAAGCCATCCCATGAAAACCGGCCCGGCTCCTGGTCGAGCACCGTGCGCGCACCGAAAGCCGAGCTGCCGGCCTGCTTGGCCAGCATGTCCCAATGCCGCTTGCCGGCTTGTGGAAAAATCGCCAGCGTCGTCAAGGCGCCGAGCGGCGCCAGCAAGGCCAGCGCCAGGTGTGAGCCGAGCAGGCCGTCGACGGCCAGCAGCAACGGCCGTGGCAGGCGCTGGTGGAGGACGACGCCGGCCAGCAGCGGCAAATAGATCAGCCAGGCAATCCTGATACCGGATGTCATGCCAGCCACGCCAAGTGTCAGGAAGGCCGCCAGCCACAGGCCCGGCCCCGGCGCCTTCGTGGTCACCAACATGCCCGCCCCCAGCACGCCGATGCCCAGCAGCCAGACCAGCAGGGTCAACTCGACCAGACGGCGGCGCAGGCCCGGCACCAGTTGCGCGTTGGCAGGCGTGTTCAGCTTGAGCGCGCCGGGCAGGTAGCCCAGCGACCAGGCCAACAGCAAAAAGCCGGCCGGGGTGCACAGTGCCCAGCTCAGCCAGGCAGCGGAGCTGGCGCTGATGGCGGCGATCCCGGTCGATACCAGCGTCGTGAACACGGCCAGCAACAGCAACAGGCGCGGCGAGAAGGCGCGGGTAAAGCCCAGCGCCGCACGCCACAGCAGCCAGTATTGCGCCAGGCTCCGGCTCATTGGGTCGCCTCGAGGAACAGCTGCTCAAGGCTGAGCGAATCGGTGCGCACCCCGCCCTGCGCCTGGTGCGCGCCTTCGAGCAGGTCGTCGAGCGGGCCTTGCAGCACGATCTTGCCGTCTTTCAGAAAGGCGACGTCGAGCGCCACCCGCTCGAGGTCGGTCAGGATATGGGTCGAGAACACGATCGTGGTGCCGCGCTCGACCACCTCATCGATCAGCTCGCCCAAGAAGGCGCGCCGACCGGCCGGGTCGAGCGCCGACACCGGTTCGTCCAGCACCAGCAGCGCGGGGTCATGCGCCAGGGCGCGGATGATCGACAGGCGCTGGCGCTCGCCGCCCGACAAGCGGCGGATCGGCTTGTTGAGATCGAGCACGTCGAAACCCCAGCGCGTCAGCAGCGTCGCCACCCGTTCGTCGTTCCAGCGCGGATACAGCGCCTTGAAGTAGGCCAGCATCTGCCGCGGCGTCATCCACTCGAACAGATCCGACTTCTGCGGCACGTAGCCGATGCGGGCGCGATTCGCGTCCGACAGCGCGCCGAGTGGTTCACCGAACAGCGCGATGGCGCCGGCATCGACTTCGCGCAGGCCCAGCATGCATTCCATCAGGGTCGACTTGCCGGCGCCGTTGCGCCCCAGCAGACCGATTACCTGCCCTCTTCTGACCTCCCAGTCGAGCCCGTCGAGCACGGTCTTGCCGCCGAAGCGCATGGCCACGCCACGCATCTGGATAAGGGATGAGGTCACGATTGTTCCTTGAGTATGTGGGTGAAAAGTGCGACGACGGTGTCGGCGTCGAGTTCGAGTTCGCGTGCCTCGCGCGCGGCGCGTTCGAGGATCGGGCGCAGCAGCCTGGCGCGCTCGGGGGCGTCGTGCTTGTCGCGCGGCTGGCCGGCGACTGTCATGCCGATGCCGCGCCGGCGCACCAATACGCCTTCGACCTCGAGCAGGCCGTAGACCTTGGAGACCGTCATCGGGTTGACCGTGAGCTGCTGGGCCACGTCGCGTACCGACGGCAGCGTTTCGCCCGGTGCCAGCTGGCCAGCGGCGACCAGGCGCCGCACCTGGTCGACCAGTTGGCGATAGATCGGGTCGGACGAGCCGGGAGTGATCGAAAACAGGTAGTTGGGTAGCGTGGCCATCGCGTATTGGTGTATTAGTTGGTTAATACACCACCTGCGCAGATGGCGGGTGTCAACGACCAGGATTCATTTCATGCGTGGCGGGTAGTGCGGAATGGATAATGCGGAAGGCCATTGCCGCACGTGGCGGCAATGGCCGATGCTACTGACGACAAAAAGAAATTACAGATGCGCCGTAATCTGCGGCATCAGATCGTCGAAGGTACGGCCGTTGCCGTTCTCGCCGATTGCATGCATCTTCCACTCGCCGTTATGGCGATACAGCTTGGCCATGATCTGGGCCGAGTGCGAACCCGTCACCGACAGGTTGAAGCGCGCCACCTCTTGCCCATTGGCGGCGTTGATCAGGCGGCAGTAGGCATTCTCGACGCTCGAGAAATTCTGGCCGGTGAAGCTGTTCACCGTGAATACCAGCGCCTTGACGCCGGCCGGCACGCTGCTCAGGTCGACCGAGATCTGCTCGTCGTCGCCATCGCCGGCGCCGGTGCGGTTGTCGCCGCTGTGGACGATGCTGCCGTCATTGCTCTTGAGCTGGCGGAACCAGATGGTATCGATCGCGCGGTTCGATTCGTCGAACATCACCACCGAGGCGTCCAGGTCGACCGCTTCGGTCTTGCCGCCGCCGAAGCCGAAGAAGCCCTTCGACTTGATCGCGTCCCAGCCCAGGCCCATCGTCACACGGCTCAGACCGCCGCCGGCTTCCTTGTCGAGGGAAATCTTCTGTCCCTTTTGCAGATTGACTGACATTGTCTTGCTCCTTATTTTGCAGGCTGCTGCATCCAGGCCTTGAAGGCAGCACGGTTGCGTGAACACACATACACTTTGCCGCGCCCCGAGAAGCGCAGCACCATGCCCTCGCCGCTGGTCTGGCTGTTGATCAGGTTACCCAGGAAGCCGCCGCTGGCGCCGGTGGTGATCGAGATCTCGTAGCGCAGCGTGCTGTCCCAGCAGACCACGTGCGAGTTGTCGATGATGGCGTCCTTGCCCGGTTCGACGTCGAGCACCGACATCGAACCAAAACCCGACACCGCCACCTGGCCCTTGCCGCCGGTTTCGGTCACGAAGAAGCCGCCGCTCTGCGCGAACAGGGCGTTGCCGATGCTCTGGGTACGCACCTTCAACTCGACACCCGACGACGCGGCGACGAACGCGCCATCGCTGATGATGTAGTTGTTCTGGCCGACATCGACGATCTGCATCGCGCCCGGCAGGGTTGGCGAGAGCAGGCAGTCGCCATCGCCGCGGACCGCTTCGATGTGCTGCTGGAAGAACGATTCGCCGTTGGCGAAGGTGCGCATCAGGGCGCTACCGATCCCGCCCTTCATCTTGCCCTTGAGGTCGAGGGTCGATTCCATCATCACCATCGCGTCGGATTCGCAATAGATGGTCTCGCCCTGCCGCATCGACACATGCAGGAACGGATCGACATCCCCGGTCACGGTAAAAACTGGCATTTGGCTTCCTTTGAATGGGACTGAGGTCACTGCGACCCGGTTTCCCGTGCCGCAGTTTTGCATCATGACGCGTGTTAAACGTTGACGCCGTAGTTGCGGGCCAGAGGGCCCAGACCGCCGGCGAAACCCTGGCCGATCGCGCGGAATTTCCAGTCCGCGCCGTTACGGTACACCTCACCGAAGATCATCGCCGCTTCGGTCGAGCCGTCTTCGGACAGGTCGTAGCGCGCCACTTCCTGGTTGGTGGCGTTGTTGACGCAGCGGATGAACGCCTTGCCGACCATGCCGAAGTTCTGACGGCGCACTTCGGCGTCGTGGATGGTCACGCCCAGCACCACCTTGTCGACATCGGCCGGGACCTTGGTCAGGTCGATGGTGACGAATTCGTCGTCGCCGTCGCCGGCGCCGGTGGTGTTGTCGCCCGAGTGGACGATCGAACCATCGGCCGACTTCAGGTTGTTGTAGAAGATGAAGTCGCCATCCGAGCGCACCTTGCCGGACGAATTGAGCAGGAACACTGCGCCGTCGAGGTCGAAGGCTGCGCCGTCGGTGGCGCGGATATCCCAGCCGAGGGCGACTTTCAGCGAAGTCAGGCCCGGGGCTTCTTTCGACAGGTTGACGTTGCCGCCTTTTTGCAGACTGATTGCCATGTTGAGATTCTCCTGAATTGAACTACATTGAACACCGGATTACCACACGCAGCGAGCTGGTGTTCTGCCACTCGCCGCGGATTCTTGCAACGCGCCGCTTAACCTTCGAGGGCGGCGTGCTTTTTCTTGTACTGCAGCGAGCTCCACAGCGAAGCCAGGATGAAGGCCACGCCCACACCGCCGGTGATCAGCTCGGGTACGTGCCATTTCATGCTGGCCAGCATGATGATTGCCAGGATACCGATCGCGTAGTGCGCGCCGTGCTCGAGGTAGACGTATTCATCGAGCGTGCCCTTGCGCACCAGGAACACAGTCATCGAACGCACGAACATCGCGCCGATCGCCAGGCCCAGCATGATGATGACGACGTCGCTGGTGATCGCGAAGGCGCCGATCACGCCGTCGAAACTGAACGATGCATCGAGCACTTCCAGGTACAGGAAACCGCCGATACCGCCCTTCTTGACCGCGTCGCCAACGCTGCCGCCTTCGGCCTCGCCTTTTTCGAGCATGCTGCTGAGCATATCGACGCCAACATAGACCAGGATGCCCCACAGACCGGCCGTCAGCACGATCATCTTCTGCGCTTCATCAACGTAAGTCATGCTGAACAGCAAAGCTGCGATGGCGATCATCACGGCGATCGACGACACCTTGCCGAGTGCGCCGATCTTCTTCTCGATATTGCCCAGCCAGTGGGTTTCTTTTTCATCGTCGAGCATGAAGTTGAGGAACACCAGCAGCAGGAACATGCCACCGAATGCCGCCACTTCAGCGTGGTGGTTGGTCAGGTGGGTCGAGAACGCTTTCGGATCGGTCAGCGCCAGGTTCCAGACTTCGGTCATGCCAAGGTCGGCGGCCACGGCCACGATCACCAGCGGGAACACCAGGCGCATGCCGAACACGGCGATGATGATGCCGACGCCCAGGAACAGCTTGATCCAGAATTCGTCCCAGGTCTTGAGCACCGAGGCGTTGACGACCGCGTTATCGAACGACAGCGACACTTCCATGACTGCCAGGATGGCGGCGACGCCGAGCGCGGTGATCATGCCGGACGTGCCGCCATGGTCATAACCCCACCAGCCGGCCAGGGCCAGGCAGACTGCGGTCACGATGAATGACCAGGTAAAGTACTTCATTGGTATTTCCCCTCTTATTGAATTATTGGCACCCAGCAGTATAGCGCCAGGCAAGATCTTGAAAAAGCGAAGATAATCGAAAGATTCCTTCCGAAAAACCGAACCAAGAGCGATGCACCATGAGTAAGACACCGACCAATTTCCGCCACCTCTACTACTTCTGGGTGGTGGCCAAGGAAGGCAGCATCACGCGCGCCGCCGAACGCCTGGGCCTGGCGATCCAGACCGTCAGCACCCAGCTGACCCTATTAGAACAGGCATTCGGCAAAGCCCTGTTTACACAGCAAGGCCGGCGCCTGACGCTGACCGAAGCCGGGCGCCTGGCGATGTCGTATGCCGACCAGATCTTCCTGCTCGGCGAACAGATGCAGGAAGCGCTGGACGCCTCGGACAGCTCGCGCATCCGCCTGGCAGTCGGCATTTCGGATTCGCTGCCCAAGTTTATCGCGTACCGGCTGCTCGAAGTTACTACCCAGCTCGACATGCCGGTGCGCCTGGTCTGCCACGAGGACGAATACGAGTCGCTGCTCGGTGACCTGGCCCTGCACAAGCTGGACGTGGTGCTGACCGACCGCGCGGTGCCCACCGGCACCACCTTGCGCGTGTTCAGCCATCTATTGAGCGAAAGCGAGATGGTGGTGGTGGGCGCGCCCAACCTGAGCAAGACCTACCGCAAGGATTTTCCGGCCTCGCTCAAGAACGCGCCGTTCCTGCTTCCGACCCGCAACAACGCGTTGCGTCCCAAGATCGACGACTGGTTCGAGCGCCATGGCATCCGCCCCGACGTGGTCGGTGAGTTCGAGGACAACGCCCTGCTCAACACCTTCGGACGGCGCGGCTTGGGCCTGTTCTTCACGCCGGCGGCGGCGGCGGCCGACATCAAAGTCCAGCTCGGCGCCGACGTGGTCGGGCGCGTGCCCGAGGTGCACGAACACTTCTATGCGATCTCGAACGAGCGCAAGATCAAGCATCCGGCGGTGGAAGCGATCCTGTCGGCGGTGCACAGCGGCGTGCTGGCGGACGGTTGAGCCGTCCGAGGGGCGGTACAATGGCCGCTGGCTTTGCCTTTTGTTAACATAATCAACCATGCAAAACGTTCTGTTCCTGGTTCTCGCCCTGTTTCTGGTGGCGTTGAACGGTTTCTTTGTCGCCGCCGAATTCAGTATCGTCACGCTGCGCAAGACGCGCGTGCGCGCCATCGCCAAGACCACCGGCATGCGCGGGCGTATCCTGGAAAAAGTCCACGGCCAGCTCGACGCCTACCTGTCGGCCTGCCAGCTCGGCATCACGCTGGCCTCGCTGGGCCTGGGCTGGGTCGGCGAGCCGGCCTTCGCCAGCCTGCTCGAGCCGGTATTCGCCTTTGCCGGCGTGACGTCGCAAGAAGTCATCCACGGCGTCTCGTTCGTGGTGGCGTTCTCGGTGATCTCGTTCCTGCACATCGTGGTCGGCGAACTGGCGCCCAAGTCGCTGGCGATCCGCCTGCCCGAAGCCGTGGCGCTGGCCTGCGCCCTGCCGCTGTACATGTTCTACTGGTCGATGTACCCGGCCATCGCCTTGCTTAATGCCAGCGCCAACACGGTGCTGCGCATGGCCGGCCTGGCCGGCGCCGGCGGGCACGACACCCATTACTCGCTCGACGAACTCAAGATGATCCTGCGCACCGGCACCCCGGGCGAAAAGATCACCCACGACGACCGCAACATCCTGGCCCAGTCGCTCGACTTCAGCCAGCTGGCGGTGTCCGACCTGATGCGCCCGATTAACGAGGTCAGCGGCCTATACGCCAGCCGCTCGCTCGAACAGAACCTGGAAACGGTGCGCCGCAACCGCTTCTCGCGCTACCCGTATTTCGACGAGGATGGCGAAGAAGTGCTGGGCGTGATCCACCTGAAAGACCTGTACTTCGCGCTGCAGTCGGGCCGTCCGGTGGCCGACCTGACCCAGTTCTTGCGCCCGGTCGACACGATCTCGGCGCGCACGCCGGCGCAGGACATCTTCCGCCGCTTTCGCGGCGGCGCGCCGCACTTTGCCCTGATCGGCGAAAAGGGCAAGCGCCCGGTCGGCTTCGTTACGCTCGACAATCTGCTGGGCGCGATGGTGGGCGAGATCCGCGACGAATTCCGCATGAACGAGAACGACTGGCTCAAGCAGCCCGACGGCACCTATATCGGCAAGGCCAGCCTGCCGATCTTCTCGCTCGAACGCCTGCTCGGGATCGATATCGACAACGAGCAGATGGGCCTGGACGACGTCGAATCGGTCGGCGGCCTGTTGATGGAAAAGCTGGGCGACATCCCGAAACAGGGGCAGCGCATTGAATTCCCGCAGTTCGACGTGGTGGTGCGCAAGATGAACGGGCCGCGCATTCTGCTGGTCAAAGTGATTCCGCAACTGGAACGCGCAAGTGAAAACGAAGACCGCGATTGACAACGTGACTTGCATCAATGAATGGCTGACTTTGATGCAAAATGATGTTATTTTTCAGGTAGTTCGTTTTTACTGAATCTCATTAAGGCAGTAAATGTCCGTCAAGATCAGAAACAACGTCCAGGTCGCTGGCAATGGCGCCACCACGATCGTGTTCGTGCATGGTTTCGGCTGCGACCAGACCATGTGGCGCTTCATGGCGCCGACCTTCCAGCGGCGCTACCGCACCGTCACCTTCGACCTGGTCGGCAGCGGCGGCTCGGACCAGCGCGCATATGACCGCACCAAGTATGATTCGCTGCACGGCTACGCCGCCGACCTGCTCGAGATCGTCGAAGAATTCGCCGAAGGCCCGGTGATCGTGGTCGGCCACTCGGTCGGCGCCACGATCGCCATGCTGGCCACGATCGCCGCGCCGCAACGCTTCGCGGTCCAGGTGATGGTTGCGCCTTCGCCCTCGTACATCAACGATGGCGACTACATCGGCGGCTTCAGCCGCGAAGACATTCACGAACTGCTCGACACGATGGACGCCAACTACCTGGGCTGGGCCCAGAACCTGGCGCCGGCGATCATGGGCGCGCCGAACCGGCCCGACCTGCGCACCGAGCTGACCAACAGCTTTTGTCGTATCGAGCCGAGCATCGCGCGCCACTTCGCCACCGTCACCTTCATGTCCGACCACCGCGCCGACGTGCCGAACTCGAACGTGCCAACCCTGATCCTGCAATGCAGCGACGACCTGATCGCCCCGCGCTCGGCCGGCGAATACCTGCACCGGCACCTGCCGCGCAGCACGCTGGCGCTGATCGAGAACGTCGGCCATTGCCCCCACATGAGCGCGCCAACCGCCAGTTCACGCGCGATCGACCTGTTCCTGGCGCAGACGCTGGCGCAAGCCCCGCACTGATCCGCGATGGATACTGTCCAGCCCGTAAGCGACCTCCTGTTCGAGCAGGCCGCGTGCGGATTGCTGGCAACTGATGCACACGGCATGATCCTGTGCGCGAATGCCACCGCGCATGCCTTGCTTGGCTACGACAGCGAGCAACTGGCAGGCAAGGTGTGCATGCACGATCTGTTGTCGGTCGGTGCACGTCTGTTCCATCACACCCGCTGCCAGCCGCTGCTCGAGACCGTGGGCGCTGTGACCGAGATCCAGGTCGACCTGGTCACGCGCGGCGGCGTGCGCGTGCCGGTGTTGATCAACATCGTGCGCCGCCCCGATGGCGGCCGCAATGTCGACCACTGGGCCATCTTCAAGTCGTCCGACCGCCATGCCTACGAGCACGCCCTGCTCACCGCGCGCCGCACAGCCGAAGCGGCGCTCGAGGCGCGGCATCAAGCCGAAGCGCAGCTGCACAAGCTCAATGCGCAGCTGTCGCAGGCAGACCGGCGCAAGGACGAATTTCTGGCCACCTTGTCGCACGAGCTGCGCAATCCGCTGGCGCCGATGCGCAGCGCGCTCGATGTGCTGCGCATCAAGCATGGAAAAACCGACAGCGGCGCCGACGAACGCCTGATGCTGGCCTTCGACCGCCAGTTGCGCCATCTGACGCGGCTGGTGGACGACCTGATGGAAATCTCGCGCATCACCCAGAACCGTATGCAGCTGCGGCGTGCGCCGGTCGACCTGTGCGCGCTGGCGCGCGGCGCGGCGCACGACATGGCGCCGGTCATGGCGGCCAGCCGTCACACCCTGCGTTTGCGCATTCCCGAGACGCCGCTGGTGGTTGACGGCGACGCCACGCGGCTGGCCCAGGTGACGATCAACCTGCTGACCAATGCCGTCAAGTACACACCTGACGGCGGCCTGGTCGAGCTCGAACTGGGCTGCGAAGACGGCCATGCCGAGCTGCGCGTGCGCGACAACGGCATCGGCATTGCGCCCGAGGCGCTGGCCACCGTGTTCGAGATGTTCTCGCAGCTGCAGCCGGCGCTGCAGCGTTCGCGCGGCGGCCTGGGCATCGGCCTGGCGCTGGCGCGCGGCATCGTCGACCTGCACGGCGGCGCGATCGGCGTCGCCAGCGACGGCCCCGGGCGCGGCAGCGAATTCCTGCTGCGTTTGCCGCTGGTGGAAGGCTGCGCCTCGCCGGCGGCCGAGCAGGCGCCCGGCGCAGTGCCGGCGGCGCTGCGGGTGCTGGTGGTCGACGACAACGTCGACGCTGCCGAGACGATGGTGATGGCGCTGCAACTGTTCGGCTGCGAAACGCGCACGGCGCATACCGCCGCCGCCGCGCTCGAGATGGTGCCCGGCTTCGCGCCGGACGTCGCCCTGCTCGACATCGGCCTGCCTGACATCAACGGCTACGAACTGGCGCGGCGCTTGCGCGCTGCCGAAAACAAGCGCGCCCTGATCCTGATCGCGGCCACCGGATGGGGCCAGGAAAACGACCGCAGAATGGCGTTCGACGCCGGCTTCGACCATCACCTGACCAAGCCGATCGATATCGAGAAGCTGCGCCTGCTGCTGGTGCGCTAGCCCTTACGCATGCCGCTGTTCTTGCGGATCACCAGCGTGCCCGCCATCTTGTCGTGCCAGCCCTGCTTGCGCGGATCGATCCCGACCCAGATCAGGCCCAGACCGAGCGGGATGATCGAGACGTAATAGCCGAGGTAGCGGATCACGAACTGCAGCAAGCTTGGCTTGCCGCCGGTGCGGGCGTCGACGATGACGGCGCCGATCAGCATCTTGCCGGGCGTGCTCGACAACCACAGCCAGAGCGCGATCACCAGCACCACCGGCAGCACGTAGCTGATCGCGAATTCGACCCGGCTGGCGATGTGGGCCTGCTGTTCCCAGTCGCTGAGCGCATAGACCAGCCTGAGCAACGGCACGGAGACGACCAGCAGCATGATGGTATCGAGGAGGGCGGCGCCGACCCGTGCCCAGAAACCCACATACTCGATCTCAGCATCCTCATCCATGATCATTCTTCTCCGATTGAATTGCGGCTCAGCGAAACACACGATAGCATGCAGTCTTCACTCAAGACCTCGGCGCCATGAACAAATCTCTCGCTGCAGCCCTGCTGTGCCTGGCCACCCTGTGCTCCAGCACCCTCGCGCACGCCTGCGAACGGCGCGATCCCGCAGCCAACGGCGACGACCGCACCCGCCACGTGCGCCTGTCGGCGGCGATGGACGATGGCGCCATCCTGCGCGCCCTGCGCCTGCAGCCAGACCGCGCCGACGTCACGCGTAGCGAAGCCAGGAACGGCGTGAGCATCAAGTATGTCTACTTTCACCGCGTGGTGACGGTCGTGCGCGCCACCAATGGCGACATGCAGGTGGAGATGCTGGAACAGGACCGCAAGCCCTTATTGTGGAAGCTCGGCGCCTGCTGATCAATGGTCGCTAGCGCGGCCCGCTCTGGCCCTGCACGCGCGCCAGCTGGCGATCCAGCGCATTGGCGAAGTTCTGGCGGTCGGCCTGGCTGAAGGCGGGCGGGCCGCCGGTATCGACGCCGCTGCCGCGCAGCTCTTCCATGAAGGCGCGCATCGTGAGTTGCTGGGCAATGGTGTCCCTGGTGTACCAATCGCCGCGCGGATTGAGCGGCAGGCCGCCTTTTTCAAGCACCAGTGCAGCCAGCGGAATATCGCCGGTGACGACGATGTCGCCCGGGCTCACCCGCTCGACGATCTCGGCATCGGCCACATCGGCCCCGGCCGGCACCTGCAATGCGCGGATGAACCGCGAGCCGGGCACGCGCATCAACTGGTTGGCCACCAGCGTGAGGTTGATGTGGGTGCGCTCGGCTACCCGGAACAGGATGTCCTTGATGACGGCGGGACAGGCGTCGGCGTCGACCCAGATATGCATTCAAAAAATCCGATCAGGCAAGAGGTTGGACAGGAAAGCCGGCGCGCGGGTTCACGGCGCACGCGGCGCCACGACGCCGACGCGCGCCGTCGAACGGCCATGGTCGGGCATTGAAAACACAAACGTCACCAGACCGTCGTTCGAGGTGACGTCCATGGCGCCGCCATGCGAACGCGCGATCTCGGCGACGATGTACAAGCCCAGCCCCAGACCTTCATGCGCGCCGCCGGCCTGGGCGCGCCAGAACGGCTTGAACAGCTGCGTCATGCGTTGCGGCGACAGTTCGGTACTCTGGTTGCTCACCGCCATCGTGAAACGCCCGTTGGCGGCGCCAGTCTCGACCCGGATCGGCGTCCCGGGAGTGCCATGGACGATCGCGTTTTTCAACAGGTTCGACAGCAACTGGCTGAGGCGCCCGGCATCGCACAGCAATTGAGACACTGGTGCAATGCTGGCCACGATGCTGCGTTCCGGATGCAGTTCGCGCAACTCGTCGATGACCTGGCCGAGCGCCAGGGCCAGGCCGGTTTCATGGCGCATGTTGAGGGCGATGCCGCCGCCCATGCGGCCGCGCGTGAAGTCGACCACGTCGTCCACCAGCGCGCTCATGCGGCCGATGCTGCGCCGCATGCGCTGCAGCACGGGCAGCGACGCCGGATCGGGATGCTTCAGGCGCAGCAATTCGACCCCGTTCTGAAGCGCGCCCAGCGGCGTGCGCAGGTCGTGGCCCAGCACGGCGATGAACTGCTCGCGCAACTCGGACGTCTCGCGCTCGCTGAACAATTCGTCGCGCGCCGCCGCATGCAGCCGCTCGGTCTCGAGCTGGGTCGAGATCAGTTGCGCAAACAATTCGAGGGTCGACACCGTGGCCGGCGACGAGAGCGGCGCCGGCGCCGGATCGAGCCCGCACAGGGTGCCGAAATAACTGCCGTCGGGGCGCAACACGGGAATCGAAAAATAACTCTGGAAGCCGTAGATACGCGGCGTGTGGTGATCGCGGTAGTGCTCGCTCTCGACCACATTGTCGATCACGATGTTGCTGGCGCTGACGCGTACCTCATCGCACAGCGTGGTCGACACGTCGAGCCCGTCGCCAACCTTGAGGCCAAATCCGAGCTTGTCGAGCACGGCGCAGGTGGTCCATGAATGGTCGGTCACGTGGGCAACCGCAACAAAGCCGAGGCCGGTGATCATCGACACCGTTTCCAGGATCTGCCCGATCGCGCCAATCGCCTGGATTTCGCGTACCGGAAGGGGAAGCTCGCTGAGGTTGGGGCTCGATAGCTGGTCTGACATACATGGATTCCTGCTGGTGTTACCAAAAAATAGGGATTGCGGCGGCGCGCCGGCCGCTACCCGGCGCCCTGCTCTGCGTCGTCGTGACGCACGATCGGGTCGCGCGTTCCGGTCCAGTCGCTTATCAGCGAGTAACCCACCGCCAGCAGCGTGGGCCCGATGAACATGCCCACGAAACCGAAGGCAATCAGGCCGCCCAGCACGCCCAGCAGGGTGAGCAGGAACGGCAGGCTGCTGCCGCGGCTGATCAGCATCGGCCGCACCACGTTGTCGACGCCGCTGATCAACACCGCGCCCCAGACCACCATGAAGATCGACCAGCCGGTCTGGCCGTGCGCGAACAGCCACAGCGCCGCACTGCCCCACACCAGGGGCGGGCCGAACGGGATCAGCGAGGTCAGGAACACCAGCACAGACAACAGCGGCACCGCCGGCACGCCGGCAACGAAGAACCCGATCGCCGCCACCAGCGCCTGCGCCAGCGCCGTGCCGAGCAGGCCGTACATCACGCCGCGCACGGTCTGGCTGACGGTCAGTTGAATCGATTCGGCGCCCTCGCCCATCACCTTGCGCATGCCCACCGCGATCACCCCCAGCAGTGCATTGCCGTCACGGTACAGGAAGAAGCTGACGAAAGCAGCCAGGCTCATCTGCACGACGCCGGTGCCGAGCATGATGCCGCCGGCCACCAGCCAGTGGCGCGCCGGTTCCAGCATGCGCTGGGCCAGCGCCAGCATCTGCTCGCGGCTGGCGATCAGCTCTTGCAGATAGGTTTCAATCGTGGCGCCGACCAGCGGAATCTCGCGGATCCAGGTCGGCGTCGCCAGTTCGCGCTGCTCGATCATGAACCGCAGTTCGCTGAAACCGTGCGCCACGTCGTCGGCCAGGTTCCAGGCCACCATCGACAAGGGGATGATGAACAGCAGCGTCAGCGTCATGGTCATGGTCAGCGCCGCGATCGTGCGCTGGCCGCGCATGCGGCCCAGCAGGCGCAGGTACAAGGGCCAGGTGGATATCGCGACGGCGGCGGCGAACAGGATCGCCGCCAGGAACGGTCGCAAGACATAGAGACAGCCGAGCGTCAGCAGGACGACAGTGGCGATACGGGTATAGTTCCTGCCGGGTCGTTGGTCCATGCCGTCCTGAATGATTGAAGTTTAGACCAGAATCATAGCAGCTGGCGCAGGTCGTGGGCGATGATCGCCGGGCCCTGGTTATGACGAATAAACAGGCGCAACTGGCCCTGGCGGTCGAACACGAAGCTGCCGGCGGTGTGGTCCACCGTGTAGCTGCCGGCGTCGGCGCCCGGCTGCTTGGCATAGAACACCTTGAAGTCCTTGGCCACCTTGGCGGTCTGTTCGGCGTTGCCGTACAGGCCAATGAAACGCTGGTCGAACGCCGGCACATAATGCGACAGCAGTTCCTGGGTATCGCGCTCCGGGTCGACGGTCACGAACAGCACCTGCACGTCGGCCGCCGAGGGCCCGAGTTCCTTCATCACGGCCGCCATCTCTGCCATCGTGGTCGGGCACACGTCGGGGCACTGGGTGTAGCCGAAGAACATCACGACCAGCTTGCCGCGGAAGTCTTCCAGCGTGCGCTGTTTGCCGGTGTGGTCGGTGAGCGTGAAGCCCTTGGCATAATCGACGCCGGTGACGTCGGTGTTATGGAACGCCAGCGGCTTGTCCTTGAGCTTGTCGCAGCCGGCGCCCAGCACGGCCAGCGCCGCGACCAGCGCCATGGTCATCAGTTTTTTCATGTCAGAACCTGAAGTAGTGGTCGACCAGCAGCGCCGCGAACAGCAGCGACAGGTACACGATCGACCAGGTGAAGGTCTTGCGCGCGGCCATGTCGCTGTAGTTGCGGTGCACGCGCCACGAGTGGCGCAAGAAGATGGCGTTGAGCGGGATCGCCGCCGCCAGGTACAGTAAACCACTCATGCCGACCGCGAACGGCAGCAGCGTGGTCGCGGCCAGTCCGATGGTGTACAGCCACACCTGCAGGCCGGTGTACTTCATGCCGTGCGTGATCGGCAGCATCGGCAGGCCCGAGGCGGCATAGTCGTCGCGACGGTACATCGCCAGCACCCAGAAGTGCGGCGGAGTCCACATGAAAATGATCAGCACCAGCAGCCAGGCCTGCATCGGCACCTCGCCCGCCACCGCGGCCCAGCCCAGCGCCGGCGGCATCGCCCCGGACAGGCCGCCGATCACGATGTTCTGCGAGGTGTTCGGCTTGAGCAGCATGGTGTAGATGAAGGCATAACCGACGAAGGTAACGAAGGTCAGCCACATGGTCAGCGGATTGACCAGCGTGTACAGCACGTACATGCCAAGGCCGCCAATGGCGAGCGAGAACAAGGCCGTTTGCGTAAAGCTCAGTTCGCCAGATGCGGTGGCGCGGCGCGCGGTGCGCGCCATGCGGGCGTCGACTTCGGCTTCGACCAGGCAATTGACCGCAAAGGCGGCGCCGGCCAGCAGCCAGATGCCGACCGTGCCGGCGATCAGCGGTTGCCAGCCGGGGAAGCCGTCGGTGGCGAGGAACATCCCGATCACGGCGCAGAACACCGCCAGCTGCGTCACGCGCGGCTTGGTCAGGGTCCAGTATTGCGAGAACCGGCTGGGGGACTTGTGGGTGGCTGTCTGGGTCGTCATTGGGTGTGTGCTGGCGTGGCCGCTTGTTGCGCTGGGGTAGCGCCGGCCACGTCGAGTTGGAACTTCACCCGGTAGTTTAACATGGTCACCAACAACACCAGCAGGGCCGCCCCGGCGTTATGCATGACGGCGATGGCAAGCGGGAAGTCGAAGTACACGGTGGCGATCCCGGTGCACAGCTGCAGCACCAGCACCAGCGCCAGCCGGCGCGCCGTCGCTTCCAGGCCCGGCACGCGCCAGGCGCGCGCCAGCGCCAGGCCGAGCACGATCACCAGCACCAGCGCAAAGGCGCGATGCACCCAGTGGATCGCGACCAGGGCCGAGAACGGCAGGTAGTGGCCGGCGGCGGTCTTGCCCAGTTCGCGCCACAGATGAAAACCGTGCTCGAAGTCGAGTTCCGGCACCAGCTGGCCCTGGCACAGCGGGAAGGTGTCGCAGGCCATGGTGGCGTAGTTGGTGCTCACCCACCCGCCGAGGGCGATCTGGACGCCCAGCGCCAGCGCCGCCAGCAAGGCCAACACGCGCAGGCCGCGCAATCGGCGCAACATCGGCGCGCCGCGCGGCGCGGCTGGCGGATGCATCAGGAAGTCTTCGCGCCCGCCCATCCAGGCCAGCATCGACAGCAGCGCCATGCCCAGCAGCAGGTGGGTGGTCACGATCGCCGGCTGCAGTTTCATGGTGACGGTCCAGGCGCCGAACGCGCCCTGGATCAGCACGAACACGAACAGCGCCAGCGGCATCGCCGGATGATAGGCGACGTTGCGGGTGCGCCGGTATTGGATGAACGACGTGAACAGCAAGGCCATGATCAGGGCGCCGATGCCCATCGCCAGGTAGCGGTGGATCATCTCGATCCAGGCCTTGGCCACTGTCACCGGGCCGGTCGGCATGGCCGCTTCGGCGGCGGCGATTTCGGTATGCGCCAGGAACGGGTTGGCTTCGCCGTAGCAGCCCGGCCAGTCGGGGCAGCCCAGGCCCGAATCGGTGAGGCGGGTAAAGCCGCCGAACACGATCAGGTCGAAGGTCAGGAACACCATGATCCAGACCAGCTTGCGGTATTTGTTGACGCTGGTGGACATCCAGACCATCGACAGCGGCAGGCTGGCGACCAGCAGGCCCATCAGGCCGAGGTGAAGCAATGAAGACAGATCCATGCGTGATGCAGTTTCCGGTTAGGCGGTTATCCGATGGCCGAAGCCTTGAGCAGCTTGACGATGTCCTTGTACACCTTGCCCGGTTCCGGCTGGTTCGGGAAGCGCATCATGAGGTTGCCGAGCGGGTCGATCATGTAGATGTGGTCGCCCGCCGTGGCGCCAGGCTCGACCGGGAGCCATTTTGCCACCGTTGCAGCCGGCGCGCGCAGCATCTCGGTGCCATCGTATTCGCGCATCACCACGGTGTCGATCGGCGCGTTGTCGGTGATCAGCCAGACGCGCTCCATGCGGTCCATGTTCTTGCCCTGCATGATGCGCCACTGGCGCATCGCGTACAGCTGGCGCATGCATTCTTCGCTGCACTCGCCGCCGCCGACCCGCAGCATGATCCACTTGCCCTTGAGGTCATTGAGCGTGCGCGGCTTGCCGTCGAGCGTGGTGGTCATCATCGCGGGGATCGGATGCTGGCGCGGATCGAGGATGGTGCCGTAGTTGGTGCGCTCGGCCGGCTTGACGACGTAATAGGTGAAATACGAGGCAACGATCGGCGCCGCGCAGACCAGCAGCACCACCAGCAGTTTCCAGCGCCCGCGGCGGCGCGCGGTGTCAGGGTCGATCTGTTTTTCCAGGGCCACGTTGAAATCCCGTCATGACATAAAAAAGAACAGCCAGCGCCGCCAGTGCATACCACTGGACGGCGTAGCCGCGGTGTTTGTCGATACCGGCAGAAGGCAGCGGCCAGTCGCGTGCCATGCGGTCAGCGGCGCTTGCCGGCGCGGTTTGCTGCACCACGAACGGCTGCAGCCGCAAGCCGCTGGCCGTTGCCAGCTGGTGCGGCGTCAGGTTCTGGACCAGGGCGCCGGGCGCGGGCAGCGGCGCCACGCCGAGTTCCATCACGCGCCCGGTCGAGGCCACCACCTGGCCTTCCAGCATCACCCGGCCCGAGGGCGTGGCGAATGGCGGCAGCTTGCCGAATTCGGCCTGCCGCGGCAACCAGCCGCGCAGCACCAGCACATGGGTATTCGAACCCGCTATTTTAAACGGCATTGCCAGATAAAACCCGGAACCCGCCCCCATCGGCCGGTTGGCCAGAAAGATCGGCCAGCTGGCGACGAATTGGCCGTGCAGGCGGACGCGCCGAAATACCAGCTGGGCAACCGGCGTAATGGCGGGGCCGAGTTCGAGCGCCGGCTCGGCCGCGCGCGCCAGCTGCTGCTGTTGCAGCCGGCTTTTATAGGCGGCCCGGTCCTGCTGCCAGTTACCGAGCAGGATGCCGATGACGGCGACGACCAGCGCCGCGATGAAAGGAATGGGGCGAAACCGCAGGGCGAATCGCATTACAATGAAGCCTCGACCTTTCGCGGGTATGCCATGAAAATCTTCGTTGCCATCGCGTTCATCCTGATCCTGGCGAGCCTGGGATCGGCCCTGTTCTTCATGATGCGCGACAAGGGTCGCACCAACCGCACCGTCAATGCGCTGGCGCTGCGGGTCGGCCTGTCGATCGCCTTGTTCCTGTGCCTGCTGGCGGCGCACCAGATGGGCTGGATTGCGCCGACCGGATTGCGCTAGATCGACCCGGCGTTACAGCCAGTACACCACCACATACAGGCCCAGCCACACCACGTCGACGAAGTGCCAGTACCAGGCCGCGCCTTCAAAGCCGAAGTGCTGCTCGGGCGTGAAGTGCCCTTTCATGACGCGGTACAGGATCACCGACAGCATGATCGCGCCCATCGTCACGTGAAATCCGTGGAACCCGGTCAGCATGAAGAACGTCGAACCATAAATGCCCGAGGTCAGCTTGAGGTTCAGGTCCTGGTAGGCGTGCATGTATTCGTACACCTGGAAACCCATGAACACGGCGCCCAGCAGTATGGTGGCAGCCAGCCACACGGCGGTCTTGTGGCGATGGCCGGCGCGCAGGGCGTGGTGGGCAATCGTCAGCGTCACACCCGACGTGAGCAGCAGCGCGGTGTTGATGGTCGGGATCGGGAACGGCCCCATGATGCGGAAGCCGTCGACCACGCCGGCCGGGCCGGTGTTGCCCCAGTGGGCGGCAAAATCGGGCCACAAGATCTTGTGATCAAGGTCACCCAGCCACGGCATCGACACCACGCGCGCATAGAACAGCGCACCAAAGAACGCCCCGAAGAACATCACCTCAGAGAAAATAAACCAGCTCATCGACCAGCGGTAGGCGTAATCGATCCGTTTGCCGTACAGGCCAGATTCGGATTCTCGAATCGCTTCGCCGAACCAGAAGTAGAGCACCGTCAGCATGGCGGCGATGCCGGCCAGGCAGACAACGTTCGCCCACGGCACGCTGTTGACCCAGCCCGAAGCCCCGGCCATGGTGACCAGCATCGAGATGCCGGCGAACAAGGGCCAGCGCGATGGGCCGGGAACGTAGTAGTGCGGCGCTGCTTGTGACGCATTCATCGTGATCTCCTTGCTCGGTCGGTGAGCGTACTGCTGTCGAAAAACCTGTTCAGTAATGCTATTCAACCCGCACAGGCGGGAACCATGTAAGAGCCGTTACTCCCGTAAGAGCCACCACTGCCCTAAAAGCCATCATTCCCGCGGTGCGAGGTGTAACTATAAAACCGCGCAACTGTCCATTCATCAAAGGTCCTGCTAAAACCGCACATCCGTATATTCACCCGTTACGAAACCGCAAAACGCACCGCCAGCATCAACACGCCGATAAACAGCGCCACCCCGATCAAGGCCGCAACGATCACGTGCAGCGGATTCAGATTGGCCGCATCGTTCTCGTAATCCTTGCCCTTGCGCACCCCGAAAAACGACCACAGGACCGCCTTCATCGTGGCCAGGAAACTGCCCTTGCGCCGGTGCGGTTGCAGCGCCATCAGCCGCTCTTGCCGTCGCCCGGCGCGCGCGCCGCATTGAACGCCCCGCCAATCTCGAAGAAGGTGTACGACAAGGTGATGTTCTTCACTTCGCGCGGCAGCTTGGGATCGATGAAGAACACCACCGGCATCTGGCGCGCTTCATTGGCCTGCAGCGTCTGCTCTCTGAAACAGAAACAATCGACCTTCATGAAGTGCGGCGTGGCCGATTGCGGCGCGTAGCTGGGAATCGCCTGCGCCTTGACCACCCTGGCCTGCATGTTGACGACCTCGTACATCACCGTCGCCAGCTCGCCCGGATGCACGTCGATGCTGCGCGTGGTCGGCCGGAAACGCCACGGGCCCTGCGAATTGCCATCGAGCTCGACCGTGATGGTGCGCGTCTTGTCGACCTGCGAGTTGCGCGGCGCGGCCACGAATTCGTCAGGCTGGGTCAGCACATTGATGCCGAGTACCTCGCAGATCTGGCGGTACACCGGCACCAGCGCATAGCCGAAACCGAACATGGCCACCGCCACCACCACCAGCTTGCCGAAGGTGCGGCGGTTCAGGCGCAGCAGTTTGCCGTTGGTCGTCATCTCAGCTCAGCCAGATGAACTTGACGAACACGCTGACAAAGAAGATCAGCGCCAGGCCGCCCAGCAGCAGCGCGGTCCTGAGGTTGTTCGGTTTGCGCGGATCCATCATTTCACCAGCGGCGGATGTTCGAAGGTGTGGAATGGCGCCGGGCTCGGCACGGTCCACTCCAGCCCTTCCGCGCCTTCCCATGGTTTGGCCGGCGCCCTGGCACCGCCGCGGATGGTCGGCAGCACCACCGCAAACAGGAAGTACACCTGCGACAGGCCGAAGCCGAACGCGCCGATCGAGACGATCATGTTGAAGTCGGTGAACTGGGTCGCGTAGTCGGCGTAGCGGCGCGGCATGCCGGCCAGGCCCAGGAAGTGCATCGGGAAGAAGGTGATGTTGAAACTGATGAGCGAGAGCCAGAAATGGATCTTGCCGCGCGTTTCAGGGTACATATGCCCGGTCCACTTAGGCGCCCAGTAATAGAAGCCCGCGAACAGCGCGAACAGCGAGCCGGCCACCAGCACGTAATGGAAGTGCGCCACCACGTAATAGGTGTCGTGCACCTGGATGTCGATCGGCGTCACCGCCAGGATCAGCCCGGTGAAGCCGCCCATGGTAAACACGAAGATGAAGCCGACCGCGAACAGCATCGGCGTCTCGAACGTCATCGAACCCTTCCACATGGTGGCGACCCAGTTGAACACCTTGACGCCGGTCGGCACCGCGATGAGCATGGTGGCGTACATGAAGAACAGTTGCGAGGTCACCGGCATGCCGGTGGTGAACATGTGGTGGGCCCAGACGATGAACGACAAGATCGCAATCGAGCCGGTGGCGTACACCATCGAGGCGTAGCCAAACAGTGGTTTGCGCGCAAACGCCGGAATGATCTGCGAGACGATGCCGAAGCCCGGCAAGATCATGATGTAGACCTCGGGGTGGCCGAAGAACCAGAAGATGTGCTGGTACATCACCGGGTCGCCGCCGCCGGCGGCGTTGAAGAACGAGGTGCCGAAGTGGCGGTCGGTCAGGGTCATGGTGATGGCCCCGGCCAGCACCGGCATCACCGCGATCAGCAGGTAGGCCGTGATCAGCCAGGTCCAGCAGAACATCGGCATCTTCATTAGCGTCATGCCCGGCGCGCGCATGTTCAGGATGGTGACGATGATATTGATCGAGCCCATGATCGACGAGGCGCCCATGATGTGCATCGCGAAGATCGCCATGTCCATGCCGACGCCCATCTGGGTCGACAGCGGCGCATACAAGGTCCATCCGGCCGCGGTGGCGCCACCCGGCGCCAGGAACGAGCCGGCCAGCAACAGCGCGGCCGGCGGCAACAGCCAGAACGAGAAATTGTTCATGCGCGCGAACGCCATGTCCGAGGCCCCCACCTGCAGCGGCAGCATCCAGTTGGCGAAGCCGACGAAGGCCGGCATGATGGCGCCGAACACCATCACCAGGCCATGCATGGTGGTCAGTTGATTGAAGAACTCGGGACGAAAGAATTGCAGGCCGGGCTGGAACAGTTCGGTGCGGATCATCAGCGCCAGCACGCCGCCCGAGAGCAGCATGATGAACGAGAACCACAGGTACAAGGTGCCGATGTCCTTGTGGTTGGTGGCATACAGCCAGCGGCGCCAGCCATGCGGATGGTCGTGGCCGTGGTCATGATCGTGTGCATGATCGTGTTCGTGTGCTTGGTCGAGCGTGCTGGTAGTCATGTCGGTATCCCTGGAACGAACCTACAGCGTCATTGTTTGCGTGCAGCCAGAACCTCGGCCGGTTGGACGATATTTTCCGCAGCCTTGTTCGACCAGGTATTGCGGGTGTACGTGATCACGGCCGCGATCTCGGTATCCGACAACTGCTTCCAGGCCGGCATTTCGGTCGGGTACTTGCCGCTCTTCTGGCCATTGAGCAGCACCTCGATCTGGTGTCCCTTCTGGCCATTGACCACTGGCGAGCCGTCGAGCGCGGCGAACGCTGCCGGCACGCCCTTGCCATTGGCCTGGTGGCAGGCCACGCAGTTGGCGGCGTAGACCGCCTCGCCGCGGGTCTTGAGTTCGTCGATGGTCCAGGTCTTGGTCGGATCGTCGGCCAGCGCCGCCATCGCTTTCTTCTTGCCGTCGACCCAGGCCGTGTAATCGGCGTCCGACACCACCCGCACCACGATCGGCATGAAGGCGTGGTCCTTGCCGCACAGCTCGACGCAATTGCCGCGATACACGCCGATCTTCTCGGCCTTGAACCAGCCGTCGCGCACGAAACCGGGAATCGCATCCTGCTTGATGGCAAACGCGGGAATGGTCCAGGCGTGGATCACGTCGTTGGCCGTGAACACCATGCGGATTTTCTTGTTAACCGGCACCACCATCTCGTTGTCGACTTCGAGCAGGTAGTTTTCGCCGCGCGCCTCGGTCGGGGCCACGCCCGGCTCGCCGATCTGGCTGCGTGGGGTCGACAGGTTCGACAGGAAGGAAATACCCTCGCCCTCGCCTTTCAGGTAATCGTAGCCCCATTTCCACTGCATGCCGGTGGCCTTGATGGTGAGATCGGCGTTGGACGTGTCTTTCAGCGCCACCACGGTCTTGGTGGCCGGCAGCGCCATGCCGATCACGATCAGGAACGGGACGACCGTCCAGGCGATTTCGACGGCGGTGGATTCATGGAAGGTGGCCGGTTTGTGGCCGAGCGACTTGCGGTGTTTGAAGACCGAGTAGAACATCACGCCGAACACGGCGACGAAGATGATCAGGCACACGATCATCATCCAGTTGTGCAGCGAGTAGATGTCGGCGCCGACGGCGGTGACCGGGGTCTGCAGATTGAGCTGGTGCGGTAGCGGCCGGCCCGTGATCTCGGGCGCAGCCCACGCCGGCAGCGGTGCGCAAGCGTAGATGGCGCAGCTGGCCAGCACGGCCTGAAGTCGCGTTGCATATGTCATGTATGTCCCCAACCACCCTAAAAATAACGCTATTTTTAAACGGCCAGAAATTCCTAGAACGAACCGCGGCCGCTCCGAAACCTGTCGCAGAGGGTTGCCGGGCCATCGCAACGTGCCGTTGCGGACATGGCGACACCAGCTCGCCTCACCCGGCAATACGCTGCTGCCGGGTTGAAACGACTCTGCGGATACTGCACTTCATGACACTGCCCCGTGCCGGACTGCCGCTTTTTTCAGCGATGTGCAAGGCCGGACGATCTAAATGGCAATTGATTATAGCTAAAGCACTAATTTTTATTCAAGGAAAATTCAGGCGCGACTTTTCGGACCCATGCAAGATGCATGATCACGGCTTGCGCGGCTGGAAACGCACGATCGACTCACCCGTCGCCGTGGTCTTGGGCGCCGGCCGGAACGCGTGGCCGTAGATGACTTCGAAGGTCAGGCCGAGCTTGCCGTCGGGCCGGCGCTTCGCGTCGAGTGCAGCGAGCATGCGCGCCCACGCCGCGCGGCCGATCAGGCCACGGCGGCGGCTGTCGAGCGGGTCGCCACCCAGGGCGCGCACGTCGGCCAGCAGCGCCTGCGCGCTGTCGTAGGTGACGGTGATGCGTTCCATGTCCATCACCGGCGTCGAGAAGCCGGCCTCCACCAGCTGGTCGCCGAAATCGTGCATGTCGACAAAGGGCAGCGCGTGCGTGTACAGGTCGAGTTCGGCAAATGCCGCGCGCAACTCGGTGAAGGTATCCGGGCCGAAGCTGGAGAACATCAGCAAACCATCGACGCGCAGCACGCGGCGCCACTCGGCGAACACGCGGTCTGGTTGCGGGTGCCAGTGCAGCGCCAGGTTGGACCACAGCAGGTCGAGCGAGTTCGCGCCGAACGGCAGGTTGCCAAAGTCGCCGCAGACGATATCGACGCCAGCCTTGGACGGCAGCAGGCGGCTGAGCATCTGGTTCAGCGAACGGGTCGACGGCGCCGGCTTGCTGGCGGCGCGCACCATCGCCTCGGCGCCGTCCAGGCCCACGATCTGGGCCGCCGGGTAGGTTTTTTGCAGCAGCGCCAGGTCGGCCCCGGCGCCGCAGCCGGCGTCGAGCACCTGCTTCGGCGCCAGTCTTACCAGGCTCAATCGCTCGTGCATGCGGGCGGAGATTTCGCGGCGCAGGAAGTCGGACGGCGCCACGCGCGCCGGACGCGCGAACAGCTCGCGTACGCGCGCCAGGTCGATCGGCGCGCTCAGTGTTGACGAGGATTGAGGAGAGGCCATGGGTCACGAGCGGTCAAATGAGATAATGGCGGCAGTGTACCCGTTTGTGGAAAACCAAGCCGATGCAGCCCCCTCGACCATCCTGGCAACGCTGGCCGCATATCGGCCTGTCACGGCTGCTGAACTCCCTGCTGCCATCGACCTGCGCGCTCTGTGGCGGCTGCGGCGGCCCCAGCCTTGAAGCAGTGTGCGGCGCCTGCGAAGCGGCGTATGTCATTGCGCGCACCCGCTGTCCGTGCTGCGCCAATCCGCTCGGCGTTCTCGACGCCGGCCGGCGCTGCGGCGCCTGCCTGGCCAGCGCGCCGGCGTTCGATGCCACCGTCGCCGGCTGCGATTATGCGGCGCCGCTCGACGGCCTGGTGCTGCAACTGAAGTTCGGCGCCGCGCTGGCACTGGCGCCGTGGATGGCGCGCGTGCTGCGCGACGCGATTCTTGCGACGCCCGGGGCGGCCCTGCCCGACGTGCTGTGCCCGGTGCCGCTGGGGCCGCGCCGGCTGGTCGAACGCGGCTACAATCAGGCGCTTGAAGTGGCGCGCCCGCTGGCCGCCGCGATGGGCGTGGCGCTGGCCCCGCAGTTGCTCTTGCGTACGCGCGAGACGGCGCCGCAGTCCGGCGCAGCGCCGGGCGAGCGGCGCACGAATATACGCGGCGCATTCGGTGTCAATGCCGGCGCCGACGCTGCAGTGCGCGCACGCCACGTCGGCGTGGTCGACGATGTCATGTCGAGCGGACATACGCTCGACGAGGTCGCCACCGTATTGAAAGACGCCGGCGCCGTGCGCATCACGAATATCGTGTTCGCGCGCACGCCACCGCATCCGTCATGAATCATCAAGGAGAATCAATTGTTTCACGTCGTACTGGTCGAACCAGAAATCCCGCCCAACACCGGCAATGTGATCCGCCTGTGCGCCAACACCGGGGTCCAGCTGCACCTGATCGAGCCGCTCGGCTTTCCGCTGGACGACGCCAAGATGCGCCGCGCCGGCCTGGACTACCACGACTATGCCAGCATGAAGGTGCACAAGAACTGGGACGCCTTCCTGCTCGAGACCGCGCCCGACCCGGCGCGCATGTTCGCCATGACCACGCACGGCTCGGCGCCATTTTCCGCATGCAGCTTCAAGCCGGGCGACGTGTTCGTGTTCGGCCCCGAGTCGCGCGGCCTGGCGCCGGCATTGCGCGAAACCTTCCCCGCCGCCCAGCGCATCCGGTTGCCGATGCGACCCGACAACCGCAGCCTGAACCTGTCGAACACGGTGGCCGTGGTGGTCTACGAAGCCTGGCGCCAGAACGGTTACGCCGGCGGCGCCTGAGGGCTGCCCTCTGCTTCGTGCGCCAGCACCGTCAGCGCCGCTACCAACCGGTCCAGCTCGCCCGTTTCGGTGCTGATCGCCACCGTGGCGCGCACCACGTCGCCATAACCCACGGATCGTTCGACCGTGAACACCTTGAAGCGTTCCAGCAGCGCCGCCTGCACCTGGTGCGCGCTCATGCCGTCCAGCGTGAAAGCGGCCAGCGCGCCGGCATCGTCGTCTGGCGTCAACAGCTGCAGGCCGGGTAAGCCGGCTACACGGCTGGTCCAGTAGCGCCGCAGCCAGTTCAGGCGCGCGCGCTTGACCCCGGCGCCGCCGATGCGCGCATGGAAATCGAGCGCCACCGGCGTCGCCATGATCGCCGCAATCGGCGGCATGCCGGCATGCAGCCGGCTGCGGATATCGCCTTCCGGATAGTCGCGGTCGCCAAAGTGCGGTTCGATCTGCGCCAGGCGCGACGCACGGATATACACGAAGCCCAGCCCCGGCGGCGCGCCGATCCATTTGTGCAGATTGAAGCCGGCGAAGTCGACGCCCATCTCCTGCACGTCGAGCGCCATCTGCCCCAGCGCGTGGGCGCTGTCGACCAGCACATCGACGCCGCGTTCACGCGCCATGGCGACGATCTCGCGCACCGGCACGATCTGGCCGGTGGCCGGATGCACCTGCGACAACAGCATCAGCTTCAGGCGCGGCGTGTCACGCAGCGCCGCCGCATAGCGCGCCAGCAGCTGCGCGCGGGTGATCGGCAAGGCCAGCTCGAGCGCCACCGGCGTGACGCCGCGCCGCCCTTGCAGCCAGGCCATGGCGTAGCGCATCGCCGGATAATCCAGATTGCTCCACAACACCGCATCGCCCGGCTGCAGGTCGCGGTACTGGCCGATCAGGACCTGCATCGACTCACTGGCGCTGCGGGTCAGCAGGATTTCGTGCGGCTCGGCGTTGATCAGGGCCGCCAGCCGCGCCTGCAGCGTGGCGCCCGCCTGGCGCGCCCGTTCTCCCCGCAAGAACGGACTCAGGTGGGCATTGGCATACCGGACCGCGTCCTCGAACGCCGCCTGCACCGGCAGCGCCATCGGGCTGAAGTAACCGTGTTCGAGATTGACGGTGTCGTCGGTCGAACGCGGATACAGGGCGGCGATCTCGCGCCAGCGGCCGGACTCGGGGGCGAGATCGGCGGCGGCGGGCATCGCATCGAACGGGTCTGGAAGCTGGCACATGGACTCTCCGCAAAGCAGCTGATTCTAGCAGCAGCATCCACACTACCCGCTGCGGATAAGCAGCGCCTCAGCTCGATGCCAAACGGGCCAACGTGGGACAAGAGATGCTCAGGGCGCCCCCCTTAAACCAGAGCTGGTGCGGGCGTCCGCATCTTCCTCTCGAACGAGACCAGTTCGTGGATCATGCCGGCGCACGGATCAACCACCCATTCGTTGTCGAAATGGGTACGCAGGCGGTGGCGCATGGCCATTTCCCCTACTACCAGCGAATGGAAACGGTTGCCGTCGAGTCGGCGCGCTTCGATCCGCGCCAGCGCCCGCTGGGGCAGACCGGACATGATGAAGTCCGACACTACCAGCAAATCGGCATTCTGGTATGTGTCTTGTTCCATCGTGTCCAGCGCGTGTTCGAGCGCCGGCGCGGCCTCGGTGCCGCCGTGGAACGACATTTGCAGGAAGCCCAGCAATGCGCCCATGCCCACCTCGGCGCCGAGATCGAGCGTGTCGATCGTGTCCGAGAAATTGATTAGGTAACAGGCGCGCTTTTCCTTTCTGGCCCTGGCGGCAAGGAACAGTGCGACCGCCTTGGCAACTGTTTCCGGCGTGCCCTGCATCGAGCCACTGGTATCGATGCAGATCACCATCGGCCCTTGCTTGTCTGCTTCGGTCACGCTGCGTTCTTCTTCAATCTCGACATGCTCGGCGACCTCACGCATGCCCTGCATGTCGAAGCACATCAGCGCCGACTCGACATATTTCAGGTCGAACAATAACGCTGTTTCCGGATCGGCCAGCAAGGCCAGCTCGGATGGCAGCGCGTGTTCGATGTCGCGCCCGAAGCGGATGCCGACGATCTCCTCGCGTGAATTGATGTCCGGCAGCGTCGTGTGAACAAGCGCAGTCGACTTGACGCGTTCGATCCGCTCGGACAGTTCGATCTGGCGCATCCTGCCGAGCAGGTCACAAATCTTCTGGATACCCGGGTCCTGCGCCAGATAGCGCGCCCAGCGCTCGAACTGCTGGATGTCTTGCGGCCTCAACGTGCCTTTGGACAGATCCAGCAGCAGACCGGTATCCAGTCCCAGCGCCTGCAACCGCTCCTGCAACTGCTGCAGCATCTGCAGCAGCGCGTCGAGTTGCGCCATGAGCGCCGCACGACGAGCGGCGATTTCGCGCATTTCCCATTCTGCGCAGACCTGATCCAGTCGCTTCTGCCACTCCTGGAGCAGCAAGCGGGCGCTGATGGCCGGGTCGCCGGCCAGCTTGTGCGCCAGCGCCGAGCCGTGCTCGCGCGCCGTGAACTGCTTGCTCCAGAACTCCCCGTTTCCGGGATGCCTGACCGCCTCGCAAAAAGCCACGAAGTCCTTTACCGCGGCCCTGCCATCATCGAGCGCGATGGATGGCAACTGTAGTTGCGCGCGCCATTTCGCCAACGTCGCGACATGCGCCGCATGGGGGAATTCGACGCGCAAGGCTGATTTCGCGGTGACAGTCCATTCGCTCACCTGCTCCATGACATGGCCGCGAATGGCTTCCGAATGATCGAACAGCGACGCATAACGCGCATGCAGGTCGGCCGCGATGGTCGCCGACGCCCGTTCCAGCGTATTCATGCGCACAATTTTTCGAGCCTCTCGCAATCCTTGATGCGCAATTTCAGGTTATCGATCTGTTCCTGCATGCCGACGGCCGCGATATTGGTTTTTTCGGCCGGAACGAAAAGCGAGGCAAGCTCGGATTGCACCTTTTTGAACTTCGCCTCGATCTCTTTCAACACCGACGAGAGTTCGGCTTTGATTTCCGACACCGATGCAGACAGCGACGATACAAGGCGCGCGTTGATATCTTCCTTCTTGTCGCCCCGATGGAAAAGAATCGTAGGCTGAAACGGCTGTCGACGATCTCGGCCTTTTTGAACCATGTCGCAACTTCCCTGGTTACCGAAGGCGCAGACGACCTCGTCAATCTCATTGCCAGCATGATCCAGCGGATTGAATTTATCGGCAGATTTCATGTACCTGGTTGGGATATACATGATCTGTTGCTCCTGGGTTTGCCAGGAATTGCGTGAGGTCATCTGGAAACTCGCCTTGAACACCTCTTCGCCATTGCGATGCTTCTCGGTCTTGTAGACATCCGACGAATAGAACAATTCGCCGTCGATTTCCCGTTCAAGGGACGTCTTCCGGGTATCGATATCCGCCAGACTGATGCCGCTCTCGAATCCTGCTTCCCTGACGGCATCCTCGACGATTTCCATCACCGCCGCATGATTGTCCTGATGCGTCCACAGGCAATGCCGTAACAACAGCGCATCGCCGTGATTGGTCACGGCGCGTCCATTGAAGAACGCCGCCGCCCGCATCAGGAACGCCGCGCGCTGCCAGCGCCGGTCAGAGACATACACGCCGAGTGCGTCGTGCTGCTGCGCTAGCTGTTCGCGAATCAGGTGAATGATCGTCACCGTCTCTGGCGCCAACGTCACCGCGTGGATCTGCTCGCGCCAGTCGTTCCATTCTTCTGGACGAATGCGCGCGTCGGCCGGCACCTCTACCTCGGACGAGCCGGGGCGGCTATTCAACAGCTGCTCGAAATTCTGCACTTCGCCGATCGGCGCCACCATCAAGCGCACGATGAAGCGGTCGAACAGCGCTTCCAGTGCCTGATTCGCGGCGGGCGTTTCGTTGGAGGCAGCGATCAGTGCCTTTAGCGGCGCCTGCTCGACCTTATCGCCATTCTTGAACGTGTGCTCGTTGATCAGCGTGAGCAGGGTATTCAGGATAGCCGGGCTGGATTTCCAGATCTCGTCCAGAAACGCGAATTCAGCCTTCGGCAGGTATGACTCGGTCTGGCGCACGTAGCGGTCTTCCTTCAAGGCCTTGATCGACACTGGCCCGAAGACTTCTTCAGGGGTGCTGAAGCGATTCATCAGGTATTCGAAATAGGCGGGACGCTCGAAGGCGCATGCAATCCGGCGCGAGATCAGGCTTTTCGCCGTCCCCGGCGGGCCGTATAGGAAAGTGTTTTGCCCGCTGAGTGCGGCCAGCAGGGCGACGGCCACGGTTTCCTCGCGCTCGAACATGCCATGGCAGATGGCGCCGATCACACGCTGCATCCGGGTCCTGATCGAGCCCGGTTTGACATCGGTTTTTTTAGCTTGCATTTTTTGCTTCCAGAAAGTGGGTACGGAGCAAATTTTCCTATCGGCAATTACTTGCAGCAAGCAAATTCGATAAATGCATTACCAGGCGCAGCGGGCGCTACCGACGGTGTCACGCCACCGTACTTTTGACATCTTGCAGATCAAACATACCGCCCGCAAAAACGAGTTCGCTGAAGCGTTCTCCGATCTGCCGGTGCGCCCCGGCGTCGGGATGCAGTTCATCCTGCAGCGGCAGGCGCGCATTGTCATCGGCGCCATACAGTTGCCTGCCGTCGAGATAGTGGAGGTTTGCATCGGTCTGCGCCCGCTCCCCGACCAGCGCCTTGAGCTGCTCACGGATGACCGTCAGCGTCAGCTTGCCTTGCCTTACTTCAGCCTCGCTGCCTGTGGTCCGATACCGCACCTGCCCCTTGCTCAAGGCCTTGCCATCGAACATGGTGGGGCCGGGCGTGTTTTCGTGGATCGGACAATACACGGGCGAAATCACCAGCAACGGCGTCGCTGGGTGCCCTTCCCTGATCGTGTCCAGGAAGCCGTGTACTGCCGGCCCGAACGCACGCAAGCGCATCAGGTCGAGGTTGACCAGGTTGATGCCGATCTTGACGCTGATCAGGTCAGCCTCGAGGTCGCGGATCGTGCGCGCCGTGAACGGATCCAGCAAAGCGCTGCCGCCAAAACCCAGATTCAGCAAATCGACCCCGGCGCGGCCCGCCGCCACCGCCGGCCAGATCCCGGTCGGGTGGGTGGCGTTCGATCCCTGGCTGATCGAACTGCCATGGTGCAGCCAGCGCCGTTTTCCTGACGGCGCCAGTGCTGCCAGCGGTGCGTCGGCGCGCAGCGCCACCAGCTCGGTGGTCTCGTCGTGCGGCAGCCAGATCTCGATCGACTTCGCGCCAGCAGGCAGATCGGCAAAGCGCAGCGTTTGCGGCGCGCCTTGCTGCACGTTCACGGCGCCACTGACCAGATCGATGTCGAGCACCTTGCCGTGTGCCGCGCTGGCCTGCTGCACCAGGCGGCCGTCGACCAGCAGATCGTAGACCCCGTCCGGGCGCGGCGGCATGTCGCGGTAACGGCGCTTGGTCGGCAAGGTGACCAGTTCGACGACGCTTGCGGTGGTGTGAAACGCCACCCGTACGCCGGATGGCTGCGACTGCGCCATCGCCAGCTGCGCATCGCGGCATTGGGTGCGGGTCCAGGCGGGCAAGCGGTGCGGCAGGATGCCAAGTTCGAGCTGCTCGAGCTCGACGGCGCCGTGGATCAGGTCCGGCGTGATGGGAGAGATGGAATACATCGACATGGCAATGCTCTTTCAGTGTTGTACGCACGCATTCTTGCTAACGGCGCCGGTTTCGTCAAACGCCGGCCCGGGCCAGCGAATGCATGAGCTGTTGACACGCCCGCCTTTGCCGAATAGCTTAGGCCGCTGGTTTGCTCGAACAAAGGAGTCGCGGTTTGACGTCAACGCATTCGATGCCGCCCCGGCGCCGCCTGGGGCTGGCGCTGGCCGCATTCAGCATTCCCTGCGCCGCGCGCCAGGCACTGGTCAACGACGCCAGCGGACTCAATCAGGTTGCCGTCGATCGCATTCTGGTTCCACGCACGCTCGACCAGATCGTTGCCGCGCTGCGCTCGCATTCCGGCCCGGTGTCGATCGGCGGTGCACGCTACAGCATGGGGGGCCAGATCGCTGCCGAGCGTTCGCTGCACCTCGACCTGCGCGAATTTGACCGGGTACTGCGCTTCGTGCCTCACGAGCGCCGCATCACCGTCCAGCCCGGTATGACCTGGCGCCGCATCCAGGCCGTCATCGACCCGCATGGCCTGGCACTGCAGGTGATGCAGTCGTATGCCGACTTCAGCGTGGGTGGCTCGCTCGGCGTGAACGCCCATGGCCGCTACGTCGGCCAGGGTCCGCTGGTCGGCAGCGTGGCATCGATCCGGCTGATACTGGCGGACGGTTCAGCCGTCGCCGCCAGCCCGACCCGCAACAGCGAACTGTTCTATGGCGCCATCGGTGGCTACGGCGGCGTGGGCGTGATCGTGGAAGCCACGCTCACGCTTACCGTCAACCAGCGGCTGGAACGGCGTACGCAGGTGATGCCACTGGCGGCGTACCGCCAATTCTTCATGCGCCGGGTCGGCGCCGATCCCGATGCCGTGCTGCACAGCGCGACCTTGTATCCCGACGATTACACACTGGTGCGCGCGGTGACCCATGCGCGTACCGGTCGCGCCCTCACGCAGACGGCGCGCCTGGCGGCGACCGCTGACGACTACCGCACCGAACATCAGGTGCAGGAACTGCTCGGCGCCACGCAATGGGGCAAGCAACTACGCCAGCGCATCCTCGACCCGCTGTTCTACGCCCAGGATCTGGTCGAATGGCGCAACCACCAGGCCAGCCTCGACGTGCGTTCGCTGGCGAGCGGCGCCCGCGATGGATCGATCTATGCCCTGCAAGAATATTTCGTGCCGGTCGCGGCGCTGGAACGCTTTGCCGGCGGCTTGCGCGCGGTGCTGCGCCGTCATCGTGTGAACGTGATCAATGTCTCGATCCGCCACGCGCGCAAGGACCCGGGCACCCTTCTGGCATGGGCGCGCACCGATGTCTTTGCCTTCGTGCTGTACTACCGGCAGCAGACAGATGCTGGCGAACGCGACGCGGTGCGTGCATGGACCCGCGAACTGATCGATGCTGCGCTGGCGCTGGGCGGCAGTTTCTACCTGCCTTATCAAATCCATGCCAGCCCAAGCCAATTCCACGCCGCCTACCCGAACGCCGGGCGCTTCTTTGCGCTAAAACGCCGGGTCGACCCCGGCAACCGGTTTCGAAACAAGCTGTGGGACGCCTACTACGCTTAGCCGCGAATCTTCGCCACCAGCTTGGTGGTCGAGCGATCGTGCTCGAAGTCGATCGCCACCGCGCGCCCGCCATACGCCAGCACCGCCTTGCCCTCGGGGATCTGGTCCATGACGTAATCGCCGCCCTTGGCGTAGATGTCGGGCCGCCCTTCCTGCACCACTTCGAGCGCGGTGGCTTCGTCGAATTCGACCACCAGGCTCACCGCTTCGAGCGCGGCCAGCACCGCCATGCGGTCGGCACAGGTATTGTGCGGCCGGTCGTCGCCCTTGCCGAGGCGCTTGACCGAGGCGTCGGTATTGACCGCCACGATCAAGGAAGCGCCAAGCGCGCGCGCCTGCGCCAGATAGGTCACGTGGCCGCGGTGCAAAATATCGAACACGCCGTTGGTCAGCACCGTCGGCTTGGGCAGTTGGGCGATACGCGCAGCCAGTTCGGCGCGCGTGCAGATCTTGTTTTCAAATGAAGGCATGGGATTCAACTAAAGCGGATATTCAATGTGCGGATGTTCAATGCACGGATGTTCAATGCGCGGATGTTCAATGTTTGGGCGGCTCGGCGACGTCTTCTTCTTCGATCGCCATCGACAACCCGGCCGGCGCGCCCGCGCCCGGCCCCGGTTCCTTGCGTTCGCCCGAGAGCTTGATCTGCAGCCGCAGTCCGTTGGCCGAATCGGCGTTGCGGATCGCTTCGTCGTAGCCGATCAGGCCCTTGTTGAACAGCTCGAACAAGGCCTGGTCGAAGGTGCACATGCCGAGCTCGCGCGACTTGTGCATGATTTCCTTGATGCTCTGGAAGTTCCCCTTGAGGATCATCTCGCCGATGGTCGGGGTGTTCAGCAGAATCTCGATCGCGGCCCGGCGCCCCTTGCCATCCTCGGTGCGCACCAGGCGCTGCGAGACGATCGCGCGCAGGTTCGACGACAGGTCCATCAGCAGCTGGTTGCGCCGCTCTTCCGGGAAGAAATTGATGATCCGGTCCATGGTCTGGTTGGCGTTGTTCGCGTGCAGCGTGCCCAGGCACAGGTGGCCGGTCTCGGCGAACGCGATCGCGTGCTCCATGGTTTCGGTGTCGCGGATTTCGCCGATCAGGATCACGTCCGGCGCCTGGCGCAGCGTGTTCTTGAGCGCGTTATGCCACGACAGCGTGTCGACCCCGACCTCGCGGTGCGTGATCAGGCAATGTTTGTTCTTGTGGACGTACTCGACCGGGTCTTCGACCGTGATGATGTGACCGGCCGAGTGGCTGTTGCGGTAGTCGATCATCGCCGCCAGCGTGGTCGATTTGCCCGAACCGGTGCCGCCAACGACCAGCACCAGGCCGCGCTTGGTCATCACCACGTCTTTCAGCACCTCGGGCAGGTCGAGCTTCTCGAAGTTGGGGATTTCAGAGGCAATGGTGCGCACCACCATGCTCACGCTTTGCTGCTGCACGTACACGTTGACGCGGAAGCGGCACACGCCAGGCAGGGAAATGGCGAAGTTCGATTCCATCTCGAGTTCGAACTCGGCGCGCTGGCGCTCGTTCATGACCGACAGCGCGAGCGCGCGCGTGACCTCACCGCTCAGGCGCTGCTCGCTGAGCGGCTTCATGGCGCCCTGGTGCTTCATGCTGGGCGGGAAGTCTGCCGAAATGAACAGATCGGAGCCGCCCTGGTGGTGCATTACCGTCAGCAGCTTGTGGATATAGGCCTGCGCTTGTGCCGGGCCGAAGGTCGAGGACATGCGGAGCCTTTCTGAAAAGATGGGGGCGTCCAGCCCTGCCCGGCAATTATATCGACTATCATTCTCGCTAAACTACTATTTCATGGCCGGATTGCAGCGCCTTTCAGGGGCGCAGTGTCCCTTGCGCGCCAATCAGAGACGAATAACCATGACACTGACCGAATTGAAATACATCGTCGCCGTGGCCCGCGCCAAGCACTTCGGCCACGCGGCCGAGGCCTGTTTCGTGGCCCAGCCCACCTTGTCAGTCGCGATCAAGAAACTCGAGGACGAACTGGGCGTGACGCTGTTCGAGCGCGGCGGCTCGGAAGTATCGGTGACGCCGCTGGGCGCCCAGATCGTGGCGCAAGCCGAGCGCGTGCTGGAACAGACCGCCGCCATCAAGGAACTGGCCAAGCAGAACAAGGATCCGCTGGCTGGCCCGCTGCGCCTGGGCGTGATCTACACCATCGGCCCCTACCTGCTGCCGCCGCTGGTCAAGAACCTGATCGACAGCGTGCCGCAAATGCCGCTGGTGCTGCAAGAAAACTTTACCCACAAATTGCTCGAGCTGCTGCGCCAGGGCGAACTCGATGCCGCCATCATGGCGCTGCCGCTGCCGGATCACGGCATGTCGGTGCAGCCGCTGTACGACGAACCATTCGTGGTGGCGATGCCGCGCAGCCACCCGTGGGCCAAGCGCAAGGAAATTTCAGCCGAAGATCTCAAGAGCGAAACCATGCTGCTGCTCGGCGCCGGCCACTGCTTCCGCGACCAGGTGCTCGAAGTGTGCCCGGAAATGGCGCGCTTCTCGGCGCCCTCGAGCGGCAACGGCATGCAGCGCACGTTCGAAGGTTCGTCGCTCGAGACCATCCGCCACATGGTTGCCAGCGGCATCGGCCTGACCGTGCTGCCGCGCGCCTCGGTGGCCGACATGAACGACCCCAACGGGCTGCTGGCGTATGTCCCGTTCATGGCGCCGGCGCCGTCGCGCCGCGTCGTGATCGCCTGGCGCAAGAGTTTCACGCGGCGCGCGGCGATCGACGCCGTGATCCGCGCGGTGGGCGAATGCCAGCTGGCCGGGGTCGAGATGGTGACGCTCGAAGTGGCGGCCTGAACGACAATACGCGCTCGGCCGGCCAGCCTGGCAAGGCATGGCCGGCTCACTCCATCAGGCCCGCTTGATCAGGCTCACTTCCTGTGGCGCAGCCTCCTGCTCGACGTCACTGGCCTCATTGCTGGCGTCGCCTCCGGCGCGGATGTCGGCCACCGCGTCGAGCTGCTCGGGCGAGAACACGATGGTGCGGGTCTGGAACGCCAGCCTGATGCCGGCTGCCTCCAGCCGTTCATAGATGGCCAGGTACAGGCTTTCGCGGATGATGACCTGGGTATCGAATTCCAGGACGTCGATATAGCTGAACACCTCGATATTGAACGCACGGTCGTTGATGCTGCCCAGTCGCGCGCGATGCCCTTCGGCCATGTTCTTTTCTTCGGCCAGCACCTGCTGGACGATCGCAATCGCTTCCTTGAGCTTGGCGGCCGGGGTTTCCGGATTGATGGCGATGACCGGGTTGAACAAGAAGCGGTCGCGCTTGGCGAAGTTCTCGATCTGGCGCGCCGACAGATCACCGTTCGGAATCGTCACCACGGTGCGCTCGCCGGTCCGGACCCGGGTCGAGCGGATGCCGACGTCTTCCACCGTGCCGACCACGTCGCCAACCTTGATGAAGTCGCCCACCTGCAGCGGCCGGTCGGCGATCACGGTGACGCTGCCGACCAGGTTTTCCACCGTTTTCTGGGCGCCCAGCGCCAGTGCGATACCGCCGATACCCAGCGCCGCGATGCCGGTGGTGACGTCGATGCCGAAGGTATCGAGAATGGCGATGCCGGAAAAGATCAGCAGCAGGATCTTGGCGCCGCGCCGCAGCAGCGTGATGACCGAGACGATCTGGCGCCGGCCGTTGCGCTGCATGCGCGCGATGGCCAGTTCGGCCACCGCGTCGACCAGGCGCAGCCCGAACCAGACCACGGCGATGACGGTGACGATGCCGGTATAGCGCAACAGGGTCTGGCGCGCAACGATCGAGACCGGCAGCGTCTCGGCCCAGTTATAGAACACGAACACGGCGATCAACAGGCTCAGCGGCGGCAGGGCCGCTTCGAAAAAGCGGTAGGCGCCGCTGGCGGCCGGGTCGGGCACCAGCTTGCGCATGATCGTCACGATCAGGGCCGACAGCATCCACAGGCCGCCGAAAGTCATCACGGCCAGGCCCAGCAGCAGCCCCCAGTCCTTCAGCGGCGCACCGGCCACCATCACCTGGTTCTGCTCCTCGGCCGCGACCGGCGGCGCCGGGTTGCGCCTGGTAGCGGCGGCGACCTGGGCCATGGTTTCGCGCGAGATGCGCCATACCTGCACGTCGCCCTCCGCGCTGCGGCTGAGCAAGATCGGAAACGCCTTGTCTTGCACGCGGATCTCGCCGATATGTTCCTGCTCGACCGGCAGTTCGTCGTCGACCTTGCCGCCGCTGTCATTGGAAAGGCCGGCGAATGGATCGAGCTTGCCGCCATCGTCGAGCAGGTTCTGGAAGGCGCGCGCCTGCTCGGCAGGCGTTACGCGCTGGCGGCCGGTGGGCAGCTCGAGATATTCGGCGGCGCGCTCGAAGTCCTGGCGCCCCAGCACTTCGATCAGGTTCGACACCGCCGAACGTGGCGTTTCGCGGCCGAGCGGATCGGTTGCCGCTGCTGCCGGCGCTTCGGCAGCGTCTTGCGCCAGCACCGGGCCAAGCGGCATCAGCAGCGACAGCAAAAATACGAAAAATAGTCTGATGGATAAGTTTTTGCTCAAAATGACTCCTTTGACTTGCAGGAAGCGCGCTCGCTTTCACTGGCTGGGTGCAGGTCGCGACGACGTGACGACGTGTAGCGGACGCCGTGCAACGGACGCCGTGTAACGGATGCAGGCGCCATTCGGATGGCGCGCTTACGGCTGGGCGCGACGCAGTCGTTCGCACCATGAGACGGGTAAATACCTGAAGGCCAAGTCTAGCATCTGGCTCGACGCGCGCCAACACGGTTGGGACTGGCAATATAAGATCGGGAGAATCGGTAGCGCCGCACTATTTACGGGCGACCTACAATGTCGTCAGTCAACTCATCAATAATAACTTTCGCCTGCATCCCATGTTCAAGTCTCCTACCCTTTGGCTCATCTTTATCAATGTTGGCGTTGCACTATTGATGCTGTTCACGGGAGTCGATCCAATTTCTCCCACACCGCATGATCTGCTCGGCTGGGGCGGCAATCTGGGTGCGTATACGCTGACCGGCGAATGGCAGCGCCTGCTGTACTCGATGTTTTTGCACGGCGGCGCGCTGCACCTGGCGCTGAACATGTTCTTGCTGTACCAGATTGGACGGGTCTCCGAAGCGACCTGGGGCCGCATGCGCTTCCTGGCGATCTACCTGGTTACCGGCCTGTTCGGCGGCCTGGCCAGCGCATGGTGGAATGCGCTCGATGCCGTGCAGGCAAGCGCGGGTTCGCCGCTGCAAATGGCGCTCGGCCTGGTGCCGATGCCGAACATGGTGGTGAGCATCGGCGCTTCGGGCGCCCTGCTCGGCGCGGCCGGCGCCTTGCTGGTGCATGCCATGCGGCGCGGCGACCAGGCCCATGTCGACCGCAACGTCATCCTGCAGGTGGTGCTGCTCAATATCGGCATGGGGTTCCTGATCAGTGGCACCGACAACGCGGCCCACGTCGGCGGCGCGCTGTCGGGCATCCTGATCGGCGCCTGCCTGATGACGCCGCGCGACGCCGCGCCGCGCATCAATCCAGTATTACGCTCGGTCGCGGTATTCGGCGTGATGCTGCTGGCCCTGGCAGGCCTGACGATCAAGGCCGCGCCGAGTGGACTGGATCGGGTGGCGGCCCAGTTCAAGAAGGCCGATGCCGCAGCCGAGCGGCGCGCTGCACGCGCGGCCAGAAAACACCAGCCCGAGCAGATGCTGGAACAGGCGCAGCCGCCGTCACGCACTTCGCCGTGAGCGGACGACGCCACCAACCATGAAAAAAGCCGGCTCGCGCCGGCTTCGGTCAGCACTGATGCGCCGATCAGTTGCGCTTGCGACGCCGCGCCGCAACCAGACCTGCCAGCAGCGGCAGCATCAGCGCCAGGCTGGCCGGTTCCGGCACCTGCGCCGTGATCGAGAACGTGTCGCCGGCCTGCATGCCTGTGGTGTCGAGCAGCCAGTCGAACTGGCCGGCGTTCCCGAGCGGATTACCGAAATAGAAATCGGCGGGTTCGCCGTTACTGAAGGCGATGTTGGCGTTCGTGGCGGTATTGCTGACGCTGCCAATCGTGCCGAAGCCGGCCGTTACGCTGCCGCTCGAGGTGTAGCTGATGCCCTGCAAGTCGAAGTTGAATTTCGGCAGCAACTGCAAGGTCATGTTCTTGATGATCGCGTTCAGGCTCAGCGGACCGGCCAGGTCGGCCTGTTCCAGCACGAAGTTCAGGCGCGCGCCGCTGAAGTTGATCAGCTCGAGGTCGAACGAGACCAGGCCGGCCCCGCTGTAGTTGGTGACGCTGTTGCCCGGCGCCCCGGTGCTGCTGACCAGCAGTGCGGCGCTGGCCGGGTTCGAGAGAGCGAATGCGGTCGCGGCCGCAGCAAACAGTTTGACGAAGTTCATGTGATTTTCCCGGTGATGGATTCGATGAGTTACAGCGGGCCCTTGCCCCATGGACCCGAGATGGCAAACGTGATGCCCGGGGTCTGGATATTGACGAACAGCTGGCGGCCGCTCGGGTCGAAACAGGCGCCCGCGAATTCATTGCCGCGGGCGTCGCCAGCGAGCGAGGTCAGCTTGCCGGCGCCTTGCAGCTGGGCAGCACTCAGGTTGACGTTGTTCTTGGCGAAGATATAGCTGTCGCCGGCGCCGGTGATGCCCATCAGGCGCTGGCCGTAGCCGAACTCGTCGGTGATGGCGGTGGACGCGTCTTCGCAGATCAGGATCGCATTGCGCGGGCTCACCGTCAGGTTGTCGCCCATATTCCCGACCAGCGGGCTCGGGCTCGAGTAGATGCATTTCATGGTCTGGCGCGCCAGATCCAGTTCCCAGATCGCGCCGCGGTTGACCATGCCACCCGAGGTATCCATCACGTACATCTTGCCCTGCGCATACCAGATGCCTTCGCCGCGGTTCATGCGCAGCGCGCCCTGCTGCCAGCCTTGCACGAACGGGCCGGCCGCGTTGCTGATGGCCTGGCCATTGAGGCCGACGGCGTCGCCGCGGTTGGCGTCCGGATTGGCGATCGGCACCCATTCCAATTGGTAGGTGTCGTTCACCGAGGCCACCGCCAGGTTGACGTTGTTGACGCCCTTGACCTTGGCCATCTCGAGCACGCCGCCCATCATCAGCGAACCCGGCGCGCCGCGTTTTACATCAGGCGAATAGCGGTAGAAGCCCGACTTGCCCGACAAATCCTCGGTCATGTAGACGGTGCTGTTGGTCGGGTCGACGGCAGCGGCTTCGTGGCCGAAGCGTCCCATGCCGACGATCGGCTGGCCGCTGGTTTGCTGCGGATCGGCCGTGACTTCGAACACGTAGCCGTGCTTCTTGCCGCCGGCGCTGACGGTATCGGAACTGATCTCTTCGCAAGTAAGCCAGGTGCCCCACGGGGTGATGCCGCCGGCGCAGTTCTGCTGGGTGCCGCCCAGGCTCGGGGTCATGCTGACCCAGTCGCTGTCGCGGAACAGCAGGTTGGTGGTGCCGCCACAGGATTTGTTGGCTGAGGTAGCGCTGACGGTGCCGCTGTCGTAGACGCCGAAGGCGTTGATGAAATTGCCAGCCGAACTGCCGCTGATTTCATGATTGCGCACCAACACCATCTCGGTGCTGCGGCCGACCTTGCGCGTCTGGATCACGCCCATGCCGTCGTGGCCGCCAGGGCAAGGCTGGCCGTTGGCCATCAGGTCGCCGCGCCAGCCGAAGCTCTTGTAGCTGAAGCCTGGCGGCAGTTGCAGCAGTGGCAAGCCGGTGGTCAGGTCATTCACCGGCGCGATGGCGCCGTACGGGCTGGTAATGCGGGTGGTGGCGCCGTCGGCGGCCATGGCTTGCTGGGCCTGCATCGCGGCAAAGGCGCCGACGAAAGGCATCGCACCGGCACTGGCCATGCCCTTGAGCAGATTGCGTCGCGAGGACGAGATGTCGTTGTTGGTCATTGTGCTTCTCCAATCGATTGGATCGCCGGTGGACCGGCATGTAATGTGATTGGTCGGCGCCTGCATCGGCCCGCCCGGTCCATACCACCCCCGGCACGGACTGATGCATTAAAACAAACGAACATGTCGTGCGCATGACAGCAAAACAGCAACATGGGTGGTTGTCGAATGCCGTGAAACCATGCTGCTGGCATGCGCTCTGGGTTGTTCCTGCATTGGCGCGGCGCGGATAAGCCGGCGCTGCGCAAGGCGGTCAACGGAGTAGAATCGCTGTCTTCTGCTCAACAATTCTTGCAAGCCAAGACGCGACTTTCATGAACAAGCTGGCGCTGTATTTCCGCCTGATCCGGGCCGACAAGCCGATCGGGATTCTCTTGCTGTTGTGGCCGACACTGTGGGCCTTGTGGATGGCGTCCGGCGGCGTGCCCGACTGGACCGTGCTGGTCATCTTCGTGCTCGGCACCGCGCTGATGCGCTCGAGCGGCTGCGCCATCAACGACTACGCCGACCGCGACATCGACCGCCACGTCAAGCGCACCGTCGACCGCCCCCTCACCAGCGGCAAGATCCGCGGCTGGGAAGCGGTCATGGTGGCGGCAGTGCTGGCGCTGGTGGCGTTCCTGCTGATCCTGCCCCTGAATACACTGACCAAACAGCTGTCGGTGCTGGCGGTGGTGATCGCCGCCAGCTACCCCTATTTCAAGCGCTTCTTCGCCATCCCGCAGGCCTACCTCGGCATCGCTTTCGGCTTCGGCATTCCGATGGCGTTCGCCGCCGTGCAGAACCAGGTGCCGGCCGTGGCCTGGTGGCTGCTGGTGGCCAATGTATTCTGGGCCGTGGCCTACGACACCGAATACGCGATGGTCGACCGCGACGATGACCTGAAGATCGGCATCCGCACCTCGGCGATTACCTTCGGGCGCTTCGACGTGGCGGCCGTGATGCTGTGCTACGGCGCGGCGCTGGCAATCAACCTGCTGTGCGGCTGGCAGCTGGGACTGCGCTGGTATTTCGTGGCCGGGATCGCGGTTGCGGCCGGGATGGCGCTGTACCACTACGGCCTGATCCGCCATCGCGAGCGCATGGCCTGCTTCAAAGCGTTCCGCCACAACAACTGGCTGGGGGCCGCGATTTTCATTGGTGTCGCACTAGATTATGCATTGAGTTAATATTGTCGGAAATGCATTCATTGCCGGACGCACCCCAGGTGCGCCGTTTTATCGATAACTACCAAAGAGGCCCAGCATGATCCAGAAGATCCCTACCCAGACCGGCACCCGCGACCAACTGGTCAACGACCTGAAAACCGTGATCAGCGACGCCGAAACGTGGCTGCGCAACGGCGGCCAGCTGACCGGCGACGAACTGAAAGCGGCCAAGGCCAAGTTCGAGCAGACCATCACCACCGCCAAGACCAGCCTGATCGACATCGAAGAAACCGTGGTCGAGCGCGCCAAAGCAACTGCCAAGGCAACCGACGACTACGTGGCCGAGAATCCATGGAAATCGGTCGGCCTGGGCGCCGCCATCGGCGTCGTGATCGGCATGCTGATCGCCCGTAAATAAGGCATCGCGCGATGACCATCACCGCGACCATCGGCCGTATCGGGGCCAACCTGCTGGCCATGCTGCGCACGCGGCTCGAGCTGGCAGCCATCGAACTGCAGGAAGAAACGCACCGCCTGTTCGGCTACCTGGCCTGGGGCATTGCGGCCGCATTCTTTGCCGTGGTCGCGGTGCTGCTGGCCATCCTGTTCGTGCTGGTGCTGTTCTGGGACACGCACCGCCTGGCGGCAGTGGGCGGCATGACGCTGCTGTTTGCAGCTGGCAGCCTGTTCGCTGCGCTGACCGTGAAATCGAACCTGAAGAACCGTCCGCCGATGCTGGCCAACACGCTGGCCGAACTGCGCAAGGATGTGCAGGCCGTCAAGGGAGAACAGAATCCATGAACGTCAATCCTGAACAACGCAGCGCGCGCATGAAGGCCTTGATCGCCGAGTGCGCCGCGCAACGTGGCGAGATGGCGCAAGAAGTAACGCTGCTCAAGACGCCATCGGCAATGGGCGGCACCACCGGTTACGTGGCGCAGCACAAGGGCTGGATCATGGCGGCGGCCGGGCTTGGGCTCGGCTTCCTGGTGACCAAGCCGAAGTGGGTGGTGGGCGCGGCGACTGCCGGCTTATCTGCCTATAAACTGGCGCAGCAGCTGTTGCCGGTGCTGGGGTGGAGGAAGTTCGAAGTTCACTGAGCTAGGGATGGTGAGGTGCTGCGAAACTTGGGTTCCCGCCTGCGCGGGAACCTAGGTTCGCCTGCATCACTCTCAACCCACGCAATCAATCCCTGCCCAGCTCTTCACCCAGCTCGCGCCCCCGCGCCGCAGCCGCTTTCATGGCCGCGACAATCGCTTCGTGTACTCCCGCCGCTTGCATGCTGGTGATTGCCGCATGCGTGGTGCCGCCCTTCGACGTCACGCGCTGACGCAGTACGGCGACTTCTTCATCCGACTGCGCCGCCAGTTGCGCCGCGCCGGTAAACGTGGCCAGCGCCAGTTCCCTGCCCTGCGCCGCATCCAGGCCCAGTTCGCGTGCCGCCGCCTGCATCGCTTCCAAAAAGAAGAACACATAGGCCGGGCCGCTGCCCGATACCGCCGTCACCGCATCGATCTGGTCTTCGTCATCGAGCCACACGGTCTTGCCGACTGCACGCATGACGGCGTCGGCGGCAGCGCGTTGCGCCGCGCTCACGCCCGCTTGCGCCGCCATGCCGGTGATGCCCATGCCGATCAGCGCCGGCGTGTTCGGCATGGTGCGCACGATGGCCCCGTAGCCGCCCAGCCAGCGCGCCAGGTCGGCGCTGCGGATGCCGGCTGCGATCGACAGCACCAATTGATCTGTCAAATGCGGCGCCAGCGCGGCGGCGACGTCGCGCATCTGCTGCGGCTTGACGGCCAGCACCAGCACGTCGCTATCGTCGACGCCGGCGTCGATGGTGCCCGAGGTGCTGGCGCCATATTGCTGCGCCAGCCGCGCCAGTGCGTCGGCGTTGGGATCGATTACGTGGATCGTCATGCCGTCTTGCTTGACCAGGCCCGCGATCAGGGCGGACGCCATATTGCCGCCGCCGATGAATGCAATCTTCATATCTCGTCTCTTATTCGTAGTTGCGGGCGCCGAAGATGGCGCTGCCGACGCGCACGATGGTGGCGCCTTCCGCGATCGCGGCCGCCATATCGCCCGACATGCCCATCGACAGCGTGTCGAGCGCCAGCCCGCCGGCGCGCAACGCGTCGCTTAATTGACGCAGGCGTGCAAAGGCGGCGCGTTGCTGCGCCGGCTCGCTCGACTGCTCGGGAATCGCCATCAGCCCGCGCAGGCGCAGGTTCGGCAATGCGGCCACCGCGCGCGCCAGTTCGGGCAGCTCGGCCTCGCTGGCGCCGCTCTTGCTCGCCTCGCCGCTGATATTGACCTGCAGGCAGATGTTGAGCGGGCCGAGCTCGGGCGGACGCTGTTCGGACAGGCGCTGCGCGATCTTGAGCCGCTCGACCGTGTGCACCCAGGCGAAACCGGTAGCGATCGGGCGCGTCTTGTTGCTCTGGATCGGGCCGATGAAATGCCACTCGACGCTCGCCTCGGGTTGCGCGCGCGCGACGTGTTCGATTTTTTCGAGCGCTTCCTGCAGATAGTTTTCACCGAACGCGTGCTGCCCTGCGGCCATTGCCTCAAGCACCGCCTGCGCAGGGAAGGTCTTGGAAACGGCCAGCAATTGGACCTCGGTTCGCGCCCTGCCGGCGGCCTGCGCGGCTGCCTCGATTGTCGCTTCGACAGCTTGCAAGTTGGCGGCGATTATGGACATAATGATTTTCTGTAAGGAAATATTTTCTAGACGAGCCGAAACGGCGTCAGAGTGGCGTGTGCGGCACAGGGATTATAAATGGACATTTCGGAACTACTCGCTTTCTCGGTCAAGAACAAGGCCTCGGACCTGCACCTGTCGGCCGGCCTGCCGCCGATGATCCGCGTGCATGGCGACGTGCGCCGCATTAACTTGCCGCCGCTCGAGCACAAGGATGTGCACAGCATGATCTATGACATCATGAACGACGGCCAGCGCAAGCAGTACGAGGAAGTGCTGGAGTGCGACTTTTCGTTTGCGATCCCCGGCCTGGCGCGCTTTCGCGTCAACGCCTTCAACCAGGAACGCGGCGCCGCCGCCGTGCTGCGCACGATCCCGTCGAAAATCCTGTCGCTTGAAGAACTGAACGCACCCAAGATCTTCGCCGACCTGGCCCTTAAACCGCGCGGCCTGGTGCTGGTGACCGGCCCCACCGGTTCCGGCAAATCGACCACGCTGGCGGCGATGGTGAACCACCTGAATGAAACCGAATACGGCCACATCCTCACCATCGAGGACCCGATCGAATTCGTGCACGACTCCAAGAAGTGCCTGATCAACCAGCGCGAAGTCGGCCCGCACACGCTGTCGTTCAACAACGCGCTGCGCTCGGCGCTGCGCGAAGACCCGGATGCAATTTTGGTGGGGGAACTGCGCGACCTGGAAACCATCCGCCTGGCGCTGTCGGCCGCCGAAACCGGCCACCTGGTATTCGGCACCCTGCACACCTCGTCGGCCGCCAAGACCATCGACCGTATCGTCGACGTGTTCCCGGCCGAAGAAAAAGAAATGGTGCGCGCGATGCTGTCCGAATCGCTGCAGGCCGTCATTTCGCAGACCCTGCTCAAGACCAAGGACGGCTCGGGACGGGTGGCGGCGCACGAGATCATGATCGGCACCCCGGCGATCCGCAACCTGATCCGCGAAGCCAAGATCGCGCAGATGTATTCGAGCATCCAGACCGGCAGCAACGTCGGCATGCAGACGCTCGACCAGAACCTGACCGACCTGGTGCGGCGCAACGTGATCTCGACCGGCGCCGCACGCGCCGCCGCCAAGATCCCGGAAAACTTCCTCGGCTAACGTCAAAGGCGCATCAAGATGGAACGCGACCAGGCATCCAAGTTCATGTTCGACCTGCTGCGCCTGATGGTGAGCAAGGGCGGATCGGATCTGTTCATCACGTCGGGCTTTCCGCCGGCGATCAAGATCGACGGGCGCATGACGCCGGTGTCGAACCAGGCCCTGACGGCCGGCCACACGGCCGACCTGGCGCGCGCCATCATGAACGACAAGCAGTCGGCCGGGTTCGAACTGACGCGCGAAGCCAATTTCGCGATCACGCCGGGCGACTTGGGACGGTTCCGTGTCTCGGCCTTCATGCAGATGGGTTGCGTCGGCATGGTGCTGCGCGTGATCACCACCGCGATCCCCAGGTTCGAAGACCTCGACCTGCCGGACACGCTCAAGGAAGTCGTGATGACCAAGCGTGGCCTGGTGATCATGGTCGGCGCCACCGGTTCGGGCAAATCGACGACGCTGGCGGCGATGGTCGGCTATCGCAACGAGAACAGCTACGGCCATATCATCACGGTGGAAGACCCGGTCGAATTCGTCCACCCGCACCGCAACTGCGTGATCACACAGCGCGAAGTGGGCGTCGATACCGACAGCTTCGAAGCGGCGCTGAAGAATTCGCTGCGCCAGGCGCCGGACGTGATCCAGATCGGCGAGATCCGCGACCGCGAGACGATGGAACACGCGATCGCGTTTGCCGAAACCGGCCACCTGTGCCTGGCCACGCTGCACGCCAACAGCGCCAACCAGGCGCTCGACCGGATCATCAACTTCTTCCCCGAAGAACGGCGCCAGCAGCTGCTGATGGACTTGTCGCTGAACCTCAAAGGCCTGGTCTCGCAGCGCCTGATTCCGAAGAAGGACGCCAAGGGCCGGGTGGTGGCGATCGAGATACTGCTGAATTCGCCGCTGATTTCGGACCTGATCTTCAAGGGCGAAGTCCATGAGATCAAGGAGATCATGAAGAAGTCGCGCGAGCTGGGAATGCAGACGTTCGACCAGGCGCTGTTTGATCTTTATGAGGCCGACCGCATCACGTATGAGGATGCGCTGCGCAATGCCGATTCGGTGAATGACCTGCGCTTGAACATCAAGCTCAATAGCAAGCATGCGAAGAATCGGGATTTTTCGAGCGGGACCGAGACGCTTGGTTTGATTTGAACCTGCGGGGGTCAGACCTATTTGCTCTCGAACGTTGAAACCATCAAACCAAAGCATTTGGCCAAACGGGACGATTCTGCTCGTTTTCGCATCCGGGAACCTGTTACAGCTAACACATTCGTCGCAATTCTTTACAGCAATTCAATAAGCCGCTAAAGTCAGGCTCGTTTCCGTCTGATGCCTTCTTCCATGTCCAAGCTGCAGTTTCCCGGTGCCATCACGCGCTGGCACGGTGAATTTGCTTCTGCCAGCATCGAATCGGCCTACCTGCGCGACCAGGGCGGCCTCATTCAGAACGAATCGGCTCGCTCGCTCGGGTTTTGCGGTATTTTTTTTCTGGCGTTCGGGCTTGCCGACGCGGCTCAACTTGGCTATACCAGCGATACATTGATACTGTTCTTGGCGCGCCTTGCCATCGCCGCTGTGGCATTAACGGGCATCGTGCTGACGCGCCGCAGTGCCAATCCGGCGCACACCGCCTACCGCGCAGCTACCATATTCACCAGCCTCACAATGCTGATGTTCTTGCTGGTCGCGTATTTGCGGGGCGATCTTCTACTTCACGGTATGTCGATGGCCATCATGCTGATCATTGTCTACCTGTTTATTCCGAACCGTTTGGTCAACGCAACCATCGTTGCACTGAGCGCGAGCGCTGCGTTCCTGATGTTTGTACATGCTGTTGACATGGTCAGCCCGCGCCAGCTGGCAACCATGACGATGCTCCTGCTGCTCGCGAACCTGTTCGGCGCGATTGCCGCACGCCGCGACGCCCATTCATCACGCCGACAATACTGGACCCAGCAAGTTCTGATCAACCAGTCTGTACGGGATCCACTCACGGGCGCCTTTAACCGTCGTCACCTGAACGCCGGCCTGCTCGAACAGGAAATCGATCGCGCCCGGGACCAGGGTGCATCGATTACCATCATCATGTGCGACCTGGACGGTTTCAAGGCCATCAACGATACCCATGGTCATCAGGCTGGGGACACGCTGCTGCAGGATTTCGCGCACTTGTTGCTGTCGATGACCCGTGACGGCATCGATACCGTCGTGCGCTACGGCGGCGAAGAATTCTTGCTGATCCTGCCTGACACCAAGCTGGCCGATGGTCATGTCCTGGCCGAGAGCATTCGCACGCGTCTGGCCGAAGCCAGCAGTGTGCACGGCCATGTCCGGATCCAGGCCACGGCAAGCTTTGGCGTGGTCGGCGCGCGCCTACTGCCCTGCCTGCCAGACATTGCCAGCCATGCCTTGATCGCCCATGCTGATGAACTGATGTACGCTGCCAAACGCAGTGGCCGCAACCGGGTCCATGTGGCCGAATGGAATGCCATTGACTTGACCTAAGCCAAGAGCAAACGAGCCAGAGCGGTCCATCGGTGTAATGTGAATCAGGGGGCTATCGTGTTGCTGTTGAGTCCGGAAACGTTGGCAAGCACTTCCGTAATAAATTCAATGAAAACCGATGCACGCTGGGGCAGACGTCGTTCGGCTGAATAAAGAACATTGACGGGCACCCGTGGCGCTGCATGCCCGGTCAACAAAGCTGTAAGTTCCCCGCTCTGGAGTTCTTTGGTGACCATCCAGGCTGGCAAGTAAGCGATCCCCAGGTCGTTCAGGACGGCGCGCCGAATGCCGTCCAGACTATTGAGTCGAACACGCCCGCTGACCTTGAGATCGCCGTCCTTGAACGGCCAGCGCCCATTGCCTGCTGCCAGCAATGTATAAATAATGCATTCGTGCGCAATCAGGTCGCCGGGTTGCACCGGTACGCCACGTTGTTTCAGATACGTCGGACTGGCCACGCAAATGCGCTCGGATTTACCGACGCTCCGCGCGCGCAGGGTGCTATCACGTAACTTGCCACCCCGTATGGCGATATCGATGCCTTCGGCCACCAGGTCGATGTACGCGTCACCAAGACGAAGTTCCACATCGACATGCGGATAGCGCTGCAGAAAATCCGGCAGTGCCGGTATCAGAAGTTCAGTGCCCATACTCTCTGGACACGCAATGCGCAGCAGTCCATGAGGATTTTTTTCACCATGCGCCTCCGCGTCGGCTTGCGCGATGATGTCGAGTGCCTGGCGCGCTTGTGTGTAATAGCGCTGGCCCTCGGCCGTGGCGGTCATTTGCCTGGTTGAGCGATGCAACAGTCGCGTACCCAACGACTTCTCCAGCGCAGCAACATGCCGGCTGACGTTCGGTTGTCCAATGCTCAGCTCGCGCGCGACGGCTGAAAAACTACCGGTTTCGACAGCGCGCACGAAACAGCGCATCCATAGCAATTTATCCATTCCTGTCCGCGTGAATTTATTTTATGCAGCGAAAGCATAAATGATATGGCCGCAGCATGGGTTCTCGTTCGGGCGGTCAGCAATCACACTGCCTCCATCGACACCATGCGCACGCGGGCGTGCCCCTGGTTTTTCTTACCATTACTGGAACCAATATGAACACATCTCCCATTGAAAGCTTTGTCAGCCTGGTCGGCACCTATGAAATCGCCCCCCTGGACGCTGCTGCGTTTGCAAGCATCGCGACGGCGTCTATTGACCAGATCGTCAAAAAACCAGGCTGCCTGTATTACATCGCCTCACAAGATCTGAAGCAGCCGCACGTTTTCCACCTGGCCGAAGGCTGGGCCACGCAAGCGGACCTGGACGCACATACTGCTAGTCCTGCTTTCCTGAAAATGCTGGAACAAGCGTTCAAACTGCGCATTGTGCGCCGCGAGATTTACCTGTCACAGTCGACAGGGCGAACGTTGATGGATTGACCGGCATTTAGTACGGAAAGACGCCTGACGGGCTTTTAGGTGAGCAAATCAGCCCAGCATTTGCGGGTGTCCGGTTTGGGCCGAACGGACGGGTTGGGCTTCGCACGACTACAACCGGCGAAGACGGGACAGGCGGCATACCATCTGGCAATGCTGCTCAAGCTCTACATTTACGACTACCTCAACCGTATTCAATCGAGCCGGCGGCTTGAGCGCCCCCGCTGACGCCTGAGACTGTCCACACCGGTCGCGCTGGCTGGATCAACCCACCGCCGATGGAGAAAAAGGCTGCTCGAGACCTGAGATTCAGACGCTCACAGTTTTATTCAGGCGTTTCAAATTCATTGACACGTCCCGTACCCGCGACGTCAAAACGCGCGCAAGCGGGAACGGAACTCCCCTTCCGCCCATTCCATGAACACTTTGACGCGTGGCACGCGCTGGCGACCCTGCGGATGAAGCAAATAGACAGGAAGGGGTGGAGGCGCAAAGGCAGGCAGCACTTCGACAAGTGCACCGCTATGCAGCTCGGTCGCGACGCCATAACGGGGAACCTGCAGCAAACCCATGCCATGCGTTGCAAGACAGGCATAGCTGGCCGCCGCCGTCACACTCACCGAAAATGGCAAGGTCATCGATTCGATCCCTTCCTGTGTCGAAAATCGCAGCGGCATGGCTGCCTTGGTTGCCGACGATATGAAGCCGATCATCCGGTGGCCGGCGAGGTCGCCCGGCACCTGCGGCGTGCCGTGGCGCGCGAGGTATTCGGGACTGGCAAACGTGCCTTCCTCGAGTGCGCCAAGGCGACGTCCAATCAGTTCGCTGTCGGCTGGCTGTCCGACGCGGATCACGCAATCGCATCCTTCCTTGATCAAATCGACCAGCCGGTCCCCTTCGCCGATATGCAGCGTCACGCCCGGAAAGCGGGCCAGAAATGCCGGCACACCCGGCAGTAAAAAATGCCGCGCCCACGTTCCGTGTACATCGATTCGCAGCGGGCCAGCCGGGACGGCAGCACCACCAATGCTATCGGCCTCCTCGATCTGCGCCAGGATCGACAGGCAGCGCTGATAGTAATCATCGCCTTCCGTCGTCGGCGCCACCTGGCGCGTCGTGCGATCGAGCAGGCGCACGCCCAGCCGTCGCTCCAGCTGCTGCACGGCCTCCGACAGGCGTGAGCGCGGCAATGCCAGATCCTGGGCAGCCTGGATAAAACTGCGTCGTTCGACGATGCGTATAAATGCGCGCATGGCGTCCAGCGTATCCATAAATGTTCCTGAATTTCGGATGGTGCAGGCTGTTTTGGCCGACCAATAAAGTGGGATTTCCTGCCGTGCGCGATATCGGCTGAGGATACTATTTTTCCCACTTTAATTCACAGGAGAACAACTTGTCCATTGCCAACAATCCAGGCGCGCGTAGCGCCATCGTTACGGGTTCGTCACGCGGGATCGGCGCCGCAATTGTGCAGCGACTGGCACGCGACGGCGTCGCCGTCGTCGTCAATTATTCGGGCGATGCGGGCCCGGCCGACGACATTGTCGCCAGCATCAACCAGAATGGGGGACAAGCGATCGCATTCAAGGCCGATGTGTCCAATGCGCAGCAGGTCAGTGCCATGTTCGATGCCGCGGAAAGCGCCTTTGGCGGCGTCGACATCCTGGTCAACAGCGCCGGCATCATGAAGCTGGCGCCGTTGGCGGACAGCGATGACGCACTGATCGACCAGCACATTGCGGTCAACCTGAAAGGCAGCATCAACGCCATGCGGGAAGCGGCAGCACGCCTGCGCGACGGTGGGCGCGTCATCAATTTTTCGTCCTCTGTCGTCGGCCTGTACCAGGAAACGTATGGCGTGTATGCCGCCACCAAGGCCGGCGTCGAAGCGCTGACACACATCTTTGCGAAGGAAATGCGCGGCCGTGACATCACTGTCAACGCGGTTGCTCCCGGCCCCACCGCGACGCACCTGTTCCTTGACGATAAAGACCAGGCGACCATCGACAAAATCGCCAACATGGCGCCGCTCGGGCGTCTTGGCGAACCCGACGATATTGCGAATGTCGTCGCGTTCCTCGCCAGCGAAGAAGGCGGCTGGGTCAATGGACAAGTCGTCCGCATCAATGGAGGCCTGATCTGATGGACAAGCTGAACGCGCAAGCAAAGAAAATCATCCTCATCACCGGCGCCTCGAGTGGTTTTGGCCGCATGAGCGCCGAAGCGCTGGCATCGGCCGGTCACACCGTCTATGGGTCGATGCGGGGAACGACAAAAAAGAACGCCGACAACGTCATCCAGATGGCGAAGTACGCCGATGAACAGCACGCCGATCTGCGCACGCTGGAACTGGACGTGGCGGACGAAGCGAGCATCGACGCGGCCGTGCAACAGCTTATCGCCGCGCATAGGCGCATCGACGTGGTGATGCACAACGCAGGTCATATGGTGTATGGCCCAAGCGAAGCGTTCACGCCGGAACAGCTGGCGCAACTGTTCGATACGAACGTGCTGGGCACGCAACGCCTGAACCGTGCGGTGCTGCCGCACATGCGTGCAGCCAGACGCGGCTTGTTGCTCTGGAATTCGTCGAGCAGCGTCGCCGGAGGAACGCCTCCGTGGCTGGGACCGTATTTCGCCGCCAAGGCGGCGATGGATGCACTGGCCATCATCTATGCGCGCGAACTCACGTTATGGGGTATCGAGACGACCATCCTCGCGCCCGGCGCGTTCACAAAAGGCACCAACCACTTCGCCAATGCAGGCCAGCCAGACGACCAGGCACGTGCAGCCGCCTACGACAATGGTCCGTATGCCGGCTATACCGACAAGATCAAGGCAGCATTCGATGCCATCGTGCCGGACGACGCCGATCCCGCCGCAGTCGTGCGCGAAGTCGTCAGGATCGTTTCCATGCCGGATGGACAACGCCCGTTCCGTAGCGTGGTCGACCCGAGCCACGATGGCGCCGACGTCGGCTTTGCTGTTACCGACCGGTTGCGCGCAGAAATGCTGCATCGCACTGGCCTCGGTGAATTGCTCAAGACCGCAAGCGTGGACCGCTCTTGAGTTGACAGGGCAGCGTTTCCGCTGCCCTGCATAGCACTGGCCGATGGCGCAGGGTCAAAATAGAGGCAATGGTAACGTGGCCTCTGCACGCTTCAGCGCAGCCGCACTCAGAACCGCGACTCCAGCGTCACCCGCCCCATCGCATACCCTTCACTAAAACTCGCCCTACGCAACGTCCCAGCCTCATCCACATAGGTCGACTCGGACACGCCATCCGTACGCAGCAGATTGCTGACCGCAAAGCGCAGCTGGTACTTGGGCGCCACCTTCCACAACGCATACACATCCAGATCGCGGCGCGCGCTCTGATAACGCGACTGCTCCACATTCACGCGCGTCGGCGTGCTGCTGTTGAAGACGAAACTGGCGCCGGTGGTCAGCTTGCCGTCGCGGGTGCGGTAATCCAGGCCCATCGTCGCTGACAACGGCGTCTGCCGATCGAGCCGGTTGTCCGGCCCCGGCACCGCGTCAACGCTCGACCAGTTACGCGTCACGCTGGCGCGCAGATCCACCTCGGGCACGTCCTTCACCACCGCCGACAGCGGGAACTTGGCTTCCAGTTCGAGGCTGCGGGTGACGGCGTCGCCATCATTGATCGGCGTCTGGACCCAGCGCCCGTCTTCCAGCACCAGGCCCTGGCGTGTGTAATCCTCGATGCGGCGCACCGACACGCTGGCCGACAGCAGCGCCTTCTCGGCCCAGTAATGCTCGTAGCCGGCGTCGATGCCGGTCGCCAGTTCAGGCTTCAGATCCGGGTTGCCGCGATAATCGGGATCGGTCTGGCTGTTGTTGGGCGTGGTGAAGCGGCGCGGGATCAGGTTGTTCGCGGCCGGCGCCTTGAAGGTGCGGGTCAGCGCCAGGCGCACCTGGTCGCGGCTGTCCGGCAGCTTGTACAGGGTCTGCATCAAGGGGCTGAACACGCTGGCGCGGTTGGTGGCGCTGTCGAAGGTATTGCCCTCGGTGGTGGTCTGGATGCCTTCCCAGCGCAAGCCGGCGTACATCGACCACGCCTTGGTCACGTTCCACTCGTCCTGGATGAACAGCGCCAGGCGTTCGATGGTGGCCTCGGCGCGTTCGTCCGAATCGTTGCGCGTGGCGCGCAGCGGGAACAGTTCGTTCTCAAGACGGCCGTCGTCACGCTCGGTGTAGCCGGCGTCCCATCCCAGCGCCAGCGCATGGTCCTTCTTCCAGGGTGTCGAGTACTTGCCGACACTGGTCACGCCACGTTCGTCGGTGTCGCTCAGCACCGTGGAGTCGCGCGCCAGTCGCTTGCTGTTGTAGTCGTACTCGCGCCAGGTGCCGCGGCTGCGCGAACCATTGACGCCGAGTTTCAGATCGAGCTTGGCGCCGTCTTCCAGGGTGCGCACCCAGTTCAGATCCGAGCGCGCCAGGGCGCTGGTGCCGCGGCTGTTCATGTCGCGCACGTCGTAGGCCGGTGCGGCGCCCACCAGCGTCGCGGTGACCGATTCGCCGTGGTAGTTGTTGCGGCTATAGTTGAACAGCGTCTGCCAGCTGATCGTGTCGCCGTTCTCCAGTGTCCAGTTCAGGCGCGGCGTGAGGCTGATGCCGGTCGGGCTGCCGCTGTCGTTCTGCACGCTGCGGCGCAGCTGCGTCAACTGGCCTTGCGGATCGAGCTGGATGTCCTCAAAGGGCGATGGCCGGTCGAAGTGGTAGCGCCAGGTGCTGGCGCCGACCGTGTACGAGAGCTTACCGGCGCGGTCAGACAGCTGCACGCTGGCGGCCGGATTGCTCGCTTCTTCGCTCTTGCCGTAGCCGACGCGCACTTCGCGCTGCGCCGTGCGCACGGTGCGCTTCAACACGATATTGATGGTGCCGGCGATCGACTGGGTCGAGAACTCGGCGCTGGCCGCGCGCAGGATCTCGATGCGCTCGATCACGTCGGGCGAGAGCTCGTCGATCGAGAAGCCGGCCGGCGCACGTTCGCCGTTGATCAGGATTTGCGTGTAGCCGGCGCCCAGGCCGCGCATGCGGATCTCGCCGCCGCCACGTCCGCCGCCGCCGGCGACGGTGATGCCGGGCAGGCGCTTGAACACGTCCAGCACCGAGGTGTCGCCGTAGCGTTTGATTTCCTCGTTCGAGACCACGATCTTGCTGGCGGTGTCGTCACGCCGTGGATCATAGGTGTTGGCGCCGCCCTTGACCTCGACCTTCTGCATCGTGTCGGTGGTGGTCTTGGGTTGGTCGGATGCGGGCGCCGGTGTGGTCTGGGCAAAGCCGGGCAAGGCGGCGGATAAAGCGAGTACGACGAGTGTTGGGCGGAGCATCGACAACCAGGAGGAAAACGAAGGTGCCGTATTCTGGCATAGCCAGATTGCGCGCGACTCGTGGTCGTTCAAATATTCTTACTGCATGATACGCGGCAGCCGTGCGGCTGCCGCGCAGGACGGCAAATGCGTATTTACCGCCCGCCCGGCCCCATGCCGCCGCCCGGCCCACCGAAGCCCGGACCGCCCGGCCCACGTGGACCGCGCCCACCGCCATTGCCGAAGCTGCCGAAGCGGTACGACAGGCCGACGTAGACCAGGCGCCCTTCCGGCCGGCGGATGCTGTATTCGCGCAGGCGGTCGGTTTCGGTGATTGTCTCGGACTTCTGCGAATCGAAGATGTCGTTGATGTTCATGACCAGGCTCAGGGCCTGGGTCAGGTTGCGGCGGTAACTGAGGTCGGCGCTGCGCGTGGCCTGGCGATAGCCTTCGCCGAACAGCGTCTTGCCCTGGGCATTGAGCACCAGTTGCAGGTTGTTGGTCGGGTTGATCTGGTAGCTGATGCGCGCGCGGCCGCTGAGCGAAGTGGCGTCGCGCTTCTCGCTGCTGTTGGCCGTGCCCAGCACCGACTGCTCGGAGTAACCCAGGTTGCCGCTGGCGTTGAGGGTGAGCTTGGGCGTGGCGCGGCCGCTGAAGGTGAACTCGAGGCCACCCGAGCGGCTGCTGCCGGCGTTCTCGCGCGTGGTGAGCAGCACGGTGTCGGAAATGAAGTAACGGCGCTCCGAAATCAGGTCGCTGTCCTTGCGCGCGTACAGGCGCACATTGGTCTCCACGGTGCCCAGCTTGGTCTCGAGTCCCAGCTCGATCGAGTCGGTGGCGGTGGGTTTCAGGTTCGGGTTGCCCGACGAGACATTCAGTTCATCGCGGTAGATCACGAAGGGATTCAAGTCACTCGCGCCGGGACGGCGGATGCGGTGTGCGTAGCTCAGGCGCAGCGCGGTCTTGTCCGACAGATCGTAGGTCAAAAAGGCGCTCGGGATCGCGTCGAGGTAGTGGTTGCCGGCCTTGACGCCGGTGGTCACCTGGTCCAGATCGAGGTCGGTGTATTCGGCGCGCAGGCCACCCAGCACGCCCCACTTGTCGGTCAGGCGCATCTGCCAGGTGCCGTACAGCGCGATCGTGGTCTCATCGAGCTCGAAGCGGTTGGTGCGCTGGGCATTGACGGTCTCGCCCAGCGTGGCCGGGTCGACGTTCAAGAAGCGCGAGTCGATCGTATTGCTGTTGCGCGCCATCTTGTAGCCCAGTTTCAGCACGCCTGCTTCGAGCGGACGCTCGTAGTCGCCGGTGAAGTCGATCACGCGCGTTTCGTTCTCGTTGTCCTGGCGCGTGCGGGCGTCGAGCGCATTGGTCGGGCGCACCGTGTAGTCGTTCGCGTAGCGCACGTCGCTCTCGCCGGTGGTGCCAGACAAACGCAGGTCGAGTTTCAGCAGTTCGCCGGGCGCCTCGCCCTTGTGGTCGAGCCGTCCACTGACGGCATAGTTGCGGGTGTTCGCATCGCGCACGCTCGAGCGCAGGTATTGGCTGTCGACGATGCCGTCGGCGCCGGTGCTCAGATAGCGCTCGCCGGTCGCGCCGTCGTTCGACGTGGCCGAGAAGCTGGCGGTGGCGGCCAGCACGTCCTTCTCGCCCAGGTTGTAGCTGAACGAGCCGTTGAAGCCGGCGGCGTCGGTGTCGGTGTCGCTCTGCGACGACTGGGTGCTGTTGGCCACGGCGCCGGTGAGCGGGTCGATGCGCTCGCGCGTGGTCTCGCCGGTCGAGCCGCGGCTGTCGCGGCGTCCATACAGGCTGCCCTGCACGCTCATGCGGCCGGTGGTGTAGCTGCCGAAGCTCGACGCATTGAAGCGCCCTTCGGTGCCCTTGTTGACGTTGACCGCGGCGAAGCCGCCCGGCGTGCGTTCGCGCCGCATCACCAGGTTGATGATCGGACCGCCCCCGCCTTCGTTGCCGAACTGCGCGCCCGGGTTATTGATGACTTCCACCGATTCGAGGTCGGCCGCCGGCAGCGCACTCAGTGCCGCGGCGCGGTTCTCGCCCTGCATCATGGCCGACGGCTTGCCGTCGACCAGGATCTGCACGTTGCTGCGTCCGCGCAGGGTGACGTTGCCGTCGGCGTCGACCGCGACCGACGGCACCTTGTTGAGCGTATCGGCCACGGTGTCGTTGGTGGCGGCGGTGTCGCTCTTGACGTCGTAGGCCTGGCGGTCGATGCGGTTCGACGAGCGCGTGGCGCTGACCGAGACCGTGGATTCAACGGCAATGGCAGGTGCTTCGGCCGATACTGGCGCGGCCTGGGGTGCCGTGCTTGCGACCGTTGCAGCGCTCTGCTGCGTTGGTGCGGTGGAGACCTGCTGCGCGCCGGCGTCGCCTGGGGCGAGCAATGTACCGGCGAAGATTGGGGCGAGCAACAGGACGGACTGGCGAAGAAGTGGCATGGAGCGTGGTGACAGGTGGTCGTTTGAACGAGCGTGATTGTCGCACGCGTGCACCCCGAAAAATGTTAAGAAATGCTAAGAGCCAATAAATGCCACAGCTGTCCCGGGTTTGCATGGCATGCATATGTGTGCGTGCATACGTGTGGGCGGATGTTGTCGTAAACTCCACCTCCTATAACAATGGAGAGAGACAGATGGACGTATTCGATTTCAACGCGATCAGCCTGGACGGCCAAGCGGTCGACATGGAACAGTACCGTGGCAAGGTGCTGCTGTTCGTGAACACCGCAAGCGCCTGCGGCTTCACGCCGCAATATGCGGGACTCGAAGAATTGCAGCGCCATTATGGCGATCGTGGCCTGGTGGTGCTGGGCTTTCCGTGCAATCAGTTCGGGCACCAGGAACCGGGCACCGAAGCCGAGATCGGCGCGTTCTGCGAAAAGAACTACGGCGTCACGTTCCCGATGTTTGCCAAGATCGATGTCAATGGCGACGATGCGCATCCGCTGTTTCGCTTCCTGAAAGGCGAGGCGCCGGGCGTGCTGGGGACCGAGTCGATCAAATGGAACTTCACCAAGTTCCTGGTCAATAAGGATGGCGCCGTGTTCAAGCGCTATGCGCCGCAGACCACGCCGGAAGAAATGAGCCGCGATATCGAAATCCTGCTGGCGCGCTGATTCATCCTCATGCATGAGGCGGGATGGCCGCAACCATCTCCGCTTCAGCCCTCCTGCGCTACCTTATTCAGTATTGCGTGCATCTGGGCTTGCGCGATCGGGTCGCCTTTCGCGGCGGCGCGCGCGATCCACATCATGCCCAGATTGTCGTCCTGCTCCACACCCTGCCCTTCTATATGGCAGCGCCCCATCAGGCGCATCGCCGCGGCGTGCTCCTGCTTGACGGCGGCCTCGAGCCAGGCGATGCCCTGCTTGAGTTTATGGTGCGAGATGAACAGCAGCGCCAGATCGGTCTGCGCTTCGGCGTCGCCGTTGTCGGCAGCCTGCACGAGTGAATAATCTTCCTGCCCTAGCGGGATCACGATGTGCGGCTTGATCGAGTCGAACTCCACCATTGATTTGCCGGCGGCGGCGCTGGTGTCGCGCTTGACCGAGCCATCGGCGAAGCGGCGCCAGAAGGTGCGCTCGCTCCACCCGGTGAGTGTTGTTGCGGTAGCGATGTTGATGAACTGCATGGCACTCTCATTCTTTTGCCACATGGCAACGTGAATTGTCTGTCAAAAGTCTGGCAGGCTCAATAGCACTGACAGGTGGCAGGGGATTTTCGGTGCCACATCGCCGAATGGGGCGAAATCATGTGCGCTTGATAATGGAAAACGGTGATTTCAGGCTGGCACGGCTATTGCTCTAAGTAAAGTACAGCCCAACTGGCTCACGAAACATAACCAACCGGAGAAACACCATGAAATTCGCACAAATGAAGCAGCAAGCACAAAAAGGTTTCACCCTGATCGAATTGATGATCGTTGTCGCGATTATCGGTATCCTGGCGGCAGTGGCGATTCCAGCTTACCAAGATTATGTCCTGAAAGCGAAGTTCTCTGAAGTCGAGTCCATCGCCAACGCCTACAAAACCGCAGTTGCCAACTGCGCTCAAGAATTGGGCGCTCTGGCTGATTGCGATTTGAACTCCAATGGTATCCCGGACACCCAGGCCACTACCCATGTAGCTTCCGTCGCCGTGGCTGCTGGGGTCATCACCGTCACCCCGACTGCTACCACCAATGCAGCGTCTACCTTGATTCTGACCCCAGAAATGGGCGCAAGCGCCTTCACCTGGGTCAAGACCGGTGGATGCCTGGCTGTTCAAGGCAGCACTCCAATCCTCTGCAAGGCGTAATTCATGATGGCCAAGGTGCCATCGTTATAGAAAACGTCTTATGAGACCGATGTCGTTCAATATTGACTGAACGGCATTCTTCCAACGGCCCGCTCGCAACTGCGACCGGGCCGTTGATCGTTTTTGTCC
>Ga0308160_10000594_pt1 | contig 65888 bp, 46 predicted proteins | sample PhyFR1_FD_201036 | JGI IMG/M metagenome (GOLD analysis project Ga0308160, IMG submission 201036) | Phyllosphere microbial communities from UC Gill Tract Community Farm, Albany, California, United States - DLSLF.R1 | ecosystem: Host-associated > Plants > Phyllosphere > Unclassified | place: USA... | reverse complement strand
TTCAGTTTAATCTCTGTTTGTTGGCATTGCTGCCACCTTGATTTCTCAAGGGTCGCTCACTCAAAATACTGACCGTTACTCATTGCTGAGCAACGTTATACTTTTTGTGAACATTTGATAATTTAAGTAATCAACAGCGCTTACGCAGCTGTTGGCACCTTCATCAAACGCCCACACTTATCGACTGTTAATTTTTAAAGAACTTTGTTCTGTACTGCCTTGCTGCGTTCTGCGAATCGTTTTGTTCGTCAGCAGCAGAGAAGTGAGATTATGCAGTGTTTCGCTTAACTCGTCAACCCCATCTTTTTCTTCAGCGCCAGCGGTGTTGTCAAAACACCGAGCTCAACTACTTGATTTCGTTCAGCTTTTACTACGCTGCAGAAGCAGGAGGCGAACTATAGCAAAGCCGCGCCGGGTCTGCAAGAGCTTACGCGCGCCCTACTTTGCAGGTCGCTGGTGTGGACGACATGGGTCGTTGTAACATCGCAACTTGGGTGCGTTCATTCCCACTCGGGAATGACGTTAAACGGGAAACCGGTGAAGCCGCACGAAAAGTGCGGTCATTCCGGTGCAGCCCCCGCTGCTGTAAGCCTGACGACTCCGTCCACACGCCACTGAGCAATGCTCGGGAAGGCACGGAGAAGGAAGACGGCGAGCCAGAATACCGGCCCAGATTGCCAGCACCATTCCCCGGGGTGACGGGATACCGCTGTCGATGGGTCGGTGCCGCGTCGCCGATGCTGTCCGCGGCCGCCTTCATTCCCTCCCGATGGTGCCATACCGACCACCCGACTGGAGGAATCCTCTATCATGAATACCAACGCTTTTTCGCGGGCCGAAATCGACGGCGTCTACCGCGCCATTCGCGAACGGCGCGACATGCGCCACTTTCTTCCCACACCCATCGCTCCGGAACAACTGGAACGTTTCATCGGCGCGGCCCACCAGGCGCCCAGCGTCGGCCTCATGCAGCCATGGCGCTTCATCCGGATCGCCGACAGCGGGCTGCGCCGGCAGATCCACGCCCATGTGGAGGAAGAGCGCGTGCAGACCGCGCACGCGCTCGACCAGCGTGCCCAGGAATTCATGCGCCTGAAAGTCGAGGGCATCCTGGAGTGTGCGGAACTGCTGGTCGTCGCGCTGATGGACGATCGGGAACCTTACGTGTTCGGGCGGCGCACCATGCCGCAGATGGATCTCGCGTCGGCATCCTGCGCGATCCAGAACTTCTGGCTGGCCGCGCGCGCCGAAGGCATCGGCGTCGGCTGGGTGTCGCTGTTCGATCCCCAGCGCCTGCGCGAACTGTGCGCCATGCCGGACGGCAGTGCGCCGATCGCCGTGCTGTGCGTGGGCCATGTCGAACAGTTCTATCCGGCACCGATGCTCGAGGCCGAAGGCTGGGACAAGCGCCGCCCCCTGTCCGGCCTGATTTATGAAGACAGCTGGGGCAATCCTGCCGCATCAAATTATCTCGCCTCGACAGACGCCCAATGATAGGATGAGTCGTTGAACGGACTCAAGAAACGACCACATGAACTTGCTCGATGGTGTGCCGCCGCAGCCCCCCGAACCCGGTGTCCGGGGCCTTCCCGAGGCCCGCAACCTCCGGCAGCAGCCGCTGTCGATCACCCGGGCCCAGCGCGAGCAATTGCATGGCCATGCGGGGACGGTGATCTGGATGACCGGGCTGTCGGGCGCGGGCAAGTCGACCGTCGCCAACGCCCTCGAAGCCGCGTTGCACGGCCTGGGCGTGCGCACCTACCTGCTGGATGGCGACAACATGCGGCTGGGGCTGAATCGCGACCTCGGCTTTTCCGATGCCGACCGCATCGAAAACGTGCGCCGGATAGCGGAAGTCGCGCGCCTGATGCTGGACGCGGGCCTGGTCGTGATTTGCGCCGCGATCTCGCCGTTCGAGCGTGAGCGCCAGGCGGCGCGCGCGCGCATCGGCACCGAGCGCTTCGTCGAGGTTTTCATCGACACCCCGCTGGCGACCTGCGAGGCGCGCGACCCGAAGGGCCTGTACGGCAAGGCACGCGCCGGACAGATCCCGAACTTCACCGGCATCGGCAGCCCTTACGAGGCGCCGCTCGCCCCCGACGTCCGCATCGACGGTACCGCCACGCCGGCGGCCGCCGCCGCAACGCTGGTCGGCTTCCTGCAGGCACGCCGGGAAGGCACCCAGCGCAAATAAGATCCCGGGAGCCGGCCAAGCCGGCTCAGATCACCTTCACGCCATGGACGTTTTCCTGGGGCACATCCCAGAAATTCGAGCGTGAATAGTTCTGGGCCACGTCCGGCGGAATCGACAGTGGGCCTTCGCGAAATTCCACCGAGCCGCGCGTGGTGTGCAAGCCCGGCAGGCCGATGCGGCTGTCGTATTCGGGTTCCGCATATTCCACGTGGCCGAAGTCGTGCGCGAACGGTTCCAGCCCCAGCGCCTGGTACAGGGAGCGCATGGTCTGCTCGGGTTGCTTCACCAGGCTGTCGTAGCGCACCACGATCAGGCGCTTGGCGTGCTCGGTGAACCAGACGCTGCGCAATGCCGAATGCGGCCCGCCGATCACGCCGTCGCGCGCATTCATCATCATCTTCACGCGGCCGTAGATGGTCGGCTCGTTCTTGAATGCGAACAGCGAATTGTATTCGAGCGGGTTATTCCGCAGGACCCGCTCGAAACTGTCGATGATGCGATGCACGTGCCTGACGCAGCAGATGATCTTCGATTCCGGGAACAGCTTTTCCATCAGCGGCGCACTGGAGGTCCACATGCGGTTGGTGTCGAACACCACCCCACCCTCGGGATCGAAGTCGTGGTAATAGGAGTCGAACAGGCCACGCAGCACCGAGATGCGGCGTTCCTCGTCGAAGAACGACGAATACTTCATGTCCGGCCCCATCGTGTCGATCATGCGGTCGGTCATCGCATACAGCGGACTGGTCACGCGGGCGTAGAACTTCGGGTTCTGGCGCAGGATGGCGGACAGCAGCGTCGAACCCGACCTGGGCAGGCCGGCAATAAAGTGGTACTTCCTGGTCATTCTCTACTCCACGAAAAAATCGAAAAGCCCCGCCCGCACAGCGGCGGACGGAGCTCGAGCGGCACACGCCGCTGGCTCAATCCCAGCGGTAGTTGATATTAAAACCGAAGTAGCGCTGGTAGTCACGCGGCAGTGCGGCCATCTGCCCGTAGGTCCAGCCCAGCACCGCCGGCTCGTAGGGACGCGCGTAATACAGCTTGTTGTTCAGGTTTTTCACGTAGGCCGTGATGCCCCAGCGGCCGCTCGGCGCCTCCACGCGGTAGTAGGCATCGAACACGTGGTAGGGCGCGACGTTCTGCAGCGGGTCCGGGATTACGGTGCTGCGCTGCTCGCTGCGGCCGCGCACTTCCAGCCTCAGGTTCGACGACACGTCGTCCATGAAGTCCGGCAGCCGGTATTCGGCATAAGCCGAATACGAACGGCGCGGCGCATTCGGCAGCGTATAGCCATTCAGGTCGGCAAAGGTGCCGCCGCGCTGCGGGATCAGGACGCTGTTGGTGAACTTCGCGTCGAGCAGCGCATAGCCGGCGCCGACCTTCAGGTCGCGCGTGGCGCGCCAGTTGATGCCGAACTGGTGGCCGCGCGAACGCACTTCGCCCGCATTCACGACGCGGTTGCTGATGGCGCCGGGCTGGAACCAGATCACGCGCGCCTGGAAGTCCTTGTCGACGATCTGGTAGGTCGAGTACTGCCAGTTCAGGCGGCGGTTGAAATGCTCGCCGCGCAGGCCGAATTCGAACTGTTGCGGACGTTCCGGCGGCAGCGCCTTGGCGGTGACGTCGCGGCTGACCAGGTTGTAGTTGGTCCAGGCCGCGCCCTTGAAGCCGGTGCTCTCCGTGAAATACGCCATCACCGGACCGAAATCGTATTTGGCGCCGATACGATGGATCAGCGCGCGCCGGCTGTCCTTGACGGTCAGCGGGCTGTAGGGATCGGTCTTCGAGAAGAAGTAAGGCGCGGTATTGTCGCCCGGGAGGTGCTGCAGGCTCATCTTCTGCTGTTCCCACAGCATGCGCGCGCCGCCGAACACGTTCAGGCCGGCCCAGACGTGGTAGTCGACGTCGCCGAAGAAGGCTTCGTTATGGGTCTTGACGCTGGTGACGAAATCGTTGGTGCTGTAATTGCCCTGGTAGCCGCCGGTACACTGGAAGTTGTCGACGTGGTTGACCGGGTTCGGATCCGGATAGCCGCTGCCGTTGTAGTAGCCGTACACCGCGTCGTTACAGGTCTTGTAGGTCTCGTGGTGGAAGTTGTCGTTGAAGTAGTAGAAGGCACCGGCAACGTAGTTCATGTCGCCCGTCTTCGACTCGATGCGCAGCTCCTGCTGGACCGTCCGCTGGCGCGAGGGGCCGGCATAGTCGATCCGGTTCAGGCCGAATTCCGAGTTGGTCAGCTGCGGCGCCGATATGCCCCAGGCGTTATCGTTGCTCCACAGGTTGAAGTAGCGGTAGGAGCCGAGGTAGATCAGCTCGGCGTCGCCCTTGCGCTTCTTGACGCTGAGCGAAGCCGCGTGGCTGTTGATCTCGCCCCACTTGCGGTCGTTGTACAGGTAGGACTTGGTGCCGTTGATGATCGGGGTTGGCGTACCGTTCGGGCTGACCAGGTTGATGCCGGAATTCGACAGCAGGCCGTTGAACTGCGGGACCATCGCGGTACCGCCGGACAGCGCGATCGAGGCGTTGACGACGTCGTCCTGGGTCAGCGACTTGAAGGTGTACGGGATGATGCCCATGTCCTTGTGCGAGGCTTCGGCGCGAACCAGCACCGACAGCGTATCGTCCGGCTTGTACAGGTACTGGACCCGGCCGCCGCCGCCCTGCTCCTTGCCCGCATTGGGCTGGCCCGGGTGCACGTTCTCCACCCAGCCGCCCTGGTATTCCTTGAAGGCGTTCAGGTAGATGGCGGACTTGGGCGACAGGGCGATGTTGGCGCTGCCCTTCAGGCGGAATTCCTTGTCCTGCGCGGCGTCGAACTTGAGCTCGTAGGTGTTGTGGTCGGCGATCTTCGGCGCGCGCGTGATCACGTTCAGCATGCCGGCCACCGCATTCTTGCCGAACAGCGTGCCCTGCGGGCCTTCCAGGATCTCGACGCGCTCGAGGTCGACCACGTCGTAGTTCATCTGCATGGTGCGGGCCAGGGTCTCGCCGTCGATCACGATGGCGGCGTCCGGCTCGACGCCGGACACGTTGCTGACCGAGCTGATGCCGCGGATCGACAGCGTATCGGTGCGCACGTCGCCGGTCTGCTGGTAGCTGATCGCCGGCGAGTGCTCGACCACGTCGCGCAGCGTCGCGATGTTCTTTTGCTCGAGCGACTCGCCATCGATGGCGGTGACCGTGATCGGCACGTCGCGCAGGCGTTCGGCGCGGCGGCGCGCGGTGACGACGACTTCCTCGATACCGTCGTTGGCCTTCTTCTTCGCCGTCGGTTTGGTGTCCTGGGCAGTGGCGCCGGTATCGGTCTGCCCGGCAGCATGCGCGCCAGGCAGCACCAGCAGCGTCGACGAGGCCAACGCGAAGGCCAGCTCGACTGCCATGGCGATTTTTGTCTTCTTCCTTACATTCATATGCGCTCCAATTAGTGACGCCGATACCCGGGATGAGCAAGATGTTACTTACTAGAAAACATGCTAACACTGGCATCTACGTAACATCAAAGCAGGGAAACGACAGAACGCATATTCGCAAGCCATTGATTCTTATTACATTTTCATGACAGGGCGGCATACCGGATTACATTTCGTTACAGAGGCCGGCTGCGCTACAGGCTGACACCGCCATTTGCGCGGGCCGGGCCGCAAGATCGCGCAACGCTTACTTACGTAACATTACAAAACAGATGAGATCGGGCGCAGGATCGTGGCGCTGGCGCGACAATCGAGCGCGCGCCAGACTTAGAGCGCCTAACAAAACCTTCAGGGCAAGAGATGCGGCTTGCCGACGCATCGCCGAAGACAGTACGACTGTACGGCGAGGCGATGCAACGCCGCCATGGAGGTTTTGTTAGGCGCTCTCAGGCGGGCAAACGCACGGCGGCCACCAGACCACCTTCGGGGTGATTCGACAGCTCCAGCCGGCCGCCGTGCGCTTCGATGACGCCGCGCGCGATACCCAGTCCGAGTCCGAGACCGTTGTCGTTCTGGTCCCGGCCATGCTCCAGCCGCACGTAAGGGTCGAACAGGCTGGCGATCGCCTCCTCCGGCACCCCGGGCCCATGATCGCGCACCCTGACCACCACGCCACCCGCTTCGTCGCCGACGCTGATCTCCGCGCGCTGGCCATAGAACAGCGCGTTGTCGAGCAAGTTGCCGAGCGCGCGCTTGAGCGCCAGCGGCTTGGCGCGCACCGTCAGGCCGGACGGCTGGTAAGCGACCGCGTGACCGGCCAGCTGGGCGCTGCGCACCATGCGCGCCAGCAGGACGTCGAGCTTGACCTCGGTGGGGTTCTCGTGGATGTCGCTGTCCTTCACGCACTGCAGGGCGCCCTTCACCATCATGTCCAGCTCGTCGAGGTCTTCCTCGAATTCATTGCGCAGGCATTCGTCGTCCAGCAATTCCGCGCGCAGCTTGAGGCGGGTGATCGGCGTGCGCAGGTCGTGCGAGATCGAGATGAACAGGCGCTCGCGGTCTTCGATATAGCGCTGGATCCGTTCGCGCATGGCGCTGAAGGCGCGCGCCGTGGTGACGAATTCGCGGCTGCCGGTCTCGGGCAGCGGCCGCGTGCCCTCGTCGTGCCCCTGGCCGAAGGCACGCGCCGCCTCCGACAGCGCCGCCAGCGGCCGCGTGATCGAGCGCACCACCAGCAGGCCGAGCAGCAGCACCACCGCCAGCGACAGCACCTGCGGCATCAAGCGATCCCAGGCGAAGGCGTCGTTCCCGCGCAGGAAATAGGGATTCGGCATCAGGCCCGCCAGGTAGAGCCAGTTGCCGGGCTCGATCTCGGTCTGGATCACCAGGATGGGCGCGCGGTCCGGCCGCAGCAGCAGCACGTGCTGGACCCAGGATTCCGGCAGGTCGTTCAGGCGCACGTCGTGTTCGGCCACCGCCAGGTGGTCGGGCCAGGCGAAGGCGAGCCGGAAACCCGGCGAATTCGGCAGGTCGCTCCTGAGCGTCGCACCGACCGTGTCGATCACGCTGCGCGCCAGCGGCTGTTCGCCGATCGGCTCGACCGGCACGTAGGCATGGTTCAGGTTGACGAAGAAGCGCGTGCCGCCCATCTCGCGCAGCTGCTGGATGATCAGGCTACGGTAGGCCGGCGGCAGGCTGCGGAAGAAGCGGATCGCCCCGGCCGCGCTGTGCGCCATGTACTGCGCCGCGGCATTCGCTTCGACGCGCGACTTGGCGCGCAGCTGGCTGGCCCAGATCGCATCGGCCGCCAGCTGGGTGACCAGCACCCCGGCCACCATCACCAGCGTCAGCCGGCCCAGCAGCGAAGCCGGCCACAGCCTGCGCAGCCAGCCGCGCGCGCCGATTCCGTTCCCCTTAGGCACTGGAGACGCTCACGTCGGCGGAGAACACGTAGCCGGCGCCGCGCACGGTCTTGATCAGCGCCGGCTGCTTGCCGTCGTCGTTCAGGCGCAGGCGCAGGCGGCTGATCTGGACGTCGAGCGAGCGGTCCAGCGGGCCGGCATCGCGCCCGCGCGTTTCCTCGCACAGCAGGCCGCGGTCGAGCACGACGCCGGGATGCTCGACGAAATACTTGAGCAGCTGGAAATCGAGGCCGGTCAGCGCCACCGGCTCGCCGGCGCTGTCCATCACCTTGCGCTCCACCGAATCCAGCGTGAAACCGACGAAGCGGTAATAGCGCGCCGCCTGGAGCTCGACGGCATAGCGCCGCAGGATCGCCTTGATGCGCGCCAGCAGCTCGCGCGGGCTGTAGGGCTTGGCGATGTAGTCGTCGGCGCCCAGCTCCAGGCCGACGATGCGGTCGGTCTCGTCCGAGCTGGCGGTGAGCATGATGATCGGGACGTTGGAACGGCTGCGCACCTCCTTGCACAGCGCGAAGCCGTCGGTGTCCGGCAGCATGACGTCGAGGATCACCAGCGACAGCTGGTCGCCGCAGGCGTGCAGCTCGGCCAGGAAGCTCTCGCCGTTGTGCGAGACGATCACTTCATAGTTGTTCTTTTCCAGGTACGCCTTGAGCAGCACACGCGTCTTCTGGTCATCGTCTACGATCAGTATCTTGCGCACCGGGCGCTCCTTGGTTCTTGAGGTTGAAGAGTCGGAACAGTGCGCCCAGGCGGCGCTGCGCCTCGGCCACCGGCACGCGGTCGTCCATGAAAAAGCGGTGCACCTCGGCGATGATCGCGTCGCGGCTGGGTTCTTCGGTCGCCATGCGGTGCACCAGGCTCGGGGCCTGCACCGCCGCGCCTTTCGCGAAGGTGGTCCAGGACGCGCGCGCGCAGCTGTCCATGCGCGCCGGATCGGCGTCGCGCCGCACCGGCACCCCGCCTTTCAGGGCATTGAAGTCGGCTTGCAGCGCCGGCGTCACCAGCAGCCGCGCCATCCTTTCCTGGGCCGGCATCCGGCGGTAGTCGCCGGCGAACATCGCGAGGGTGTCGACGCTGTACAGATGATAGGCGGCGGTGCCCGGCGCCGCCGCGCAGCCGTAGTCGCGGTCGAGCGCGGCGCCATGTTCGGCCAGCTCGGACTTGGCCCAGTCGCCCATGATCATCATCCCGGCGCGGCCCTGCGCGAACGCGGCGACGACTTCTGGCCAGGAGCGCTCCTCGAGCCGGCCATGCAGCCAGCCCTTGGCGGTGCGCAGGCGCCGCAGGGCCTCGCCGGTACGGTGGTCGGCCGCCGCCGCGGAACTGAGCTGGACGAAGAGTTCGCGGTAGAAGGCCGGGCCGCTCTCGGCCAGGACCAGGTTCTCGAACAGCGCCGCCACCTGCCAGGCTTCGCTGCTCTGCGCCAGCGGCAAAATCCCGGCCTGGCGCAGGCGGTTGGCCACGGCCTCGAACTCGGCCCAGTTCTGCGGCGGCGCGAGTTTCAGGCGCGCGAACAGCGCACGGTTGTAATAGAGGGTGTTGACGCGGTGGATGCCGAGCGGCACCGCCATCACATGCTTGCGATGGACGATCAGCGCTTCGATGGAAGGGAACAGGAAGCGGTTCCAGTTGCCTGCGGCGGCCACATTGTCCAGCTCCAGCAGCAGGCCGAGGTCGGCCCACTCCGCGATCGATGGGCCGATCATCTGGGTGACTTCGGGGGCATCGCCAGCCAGCACCCTGCCCTTCAGCACCTTGCCGGCGCCGATGCCGGCACCGCCGGGGATGGCGGCGTCCTGCCACCCGATGCGCTCCTCCGCCAGGCGCGCCGCCAGCAGGTCGGCGGCCTTGCGCTCGCTGGCCGAGGTCCACCAGTGCAGCACCTGCAGGTTGGCCGGCGCCGCTTCCGGTGGAAACGACACCGGCGGCGCCGGCGTAGCGGCCGCCGTCTGGCAGGCCGCCACCAGGCCGCACACCAGGGCACGCCGCAGCCGCGCTGCGCCCCGGCGCCGGCGATTGCCCAGGCAATCGACACTGACGCGTACGACGTTGACGAACGGCCTAATCACTTGCTTTCTCGCGTTTTCTCGCAGAAAACATTGATTATAGCGAACACATGCGTAATGCATGTAAAAACAACACTTTACGCGCGGATCAGCGCCGCTCGAGTCTGGCAACCAGGCCACGCCGGTCGTTACGGTCGAAAGCGGCCACGCGGATGTCGCCACGCGCGCCGATCGGACCATCGACGATCGTGCTGGCGGACGTCGGATCGCTGCCGTCGGTGGTATAGCGCAGCACCATGCCCGGCAGCACGTGGTTGACCAGGACCCGGTCGCCGTCGAGCAGCAGACCCGGCGGCGCGATGCGATAGGCCAGCCCACTCTGCTCGAGATCGAGGCGCGGCAGCACGCGCTGGCCGAGCGCGTTCACGAAACCGGACCAGGCAGTGCGGTGCAGGGCCGCCGCCCTGGCCGGGTCGGTTTCGCGGGCCCAGGCCGGATCCTGGGCCCAGGCCCGCTCCGCGACCGCCGCCAGGCGCGGCATCACCAGGTAATCGATGCGCGCCGGATCGCGCACAGTCTCTGTGAACAGGGTCGCTTCCAGCCCCTTGATGTGGCCCTTGCCGTACTCCGTCAGGCCATCCTTGCCGATCCGCAGGGCGGGCTCGGCCTCCTTCAGGTAATCGAAGGGAATGAAATCGTAGACCGTGTCCAGCTCGATGTAGCCGCCCCAGTTCACGCCCGGCTCCTGCGGATCGGCGTTGTAACTCATGTCCATGTACATCTTGGTGACCGGCGCCAGCACGATGTCGTAGCCGCCGTTCGCCAGCCGGTAGGCGAAGTCCTCGGCGCCCTCGGTGTTGTTCCAGACCCAGGCGGTAAACCCGCGCTGCGTGAAACGGGGATTCGGAATCAGCTTGTTGCGCCCGGCCAGCGTGGTCTTGCGCGCGGCAAGTTCTTCCCAGCCCGAGGTGGACAGCCCGCGCTTGCGCAGGATACCGTCGACGCGGTCGTAGAAGTAATCCCACAGGTCGGCGGTGCTGGCCAGGCCTTCCTTCTTCATGCGCGCCAGGCTCGCCGGCGAACGCTCCCAGGCGCCGTTCGGCAGTTCGTCGCCGCCCATGTGGATGGTGTGCAGGGGCACGCCGGCGTCGCGGTGCATCGCCGCCACCTGGTCCACCACGTGCTCGATGAAGGTGAAGGTCGCGTCCAGCCCCGGGTTCAGCACGTGGTCGTTGTACATCTGCGGCGACTTGTAGACCGAGCGGTCTTCGAAGTCGCTCAACAGGTATTTGGCGGCATCCGGGCTCCCGGCGGCCTTGAGGCGGCGGTAGCGCGCTTCCATCGCCTGCAGTGCCGCGCGCGCGTGGCCCGGCATCTCGATTTCCGGAATCACGTCGATATGGCGCGCCTGGGCATAGCGCAGGATCTCGATGTAGTCGGCGCGGGTGAAATAGCCGCTGCCGCTCGTGTCCTTCGGGTCCGGTCCGGAACCGTAGGCCGGCTGCAGGCGTACGCCCGCTTTGGCGCTGTGGCCGCGCACCGCGCCGATGGATGTCAGCTCCGGCAGGCCGGCGATTTCCAGGCGCCAGCCTTCATCGTCGGTCAGGTGGAAGTGCAAGGTATTCAGCTTGAGGCGCGCCATCAGGTCGAGCCACTTGAACACCGTCTCCTTGCGGTGGAAATTGCGGACCACGTCGAGCTGGAAGCCGCGGTAGCCGAAACGCGGCGCATCGACGATGCTGACTTCCGGCAGAACCAAGGATGCGCCCTTGGCCCCGGGCAGCGGCATCAGGTCGCGCAGGGTCTGCAGGCCGTAGGCGACGCCGGCGGCACTGTTGCCCACGATGTCGATGCCGCCGGCCGCGCGGATGTTCAGGCTGTAGGCTTCGGGCGAGCTCTGGCCCGGCACGCTGCCGACGGCCAGGCGCAGGCGCGGGCCGCCCTCCGGCAAGCTGGCCGGGAACAGCGCATTGGCCAGCTTGACCTCTGCGGACAGGGCGCCGGCGGCTTCCACCCGCGGCCGCCCGCTCAGCGCCAGCACCCCGCTGCCCTTCTCCAGCTGCAGCGGCGTCGGCAGCACCGGCGGCACCTGCGCGGCCGGCAGCAGGTCGGCACGCTGGTTGCGCCGATAGGTGTCTGCCGGCGTCACCGGCGGGATGGCGCCGCTGCTGCCCTTGTCGAGCTGCTCGGGCCGGGTGATCGGCAGCCACTGGAAATCGGCGATGGCCACGCCGCGCTCGGGATCGGCGTCGTACACGAGATAGGGACCGATCGGCGCCCGCGCCAGCTTCTCGACCAGGTTGGGGTGGTAGTAGACGACGTCCAGGCTCTGTCCCGGGGCCAGGCCGGCAAAGCCGGGGCCGGGGCGCAGGCGGAACAGGTTGCCGGCGGCCTGCTCCAGCACCAGGCCGGAGGGCAGCGCGCCGGTCTCGGCGCCGTCCATGAAGTTGACGTAGATCGCCCAGCCCCGGGCCGGGAGCGGACGGCTGTCCCTGTTGCTGAGGATCAGGCGCGCCTGGGTACGGCCGCCGGGCGCCTGCGCCGAAAACAGGGTGCGCTGCAGCTCCCAGCGCAGGGCCAGCTTGTCGCCGCCCGCAAAGCCGCTCACGGCCGCCGGCACCGTAGTGCCGGTTTGCGGCGCCGCGGCGGCTTGCGCCTGCAGTGCGGCCAGCGGTGCGGCCAACACCAGGCCCAGGGTCCAGCCAACTATCATCGTCTGCTTGGTCAATCGTCTCTCCATCCTTGTTTCCGTTGCGGCCGGTACCAGCTGGCAAAGCCTTGCTGCAGCGTGGCGGCGGCCTGTTCCGGCGTGATCTCGCCGTTCAAAACGCGCGCGTTGATGTCCCAGAGCGCGCTCTCCATGCTCGGCCGGCCGCGGTTGAGCACCTGCGCATTGAAGCGGATCGTCGAGGCGCAGCTGTTGCGCCATTCGGCCATCTGCTTGGCGATCGGATCGCGCACCGCGATCAGGTGGTTCGACAGCGTGAAAAAGCCGGTCAGGCGGTTGGTATAAAGGTCGGCGAATTCCTGCGAGCCGACCCAGGCCAGGAAGCGGTAGGCGTCGTCCTTGTTCTTCGACTGCCGGTTCACCCCGATGCCGAAGTCCATGTGGTCCGAGATATAGCAGGCGCCGCCCGGCGCGCGTACCGGCGGCGCGAACACGCCCAGCTCCAGGTTGGGCACCCGGCTGAACGGGGCGATGTCCCAGGAACCGCTCGGATAGATGGCGGCCTGCCCGCTTGCGAAGCGCGCCTGGCTGTCGCGGTAGGTCTGGCTCGCGGCGTTCGCCTCCAGGTAGCGGCCCATGCGCGCCTCGAAGCGCAGCGCATCGACGAAAGGCGCGTCGGTCAGACGCGCCTTGCCGGCGATGAGGGCCTTGCGCCCCTCCTCGCCACGCCAGAAGTTCGGTCCGATGTTGGTGAACACGATCTGGCTGGATTCCCACTTGTCCGCCGTACCGAAGGCCAGCGGGGCGACGCCGGCTTTTTTCAGCACCTCGAGCACGGTGAAGAAATCGGCCACGGTGCGCGGCGCCTGCAAGTCCAGCCGGCGGAAGATCTTCTTGTTATAGAAGAAGCCGTGGATCACCGAGGCCAGCGGCATGCAGAAGGTGTCGCGGCCGTTATCGGTTTGCCAGGCCACCATCGCGGTGGGCGAGAAATTCTGCATGCCCGGCTTGCCGTCGAGCCGGTCCAGGTAGCCTTTGCGGTACAGGGACAGCGACATGTCGAACGGCCGGCAGGCGACCAGGTCACCCGCGGTGCCGGCCGCCAGCCGTCCGGCCAGGGCGCCGTCGTATTCGGTGGGCGCGGTCGGCGCGAATTTCACCTCGATGCCGGGATGGCTGCGCTCGAAGGCCGGGATCAGCACCTCCTCCCACAAGCGCTTGTCGTCGACACGCCAGCTTTCGATGGTCAGCGTACCCGCGTGCGCCGCCGTCGCCGCCAGCAGGGCGAACGGCAAGGCGCGTCGAAGCCATCGGCGCAAGCGCATCGATCGTTCCTCAGTAGTGGGCGTAAGGGTTCTTGTTCTGGTTGGCGAAGTACAGCCATGCGGTGCCGGCGACACTGCCCGTGCTGGTGAAGTCCGCATTGGTGTTCTGCGTCGCGTAGGGCATGCCGTGGAGCTTGTCGACCATGTAGTTCATCGACTCCAGGATGTCGCCGGGCAGGTTGCCGCCACAGGTCATGGTCGGGGCGCCCTGGCGCATCGCCATCACCGCACCCAGGCTGCCTTCGCTCCAGACGAAGGGCGAGGACGAGGGCACGTTGTTGTAGATGACGTCGTAGAAGCCGACCACGCCGCTCACCTTGCGCGACGGGTAATCCAGCTTGCCGGCGGCGTTGAAGTAGTCGCACAGGCCCGTCAGTGCACCGGAAAACTTCTGGCGCTTGCTGCCGGTATTCCCGAGCGCCAGCACCGACCACGAGTAATTGTCCAGGTAGCGTTCGCCGCTGTTCAGGGAGTTGGTATTGGCGTCGTAGCCGGCCAGGAAGCGGGTGCCGTTCCACAGGCTTTCCGACATGCGCTGCAGGTCGGTGGAAGCGGTCAGGTACTGGCTGCCGCCGTTCAGGGCGTAATACTGGTGCATGGCGGCGTAGGCATCGAGCTGGTGTTCCAGCGCATAGATGCCGGCACGGCCCGCCACGTAGTTGGTCGGGGCAAAGCGCAGGCCGCGCTGCGCGGTGTTATTGATCGTGATCGGCATCAGCTCGCCCAGCAGGTAATCGTGCAGGCGGGTCGACATGGTGAGGTACCTGGTGCTGGCGAACGCCTTCTGGTAGGCGTTCAAGGCCATGGCGAACCAGGCGTTGGCGCCGGCGATGCGCATGTCCACACCCGCATTGGCGTCCGTGCCGTCGGTCATGTAGGCGAACACCCAGGCACCGGACGGGCCCTGCAGCTTGGCCATGGCGTTGAGGATGGCTTCGGCGTCGGCGCGGTTGCCGGCCTGGCTGAAGGCGATCACCGCCAGCGCCTGGTCGTACAGGAAGGCCGAGTCCATGTCGCGGAAGCTGCGCACCAGGCGTCCGTCGCCATACGGCCCGCCGACGATCAGCGGCGTGTTCATCAGGCTTTGCAGGCCAGCGATCTGGGCATTGGCGGAGCTCGCCGCGGCCGGGAAATAGGCCGCGGTGTAAGCGGTCAGCGCGGCCGGATCGACCGGCAGGGTGAGCTTGGTGGTCGAGGTGGTCTGGCCGTTGCAGGTGCCGGCGCCGGCGTTGCAGTTGCTGCCCGAGAGCGGGTTGAAGCTGCTCGGATACAGGATGATGACTGCGCGGTCCGCACTGCCCACCGAGCGCGGCAGGGTCACGCTGAAGCTGCCGTCGGCGCCGATGCTGGCCACCGCATCCGACTGGAAGTAGAACACGTCATTGTGGAGGAACACGCCGATGCGGTAGTTCTGCACGCTGCCCGCAGGCAGCGAGTGGGTACCGCTGAACACGGTCTGGGATGCCGATTGCGTCAGCTGCGAGACGCCGAATACCACCGCCGGCGGCGCCGCGAGCGGCGGCTCGTTGTACGGGAAGTCGAGGCCCGACCAGACCGGCCAAGGCGACTTCTGCACCGCGGCGGCGGCGCTCGTCTGCTGCCCCAGCGAGACGGCCTGGCCGGCACCCGTATCCGCGCCCTTCCCGCCGCAGCCGACCAGCGCCAGCGCCACGATCCCTGCCGCGGCAGCCATTCGATTACCCGAAACGCTCATTGCACGACGCATTGCAATCTCCTTTGGTGTGTGAATCGGTATCAGGAAGCGGCGCCCCAGCGGCGCATGCGGTGGCCGACGGCGGCGTACCAGAAGATCAGCCCGTAGCACGGCAGCAGCAGCCAGTAGGCGGCACGCGGCGTGACGCTATCGGACAGGTGTCCGTACAGGAGCGGCAGCAGTGCGCCACCGGCGATCGCCATCACCAGCACCGCCGAGCCGCTGGCGGTATGGCGCCCCAGTCCCGCGAGGGCCAGCGGCCAGATCGACGGCCACACCAGGGCGTTGGCCAGGCCCAGCAACGCCAGGCACATCACCGTGTCCGGCACCGCCGGCACGCCGGCCCAGCCCACCAGCACCTCGGACAGGCGGGTCGACTCGGCCGACATCGTCGTCACGCCGACCGTGAACAGCACGCCGGCCAGCGCGGACAGCATCAGCGCGCGCTGCTGGGACAGGAAACGCGGAATCGCCACCGCGCCGACCAGGTAACCGATCACCATGCACACCATCGTGTACGAGGTCAGCACACCGAAATGGGCGACCTTCAACTGTTGGCCATACAGGCCGATGGTGTCGCCGGCGATCACTTCGACGCCGACATAGCCGAACAGCGCGGCTGCGCCCAGCACCAGCTGCGGGAACTGGAGCACGGAGCCCGCTTCCACCCTGCTCCCGGCCTCGTCGGCGTCCATCGGGATCTCGCGCAGGCGCGACAACTGGATGAACACCATGATCGCAAACAGCAGCACCGCCATGCAGGCGTACGGGAACACCAGGCGCTGGGCCAGCGTGGCGCGCATCGCCTCCTGCGCCGCCGGCGCCAGAGCGGCCAGGCCGTCCGGCGAAAAGCTGTCGATATCCTTGAGCATCAGCGACGAGAACACCAGCGGCACCACGACGCCGGCACCCTTGTTGAACAGGCCCATCACGCTGATGCGGGTCGCCGCACTTTCGCGCGGACCGAGGCAGACGATATATGGATTGATCGCGGTCTGCATCAGGGTCATGCCGGTGGCCAGCGTGAACAGCGCAGCCAGGAACAGTCCATACCAGGTGGTCCGTGCCGCCGGGATGAACAGCAGGGCGCCGGCACCCATCAGGCCCAGGCCCAGGGCCATGCCCTTCTTGTAGCCGGTACGCTTCAGGACCGCGGCGGACGGCAGCGCCATTACCGTGTAGGCGATGTAGAAGGCGAAGGTCACCCACAGGGCCTGGAAATTATTCAGGCCGCACACGATCTTGAGGAACGGAATCAGCGAGCCGTTCAGCCATGTGACGAAACCGAGAATGAAGAACAGCAGGCCGACGAACAGCATGCCGACCACCACGTCGGTGCGCGAGTCCGCGACCGGCCTTTGCGACGATGCGGCACTCATTTCCATGCCGGACCACCCTGGACGGCGACGGCGCGCGCCTCCTTACGCCTGGCCGCGAAGCCGAATTCGAGCTGTTGCATTCACGTCTCCCTGGTTATCGATGACGCATGCTAACAGCGGCGCACATGCATGGCTATCCGGCCAACTTTTTACTTAAGCCCTTGATTATTCGTTGGATTTTTTGGAGACCACAGTGCGGCGCTTACACTTCTTTACGTAAGGCCCGGCTTCCCCCGGCTTGAGCGCGCGTGCGCCGGCCGGACTGTTTGCAAAACTTTACAAAACAGCGAAAAAGATTACACAGATGTGCGGCGGAGGCGACGTTTGGCGGGGCACTGCACGATCGATGCCGCCCGCACCATACCGTCCGGCGATCCGGCCATGCGCAAGATTACAGTTCACTCATGTTCGCGATCAAACCAGCCCTACCCTACTAGAATGAGGTCCCGGCTGTTCCAGCCCGATGACCGATGATTGGAGAATACGATGAAAAAAACCCTGGCCCTGCTGATGAGCGCCCTGCTGGCGACCGCCGCGTTTGCCCAGACCACAACCGTGCCGAACCCGCTGTCCCCGTCGGCGGGCACCGCCACCAGCCAAGCCCCGGCCAAGGCCACCCCCGCCAAGCCGGCGAAGACGACTGCCCAAACTGCCGAAGCGCCTGGCGGCGGCCCAGGCAAGGTCTGGGTCAACAGCGCGAGCAAGGTCTACCATTGTGCCGGCACCAAGTACTATGGCAAGACCAAGAAGGGCGAATACATGGCCGAAGCCGATGCCAAGGCCAAGGGCTACCACGGCGTGAACGGCAAGGCCTGCTCCTGACCCGCTGCGCAGCGGCATCCTGTATCGACCGGCCGGCGGCTGCCGGCATGCGCAGCCTCGCTGGCCTGCGCAGCCCGCTGGCCGGCGCGGCCTACGATTCGCGGATAATAGGGGCTTCTCCATCAGCCCCATGCCCGCAACATGTTCGCTTCCCTCGACCTCCGGCGCGCGCGCTCGGTCTTATCCCTCGCTTTACTGCTGGCGGCGCCGCTGGCCAGCCATGCCGCACCGGCCGACGACGACATCCAGGTCAAGGTGGAACGGCATGGCGAGTCGGTCACCGTCCATGCGCAGCTGTCGGTCCCCGTCGACGCGCGCCAGGCCTTTGCCGTGCTGACGGACTATGACCACATGAAGCAGTTCCTGCCCGACCTGGACGAGAGCCGCGTCCTCTCGCGCACCAGGGACGGCCTGCTGGTGCGCCAGGCGGGCAAGGTGCGGTTCGGGTGGTTTGCCGTCCCGTTCGAGTACGTGCGGCGGGTCGAATTGACCCCGGATACCCGGCTGGTGTCGCATATCGTGTCGGGCAGCGTCAAGAAGGGCGACGTCACGACCACGCTGACGACGTCGAACGGACGCACGCTCATCACCTACGACAGCGAAGCGGCCATGGGCGTCTGGCTGCCGTTCGGGATCGGCAATGGCGCGATCGCCGACCATCTGCGCCAGGACCTGGACAGCATGCGTGCGGAAATGCTGCGCCGCAGGCAAGCGGCCATTGCCGCCGGCGCCGCCGAACCCCGCTAGGCAGGCCGGCGCAGGCGCTGCCAGCCGCGGTAAAGGGGACCGATGGTCAGCACCACGAACACCATGCGCGATACGTGGAACGCCGTCACGACCGGCACGCCGAGGTGCAGCACGCGCGCCGTGAGCGACATCTCGGCGATGCCGCCCGGCGAGGTCGCCAGGATCATGGTGCCGGGGTGCAGCGAAGTCACCTGCGCGACCGCCATCGCGAACAGCCCGGCCAGCAGCAGCATGACCAACGTACACCCGGCCACGGCAACCAGGTAGCGCGGCGCCGTATGCACGAAGGCCCGCGTGAAGCGCGTGCCCAGCGAAACGCCGATCAGCAGCTGGCCGCAGCGCACCATCCACTCCGGCAGGCGCGACAGCTCGATGCCGGCCGCGGTCAGCGCCATGGCCATGAGCAGCGGTCCGATCACCCAGGCGTTCGGCAGCCGGATGCGCTTGAGCAGCAGCGCGCAGGCGCTGGTGAGCAGCGCCAGCAAGGCCAGGCCGGCGCCGTCGACCCGCGCCGCCAGCGGCAGGAAGGCATCCAGGCCATCGCCCCAGCCGTGGCGGCCGAGCCAGCGCACCGTGAACGGAATCGTCGCCACCACCAGCATGATGCGCAGGCTGTGCGCCGCGGCGACGCGGTCGACCGCGGCGCCATGGCGTTCGGCCTGCACCGCCATCTCGGACGCGCCGCCGACCGCCATCGCAAAAAACGCGGTGGCGGCGTCGCAGCCGGACAGCCGGCGCAGCAGCGCGCCGCAGGCGATGCCGAGGCAGGCGGTGAAGGCCACCGCCAGCACGATCCACGCCAGGTTGCGCGCCAGCGCCGCCAGCACCGGCGCGCTGAAATACAGCCCGAGCGCGGTGCCGATCGCCCACTGCCCTGCCTCGCGCGCCTGCACCGGCGCGGCCAGGCGCGCGCCCAGCATGCAGGCGGCCGCGGTCGAGAACAAGGGCCCGATCATCCAGGGCAGCGGCGTGTCGAGCGCGACGCAGGCCATGGCGGCGATGGCGGCCAGCGCCAGGGCCGGCACGAAGGTGCGCAGCATCGCCGGCGGCCGGGTGTTCAGAACACCCAGAGCTTCTCGGCCGGCATCTCGAGCCAGTAATTGCCCGGATCGATACGGTGCCGCGAATAGGCGCGCACGTTGGCCTCGCCGCTCTTGAACAGGCATTCCCAGCGGTCGCCCAGGTACATGCAGGTCGACAGCGGCAGCTGGATGCCGTTGTCGACCGGGGCGCGGCCGATGCGGACTTCCTCGACCCGGATCAGGGCCGCGGTCTCCTTGGCACCGCCGGCGCCGCGCGCGGTCGCGTTCAGCGCCATGCCGCCCACCTGCAGGCGCGCCGCCGCCCCGTCGCGCTGCACCACCTGGGCCGGGATGCGGTTGTTACTGCCCATGAATTCGGCAGTGAACAGGGTATCCGGCGCTTCGTACATCGATTGCGGCGTGCCCTGCTGCTCGATCTTGCCGTTGTTGAGCAGCAGGATGCGGTCCGAGATGGCCATCGCCTCGGCCTGGTCGTGGGTCACCATCAGGGCCGACAGCCCCAGGCGCACGATCAGCTCGCGCAGGAAGGCGCGCGCTTCCTCGCGCAGCTTGGCGTCCAGGTTGGACAGCGGCTCGTCGAGCAGGATCACCGGCGGGTTGTAGACCAGCGCGCGGGCGATCGCCACGCGCTGCTGCTGGCCGCCCGAGAGCTGGTGCGGGAAGCGTTCACCCAGGTGGCCGAGGCCGAGCTGGGACAGCACTTCCTTCACTTTCTGCTCGATGTCGCGCCCCGCCATCTTGCGCAGCCTGAGGCCGTAGGCGACGTTGTCGAACACGGTCTTGTGCGGCCACAGCGCATACGACTGGAACACCAGGCCGAGGTTGCGCTCCTCGGCCGGCAGTTCCAGCGGGCGGCCGGCGCCGCCGCCGTTGAACACGCGGCGCTCGCCGATGTCGATGGTGCCCGACTTCGGGCTTTCCAGGCCGGCGACGGCACGCAGCAGCGTGGTCTTGCCGCTGCCCGAGGGTCCCAGCAGCGCCACCACTTCGCCGCGCTGCAGGTGCATCGAGACGCCCTTCAGGATCGGGTTGGCGGAAGCGCCGCTGCCGTAGTCGAGGTGCAGGTCATTGACGGTCAAAACGTTCATGGTCGAATCTCGTCTTATATTAGTTGTGGAGCTTGACGCCGAAGCGCAGCGCGATGCCCAGGCCGATGGCCACGAGCGTGATATTGATGAAGGAGAGGGCCGCCACCAGGTCGGTGGAGCCGCCGGCCCACAGCGAGACCAGCATCGCGCCGATCACTTCGGTGCCGGGCGACAGCAGGTAGACGCCGGTGGAATACTCGCGTTCGAAGATCAGGAACACCATCAGCCACGCGCCCAGCATGCCGAACTTGATGAGCGGCAGCGTGACGTCGCGGGTGACACGGCCGCGGCTGGCGCCGACCGCGCGCGCCGCCTCTTCCAGCTCGGGTCCCACCTGCAGCAGCGAGGTCGAGACCAGGCGCATGCCGTAGGCCAGCCACACCACCGAATAGGCCAGCCACAGCGCGAAGATGGTCGAACGCAGCTGGCGCAGTTGCGGGATGAAGTGTTCGGACAGCCAGGCCGCGACGCCGTTGTCCATGCCTTTCAGGACCGTGTCGAGCCAGCTCGGCACGAACAGGAATACCCACAGGAAGGACAGGCCGGCCAGCAGGCCCGGCACCGCGCGCGGCACCAGCACGCTGTAGTCGAGCAGACGGGTCACGCCGTCCGGCTTGCGGTGCATCGCCAGGGCGATCGCGGTGTAGCAGGCCACCGCCAGGGCGCCGCCGATCACGCCGATCAGGATCGTGTTGACGATGCCGCGCACCAGCGACGGCTGTTCCCAGATATCGCGGAAGTGCTGCAGGGTCAGCACGTCGGCCAGCTTCACGCCCTCGCCCCAGTACTGGACGAAGGAGCGCAGCACGATGCCGGTCAGCGGCAGCACGATGGTGACCAGGATCCAGCCGCCGATCACGGCCAGCGCCAGCCACTTCCAGCGGCCGAGCGGCAGCGGTTTCTGGCGCGCGCCCTTGCCCTTGATCGACACGTACTTGTTGGCCGACTTCAGCAGCCAGCGCTGCGCCATCACCAGCGGCATCGTCACCGCCACCAGGCACACGGCCACCGCCGCCATCAGGTGGTAGGACGGCGTGCCCAGCTTGTTGGTCAGTTTATAAAGGTAGGTGGCCAGCACCAGGTGGCCTTCCGGGTCGCCCAGCACCAGCACCAGGCCGAACACCTCGAAGCCGAGGAAGAACACCAGCACGCCGGCATACGCCAGGGCCGGCATGATCATCGGCAGCGAGACGTTGAACATGACCTGCCACGGCGAAGCGCCGGTGACGCGCGCCGCCTCTTCCACGTCCGAGCCGAGGCTTTTCAGCGCAGACGACGCGTACAGGTACACGTGCGGCACGTGGGTCAGGCCGGCGATGACGACGATGCTGGTGAACGAGTACACGTTCCAGGGAATCACGCCGAGCAGCTGGTGGATCCAGGTCGAATAGAAGCCCACTGGACCCATCGAGACCACGTAGCCGAAGCCCATCACCATCGGCGACACGAAGATCGGCACCAGCAGCAGCGGCCCGATCCAGCCGCGGCCCGGCAGGTCGGTGCGTACCATCAGGAAGGCCAGCATGCCGCCCAGCGGGACGGCGATCGCGGCCAGGCCCGAGGCCAGCAGCAAACCGTTCTTGAAGGCGAGCCAGAAATCGGCATCCTCGAAGATGAAGCGGAAGGCGTCGAGGCTCAGCACCTTGTCCGGCATGAAGAACGGCGCCGACAGGACACTCTGGTAGAAGATCAGGAACAGCGGCAGGAAGATCGCCAGGCAGGCGAGGACGACGACGATGGCGCGCGGCCAGTTCAGGCGCGGGCGGCGCGCGGCGCGTTCGCCGTCGGCGCCTGTCGATTTGACGGCGCCGGGCAGGGAAAAAGTAGGCATGGGAATATCCGATCGAGGAGGTCCACGGCGGACACGAGGTCCGCCCGGGTGGCGGCTGACGGCGCCGGCTTATTTTTTGCCGGCGGTTTCCTTCCACTGCTTCAGGAAGGCCATGCGCTTGGCCGGCGCCAGGTATTCCATCACGGCCGGGCCGACCGCCAGCGGTTTCAGGTTCTTTTCGCCCACCTGCTTGACCAGGTCCGCGGAGGTGGTCTCGCCGGTCACGTCGGCGCGGATCGCGTACAGCTTCGACTCGTTGGCGATGACGGTCTGGCCGCGCTTGGACAGGATGTAGTCCATCCACAGTTTGGCCGCATTCGGGTGCTTGGCCGACTTGTTGATGAACTGGACGCGCGACATGACCAGGGTGTAGTCCTTGGGCAGCACCACGCCCAGCGAGGGATCGTTCTTGGCGCGCACCAGCGCGTACGGACCCAGCACGTTGTAGCCGATCAGGTTCTCGCCCGACGAGATGCGTTCGAGCATGGTGCCGGTCGAGGACTGCACCCTGACCCTGGCGGCGCCGAAGGCCTGCTGCAGCGCGCCGAACTGCGGGAAGTCCTGGGCGTCCTGGGTCATGAACATGAAGCCCACGCCCGACTTTTCGATGTCGTAGGTGGTGACCTTGTCCTTGAATTTCGGCTGGGCGATGATGCGCGCGAAGTCGGCGTGCGTCTGCGGGATCTCCGCGCCCGTCACCAGCCGCTTGTTGTAGACGAAGACGGCCGGTTCGTAGGTGGTGCCGTAGGCCATGTCCTTCCACACCGCCCAGCCCGGAATCTTGGCCGCCTCGACCGATTTGTAGGGCAGCGCGTAGCCGCCGGCCGCCAGCTTGATCTGCAGGTCCATCGCGGACGACCACAAGGCGTCGGCGGTATCGCCGCCGGCTGCGGCTTCCGAGATGAAGCGGTTGTACACCTCGGTCGAGTTCATGTCGTTGTACTCGACGGTGATGCCCGGGTAGAGCGCGTTGAAATCCTTGACCAGCGGCTGCACCGCCTTGCTGTCGGTGGCGCCATACACCACCAGCTTGCCCTCCTTCTTGGCGGCATCGATCAGTTGCTGGTAAGTGGCCGGGTAGCCGGCCGGCACCTGTGCCAGGACCGGAGCGGCGGCGAATGCCAGGGCGATGGCGGCGGCGCCGATGGTGGGTTGGAAGGTCATGTCTGTCTCCTGGTTGTAGGGATATGAATCAGTGCTCGCGCACGAGGTTGAACTGCCTGGCCTGCCGCTTGTAGTCGGCCACGGCCTGTTTGATATAGCGGGTCAGTGCATCGCCGGTCAGGGAAAACGGGTACAGCCCGGCCTGGGCACGCATCCGTGCGAATTCGGGCGACGCCTGGACCTGGTCGAAGGCCCGGACCCAGCGCCGGTAGTCGGCATCGGACACGCCGGGTCCCATCCAGAGGCCGCGGATCAAGGGCCAGACCAGGTCGTAGCCCTGTTCGCGTGCGGTCGGCACCGCCGCCAGCACGCCCGGCAGGCGCTTGTCCGCGAGCACGGCCAGCACGCGCACCTTGCCGCTGTCGGCATACAGCGAGGTTTCGGAAGCGTCGCTCGACACCGCCTGGACGTAGCCGGCCTGCATCGCCGTGTATTCCTCGCCGCCGCCTTCGAGTGCGACGAAGCGCAGCCGATGCGGATCGACGCCGGCCAGCTGCGCCAGCATCGCCATCTTCATCCAGTCCTGGCTGCCGACGGTGCCCGACATGCCGATCAGGACCGCCTGCGGATCGCGCTGCAAGGCCTGCACCAGGTCGCGCAGCGTGCGGTAGGGGGAATCGGCCGGCACGGCGATCACGCCGTAGTCGGCGCCGAGCCCGGCGACCCAGCGCACGTCGTCCGCACCGGCCTTGCCGAATTTTCCCTGGGCCAGGTTGAGCAGCGAGCCGCCGGAGAACGCGACCAGGGTATCCGGCTCGGCGCGGCGTTGCGACACGACGGTATGCCACGCAACAGCGCCGATGCCGCCCGGCATATAGCTCAACTTCAGCGCCGGCGTGCCGGGCACTTCCTGCAGGGCTTTGCGGGCCAGCTTGCAGCTCAGGTCCATGGCGCCGCCCGGCTTGGACGGCACCAGGCATTCGGCAGCGGCCGGCTGGCCCGCGAAGGCCGGCAGGCCCGCCAGCAGCGGGATCGATAACAGGAATGTGGGCAATGTTTTCATGGCGCCATCATAGCCGTGGGACCGGGCCGCTACCGTCAGAAGCGATGCTGGATGCCGGCGGTGACGCCGGTCTGGGTGGTGCCGCTGCCCGGGTCGTCGCGCGACAGCCCGACCAGCTGGCCATGGTCGGCGCTTGCGTGCGCCGCCGACAGGTAGAGGTCGGTGCGCTTCGACAGCGAATACATGGCGCGCGCCACGATCATGGTCGGGTCGGCGTCGCGCGCGGTGGGCAGGTTCCTGGTGTTGATGTGGTAGACGGCGCCGGTCAGGGTGGTCTTGCCGGTCACCCAGGTGATGCCGCCCCAGTAGGTATCGCCGCGCAGGTCGGGCGTCGCGGCCTTGCCGGCTTCCATCTTGTAGCCGCGCATGCCGGCCAGGTAGCGCCACTGGCCGGTCCGGTAATCGGCACCCAGGTGGAAGGCGGTGGTCTTGTCGCGGTTGCCGGTCGCCGGCAGGATCGACCCGTTGACCTGCTCGTAAGCGGCCATCAGCGACAGGCCGCCGGCGGTCCAGGCGCCGCCCACCGCGTACTTGCGGCCGTCCGCCGTGTTGCCGGGCTGCTCGCCGAGGCCGACGCTGGCGCCGTAGCTGAAATTGCCGGTGCTGCCGCTGTACTTGACCAGGTTGTCGAAAGCCGTCGTCATGCCGTACTTGGACGGGCCGGTGGCGGCACCGGTCGTAGCCCACGAATAGTTGGGTGCGAAGCCGAGCGGATCGAACTTGATCACCAGGTCATAGGTGGTGGTGAAAGAGCGGCCGATCACCACGCGGCCGAAGCGCCCTTCCAGGCCGACGTTGGCCTGGCGCTTGAACAGCGCGCCGTCGGCGGCGCCGGTATCCAGCAGGATGCCGCCCTCAAGGTTGAACACCGCCTTCAGGCCGCCGCCCAGGTCTTCGCTGCCGCGCAGGCCCCAGCGCGAGGTGTTCTTGCCGCCCGAGATCACGCGCACCATGCCGCCATCGTTGGCGCCCGCATGGTTGACGGCCTCGACGCCGGCGTCGATCAGGCCGTACACCTGGACGTTGCTCTGGGCATGGGCGGAATTGTTCAGGGAAAGCGCTGCCAGAACGGCAAGCGCAAGGGCCGACTTCGTCATGTTATCTCCGGTAGTTATAATCGTTATGTGCTACGTGTTTGAGCCAACTATATGCGGGGCATGCTTTCAATCAGCTTTCAGTGGCAGCGGACGCTGCTGTGGAAACCACGTAGTGGGGCAAGCACTTTCCGAAGCGAACGCTTTGCGCTTACACTGAAAGCATGAGAATCCTGTTAGTCGAAGACCACGTCGAGCTGTCGCACTGGGTGTCCAAGGCCTTGCGCGACGCCCGCCTCACCGTCGAGTGCGCGGCCACCGGCACCGATGCCGACGCCCTCCTCCATACCCAGGACTATGCCCTCGTCATCCTGGACCTTACGCTGCCCAGGATGGATGGGCTGGACGTGCTGCGCCGCCTGCGCGCGCGCGGCGGCGCGCGCGGCAAGACCCCGGTGCTGATCCTGACCGCGCGCGGCGGGCTCGAGGAACGCGTGCAGGGGCTGAACCTGGGCGCCGACGATTACCTGGCCAAGCCCTTCGAACTGGCCGAGCTGGAAGCGCGCGTCAAGGCGCTGCTGCGGCGCAGCATCGGCAATGAAGCGCTGGTGTACCAGTGCGGCCAGCTCAGCTTCGATACCGTCACCCGCATGTTCACCTATTGTGGCGAAGCGCTGGCGCTGACCCCGCGCGAGCACGCCCTGCTGGAAGCGCTGATCGCGCGCCCGGGCCGCGCCCTGTCCAAGGAAAAGCTGTTCCAGGACGTGTTCTCGCTGGACGACGACGCCAACCTCGACGCCATCGAACTGTACATCCACCGCATCCGCAAGAAGCTCGACCGCCGGCCGGACGGCGGCGCCGCCATCGCCACGCTGCGCGGCATCGGCTACCTGATGCAGGAACGCCCGGCCTGAGGCCGTCTTCCATGATGCTGGCCTTGCGCACCTTCCTGGTCCGGCGCGCCGCGTCCGCAGCGTCCGGCGCGCCGGCACCGCTCGGCAGCCTGCGCAACCAGCTGCTGCGCTGGCTGATCATCCCGCTGGTGGTGCTGGTCGCGCTCAATTCGGTCTCGCTCTACCGCGACGCGCTCGCGGCCGCCGATATCGCCTACGACCGCTCGCTGCTGTCGTCGACGCGCGCGCTGGCGGAACGGGTGTCGGTGCGCGGCGGCAAGGTGGTGGCCGACGTGCCTTACGTGGCGCTCGACAGCTTCGAGACCGACACCCTCGGGCGCATCTATTACAAGGTCAGCGGCCTGCGCGGCGAGACCGTGTCCGGCTACGACGACCTGCCGCAGGTGCCGAAGGATGCGCCGCGTTCGGAACTGTATCCGGCCCTGGTGCGCTTCTACCATGCCGACTACAACGGCGAACCGGTGCGCATCGCGGCCCTGCTGCAGCCGGTGTACGACGATTCGATGCGCGGCATCGCCCTGATCCAGGTCGGCGAGACGCTGGACGCCCGCCGCGCGCTGTCGCGGCGCATCCTGGTCAACACCCTGCTGCGCCAGGCAGTGCTGGTGCTGGCCGTGGCGACCCTGGTCTGGTTCGCCGTCGGGCTGGTGCTGCGGCCCCTGATGCGCCTGAAGAACGAAGTCGAGACGCGCGACCTGTCCGACCTGTCGAACATGGACGAAGCACTGGTGCACAAGGAAGTGCGGCCGCTGGTGGCGGCGATGAACGGCACCATGGCGCGCATGCAAGACCTGATCGCCAGCCAGCGGCGCTTCATCGCCGACGCCTCGCACCAGCTGCGCACGCCGCTCGCCGTGCTCAAGACCCAGGCCGAGCTGGCCTTGCGCGAAGACGACGCGGCGGCGATGCGCGCCATCGTGCGCTCGATCGCCGGCACCACCGATTCGGCGGTCCATCTCGCGAACCGCCTGCTGACGCTGGCGCGCATCGAGCACGGCAGCGGCAATGCCCATGCCGAGCCGGTGTCGCTGACGGCCGTCGCCGGCAGGGTCGGGCTGGAGCTGGCCCTGCCGGCGGTGCAGAAAGGGATCGACCTGGCCCTGGAAGCCGCGGACGGCGCCGACACGACGGTGCGCGGCCAGGAACTGCTGCTGCACGAGCTGGTCTCCAACCTGGTCGACAACGCGATCCGCTACACGCCGGCCGGCGGCAGCGTGCTGCTGCGCCTTGGCCGCGCGGACGCCGGCGTGCTGCTGGAAGTGATCGACAGCGGCCCCGGCATCGCGCCGGAGGAATATGAGAAGGTGCTGATGCCGTTCTACCGCGCCCAGTCGACGCTCGACGTCAACCCCGGCGGCACCGGACTTGGGCTGGCCATCGTGCGCGACATCGCGGGCGTGCATGGCGCCACCCTGGCGCTCGCCGCAGGTGAAGGCGGCGCGGCCGGACGCGGCCTGAAGGTGAGCGTGCTGTTCGCGCTGCCCGCCGACGCGCACGATCCATCTTGAACACCTCCGGCGGCCCATTTTTGCAACATCCGCAGCAATTAACCAACTAGTTAGTTATAATATGGCCCGCGGCTTGTTTCAGCCAAGCCCACTTGACACTGCGGTGCTGGTCGAGCGTCCCGACGACCGGCGCGCTGCCTGTGCAGCGCGGACGCAAACGCGCGCCTTCCCTGGCGCGGTCGATGCCCTGTTCGACCCTGCGTGCCGCCGCCTTCATGCAGGATAAGTTCTCGGAGAGATATTCAAAATGACTAAAAGCGAAACCCATCCTTCAGCGGCGCTGAAGGCCGGGTGTGTATTGCTCGGGCTCGTCTTACTGGCGACCGGCCTGTTCTTCTTCGTCGGCGGCGCCAAGCTGGCGGTATTGCACGGCAGTCCCTACTTCCTGATCGCCGGCGCGGTCATCGTGATTGCCGCCATCGGGTTCATGCGGCTGAAGTCGTCCGCCGTCACCGTGTATGGGGCCGCATTCGCCGGCACCCTGGTCTGGGCGCTGGCCGACGTCGGCTTCGATTTCTGGCCGCTGGTGTCGCGCCTGATGCTGCCCGCCGGCCTGATGGTGCTGGCGCTGCTGGCCTGGCCGTCGCTGCGCAAGCGCGAGGCCCGGACCACCGCAGCCAAGGGCGCCTACGCGTTGGCCGCCGTGCTGGCGGTGGGCATGGGCGCCACCTTCGTCCAGATGTTCGCGCCGCACCCGACCGTCGCCTTCCAGGGCACGCCCACGCCGCTGGTGCCGGTTGCCCGCGACCAGGAACAAAAGAACTGGAGCCACTACGGCAACACCGCGGGCGGCAGCCGCTTCGCCGCCATCGACCAGATCACGCGCGACAACGTGAAGGGCCTGAAGGTCGCGTGGACCTTCCATACCGGCGACACCCCGATCAGCCCCACCGGCAACGGCGCCGAAGACCAGGAAACGCCGCTCCAGGTCGGCGACCGCATCTTCCTGTGCACCCCGCATAACAACGTGATCGCCGTCGACGCCGACAGCGGCAAGAAGATCTGGGAGCGCGACATCAATGCGCAGGCGCAGGTCTGGAACCGCTGCCGCGGCCTCGCCTATTTCGATGCGACCCAGCCCCTGGCGCAGCCGACCCTGGCCGGCGCCTCGCCCGTGGCCGCGGCCGCGCTGCCGCTTGGTGCCAACTGCCAGCGCCGCCTCTTGATGAATACCATCGATGCGCGCCTGGTCGCCATCGACGCCGACAGCGGCGCCCTGTGCCAGGGCTTCGGCAAGGACGGCTTCGTCGACCTGAAGGCGGGCCTGGGCGGCGCCGACGATCCGAAATACCAGCTTACCTCCGCACCGACCCTGGCCGGCACCACCGTGGTGGTGGGCGGCCGCGTGGCCGACAACGTGCAGACCGACATGCCGGGCGGCGTCCTGCGCGGCTTCGACGTCATCACCGGCGAGATGCGCTGGGCCTTCGATCCGGGCCGCGACAATCCGAACGCGCGCCTGGCGCCGGGCCAGACCTTCGCCCGCAGCACGCCGAATTCGTGGGCGCCGATGTCGTACGACGCCGCGATGAACACCGTCTTCATCCCGATGGGCAGCTCCTCGGTCGATTTGTGGGGCGGCAACCGCACCCCGCTCGATCACCGCTACGCCACTTCGATCCTGGCGCTCGACGCCAGCACCGGCAAGCAGAAGTGGGTGTACCAGACCGTCCACAACGACCTGTGGGACTTCGACGTGCCGATGCAGCCGAGCCTGATCGACTTTCCGGGCAAGGACGGCACGACCACGCCCGCCGTGGTGTTCGGCTCGAAGTCGGGCCAGATCTTCGTGCTCGACCGCCTGACCGGCAAGCCGCTCACGCAAGTCGAGGAACGCCCGGTCAAGACCGCCGGCATCTTCAAGGAACAGTACTCGCAGACGCAACCTTTTTCCACCGGCATGCCGAGCATCGGCGCCGACACCCTGAAGGAATCGGACATGTGGGGCGCGACCCCGTTCGACCAGCTGATGTGCCGCATCAGCTTCAAGTCGATGCGCTATGAAGGCCTGTTCACGGCGCCGGGCACCGACGTCTCGCTGAGCTTCCCCGGCTCGCTGGGCGGCATGAACTGGGGCAGCCTCTCCACCGACCCGAATCACCACGTCATCTTCGTCAACGACATGCGCCTCGGCCTGTGGGTCCAGATGATCCCGCAAAAGACGGATGCCGGCCCGGCCGGCAACGGCGGCGAGGCGGTCAACACCGGCATGGGTGCGGTGCCGCTGAAGGGCACGCCGTATGCAGTCAACAAGAACCGCTTCATGTCGCCGCTCGGCATTCCCTGCCAGAAGCCGCCGTTCGGCACGCTGTCGGCGGTGGACCTGGCGACCCGCAAGGTGCTGTGGCAGGTCCCGGTCGGTACCGTGCAGGACACCGGTCCGTTCGGCATCAAGATGGGCATGCAGATGCCGGTCGGTATGCCGACCTTGGGCGGCACCCTGGCGACCCAGGGCGGCCTGGTGTTCATCGCCGGCACCCAGGACTACTACCTGCGCGCCTTCGACAGCGCCACCGGCAAGGAAGTCTGGAAAGCGCGCCTGCCGGTGGGCAGCCAGGGCGGACCGATGAGCTACGTGTCGCCCAAGACCGGCAAGCAGTACGTGCTGATCTCGGCCGGCGGCGCACGGCAGTCGCCGGACCGCGGCGACTACGTGATCGCCTATGCGCTGGAGCGCTGATCCGTATGCGCCTCCGTATGAAACATGAGCATGCATGCCGCGCCCTGCTGCTGGCCGCGGTGGCGCTGGCCCCGGCGGCCGCGCATTCAGACGACGCCACCCTGAGCGGCGACTGGGGCGGCGCCCGCACCCGCTATCTGGATGCCGGCGTCAACTTCCGCGGCGACTACGTCTCCGAGACCTTCGCCAACGTCAGCGGCGGGCGCGCCCGCGGCAGCACCTATGCCCAGCAGCTGCGCCTGGGCGCCGATCTCGACATGGCGCGCATCGCCGGCTGGTCCGGCACCACCCTGCACTTCACCGTCAACGACCGGCGCGGCGCCGGCGTGTCGGCCGACTACATCGGCAACCGGCTGCCGGTGCAGGAAGTCTACGGCGGTCCGTACACGCGCCTGAGCGAGGCCAGCATCGAACAGAACCTGCTGGCCGGCCGGCTCAACCTGCGTCTCGGCTTTTTCGCGATGGGGAACGACCTGGGCGGCATGATCCTGGGCTGCCAGCTGGTGAATGCGGCGTTCTGCGCCCACCCGCTGTCGATGTCGGGCAACAGCGGCTGGTACAACTACCCGAATGCGCGCTGGGGCGCGGCCGTGCGCTACCGGCTGCGCCCCGGCCTGCTGCTGCGCACCGGCGTGTACCAGGACAATCCGCACCTCGGCGACCGGGACAACGCCTTCCGGCCGTTCGCCGCCGGCACCGCCGGCATGATGCTGCCGCTGGAGCTCGAATACGCGCCGGGTTCCGCGCCACAGGATGCGGCGCTCCCCGGCCACTACAAGCTCGGCGTGTTCTACGACACGGCGCGCGCCAAGCGCCAGGGCGAGACCGGCACGGTGGACGGCCGCTACGGGGTCTACCTGCTGGCCGACCAGACGATCCTGCGCCAGGCACGCGGCCGCGGCCTCGCCGTGTTCGGCCAGTTCACCGCCAACCCCAGAGCGTCGGCGCAGATCACGCGCTGGTATGCGGCCGGCCTGGTCAAGACCGGCACCTTCGCCGGCCGGGATGCCGATACGCTGGCGCTGGGCGTGGTGCAGGCGCAGGTCAATCCACGCCTGCGCGAAGCCGCCGCCGCTTCTGCTGCCGATGCCGACACCGGCGGCTATGCGGCACGCCCTGCCGGCGAAACCGTGGTCGAACTGAGCTACGGCGTGCAGCCGCGGCGCTGGCTGGGCGTGCGCGCCGACGTCCAGTACGTGGTCGATCCAGGCGCCTTCGGCTACCGCGCGACCCGTAACGCGCTGGCGCTCGGCACCCAGCTGCGGATCGCGTTCTGAAGCGGCTGCGCGTGCGCGCCGCTCAGGGGACGCGCACGTAGCGCAGGATCGTGTCGATCACGGCATCCCTGCGCGCCGCGTGCACCTCGGCGGCGCCGAGGTCGCGCTCGTAGATGAAGCTGAAGGTATGCCGGTTCGACACGTTATAGAACGACAGCGCGCTGATCGACATGTGCAGGTCGATTGGATCGACGCCGGCGCGGAACACCCCATCGGCGACGCCGCGCCGGCACAGCCGCTCCAGCAGGACGATGGCCGAGCGGTTGATCTCGCGCAGCGCCGGGATCTTGCCGATGTAGTCGCCGTGGTTGATGTTCTCGTTCATCACCATCCGGACGAATTCCGGATGCGCCGCATGGAAATCGAAACTGGCCCCGACCAGCTTGCGCAGGGCATCCAGCGGCGCCAGCGTCTCGTCGATATGCAGGCCGCCTTCGATGTCGCGGAAGCGGCGGTAGCTTTCTTCCAGCGCGGCGACGTACAAATCCTCCTTGCTGCCGAAGTGATAATAGATCATCGCCTTGTTGAGCCCACTTTCCGCCGCGATCGCATCGATGCGGGCGCCGCTCAAGCCGAGCCGGGAGAATTCCCGGAGGGCGACATTCAGGATGCGGGCGCGGGTGCCGTCTTCCTCGGCCTTGCCGGGAACGGTCTTCGATCTGCTTGCTTTCGTCATCGGGTTATTCTAAACGATCGTGCCGGCGCAACAGTTCGGCCGGCGGCGCTTCAGGCGCGCCCGGCGCATGCGTCCGTGGTCCACGCCGCCTGCACCCGGCACTCGCCGTCGGCCAGGGATTGCCGCACCTTGTCCCTGGCGCCGGCGACCGCGTGGCGCTGCTCGTCGAGGATCGCGCGCAGGCGGTCGATCTCCTGCAGCCGCGCGTCCAGTTGGCCGAGCAGCGCATCCTTCAATGCGGCGCCGTGCAAGGCGGCCACGCTGCGGATCGTCTCCAGCGAAAAGCCCAGCTTCTGGCCCAGCTGGATGAGGTCCAGCCGCTCCAGCGCACTGGCCTGGTAGACCCGGTAGCCGTTGGCGCCACGCTGCACCTTGGGCAGCAAGCCTTCTTTTTCGTAATAACGGATGGTCGATGGTGGGATGCCGGCGCGCTGCGCCAGTTCGCCGATTTTCATGTTCATGGAGACTTGACCTTGAAGTTGACTTCAAGCTTAGGATAACGCATCTCGATCGAACCCAGGAATCCTTCCCATGCTTTTCACGCCCCTGACCCTGCCGAACGGCGCCATCGTCCCCAACCGCCTGGCCAAGGCCGCCATGGAAGAAACCCTGGCCGACGCCGGGCAATTGCCGGGCCCGCGCATCGTCCGCCTGTACCGGCGCTGGGCCGAGGGCGGTGCCGGCCTGCTCATCACCGGCAACGTGATGGTCGACCGCCGCGCGCTGACCGGCCCCGGCACCATCGCGCTGGAAGCCGATACGCCGCTCGACCCCTTCAAGGCGTGGGCACGGGCGGCGCGCGCAGGCGGCGCCCAGGCCTGGATGCAGATCAGCCACCCCGGCCGCCAGGTCATGGCCAACATGGGCGGCCTGGCCTGGGCCCCGTCGGCGGTGGCGCTGGACATGGGCAAGCACAGCAAGATGTTCGCACAGCCGCGGGCGATGAGCGAGACCGACATCGCCGAGGTGATCGAACGCTTCGCGGCCACCGCGCACGCGGCCGAGCAGGCCGGCTTCACGGGTGTGCAAATCCATGCGGCGCACGGCTACCTGCTCTCGCAATTCCTGTCGCCGCTGACCAACCGCCGCGATGACGCCTGGGGCGGCAGCCTGGCCCGGCGGGCGCGCCTGCTGTTGGACGTCGTGCGCGCGGTGCGGGCGCGCGTCGCGCCGGCCTTCTGCGTCGGCGTCAAGCTGAATTCGGCCGACTTCCAGCGCGGCGGCTTTTCCGAAAACGACGCCAGGGAGGTACTGGCGATGCTGAATGCCGAGCAGGTCGACCTGGTCGAACTCTCGGGCGGCAGCTACGAGAGCCCGGCCATGCAGGGCCGCACCGCCGACGGCCGCACGCTGGCGCGCGAAGCCTATTTCCTGGAGTTCGCGCGCGCCCTCGCACAGGTGGCGACCATGCCCCTGATGACCACCGGCGGCATCGCGCGCCGTCCGGTCGCCGAGCAGGCGCTGCAAGGCGGCGTCGCCATCGTCGGCATCGCGACCGCGCTGGCGGCGGTGCCGGACCTGCCGCGCGCATGGCAGGCCGGTCGTGAACCGGCGGCCGCCATGCCCGCCGTCGACTGGAAGGACAAGGCACTGGTCAGCCTGGCGCGCATGGCGCTGGTACGGCGCCGGCTGCATGCGCTGGCAGCGGGTGCGGGCGCGCTGGCGGCCTACAGTCCTGCCTTCACGCTGGTGCTCGACCAGCTGCGCGGTGCGCGCCTGGCGCGGCGTTACCGGGCGTGGCTGCAGACCGTGGCGCCACTGTAACGGATGGAGCACTTTGCCCCGAATGATCAAGATTCGCGCCGAATAAACCGATAACGTTTCACCTTGGCGAGGCGCGCAATCCCGCATGTCCATTCCATCACGCAATTCGTGCGACGACATTTCTTGCGAGCCATTATATTTATGCTAACACTCGTCCCGGGAGTCCTCCCGGTGAGCGAGCAGCAAAGCCTGGACACAGCATGATCGCATCGAGTCGACCTGGAATAGAGATGAACGCTTCACACTACCCATTCAAGCTGCGCCGGCCTGTGCAGGCGCTGCTGCTGGCACTGGCCGCCGGCGCCGCCCATGCAGCACCCGGCGCGCCCGCCGACGCCCCGTTTGCCGAAGGCTGGTTCACCGATACTGCGGCGGCGTCCGCAGCGGCCAAAGACCAGGCCCAGGAACAGGACCAGAACCGGGACCCGCTGCGCGAACCGGCGTCGCCGGCCGCACCGGGGCCGCTGCTCAAGGACGATGCGCGTCCCTACAAGAGCTACGGGGCGGCCGCGCTGGAAATCGCCGCCTTCCAGATCGCGCTGAACCGCATCGACCACGCCTTCGTGAAGCCGGACGACTATCGCGTCACCATGGGGTCGATCCGGCGCAACCTGCACAGCAGCTGGGTCGAAGACCGCGACCCCTTCGAGATCAACCAGCTGGGCCACCCGTACCAGGGTTCGGTGTACTACAACCTCGCGCGCAGCAACGGGCTGACCTTCTGGGAATCGCTCGGCTATGCCTTCGCCGGCAGCGCGGTCTGGGAAATCGCCGGCGAGACCACGCCGCCGTCGCGCAACGACCAGATCACGACCAGCTTCGGCGGCAGCTTCCTGGGCGAAGCCCTGTACCGGATGGCGAGCCTGGTCCTGGACGGCGGCGACGGATCGAAGCCGCTGTTGCGCGAGACCGGCGCCGCGATCGTGTCGCCGGGGATGGGCTTCAACCGCCAGAGCGGGAGGAGCCGGCGCGCCGCTGCGCTGTGGGCTGGCGCCACCCCGGCCACCTTCGGGCGCCTGCAACTGGGTGTCAGCAACCCGTCGAACAGCAACGCCGGCCCGTCGCTGGCAACCAAGCGCAGGGAAGTGGCGGCCGATTTCGCGCTCGAGTATGGCTTGCCCGGCAAAGAGGGCTATACCTACCACAAACCGTTCGATTATTTCGCGTTCAGCGCCCGCGTGTCGAGCGTGAACGGCCTGGAAAGCCTGAGCTCGCGCGGCCTGCTGTACGGCGCGCCCTACTCGCCCGGCAACAAGCTGCACGGCGTCGCCGGGCTGTACGGCAGCTACGACTACCTGTCGCCGCAGCTGTTCCGGATCGCGAGCACCGGCGTTTCGCTGGGCAGCAACCTGCAATGGTGGCTGGCCGACGGGCTGGCGCTGCAGGGCCATGCATCGGCGGGCGTCGGCTATACCTCGACCGGAACGATACGCGCCAGCTCGGCCGGACAATACAACTATGGCTTCGCGCCGCAGAGCGCGCTGGGCCTGCGCCTGATCCTCGGCGACAGGCTGTCGTTCGACGTGCGCGCACGCGCCTTCTTCGACGGCCGTGTCGCCAGCCCGGAAACCGCCGGTACCGACCGGGTGCTGCGCGGCGACGCCTCGGTCAGCTACCGGGTGGCCGGCCCGCATGCGCTCACGCTCAGGTACCTCACCTCGCGCCGCCGCTTTTCCTTCCCGACCGTGCTGGAAACGCAGCAGCGGCACGACTCGGTCGGGCTGTATTACAGCTACCAGCCGTCGGGCGGGATGGGGGCGGTGAAGTCCTAGCGGCGCAGCTCCGCCATGATCTTCTCGGCCAGGAAGTCGCATGGCGGCCGCTTCGATGTCGAGCTGCGCGCGAGGATGACCTCCAGCGGCGCGATTTCAGGCAGCCCCTGTGCCTGTCCAAGCAGGGACAGGTGAGTCGGCACGGCACAGCGTGCCAGCGGCGCCACCGCCAGTCCCGCTTCGACCATGCTGAGCAGTCCCATCAGACTCGGGCTTTCGTAAGACGTGCGATACGGGATCTTCGCCCGCTCGAGACTGCGGATCGCGTTTTCCCGCGCGACGCTACCGGGCAGGAACACGGCGATCGGCAGCGGCTTTTCTTTCCAGAGTTCGCGCTCGCTCGGCGCGGCAGCCCAGACCATCGGTTCGAAGCGGACGAACTCCCCCGACAGTCCTTTGACACGCGTCGCGCACACCAGGTCGACCGAGCCGTCCTTCACCATGGGCGCCAGCGCCACGCTCGGCAGTCCCACTACCTGGATCTCGACCTTCGGATAGGTCGCGGAAAACTTCTTGAGGATCGCCGGCAGCAATGAAGAGGCATAGTCGTCGGGCACGCCGATACTGACGCGCCCCGTCACGTCCGGCCGTACCACCGCGGCCCAGGCTTCCTCGCGCAGCGCCAGCATGCGCCGGGCGAAGGTCAGCAGGACCTCGCCATCCTGCGTCGGCGTGACGCTGCGCGGCTTGCGCACGAAGAGCGGCTTGCCGATGGCCGTTTCCAATGTCTTGATCTGCATGCTCACCGCCGATTGCGAGCGATGCACGACCTCGGCCGCGCGGCTGATGTTACCGGTGTCGGCCACGGCCACCATCATGGCCAGGACGTCGAGATCGAGCGATTTCATAAGTCTCAGAAAATCTGATTGATACGATCAATATTATGCGATTTTCTTGGACCTTGCTGTGGTGCATAGTAGCGAAAAAGGAGTCCGACCATGAATGCACGAACCGATCAGCACGTTTTGGCAGTGCCCGAGGTGTACTTTGCCACTCTGCCTTCCGGCAGCCGCATGCCCTATGTGACGCGCGGATCCGGAGAACCGCTGGTATTCGTTCACGGATCGCTGTGCGACTACCGCTACTGGAACGGCCAGATGGCCGTCCTGTCGAAAGACTTTCACTGCGTGTCGGTCAGCCTCGGCCACTACTGGCCTTCGGACGATTGCTCGATCCCGGGGCCGTTCAGCTGGAGCACGCACGTCGCCGAACTCGCCGAGTTCATCACGGTGATGGACATCGGCCCGGTGCACCTCGTCGGCCACTCGCGCGGCGGCTGCGTCGCCTTCCATCTGGCGCGCGAGTATCCCTACCTCGTGAAGACGCTGACGCTCGCCGATCCCGGCGGCCCGCTGCAGATCGATGATCAGCCGGAAGCGGCACTGCCGCCGGCGACCGCTGCCCTGCGCGCGCAAGTTGCCGAGCTGATCGACGGCGGCGCGATCGAGGCGGGCCTGGAAATGTTCGTCGACTCGGTCAGCATGCCGGGCATCTGGCGCAAGAGTCCCTCCGGTTTCCGCTCGATGGCGATCGACAACGCGGCCACGCTGCCGAAGCAGTTCCGCGATCCCTTGCCTGCCTATACCCGTGCGGCGGCGGATGGGGTGACATGCAGGACGCTGCTGGTCGCGGGAGGCAAGAGCCCGCGCATGTACCGCGACAACGTCGAGAGGCTTGCCGAATGGATGGGGCATGTCGAGAAACGCACCATCGCAGGCGCGTCGCATGGCATGAATGTCACGCATCCGGCGGAATTCAACCGGCTGCTCGAGGCCTTCGTGAGGGGGAACGATACCTAGCGGCGCGACCCCGGCATCCATGCTGCGAGAACAGTACGGCACCATGGCAGAAAAAGGCCGCAAATGAAACGGTTTCGCTGCTTGGCAATCGCTCGCCTGCCCCTGTTTGCGTAAATGCGACAGTGTGCAAATTCGCACAAGCAGCATGCTCGGACGCGCCTTGCGCCCGATTCTCCCAGGTCTAGAATGACTCGGCGATTCCCATCGCGATAAGACCGATAACCGGAGACCCGCCATGCCCATGTTCCCGCCCGCATCCTGACGCGGCTGCCTTCGCTCTTCCGACACCGATCCCCGGTGCGGGCGCCCAACGCTCGCCGCGTTTCCGCTCGCCCGGGTTACCCGCACGGCTACAGCGCAATGGAGGCTTCGATGGCGTTTTCCTTTTCACGGGCAGCGCGCCTGCTTGTCCTGTTCTTCATGCTCGCCCCCTGGATCGGTGCCCGGGCCCAGGTGCAGGCCGGCCCCGGCACCTGGAGCGGCAACCAGACCTGGGCCACCGACAGCGTCAACGGCGGTGCCCTGAGCGGCTACTACTACTGGCCGTCGACGGCGCCCGCGCTCGCCGGCAAGCGCGCACTGGTACTGGTGCTGCACGGCTGTGCGCAGACCGCGGCCGGCGACGTCATCGACGGCACGAGCGACAAAGGCTACAACTGGAAAGCCGTGGCCGACCAGTACGGCGCCGTGATCCTGGCGCCGAACGCCACCGGCAACCTGTACGGCACCCACTGCTGGGACTGGGCCAGGTCCACCCACAGCCGCACGACCGGCCACTCGGGCGTGCTGCTCGACCTGGTCAACCGTTTCGTCAGCAACCCGCAGTACGCGATCGATCCGAATCAGGTGTATGTGGCCGGCCTGTCCTCGGGCGGCGCCGAGACCATGGTACTGGGTTGCCTGGCGCCCGACATCTTTGCCGGCATCGGTATCAACGCCGGTCCGGCCCTGGGCGTGACGACGACGCAAATAGGCAGCGTGCCGTCCGGGACCACCGCCACCAGCGCCGGCAACAACTGCAAGAACCTGGCCGGCACCAATGCGCCGGCCTTCGCCACCCAGGTCGCCGGCGTCGTCTGGGGCACGGGCGACTATACGGTGGCCCAGGGATACGGCCCGCTCGATGCGGCGGCGATGCGGGTCGCCTACGGCGGCAGCTTCACGAAAGGCGCGGCCGCCAGCGTGCCGACGGGCGGCAGCAACATCCCCTACAAGGATGCCAACGGCAAGGTGCGCACCTCGGAAATGACGGTGACGGGCATGGGCCACGCCTGGCCGGCCGGCAGCGGCGGCCAGAACGGCAACTACGTCGACGCCACCAAGGTCAACTACCCGGCCTTCGTGACCGATTTCTGGTTCACCAACAACCTGCGCGTCGCGGGGGCGGCGAGCAGCGGCGCCATCGCCAGCTATCGCGTGGTGCTGAACGGGCCGACACCGGTGGACGACGCCGCGGCCGGCAGCGGCGCCAGCTTCAGCAAGGCCTATGCGGCGCGCGCCGACGGCTATTACAACGGCAGCGTCAGCGCCACCGACAGCACGACCGGCCTGACCTCGAACGCCTGCACGATCGCGCAGTTCCTGGTCGGCACCGCGCCGGCACTGCAAGCCCCGGCAGGGCTGGCGGTCGCCGGGTCGAGCGCCGCCAGCATCACCCTCACCTGGAACGCGTCGAACGGCGCCACCGGTTACAACGTCTATCGTAATGGGGCGAAGGTGAACGCGGCGGCGGTCGCCTCGACCGGCTATACGGATGCCGGGCTGGCGGCGGCCACCAGCTACAGCTACCAGGTCACGGCCGTCCGCAACGGCGGCGTCGAAAGCGCACGCTCGGCGGCGGTGACGGGGAGCACGGCGTCCGGTTTTGCATGCACGGCGACCACGTCGAGCAATTACGCCCACGTGCAGGCAGGACGTGCCCACGACAGCGGCGGCTATGCGCTGGCGAACGGCTCCAACCAGAACATGGGACTGGACAATCTCTTCTACACGGCGACGCTGGCGCAGACGGCGGCCGGCTACTACGTCATCGGCAACTGCCCGTGACGGCAAGGCGAGTTCAAGATGCTCCCGTCACGGCGCCGTCATCATCATGCGGTGCGCATCGACGGGCATGTCGTTCATGCGCGTATCCAGGCTGTGCATGATGATCATCGATCCGAAGATCACCAGCGCGACCACGAACACCCCGAAGGCGAGCGACATGATGTTGTTGGTGCTCTCCGGTCCGCTGGACACGTGCAGGAACATCAGCAGGTGCACGCCCATCTGCGCGATCGCCAGCGCCGCCAGCAGCACCGGCACCCCGCCCGGCCAGACGGCGTCCGTCGCCGAGACCCAGAACGACACCCCGGTCAGCAGGATCGACAGCAGCAGGCCGCCAGTGTACTTCAGCAGCTTGGTGCGCAGTTCTCCCTCGGCGCCGGGGCGTTCGTCGTCGCGGCTTGCCTCTGTTTCGGTTTTCATGTGAAGGCTCCCAGATACACGACGGTAAACACACCCACCCACACGATGTCGAGCGCGTGCCAGAACAGGTTGAAGCACAGCAGGCGCCGCACCACCTTGGGCGAAAAGCCGAGCGTGGCGACCTGCGCCAGCATGACGACCAGCCACAGCATGCCGCACGCCACGTGCAGGCCATGCAGGCCCACCAAGGCAAAGAACCCGGACAGGAAGGCGCTGCGGCCGGGGCCGGCGCCATCGGCGATCATCTGCGTGAACTCGGACAGTTCCAGCACCATGAAGGCGGCGCCGAGCGCCAGCGTCACCGCCGCGGCGATATAGGTCACCGCCCTGTTGCGGTACTCGACGCCCACGCCCAGCAGGGCGCACGAGAAACTGGAAAACAGCAGGCACCCCGTTTCGATCAGCACGGTATGGCGGTGGAACAGGTCGCGGCCGGCCGGTCCACCCGCCGTGTGGTCGCGCAGGACCACGAAGGCGGCGAAGAAGGCGGCGAACATGACGATATCGCTGAGCAGGAACAGCCACATGCCATAGCTGGTGGTGACGTGCGTCGGCACCGGTCCGCGCTGCGAACGCGGTATCGGCCGCTCGACCGTCTGCATCGGTTCGTCCAGCATGGCACTCATGCGACCTCCCTGGCGGTCGCCGCGTAGACGGCGGCCACGGCATCGCCGTCGATGTCATGCTCGTCGACCCGGCGCCAGGCGAACGCCAATGCCACGCCGAGGATTCCGAGCAGGCTGGCGATTGCCATCCACCAGATGTGCCATACCATGCCGAATCCGAAGCCGACCGCGAAGAAGGCGACGAAGAAGCCAGTGCCGGTGCGTACCGGCACCTCGACGGCGGACGGCGCCGGCATCTCGGGCCAGCCCAGCGCCGGCAAACCGGCGCGCTTGGCAGTCCAGAAGGCGTCGAGGCCATTCACCTGCACCGGCGTCGCGAAGTTGAAGGCCGGCGCCGGCGACGGCGTGGCCCACTCCAGCGAACGTCCATCCCATGGGTCGCCGCTCAGGTCGCGCCTGTGCGCGCGGCTACGGATGCTGACGACCAGTTGCACGATCGTGCAGCCGATGCCGGCGCAGATCGACAGCGCGCCGCACAGGGCGACGATCATCAAGGGTTGCCACTCCAGCTCCGAATAATGCTGCATGCGCCGTGTCGCGCCCATCAAGCCGAGCAGGTACAAGGGCATGAAGGCGAGGTAGAAACCGACCAGCCAGCACCAGAAGGTGGCGCGGCCCCAGCCTTCGTGGAGCGTGAAGCCGAAGGCCTTGGGGAACCAGTAGTTGTAGCCGGCATAGGCGCCGAAAATGACCCCGCCGATGATCACGTTGTGGAAGTGCGCCACCAGGAACAGGCTGTTGTGGGTGACGAAGTCCACCGGCGGCAGCGCCAGCAGGACCCCGGTCATGCCGCCGATGATGAAGGTGACCATGAAGCCGAGCGCCCACATCATCGGCACCGAAAACCGCACGCTCCCGCCATACATCGTGAACAGCCAGTTGAAGACTTTGACACCGGTCGGCACCGCGATGATCATCGTCATGACGCCGAAGAAGCCGTTGACGTCGGCGCTGGCGCCCATCGTGAAGAAGTGGTGCAGCCAGACCATGAAGGACAACACGCAGATCGCCAGCGCCGCCGCCGCCATCGAGCGGTAGGCGAAAATCGGCTTGCCGGAAAAGGTGGAGATCACTTCGCTGAACACGCCGAAGGCCGGCAGGATCAGGATGTACACCTCGGGGTGGCCCCAGGCCCAGATCAGGTTTATGTACATCATGGCGTTGCCGCCGAAATCGTTGGTGAAGAAGTGGAAACCGAGGTAGCGGTCGAGGGTCAGCATGGCCAGCGTCGCGGTCAGGATCGGAAACGCCGCGATGATGAGCAGGTTGGCCGTCAGCGCGGTCCAGCAGAAGATCGGCATGCGCATGTAGCCCATGCCGACCGTGCGCATCTTGAGGATGGTCGCGGTCAGGTTGATGCCGGACAGCAGCGTGCCGACGCCGGCAATCTGGATCGCCCACAAGTAGTAGTCGACCCCGACGCCGGGCGAATAGGCCAGCTCGGACAAAGGGGGATACGCGAGCCAGCCGGTGCGCGCGAACTCGCCGATGACCAGCGACAGGTTCAGCAGCAGCACCCCCGACGCGGTGAGCCAGAAGCTGACCGAGTTCAGGGTCGGGAACGCCACGTCGCGTGCGCCGATCTGCAGCGGCACCACGAAGTTCATCAGGCCGACCATGAAGGTCATGCCCACGAAGAAGATCATGATGGTGCCGTGCGCGGAAAAGATCTGGTTGTAGTGCTCGGGCGGCAGGAAGCCCTGGTTGGCGCCGACCGCGATCGCCTGCTGCGAGCGCATCATGAGGGCATCGACGAAACCGCGCACCAGCATCACGAGTGCGAGCAGCACGTACATCACGCCGATTCTTTTATGGTCGACGCTGGTGATCCACTCTTTCCACAGGTAGGTCCACCAGCCGCGCTTGGTGATCCAGACGGCGACGCCCAGCATGCCGAGTGCGACGATGCCCGCGGCGATCAATGGAATGGGTTGGTCGGTGGGAATCGCAGACCAGTCTAATTTGCCCAGCATGGAAACGGCTTTCAATGAGAAGAAGATGAAGACGGTGCCATCGACGCCGCCAGGATATGCTGGAACAGTTGCGGCTCCTCCAGCCGGTAGGCGCGCGGGGCACTGGTACCGGGCCGGGACAGCGCGGCGTAGGCGCTTGCGTCCAGGCGGGTACCGCCTGCACGGGTGCGCGCCAGCCAGGCCTCGTACTCGGCCGGCGTGACGGCGTCGACGTCGAAGCGCATGTCGGAAAAACCGTCGCCGCTGAACTGGACCGAGCGGCCGGGGAAGGTGCCGGGCCGGTCGGCCTGGAGGTGGAGCGTGGTCGTCATCCCGGCCATCGTGTAGATCTGGCTGCCCAGCTGCGGCACGAAGAAGCTGTTCATGACGGTGCCGGAGGTCAGTTGCAGCTGCAGCACGCGCCCGGCCGGCACGACCAGGTGATTGACTGCGGCGACCCCGCCATCCGGGTAGATGAAGAGCCATTTCCAGTCAAGCGACACGACCTGGATCTTCAGGGGCGGCGCTGGCGACGGCAGCGGCTTGGCGGGGTCCAGCGCATGCGATGCCACCCACCCCATCCCGCCGAGGAACAGGATGATCATCAGCGGCACCATCCAGTTCACCACTTCGAGCGCGCCCGAATAACTCCAGTCGGGCCTGCGCTTGGCGCGCCGGTTGCCGGCCCTGAACCACCACGCGAACACCAGGGTCAATACGATGATCGGCACGATCAGGGCCAGCATGACCACGGTGGCGTTTTGCAGGAGCTGGTATTCGTCGGCGGCGACCGGGCCGCGCGGATCGAGGACGCCGGTGACCAGATCGGGCGCCATGGTGAAGACGGATTGGTTCATCCGCCCAGTATAAAGTGCCCTACCCGCGATTCGTTTCAGTTCATATAATTTTTTGCGGCATGGCAGTATTTATCCTTGCGCCAGCATCGCATCGGCGAGGTCCAGCAGCGCCCGCAGGCGGTCCATGTGGCGCAGGTCCTGGTGGTAGCCGACCCAGACGTCCCTGCCCGGCGGCTGATCCGGCATGTCGATACGCTGCAGCCCGGCTGTCGCATCGCCCAGCGGCCTTGGCAGCACCGCAATACCCATCCCGCGCACGCACATCTGTGCCTGAACGGCCCGGCTCGTGCTGGTAAACACCCGCCGCGAGCGCGGGAACCTGTCGAGCAGCCAGGCGACATCGGGGAAATGCGATTGCGCGGTATTCATGAGAATCAGCCCTACCGTGGCCGGGTCTTCCCGCAGCGCAGCCGCGGTGTTGGCTGTGCCATACAGGCCGTAGGCAATCGTCACCAGGCGGCGCTGGACGATGTCCGGCTCGCTGAACGGCACGATGCGAAACGCCACGTCCGCCTCACGGCGCGCCAGGTTCAACAAGCGGTAGCTTGCGATCACCTCCGGCACCACGGCCGGATGGCGATGCGTCAGTTCGGCCAGCACGGGTGCCAGGACGTAGCCGGCAAACCATTCCGCCGCGGATATTCGCAAGATGCCCTCGAGGCGCTCGTGGTTGCCCGCCAGGCGCCGCTCCATGGCCAGCGCGGCATCTTCCATGGATTCCGCCAGCGCCAGCACCGTGTCCCCGGCGTCCGTGAGAACCAGTCCCTCCCTGGTCCTGCGGAACAGCACCTGCTCCGCCCCATCCTCGAGCGCCTTGATCCGGCGCCCCACCGTCGGATGGCTCACGCCCAGGATGCGCGCGGCCTCGCCGAACGAGCCACCCCGCACGACAGCCAGGAAAATCCGGACGTCACTCCACTCCATCGCATAGCCCCGTACAAAAATGTACGTGAAATATACATTTATGGCAGTTCACAGACAATCCTGTACGCCTCACCATGACCAAAAGGTTCATCAAGGAGGTGTCATGTCACAGAATCATCCCGCCCTGCCCGAGCCGCGCCGCTGGGCGATGTTCGCCGTCCTGCTGGTCGGCGCCTTGCTGCCGCCGCTCGACTTTTTCATCGTCAACGTGGCGCTGCCTTCCATCCAGGGCGACCTGGGCACCTCGTCCTCGGCCGAGCAGATGGTCATTTCCGCGTATGCCGCACTGTATGCGGTCACCCTGACTACCGGCGGGCGCCTGGGCGACCTGTTCGGCCGCAGCCGCGTGTTCTTCCTCGGCCTGATAGGCTTCACCGCCGCCTCGCTGCTGTGCGGTTGCGCCCCGTCGCCCTGGGTCCTGGTCGCCGGGCGCGCCCTGCAGGGCATCAGCGCCGCGGTCATGGCGCCGCAGGCGCTGGCCTCGGTCCAGGCCATCTTCCCGGAATCCGAAAAGCCGCTGGCGCTCAGCCTGTATGGCGCGGTGTTCGGCCTGGCCTCGGTCATCGGGCAGGCGCTGGGCGGCGTCCTGATCGCGCTAGACCTGTTCGGCATGGGATGGCGCGCGGTGTTCCTGGTCAACCTGCCGGTGGCCCTGCTGGTGATCCTGTTCGGCATCCCCCTCCTGAAGCGGACCACCGAGCGCGGCGCCGGCAAGCTGGACCCGGGCGGCATGGTCCTGTCGATGCTGACCCTGGCGCTGCTGATCGTGCCGCTGATCGAGGGCCGCGAGGCCGGCTGGCCGTGGTGGTCCTGGCTGTCGCTGGCCGCGGCGCCGCTGCTGGCGCGCTTGTTCTGGCGCTTTGAGGGCCGGCTGGCCCGGGCCGGCGGGGCGCCCCTGGTCAATCCCGCCGTCCTGCGCGCGCCGGGACTGGGCCGCACCCTCTTGATCGCCCTGTCCTTCTATTCGATCGGTTCCTTCTTCCTGCTGTTTTCCATCTATCTGCAGAAGGCCCTGCACTTCAGCGCCCTGGACGCCGGCCTGGTCTTCCTGCCTTTCGGCGCCGGCTTCCTGCTGGGGCCCCTGTCCACGCCTTATTGCCGCCGCCACCTCGGCGAGTGGGTCAATCCGATCGGCATGGGCCTGGAAACCGCCGGCTTCCTCGGCCTGGCATGGCTGATCGCCGCCACGCCGGAAGGCATGGCGCCGGCAACCAGGCCGCTTGCCGTCCTGCTGTTTCTCATCGGCTTCGGACAAGGACTCGCGCTGCCGACGCTGATGAAAATGATCACCGGCCGCGTGGCGCCAGCCTATTCCGGAATGATCGCCGGCATCGCCAGCGCCACCCTGCAGATAAGCACCGCACTCAGCGTGGCCCTGATCGGCGGGATCTTCTATACGGTCCTCGGCGGGCGCGACGACCCGGCGGCGATCGCGCATGCTTTCATCGTCGCCGCCCTGTGCATCGCGTTCTGCCTCGGCGCCGGCGTGGTGCTGGGCATGACGCTGGTCCGCCGCGCCACCGCCGCCGCTGCCGCGCAGGGCCGGGTTTCCGGGGCTTGATCCAGCGCTGTCCTGGACGAGGCTGGCGCGTGGGCGCCGGCACTCATGCATATCGGGTAGTCAGGACGAATTCTTTTGCTTGACGGCTTGAAAAACAACATTTGTGATGGATTGCACAGGAATTTAGTTTCTATGATGTAATATTAGTTCTTTATCGTCAATTTCCTCAAATGGAAGATGATGAGGACCTCGCGCACGCAGCCGGACGCTCGATCCCTTGTCCAAGCTGCGGATAGGCACTGCGGCTCACAGACATTTCTGCCGCCAAAGGTCAACCATACCGCTGCGCCGTGCCGCGATGGCCATAAAACCAGGCTTCCACATGAACTCGTTTGAAAATCTCGCCCGATGGCGTGCCCAGTTATTCAACAAAATCCTGTCGATTACGCTGGCGCTGGGCCTGCTGGCAGCGGCGCCCAGCCTGTTTTTATTGGGCGATAACTGGCAGGACGTCCTGGTCCTCGATGTCATTTCGCTGGGCTGGGTAGCGGCTTTGCTTCTCGCGCAGCGTATCGCGTTCCGCGCGCGCGTCATGCAGTTCCTGGCCATGAACCTTGTATTCGGCTGCGGCCTCATGATCACGGTCGGCTCGAGCAGCCAGGTGTACCTGCTCGCCGGACCAGTCATGGCAACCTTGCTGCTGAGTACCCGAATGGCCCTGTTGACGAGCGCAATCGGCAGTGCAGCGGTGTTTATCATCAGCTATAGCGGGATCGGCGCCGTGCAGTTGCAAGGCGTCACACAAGGCAGCCTGGGCTACGCCATGCTGATTACCATTACCTACGGCTTCCTCGCCACGGGCATGACCTTATCGTGTTCGTTCCTGCTGAAACGGCTTGCCGATTCGCTTGTAGAATTGAATGCCACTGCCGATTCACTACAAGAAGGCAAGCTCGCGCTATATGAAGCCAACGCTGAACTGAGCCTGACCGCCGCGGCGCTGTCAGGCCTGAGCGACATGGTCGTGATCGCGCGGATTGTCGACCGTCCAGACGCCGATCAACCGATCATCTACGTCAACGATGCTTTCGAGCGGCGTACCGGTTACAGCCGCGCGGAGATCATGGGCGGCAGCTGGCGCGTACTCCTTGGCGCCAATTCCGATCCGCTCGAAATCGCGCGGATCGGCGCCGCCATCAACCAGGGCGTCGCGGTGTCCAGCCAGCTCGAGTATTACACCAAGAGCGGCGCCCCATACTGGATCGAATTCGAGCTGAAACCGTTTGCCGATGCGGGCGGCATACAGACGCATTGGGTGGGGATTGCACATGACATCACCGAGCGCAAAAAATCGGAAATGCACATCCACAATCTGGCGTTTTACGACGTACTGACAGGACTGCCGAATCGGCGCCTGCTGATGGAACGGCTGGAAGCGCAGCAGGCCAACACGAATGCCGGCATCGGTGCGCTGATGTTCATCGACCTGGACAACTTCAAGGTGGTCAACGACGCGCGCGGCCATGCTACCGGTGACGATCTGCTGACCGACGCTGCGGAACGCTTGTGCCGCCTGGTCGGGCCGTACGACACCGTCGCGCGCCTGGGCGGCGATGAATTCGTGGTCATGCTGGCCGCATTGGGCCATGACGAGCAACAAGCCACCGCCACCGCGCTCGCGCTCGCTGAAAAGATCCGCCATGCGGTCGCCGAGGGGTTCGCCATCGACGGACATGGCTACCAGTCGTCTGCCAGTATCGGTGTCACCTTGATGGGTGTGCGCACCAACACGGTACAGGATCTGCTGAGCGAAGCGGACACGGCCATGTACCATGCCAAAGCCGGCGGGCGCAACCGGGTGGCCCTGTTCGAAAGCACGATGCGCACCGAGATGGAGTGCCGCCTGACCTTGCAGGAAGACCTCGCTGCAGCCCTCCACAATGGCGAGCTCGGCATGCACTTGCAGTTGCAGGTCAATGCCGAAGGCAAGCCGGTCGGCGCCGAACTGCTGATGCGCTGGCGCCGCGCCGACGGCAGCAACGTGCCCCCTGACCTGTTCATTCCGGTCGCCGAGGAAAACGGCTTGATTGTCACGCTCGGCCAGTTCGCCCTGCGCCACGCCTGCGCCGCCTGGCACTGCCTGAACGATGCCGGACACCGCTTGCCCTTGTCGGTGAATGTCAGTCCGACCCAGTTTCGCCATCCCGACTTCATCGACCAGGTGAAAACGCTGCTGCACGACACGGCGACGCCGGCCGACCAACTCATCTTCGAGGTCACCGAAGGCCTGTTCGTCGACTCGCATGACAGCGTCATCGACCGCATGCACGAACTTGCCGCGCTTGGCATCCGCATGTCGATCGACGATTTCGGCACCGGTTACTCCAGCCTGGCCTACCTCAAGCGCATGCCCCTGTTCGAACTGAAAATCGACCGCAGTTTCATCGCCGACATCGCCACCGATGACGCTAGCAAGCACCACGGCAACGCCAATGGCAGCGCCATTGTCCAGTCGGTGATTGCCATGGCCGGTCACCTGGGACTGCAAGTGGTCGCCGAAGGCGTGGAAACGGCGGCACAGGCACGCTTCCTCGCCGCCAACGGCGCGCCGGCCATGCAAGGCTACCTGTTCGCCCGGCCGCTGCCCCTGGAGCAGGTGCTTGCGCACCTGGACCGGACAAAACGATCGACGCGGCTTGACGAGGGCGTTGCCGTCGCTTCACATGCCGACGCTGTGGCGGATGCGCTCGCTTGAATCCGTGTTGTCGACGATCGACTATCAAAGCTGACAGTTGCCTCTAGGCATGAACGGGTGCTAGCATCGCTGCAACCCTATCGCGCCTATGCAACTACTTACTTCCTATACCGTTCGCTTCGGCAGAATTTCGCGCAGGATTTGGCTCGGCCGCATTTTCGTCCTGGCGCTGTCCTGCACTGCGTTCGGCATGCTGGCCGAATGGGCTTTCGGCAGCGCCGGCGCTGCCGCCTTCGCCTTCGCGTTTGTCTGGTCCGCCGCGGCGCTATCGGCCCAGCGGTTGCACGATCGCGGCCGCTCCGGCTGGTGGCTGTTGATGTTTTTGGCACCGGTGATCGGGCCGCTCTGGTTGGCCTGGCAGCTTCTGCGGCGGGGCGAGGCCGGCGCGAATGCCTATGGCGACAATCCGGCCGTGCGCGGCGACTATCTGCAAGTTGACATCGCGAGGTAAGGGCCCATGCCGACGGTGAACGACGTCACGCAGATCAATCCCATCGACGTGCTGGGAATCGCCACGCCGCGCTCCACCAGCGAACTGCAGGAGGTGTTGGCCAACAGCCGGCTGCCGGTGTCGATCGGCGGCGGCCACTTCAGCATGGGCGGCCACACCGCTTCGCCGGGGAGCCTGCATCTGGACCTGCGCCAGATGAATGCGGTGCTGGCCTTCGATCCGCAAGCCAGGACGATCAAGGTGGAAGCCGGCATCCGCTGGTGCGACATCCAGCGGCTGGTCGACCCGCACGGCCTGGCCGTGAAGATCATGCAGACCTACGCCAACTTCACGGTCGGCGGCGCGCTGTCGGTGAACGCACACGGGCGTTACATGGGACTGGGCCCGGTCGTACTGTCCGTGCGCGCCATCCTGCTGGTGCTGGCCGACGGGACGGCGAAGCACGCCAGCCCAAGCGAGAACGTCGAGCTCTTTCACGCCGCGATCGGCGGCTACGGGGCGATCGGGATCATCGCGGAGGTCGACCTCGAGCTGGCCGACAACGTGCGTGTCGAACGCACCAACCGGAAGATGGCGACAAAGGACTACGCCGCCTGGTTCACGACGCAGGTGCGCGACGACCGCGACGCGATTTTCCATAACGCCGACCTCTACCCGCCCCAATACACGCGCGCGCGGGCCGTCACCTGGCGGCGTACCGAGCGCCCCGCTACGAGCAGCGCACGCCTGCAACCCTTGCACCGCCTGTACGCAGTCGAGAAGTACTTCCTGTGGGCGATCTCGGAGACGCCGTTCGGCAAACTGCGGCGCGAATACCTGATCGACCCCTTGCTCTTCATGCGCAAGAAGGTCCATTGGCGCAATTTCGAGGCCGGTTACGACGTGGCCGAACTGGAGCCGATAGGCCGCCGCATGCGCACCTATGTACTGCAGGAGTATTTCGTGCCATGCGAGCGGCTGATGGAATTCGTGCCGCGCATGACCGAGATCCTCAATCGCCACAAGGCCAATATCATCAACATCTCGATCAGGCATGCACTCGCCGATCCGGGCACGCTGATGGCATGGGCGCGCGGCGAGACCTTCGCCTTCGTCCTGTACTACAAACAGAGGACACGCAATAACGCCAGGGAACGCGTCGCCGTCTGGACGCGCGAACTGATCGATGCCGTCATCGCTTGCGGCGGCACCTATTACCTGCCCTATCAACTTCACGCCACGCAGGAGCAGTTCCGGCGCGCCTACCCGCACGCTGCGCAGCTCTTCGCGCTGAAACAGGCGCTCGACCCTGGATACCGCCTGCGTGGCGCACTGTGGGACAAATACTATATGCCGACCATCGCCGAACCCGTGGCCCCGGCCGCGCGGCCATCGCTGTTCCACGCCGTGTATCGCGATGCCGCCTGGGCCGACCGCTTCTACGCCTTCCTGCAGAACATCTTCCACCTCTACCCCGAAGACCGTTTTCACGCACTGATCAAGGACGCGGCGGCAAAGGGTGCGGACGACGAATCCATCTACCGCGATATCCAGGCACGCCTGCCCTCCATCACGCCGCCCTTGTCCCTCCTGCGCTATGCCTTGCCGGCGCTGGCGCTGCAAAAGAAGGAAATCGGCAGCCAGACGGCACAGCTGATCGGCACTCGGCCGCTGCGCGACTATGTCGAAATCGGTTCGACCGGCCGTTACGTCCGCGCGCTCAGGCGGCACCTGGACCTGTCAGGGGCCGTCACGCTGGTGCACGACAAGGCGCCGACCAATTCGCCGGCCGACATTGCCGAACGCGGCCAGCTCGGCCAGGTCGGCACCTTCGTGCCGCTGGACGACTACGCGCCGCTCGCTCTGCCGCCGGAAAGCGCCGACCTGGTCTCCTGCTTCATCGGCCTGCACCACATGCGGCCCGAACGGCTCTATCCTTTCCTGCGTTCGATCGCGCGGGTGCTGCGGCGCGGCGGCTATTTCGTCGTGCGCGACCACGACGTCACCAGCACCCGGATGCACGACTTCGTGTCGCTTGCCCATTGCGTGTTCAACGCCGGACTCGGCGAGCGCTGGGAGACCAATGTGGCTGAACTGCGGTACTTCGACAGTGCCGATCACTGGATCGGCAAGATCGAGGCCGCCGGCTTCACGCATACCGGGGCGCGCTTGTTGCAGCCGGGCGATCCGTCGGACAACCTGCTGATGGCATTCACGCGCAACGCGGCCCTGGCATGAGCATCCGTACCTTGATGCTGCATGTGGCCGTGCTCCTGCTGCTGTGCACGGGAAACACGCATGCGGCCGACAGTCCCGTAGCTCCGGACCAGCGGCGCGGTGTCGAACAGACCTTCCTGACCTATCCGGAATGGTTCCTGGTGCACAGTCCGGCCGAGTATGCCGCCCTGGTCGCCACCCATCCGGCGCACGCGTTCCCGTTCATCGGGCACACGCGCCAGATCTGGTCGAGTTATGCGGCGGTCACCGGAGAACAGGTGCGCCGGCACTACCCATCCAACGTCGGCTACCACGTGATGATCATGGTGATCGCCGGCAGCACCTCCGTGGAATATGGCCTGCGCTGGGCCTACGAAAATACGATCGGGCGGCTCAGCTGGGCCTTGTCGAACGGCGCGCTCACGCCGGAGGACAGGTACGGCGCCAGGGCCGCCCAGGACTATGTCGACTTCATCCGGCGCGAGCCCTGGTACCTGTTCGATTTCACGGCCCGTCTCGAGGGACTTTGGACGACGACACCTGCCTCCGGCCCCAACATGATCCGTAAATGGGAGCGGCGCTACGCCTTGACGACCGAATACGCGATCAAGGCGGTCTACGGCAAGCTGATCGAGCTTGCCACGCGCTCCGCCTACGATCCGGCCCTGATGAATACCCAGGCCGTGGTCGACCACGCGCCTGCGCAACTGCCGGGCGGCGTCAAGCTGGTACGCACCCTGCCGGACGGGCGCGCGCTGCTTGACCTGCCGCGCTACTACGGATTCCGTATCGCCGCACTGCAGCTGGCACAGGCTGGCGCCACTCTGCAGGATATTGCCGGAAACACCAGCGTGATCCTGGTGACCGTCTGGATGAACGTCGATCAGCCACTGCCCGGGACCGGCGGACGGGTCCTGTTCGAGCAGTCCTTGCTGACCATGCCCGGCAAGAAGCGCGTGGCGATCGCGCTGCCGGTGGCCGGCCTGTCGTCCTTCCTGCTGCGCGCGGATGCGGCAGGGGTCAGGGTCGAGCATGTGTATGACTACTGAGCGCGTATGCGCCGCGGGCTGAAGCGGGCCGGCATGGCCATCGGCGTCGCGGTGCTGGCGCCAACCCTTGTGCTATGGGGTATGGGATATCAATCCAGGGCACTGCAACGCGACGAGCCGCGGATGGCGGCGCCGTCAACCGGCGTGTTCGTCGATGCATTCGACACGCAGCTGTTCGTGCAGCGCGCCGGCAACCCGCGCGCCCCAGCCGTCGTGTTCGTCCACGGAACCGGCTCGTGGAGCGAAACATGGCGCGCCACGATGCAGCATGTCGTCAGCCTGGGCTACCAGGCCGTAGCGCTCGATCTGCCACCGTTCGGCTATTCGCTTGCGCCGGTGTCGAATGATTATTCAAAAGCGACACAAGGAAGAAGGATAGTGGCTGCGCTCGACAGCATGGGCATCGAGCGGGCAACGATCGTTGCGCACTCTTTCGGCGCAGCGCCCGTCATGGAAGCAGTGCTGCGCGATCCCCTGCGCGCCAGTGCGCTGGTACTCGTCGACGCGGCGCTCGGGCTCGACGCGCCACAAACCACGGGCCGTCCCAACGCGCTGCAATCGCTGTTCGGGTCGCGCCGGGTGGCAGAAACCATCAGCCCGGCATTGCTCACCAATCCGGCCATGACGGGTACGCTGCTGCGCGGTTTTGTCAGCGAGAAGGAAAAGGCGACCCCGGACTGGATCCGCCTGTACCAGCAGCCTTTGACGGTCTCCGGCACGTATCGCAAAGTGTCGCTGTGGCTGCCGCAACTGGTAGCGGGGCGCGCCGATGCAGCGAGCGACCGGATCGACGCCTACAAGACCCTGCCCTTCCCGGTCACGCTGATTTGGGGAGAGGCCGACACCATCACGCCGCTAAGCCAGGCGCAGCATCTGCAAGCTTATCTGCCGCGTTCGCGCCTCCTAGTGATCCCGAAAGCGGGCCACATCCCGCAGATTGAAGAACCGGTGCTGTTCCGGGCCGCGCTGCGACGGGCGCTTGCAGACAGCCCGCCATTGCGATAGCCGGAAGGAACGAATCGATGCTGAATGCCGCGCGCCATCAGTAGCGCAGGCCCCATCGAGCCATATTCCTATCGGGCGAGGCCGCTGGCCAAGCGCCGGCGGCGGACGCCGCAAATGATTCCAAGGCCGGCAATCAGCATTGCCCAGGATGCAGGTTCTGGAACCTCTGCTGCAGAGACTACGACGTTGTCAATTGCGAATTCCGGGAATTCTTGTCCGCCCGTGATCGTCAAGGACGAAATGTTGACGAAATCTGTAAAGCTAAAATTTGAAAAAGTTTCAGCCAGATTTTCTTCCAGGAAGATCGTGTTCGTCACGACGCCATTCACCCCCATCGTAGTGAGCGTCATGGTCAAGGGGCGACCGTCTCCAAGAAAAGTCTTGGCAACATCCAGCGACGTCAAGGAGAACAAGCCTTTGTTCTCGAGATCGATCGTGACACTGCTTTCATTGAAAGAATAAAACGCAGTCGTGCCGTTGGAAGCGCAGGCAGGACTGCACATGCCTAGATGGTCCGCAGGATCGTCGACAATATAAAATCCGAAGGGGCTGATCGGCGAATAACTTACCTTGAACCCATCCTCGATAAAGCTGTAGTCATAGTAACCGTAACCACCGTACTGGGATTCGAAGTCGATCGTTGCCGCCACCGCGGCATTTGTTAGAAAGGCCACCATGATGGCAATCATTAGTTTTCGGATCATATTCAGGTTCCTCGTGAAATGACGACGATTAACAAATCGCATGCGGACGAATTTGTACGTTGCAAATATATGACTGAACATCGAACGCATATTAAAGATTGGCGATGACTCGCAATCCTGATTCAAGGAACCGATTTTGAATTAATACATATAAATCTTTTATTAATAAGTGTTCCGATATTGTATCGATATGTAGAACAAGAAATATCGACAAGTGTGTACTTATATTGAATTATGGAAACTTATTTAGTTTCGGTGCAAGACGAGTCAACGATGGCTTTCGTAATTGGAAGCGAGAAGAATTCCGAACTCTCAAAGAAAATCGCCGGCAAATGCCGGCGATGGGTACGTTGTAATGTGACCGATGCACTACCGGTGCAAGGGCTGCCGTGCTCAGAACCCCTTGCTGACGATCGCCCAGCCGCGTACCGACGAGGGTGACGGCAGCGCCGCCGGTACCCCGCCGATATGCGTCGACACGGCCAGGTTTGCATGCCAGCCGCTCGGGCTGTCCCAGGCCAGGCCGAGACCGGCGCCCGCCAGCGTCACCGTGTTATCCGACTGCATCCACGGACGGTGGTTGATCTTCACGTGTGCGCCATCGACGAAGGCCGAGACTTGCCAGCGGCCGGCCGCGAAGGCGCCCAGGTCGTGGCGCAGCTCGGCTGAGCCGACGTAACCGGTGTCGCCGGACACGGCGCCGACGTCATAGGCGCGCACCGTGAACGGGCCGCCGGCCGTGATCTTCTCGGCCGAATCCAGATTGGCATTGGCCCACTGCGCGCCGGCGCTGAGCACCAACAGATCGCGCGGCCCCAGGCTCTGCGTGCGCGACAGATTGGCGTTCCACTTCGAGAAGTTGCCGCGGGTGTTCGCCGCCAGGGCGTCGGCAGTCTCGGCAGCGGCGTCGTCGAAGCCGTTGTGGCCGCGCGTCCAACCGACGCTCCAGGCAGTCTGGCCACCGCCCAGCAGGCCGTCGCGCACGTCGCCGTTCAGGGTCACGATCCAGTCGCCGAGGTGGCGGTCGGTACGGGTGTCGGTAACGTCGATACGGTCGCGCAGGCGCTTGTCGTCGTACTCGAGCTGGGCGTACACGTTCGCTTCCTTGGCGCGGATGAGGGGCTGCCTGATCCAGGCGCTGGCCACACCCGCGGTACCGTGGGCGCCGAGCGAGCTGAATTCGCTGCCCAGCTTGTAGCGCACATAGGAGTACGCGGCGCCGACGCGGGTACCGGCACCGCCCACCCGCATGTCATAGCCGAGGCGCGCGTAATTCATGTCGTCGCCGGTGGTGATCGCACTGACGTCGAGGGTGTCCCCATGGCGTAGTGGATTGAACACGCTGGCCGAGCCACTCAGGCGCGTGCGGCCGATATAGCGATTGCCGTAGTTGTCCAACGCCACGTTGGCGGCGGCGCTCGCGGTCGGGCTGGTCACCACGTCGAGGTCGGAGGTGCCGACGTCGGCACCCGGTTTCAGCACCGCGTTGACGCCGATGCCGGGAATGTCCGACAGCAGCAGCAGCGTGCGGTCGAGCGCGCGGTCGGCGATCGGCTGGCCGCTCTGCAGCGGCGCCGCGGTCGCGGCCAACAGCGCGTCGCTCACGCGGCTGGCGTTCTGCACGCGCACCGCGCCGTAGCGCGCTTCCAGCACTTGCAGGCGCACCGTGCCGTCTGCGATGGTCTGGGCCGGAATCACCGCACGGCTCAGCGGGAAGCCGTGGCGCTGGTAATAATCGGTGATGCGCGCGGCGGCCTGCTCCAGCTGGGCCAAGGTCAGGGTCTTGCCTTCCAGGTCGGCCACCAGCGCATGCAGTTCGGATGGTCCGAATTGCGTATTGCCGTCGATGCGGATCGCCTTGACCGCGAACGGCGCCGAGGCGGGCGCCGGCGTCGCCTGCTGCGACTGGACCTGCAGCGCAGGCTTGGCCTGCTGCGTCGCAGGCGCAGGCGCCGGCTGGATCTGCTGCAGGATCGTGCCCGCATTCGGCACGCCGGCCTGGTAGGCCTGCGCGTTCAGGGACACCAGCGCCAGCGCGGCGGCGAGTGGTTTCAACAAAAATCGTGGTCGGGAAACGGGTTGCATAGCGTTCTTCATTGAGTGATGCTGGTCGCCAGCGGCGGCAGGTGCATGCCACCGTTCTGGATCTGGAGCTTGGGCGCGCCTTGGCCGAAACCGAGCGTGGTGTTGACCGCGCCGGTGCCGGGCTTGCCCTCCGATTCGTCCTTGGACGGGCTGTCGCCATCGGTGCGCGACACCAGCACGGTCGACGAGGTGTTCAGCAAGGCCGGCTGCGCCGAGGCTTGCGCGGCCAGCACGGTGGACTGCACCTGCGCCACGGCGTTATCGATCTGCTGCGGCTTTTGCGTGATGCTGGCCAGGGCCGTGGCCTGGTCGACGATCGTGTAGTTGCCAAGATCGGCGCCGCCGTAGACGTTACTCAGCCTGACGGTCTTGTCGAGGCCCGCCGCGCCATCGGCGAACGTACCGGTCGAAGCGACCGTGACCGCGTCGCCGCCCACTTTGCCGCTGAAGACGGCACCGGCGGTGCTGACCGCAGCGGCCGTGGTGCCGTCGAACGCCTTGTCCGCGGCGCCGATGCCGCTGACGGTGATCGTCGCCGGCGTGATGCTGGCGCTGAGGCCGCCCGGCTGCGCCAGGCTGTAGTTGCCTGCATCGGCGCCGCTCAAGGTATACCCGCCGACGGTGACGCGCTTGCCACTGCCGACGTTCTTGTCGGCGAAGGCGGCGCTGCCGCTGCCAGCGAGGGCCACCGCGTCGCCGGCGACGGCGTTCACGACGGCGGTGCCGGACAGCGTCGCGGCGGTGCTGCCGTCGTAGGTCTTGCCGTTCGCGCTCACGCCCGAGACCGTGAGCACGGCCTTGGCGATATCGGCGTTCAGGCCGGTCGGCTGGACCAGCGTGTAATTGCCTGCGTCCTGGCCGCTCAGCGCGTAGCCGCCGACGCTGACCGCCTTGGCGCTGCCGGCGTTCTTGTCGGCGAAGCTGGCGCTGCCGCTGCCGGCGAGCGCCACCGCGTCGCCGGCGATGGCGTTCACGGAGGCGGTGCCGGACAGCGTGGCGGCGGTGCTGCCGTCGTAGGTCTTGCCGTTCGCGCTCACGCCCGAGACCGTGAGAACGGCCTTGTCGATGGTCGCGCCCAGGCCAGCCGGTTGCAGGAGATTGTAGTTGCCCGCGTCCGCGCCGCCCAGGGTGTAGCCGGTGACGGTCACGCGCTTGCCGCTGCCGGCGTTCTTGTCGGCGAAGCTGGCGCTGCCCTGGCCGCCGACCGTGACCACGTCGTTGCCGAGGGCGGCGACGGTGGCGGTGCCGGACAAGGTGGCCGCCGTGGTGCCGTCGTAGGTCTTGCCGTTCGCGCTCACACCGGCGACAGCCAGGTCGGCCTTACCGATATCCGCACGCAAGCCGGTCGGCTGGACGACGTTGTAGTTGCCGGCATCCGCGCCGCTCAGCTGGAAGCCGCTGACGCTGACAAGCTTGCCGCTGCCGGCGTTCTTGTCGGCGAAGCTGGCCGAGCCGGCGCCGTCGATCGACACCGCGTCGTTGCCGATCGGGGCCACGGTGGCGTGGCCGGACAAGGCGGCGGCGGTGGTGCCGTCGTAGACCTTGCTGTCGGCGGTCACGCCGGACACGGCCAGGTCGGCCTTGGCGATATTGGCGCGCAAGCCCGCCACCTCCAGCAGCCTGTAGTTGCCGGCGTCGGCGCCGGTCAGCGTGAAGCCGCTGACGTCGACCGCCTTGCCGCTGCCGGCGTTCTTGTCGGCGAAGCTGGCGGTGCCGGTGCCGCTGATCGAGACCGCGTCAATGCCGATCGGCGCGACGGTGGCGCTGCCCGAGAGCCGGGCGGCGGTGGTGCCGTCGTACACCTTGTCGCCGACGGACAGGCCGGCAAGCTGCAGGCCGGCCTTGTCGATGTTGGCGTTGAGGCCAGTCGGCTGGATGACGTTGTAGTTGCCGGCGTCCGCACCGGCCAGGGTGTAGCCGCTGGCGGTGACGGCCTTGCCGCTGCCGGCGTTCTTGTCGGCGAAGCTGGCCGCGCCGCCGCCGCTGACCGCGACCGCGTCGGCACCGAAGGCGGCGACGCCGGCATTGCCGGACAGGGTCGCGACGGTCGTGCCGTCGTAGACCTTGTTGTTGGCGGTCAGGCCCGAGATGGCGAGGTCGGCCCTGGCGACGTCGGCGCTGAGGCCAATCGGCTGGATGGCGTTGTAGTTGGCGGCGTCCGCGCCGGCCAGGGTGAAGCCGCTGACGTTCACGGCCTTGCCGCTGCCGGCATTCTTGTCGACGAACGCGCCGGTGCCGGTACCGGCAACGGCCACGACGTCGCCGCCGATGGCGCTCACGCTCGCGCTGCCGGACAAGGTCGCGGCGGTGGTGCCGTCGTACACCTTGTTATTCGCGGTCACGCCGGCAATCGCGAGGTCGGCCTTGCCGATGTTGGCCGTCAAACCGCCCACCTGCAGCAGCCTGTAGTTGCCCGCATCCGCACCGCTCAGCGTGAAGCCGCCGACGTTCACGGCCTTGTTGGCGCCGGCGTTCTTGTCGACGAAGGCTGCGCTGGCGCTGCCGATGATCGAGACCTCGTCATCGCCGATCGGCGTCACGCTTGCAGCGCCGGACAGGGTTGCGGCCGTGGTGCCGTCGTAGACCTTGTCGCTGACCGACAGGCCGGTCAATTGCAGGCTGGCCTTGTTGATGGTGGCGCTCAGGCCGGTCGGCTGCACGACGTTGTAGTTGGCCGCATCGGCACCGCTCAGCGTGAAGCCGCCGGCGATGACGGTCTTGCCGGCACCGGCGTTCTTGTCCGCGAAGCTGGCCACGCCGCTGCCGCTGACCGCGACCGCGTCGGCACCGAAGGCAGCGACAGTGGCATTGCCGGACAGGGTCGCGGCGGTCGTGCCGTCGTAGACCTTGTTGTTGGCGGTGATACCGGTCACGGCCAGGTCGGCCTTGGCGATGTCCGCGAGCAGGCCGGTTGGCTGGACGGCGTTGTAGTTGGCGGCGTCGATGCCGCTCAAGGTGAAGCCGCCGACAGTGACGGTCTTGCCGGCACCGGCATTCTTGCTGGCGAAGGCGCCGCTACCAGTACCCGTAACGGCCACGACGTCGCTGCCGATGGCGCTCACGGTCGCGGTGCCCGACAAGGTCGCGGCGGTGGTGCCGTCGTACACCTTGTTATTCGCGGTCACGCCGGCAATCGCGAGGTCGGCCTTGCCGATGTTGGCCGTCAAGCCGCCCGCCTGCAGCAGCCTGTAGTTGCCGGCATCCGCACCGCTCAGCGTGAAGCCGCCGACGTTCACGGCCTTGTTGGCGCCGGCATTCTTGTCGACGAAGGCCGCGCTGGCGCTGCCGGTGATCGAGACCTCGTCATCGCCGATCGGCGTCACGCCTGCAGCGCCGGACAGGGTTGCGGCCGTGGTGCCGTCGTAGACCTTGTCGCTGACCGACAGGCCGGTCAACTGCAGGTTGGCCTTGTTGATGTCGGCGGAGAGGCCGCTCGGCTGGACGACGTTGTAGTTGGCCGCATCGGCGCCGGTGAGGGTAAAGCCAGTGACGCTCACCGCTTTGCCGCTGCCGGCATTCTTGTTGGCGAAGACGGCGGTGCCGTTGCCGGACACCGTCACCACGTCGCTGCCGAACGCGGCTACCGTGGCAGTGCCGGACAGCGTGGCGGTCCGGGTACCATCATAGGTCTTGTTGTTGGCGCTGACGCCGCTGACGGCCAGGTCGGCCTTGGCGATGTCGGCGACGAGGCCGGTCGGCTGGACCGCGTTGTAGTTGCCCGCATCCACGCCGGAAAGCACGAAGCCGCTGACGCTGACCTGCTTGCCGCTGCCGGCGTTCTTGTCGGCGAAGCTGCCGGTGCCGGTACCCGACACGACGACCACGTCGTCGCCGATGGCGGTCACGCTCGCGCTGCCGGACAAGGTGGCGGCAACCGTGCCGTCGTAGACCTTGCCGTTGGCGTTCACGCCGGCGATGGCCAGGTCGGCCTTGCCGATGTTGGCGCTCAAACCGCCGAGCTGCACCAGGTTGTAGTTGCCGGCGTCAAGGCCGCTGAGCGTATAGCCGCTCACGTTCACGGACTTGTCGGCGCCGGCATTCTTGTCGGCGAACACGGCCGAGCCAGTGCCCGAGACCGACACGTCGTCGTGGCCGATCGGGGTCACACCGGCGCTGCCGGTCAGGGTAGCGGCGGTCGTGCCATCGTAGACCTTGTCCGCGACCGCCAGGCCGCCGAGCAGCACGTTGGCCTTGGCGATGTTGGCGCGCAGGCCGCTCGGCTGGACCAGGTTGTAGTTGCCCGCATCCGCGCCGCTCAGCGTGAAGCCGCCGACGTCGACCAGCTTGCCGGTGCCGGCGTTCTTGTCGCGGAAGCTGGCGCTGGCGCCGGCGGTGCCGCTCACCGAGACGGCGTCGGCGCCGAACGCGGCCACCTGCGGCGTGCCGGACAGGGTCGCGCCCAGGGTGCCGTCGTAGGTCTTGTTGTTGACGCTGACGCCGGTCACGGCCAGGTTGGCCTTGGCAATGTCGGCGAACAGGTTCTGCGGCTGCACCGCGTTGTAATTGGCGGCATCCAGACCGACCAGGGTGTAGCCGCCCACGCTCACGCGCTTGCCGCTGCCGGCGTTCTTGGTATCGAAGCTGCCGCTGCCGCTGCCGGCTACCCCGACCACGTCGCCGCCGATCGCCGATACCACGGCCGTGCCGGACAGGGTCGCGGCGGTCGTGCCGTCGTAGGTCTTGTTGTTGGCGGTCACGCCCGAGATCGCCAGGTCGGCCTTGGCGATGTTGCCGGTCAAGACGCCCGACTGGGCCAGGCTGTAGTTGGCCGCGTCGGCGCCGCTCAGCGTGAAGCCGCCGACGTTGACGGTCTTGTTGAAGCCGGCGTTCTTGTCGGTGAAGGCGGCGCTGCCGCTGCCGGACACCGACACCGCGTCGCCGGCGATCGGGATCACGGCGGCGCTGCCGCTCAGGGTGGCGCTGGTGGTGCCGTCGTAGACCTTGTCGCTGACCGACACGCCGCTCAGCTGCAGGCCGGCCTGCAGGATCGTGCCGGTGATGCCGCTCGGCTGCACCAGGTTGTAGTTGCCCGCATCGGTGCCGCTCAGGGTGAAGCCGCTGACGGTCACGGCCTTGCCGCTGCCGGCATTCTTGTCGGCGAAGCTGGCCGAGGCGCTGCCCAGGGCGCTCACCGACACCACGTCGCTGCCGAAGGCCGACACGGTCGGGTTGCCGGACAGGGTCGCGCTGGTAGTGCGGTCGTAGATCTTGGTGTTGGCGCTCACGCCGGTGACGGCCAGGTTGGCCTTGGCGATGTTGGCGAACAGGTTCTGCGGCTGCACGATGCTGTAGTTGCCCGCATCGGCGCCGCTCAGGGTGAAGCCGCCGACGTTCACCACCTTGCCGGCGGCCGCGTTCTTGTCGCTGAAGGAGGCGCTGCCAGTGCCGGTCACCGACACGGCGTCGCCGGCGAACGCGTTGACGGTCGCGGTGCCGGACAGGGTGGCGGCCGTGGTGCCGTCGTAGACCTTGTTGTTGGCGGTTACGCCGGAGACGGTCAAGCTGGCCTTGGTGATGGTGCCGGTCAGGTTGTCCAGGCCGTTGATCGCGTAGTCGCCGGCGTTGCTGCCGCTCAGGATCACGCCGCTGACGCTGACCGTCTTGTTCGCGCCGGCATTCTTGTTCGCGAAGGCGGCCGTGGCATGGCTGGTGTCGATGGTAACGCCGCCAGGCGCGCCGTTCAGGACCGTCAGGCCGCTCAGGCTGGCCGTGGTGGTGCCGTCGTAGGTCTTGCTGCCGACGTTCGCCGCGAAATTGATCAGCATGTAGGTGCTGAGGTTGGCGTAAGGGTTGCCGGTGAACGGGTCGAAAATCGTGGGCGTTCCAGCGCCGTCCGTCATCGCCGCGAACGGCGTGGGCGACGAATAGCTTGCCGGGTTATAGTAAATCTTGACCGAACCGTTCTGGCTGCCGCTGATGTAGTTGTACTGGCCGAAATTCACAGTCCCTTGGCCATTGCCGCTGGTGCCGGCGCGCAGTACGACGCTATTGCTGAGGCCAGGCGTGGCGTTGCCGCTCGCATCGATGGTGGCGTAGTCGCGGAAGTTGATGTCGCGGTAGGCACTCAAGGTCAGGGTAGTGCCGCTGGTCCAGCCGCCTCCGCCGATGAAGATGCTATCGAGCAGGTTGATATCGCCGTTCCCGGGCGTCCCGGGGCCGCAGCTGGCCTGCGCCCCGGTACAGGTCGCGGACGGGCCGGTCTGGATCTTCACGTCCGATGCCTGCAGTGCGGCAGTCAGCTGGTCATAGGTGATGTCGCCGTCGCCCGGGACGGAACCGATCGAGAAGTCCTGGGGATCGAGCAGCCAGCTGCCGACCTTGCCATGGGGCGCTTGCGTGCTGACCGCCGCGCCGGCGCCTATCTTGAGAGTGTGGCCCGAGGTTTCGATCTGGCCGCCGTCGCCGCCGCTCTGGCCGCCGCGCGCGCTGATGGCGCCGTCGAAATGGGTCGTGCCGTTCGACCACACGGCGACCTGGCCGCCGTTGCCCGCGTTGACGGCATCGGCATCGATGACGGCGCCGGCCGCGACGGTCGTGTTCGACGCATTGCGCTCTACCCCGGCGCCATGGAAATTACCGCCGACCAGGGCCGTGCCGCCGCCCGCGTCGCCCGACACGTCGATGGTGCTGCCCGCCGCCAGGTTCACGCTGTCGCCCAGCACCTTGACCGTGCCGCCCTGCTGGCCGGCCGCGCTGCCCGAGGCATCCAGCTTGCCGCTGTTGGTCACGGTGCTTTGCGCGCTGCCGCCGAGCACGATCGTGCCGTCGACGTTCTGCACGCTGTGCGCCTGGATGATGCCGGTATTGTTGACCACGCTGGCCAGGACCGCATCTTTTGCACCGGCCGTCAGGATCACGGCGCCGCCATCGGCCTGGATCAGCTGGCGGTTTTCGGCCAGGTTGTCGAGCGTGCTCTGGTTGACCTGCATGTTGACCAGGCTGTTGCCGGCGAACGACAGGGTCACGTCGCGCCCCGCGCCCAGCGCCACGGCGCCTTGCGGCGCATTGATGGCGCCCTGGTTGCTGACGCTGTTGCCGATGAAGGCCACGTAGCCGCCATTGGCCGCCGTGATGCTGCCCTGGTTAACGATACCGCCGGTACCGGCGCCACTGAAGCGGCGCGCCGCCCCGCTCGCGGCGGCATCGTCGACGTCGAGCGTCGAGGCCACCAGGCCGCCGACGTTGACCTGCGAACCCGCGCCGAACAGCACGCCGTTCGGGTTGATCAGGTAGACCTGGCCGTTCGCATTCAGCTTGCCCATGAACTGGGTGCCGTTGGTGTCGAAGATGCGGTTGACCGCGATCGCGCTGCTCGAGGGCTGCACGAAATTGACGGTCTCGCTGCCGTTGGTATTGAAGCTCTGCCACGACAGCGACAGGTTCTGGCTCGACTGGTTGACCGTCGTGGTATTGCCGGATTGCTGGATAGCGCCCGTGCCGGCGGTCACCTGCCCTCCGGTCGGCCCGGCCTGCGCCAGGTGCGCGGCGCCGGACAAGGCGACGGCGGCCAGCAGCAGCTTGCGGTTGGCCCCCTTGCCGCGGCCGCGCGCGGTCTCGGCGACGACGACCCAGGTCTTGTGAACGTGACTCCAGACGAGGCGATAGATTCTGTTGAGCGAAGCGTGGCGGTCCATGATTTCCCTAGTGGACGGTTTTTGATTGGTTATGAGATTTACTGCGGGTACTTGGCGAGGTGGTCCGCCACCCGGCGGTCCAGATCGGGTTGCCATTGGGTAGGCATGGCGCTGAGCACCAGTTTGTCGATGCGGGCAATTTCAGCCTGCTGGGCCGTGTTATCGGTACGGGCCCTGGCGGCGCGGTTCCACATATAGACCTTGGCCAGGTCCTTGGCCGTCAAGGCGCCGGTGGCGGGATCCGGCGCGGCATTCGCATACAGGACCGCGGTCGGCAGGTAGGCCGGCGCGTAACCTTCCACCGCCGCATGCTCGAGCCAGAAGCGCCCCTGCGCCACGTCGGCGTTACCGCCCTGCCCTTCGCTGAGCATCAGACCCAGGCGGAACTGTGCTTCATGCTCGTGCCGCTGCGCGGCCTGTTCGTACCAGAAGCGTGCCAGGCGGAGGTCTTGCGGCACGCTTTTGCCTTCGGCGTAATAGTTGGCCAGTTTCAGCATCGCGGGCGGCGATTCGGCCTGCGCCGCGGCCGTGCACAATGCCAGGCCCTGCGCCACGTCTTTGGGCACGATCGCGCCGGCGATATACAGGTCCCCGGCCGAACACAGGGCAATCGACACGCCCGATTCGCCGGCTTTGCGATACCACTGCACGGCCGCCGGGCCATCGACGGCACGGCCGATGCCTTGGGCCAGGCAATCGCCGAAAAACTGCTCGGCGGCGGGAATATGTTTCTGGGCGGATTTTTCGAACCACGCGCAGGCGGCGGCGGGATTGGCGGGCCGGCCCCATCCTTCTCGTTCGAACAAACCCAACGTAAATTGGGCCAAACCATTATCCGCGCCATGCGCCGCATATTCGCGATAGGCGGTCGCATAATCGCGCGCGGCCAATGCTTTTTGGCCGAGCTGCAGGTCCTGGGACAGATCGGCCAATGGCGTCCGCGCCTGGACCTGCACGGTCACGAGCAAAATGGCTAGCAATACGGGGAGTCGCAAGATGATTTCCTGATGATGCTGAAAATACGACGGGCCGATAAGCCGCGCGCCGGCGCTGCGCGCTCGCAACACCGGCCATTCGGTGTCGTGCTCAGTTCGGCTGCGGCGGGTAGATGCCTTCGGTGGCGATGTAATAAGGCAGCACGAGATACGGCGGCATGATCGGCACGTCGGCGCCGGTGCCGACCATGCTGGTCGTACCGTTGACCGATGCGCTGCCGCCGATCGTGGTCGTCGCGGTGCCGCCGATCGTCACCGGCGCGGTGACGCCCTGGCCCACCGTCAGGGACAGCGTGCCGGCGATGGAGCCCGCGTTCAGGCTCACATCCGGGGTCGCCGTCGTGTACAGATTGCCCTGCGGGGCGGCGGGTTTGCCAAGGTAGGCGCCGTTCGGGTTGCCCCCTACGGTACCCGTCGTCGCCGCCTTGATGGTCAGGCCGGTGGCCGGCCCCGTGATCACGACGCCGGCCAGGTTGGCGGTGGCGCTCAAGCTGGCCAGCTTGGTCTCGGCCGTCACGCCGGTCAGCGGAACCGCGGCGTTGAAGGACATGTTGTGCGGCGGCAGCTGGGCGACCGTCAGCTTGACCGTCGCACTGCCGCCGCTGACGGCGTAACCGCCGGTGGCCGGATTGCGCGGGTCGTAGCCCACGATGACACGGCCGCGCAGGTCCGGCACGTTGAAGCCGGTGCTGCCGTTTCCGCCGAAAGTGGTGCCCAGCAGCGAATACAACGCGGCATACTGGTTGGGCGACAGGGATTGCCCCATCGCGAGGACATAGCTGTTACCGATGGTCGGGAAACGTAGGGGCGAAACGGCCAGAACCTGTCAGATTTTCTGTGTGAAACGGGGTCATGAAATAATCCTGAGAGGACTGTTCCATGACCGAAGTGATGACTACCAAGAAGCCCAAGAAACAGAAAGCAGCGTACCCGTTCCCAGTCGAG
>Ga0308160_10000593_pt1 | contig 66107 bp, 62 predicted proteins | sample PhyFR1_FD_201036 | JGI IMG/M metagenome (GOLD analysis project Ga0308160, IMG submission 201036) | Phyllosphere microbial communities from UC Gill Tract Community Farm, Albany, California, United States - DLSLF.R1 | ecosystem: Host-associated > Plants > Phyllosphere > Unclassified | place: USA... | reverse complement strand
TGGAATACCCGGATGGTACTGTAGCCCTCATGCATGATGGCCGAAAGATCAATTACAGCCTCTTCGATAAATTAAGTCAGCTGAATCAGCGAGAGATTGTTGAGAATAAACGTTTAAGTTCTGTATTGCTGCATATTCAACAACAGCATGAAGAACTGGAACAACAAAACAAACGCAATCGTTCTCAAAAGATGCCAAGCAGACGTGCACAGAAAACAGCAATTCAACAACGAAATCTGAATCCTGTGCTTGACTTGGAAATGTCGGTATAGGACATTTCTATTTGGTTATTAGGTAGGACATTTCTACTTGGGAATAACATCCATTGTTTTATCTTTTAAAATCAGTATGATATGAAATTGTAAAAAGCCCATTCACCCTCGAATGGGCTTTTTTTATGATTTCTCATGTTCCACGCCTACTCTTTGAACAATGTTCCACGAATCTGATTAGCTTGACTGCTTAATCTGAACAAATGAAGGGGCCTACTTTATGAATAAGAACAAACTCTGTATTCAAGTATGTAACTTTAAACTATAGTCATACCAGCTACCCCGTACTTATCCATAAGCAGCTTAAATGAATGACCCACGATATATCGCGTGACATTTATTTAAATAATGGAAATTCCCTCTCCTGAGCAAGTTTTAAAGCACAGCTTTAAAACTTAGCGCAAGTAAGGATCAGGGAGAGGTAAATCAAAACAAAAAATACCTTTGCGCCATCGGTAGCACTTCCGCCGGTTCACAAGTCAAATGCACCCCATCCGCACGCACTTCATAAATCTCCGGATCCACTTCCATAACCGGTGTATAGGTGTTGTGCTTCATATCAGCTTTAGAAATATTTCGGGTATTTTTAACCGGTGAAATGATTTTTTTTAGCCCTAACTTTTCCGCTACACCATTGTTAATTCCGGCTTGTGACAAAAAGGTAATACAGGTGTTATGCACACCGCGTGCGATTGCCCCAAACATCGGACGGTAATGCACAGGCTGCGGCGTTGGAATAGAGGCATTAATGTCCCCCATCGGTGCCGCGGCAATCATCCCGCCCTTAATAATCATGGCCGGTTTCACACCAAAAAATGCCGGTTTCCAGAGCACTAAATCGGCCAGTTTACCTTCCTCAACTGAACCAATTTCATGGCTTAAACCGTGGGTAATGGCAGGGTTAATCGTATATTTGGCAATGTAACGTTTGACGCGATTATTGTCATGTGCGGCAGTGTCGCCGTCTAATGAACCGCGCTGCACTTTCATTTTATGTGCGGTTTGCCAGGTACGAATAATGACTTCACCAACCCGTCCCATGGCTTGCGAATCAGATGACATCATCGCGATGGCACCCAAGTCCTGCAAAATATCTTCCGCAGCAATGGTTTCACGGCGAATCCGACTTTCTGCAAAAGCCACATCTTCCGAAATAGAGGGGTCTAAATGATGGCAGACCATCAACATATCCAGATGTTCATCAATCGTATTCACAGTATACGGACGGGTTGGATTGGTTGAAGATGGCAGAACATTCGGCTGGCCAATGGCTTTTAAAATATCTGGCGCATGCCCACCACCGGCACCTTCGGTATGATAGGTATGAATGGTGCGGTTTTTAAATGCCGCCAAAGTTTCTTCCAGAAAGCCACTTTCATTCAGGGTGTCAGTGTGAATGGCCACTTGCACATCATATTCGTCCGCGACCGTTAAACAATTGTCGATGGCTGCTGGCGTTGATCCCCAATCTTCATGCAATTTCAATCCAACCACGCCCGCTTCAATCTGTTCACGAATTGGATCGGGCAAACTCAAGTTGCCTTTGCCGAGCAAACCAATGTTCATGGGTAAGTCATCAATGGCTTGTAGCATGGTGGCAATATGCCATGGTCCCGGTGTAACTGTGGTTGCAGATGTGCCTGCCGCGGGTCCGGTACCACCGCCAATCATGGTAGTCGTTCCAGACATCAGTGCCGTTTCAACTTGTTGCGGGCAAATCCAGTGAATATGTGTGTCGATACCGCCTGCAGTTAAAATCTGACCTTCACCGGCAATCACTTCGGTTGCTGCACCTAAAGGTATGGTGATATTGGGCTGAATATCAGGATTTCCGGCTTTACCAATTTTCCAGATTCGTCCATTTTTTAAGCCAACATCGGCTTTGACGATGCCCCACCAATCGATAATCAGGGCATTTGTAATGACAGTGTCAGCCACTTCTGATGACAAAAGCTGCGATTGTCCCATGCCATCACGAATGACTTTCCCGCCACCGAATTTTACTTCTTCACCATAAGTGGTGAAGTCCTGTTCAACTTCAATAAACAGTTCAGTATCGGCTAAGCGGACCCGATCACCTACCGTTGGACCAAACATTTCGGCATACGCGCGACGTGACATTTTCATGATTTATAAACCTTTATCATTCTGATGTAATTTTTATGAATCGAGCTTACCCATCACTCGTCCTGCAAAGCCATAAACTTCACGTTTTCCGGCCAATGCAATGAGTTCAACATTTCGGCTTTGCCCGGGTTCAAACCGTATAGCCGTACCGGCAGCAATATTCAGCCGATAGCCGCGTGCCGCATTGCGATCAAATTGCAAAGCATCATTGGCTTCAGCAAAATGAAAATGTGACCCAATCTGAATTGGTCGGTCGCCCGCATTGGCCACACTCATTTTCAAGGTTTCACGTCCTACATTTAATTCAATATCACGATCAGGCGTGATGACTTCACCCGGAATCATCGGCTTATCCTTATTCTTGTTTAAATAATCGGTTGATGGACGGTGACCAGTTTTGAACCGTCAGGAAAGGTGGCTTCCACTTGCACTTCGGTAATCATTTCGGCAATGCCATCCATTACGTCATCACGGCTAAGTAAAGTTGTACCAAAATGCATCAGTTCACTCACGCTCATACCGTCACGTGCACCTTCAAGCAGTGCCGCAGAAATATAGGCAATCGCCTCAGGATAGTTGAGTTTTAAGCCACGGGCTTTGCGACGCTCTGCGACTAAGCCTGCAGTAAAAATCAGCAGCTTGTCTTTTTCTGTAGGATTCAGTTCCATAAAGGTTTCCTAATTTATGTATTTATGACTAAGCAAAATGTGTGCAAGATTCGATACGTGGTGTTCTCCCTCCCTTTGGGATGAGAGACAATGTCTCGCAAGTGAGGGAGAAGTTTAATAAATAGTTAATCACCTCTCCCTAACCCTCTCCTTTAAGGAGAGGGAACAAAAGGACTATGTCCGCCAGATTCTTGGAAACTCTTCGTCTAAATCAAACCAGTAACGTCTTAGACGTGCCCGAATAGCAGCAAAAGCATCATGACACTGCCGTACATCGTCTCCTAAAAAACGTGCGCAAATGACATCGCCGAGTACCGTCAAAGTGACATTAATTTTCATCCGCGTGATCAGCTCACGAATTACGGCAACATATTCTTCCAAATACACAGCGGCACGATATTTTTCCGGTGCCACGGCCCAAAAGCTGCCCATGACGGCCTGACCATTCATCCCCAGACATGAGCTTAACCAGCGATCATTGCCGACAAAATTCAAACTGTCCGCGACCAGCAATTTATCTTCGCGTAGCAGCTTAAAATGATTGCGGTATTGACCATTCGTAAACTGCTCTGCACAGGCTTGGCGACCAATCACCAACATATCCCAGCCGATAAAACTTGCTGCTTTATCCAAATGAATGCTGGTTTCGGAATGCGCATGTGCGCCATTAAACAACATGGTTTCTTGCGGCAGCCATTCGAAAATAGCGTTGTCTTTTAAGCGAATCTGAATATGTTGAAAGGCCGATTTACCGTTGGTTTTGTACCATTTCCCGGCACCGGGTGTGGTCACTAGTGCATGGGCATCGGCATCTACCTGCATGTCAAAAGTCAAGTGGTCGCCTCCGGCAATACCTGCTGGAGGATGCACAATAATGGCATGACAGATTCCGCTCTTTTCCGGCCAAAGCATCTTTTGTACCCGAACCGGACCCGAATGTTTACGATGCGCCAAGGTCGTGCGTTGCTGCGCAGCCTGATAACGAAAACCAAGCTCGAGGCACGCGTACCAAAGCTGCGATGGGTTCTGTGCATCTACTGTCTGTGTAATGGCTGAGCTCAACATATTACGCGCATTAGGCCAGACCAATAACAGCAAGGATTGCTGCTAATGCAGCGATAATCTTGCGACCCTGTGGCAGGTATTTTCGAGTAAACGCCCCCAAGCCTAAACCGATCAGATAAATAATCGACATTGCACTGACCATACCCAACATGAGTTGCAGCATGTGACCGGATTGGCCCAGTTCATTGCCATGTGCTACACCATGAAAACTTGCCAGCAGCATCGTGGCTACTGCAAAGATACGATTGGATTTCATCAATAGTGCGGTCGCCACCACCGCCAAAGATAAAACAATGCCATATTCTGCAAAAACATTCGGCAACACTTGCAGCTGTCCTAAAACGAAGCCTGCAATCATCGCTGCCGCCAGACCGAAAAAGCCTGCGACTTTCCAGCGTTGCGTGGCGCTCCAAAGCAACACCCCAAAGGCAATGGCCATCATCAGATGATCTAATCCGGTAAAAGGATGGCTAAAGCCCGTCCAGAAACTGCTTTCATGCGCATGACCAGAATGTGCCATGGCGATCATCGGTAAGCTGCTTAATCCAACAGCAATCATTTTTTTTAACATTGACATCGTGCTCCTGCTTAAACCTTAAACAAACCTTGCTTTTCAATAAAAGAAATAATGGATTCAAGCCCATCCTTGGTTTTCATATTGGAAAACAAAAACGGTTTTTCGCCGCGCATGCGTTTGGCATCTTGATCCATCACATCCAGATTGGCACCGACCATGGGTGCCAGATCTGTTTTGTTGATAATCAGGAGATCCGATTTGGTAATACCCGGACCGCCTTTGCGTGGAATTTTTTCGCCGCCACCGACATCAATCACGTACAAGGTTAAATCAGACAGTTCTGGACTAAAGGTTGCCGCTAAATTATCGCCACCGCTTTCAATGATGATCAGTTCTAAGCCTTCGAATTTTTCACACAAGTCATCAATCGCCGCCAGGTTAATTGACGCATCTTCACGAATGGCGGTATGCGGACAACCGCCCGTTTCTACGCCAACAATGCGCTCTGGAGACATCGCTTCATGACGGGTCAGGAAGTTAGAATCTTCTTTGGTATAGATGTCATTGGTGACCACGGCCATATTGTATTTTTCACGCAACGCCTGACATAAATTCAGGGTTAGCGCTGTTTTACCTGAACCGACCGGTCCGCCAATTCCAACCCGTAATGGACTACGTTCTGACATCTGTATTTCCCCTGTTATTGCTTTAATTTCTATATTTACGATCTGAACAATCTTGAATACTGGTTTTCATGCTGCATGCTCAGCATGGCATATCGTGGTAAAGCGCTACTGATTTCGCCATCTTCTAAGGCCAAGGCGCGCTGAATTGCGTCAGGAATAAGACCATGTAAATGCCACAAAATCCGCTGTCCACTCATTTGTCCTAACGGTACTGTTTTGACCGCAGCCAACACTTGGTTTTCTAATACAGTGAAGGTATAAGCAGTGAGTACATCCGCTGAATTCAAGGCTAAAGTGCCACATAAATGCCCATACACGGGCATAAAACCCAGTTGTTTTTTAACCATGACCGGTTGTTTTAAAACATCGCGAATCCAGGCATTGAGTGAAAAAGCCAACTGGGTTGATTCTGCGAGTAACTCTTTGCTTTCACGGCTGGCGCGGTATAGATTCGCCCAATACTCAAATTGCGCTGTGTCATCAAAGCATTGCATTAAGCGCTTTAATAACGGTAATTCGAAGCGAACCAATAACATTTCAAGGACTTCTTCAAAATAAGCAATACTGGATGCTTCATCATGAATCATGCCACGATCAATCGCAGTTTCTACTCCTTGCGAATAGCAATATGCTCCAATGGGCAAGGCCGTAGATGATAGTGTGAGCAGACTCAGCAACTGGGCTGCATTAGTGATGGACATGATGTAAGGCTTTAATTGGGCTTAAGCGATGATCATGCTGATGTTGGGCATAGGCGCCACTTTCAGGTTCAAAAGGATGTAACGTTTCTGTCACTCTGAGTCCTAAACCCATCACCATCTCCACCAGTACATGGTCGGGTTCAAAATAAAGTGCAGTAGGCGTTAACATTAAAGGAACGTGACGATTGCCCAAATGGTAAGCTGCTTTTAACAACTCAAAACTATTGTCTGTCGTGACCTGCATCAGTTTTTCATGCTTGGCATCTACACGAAGAACGTCACCCTGTTCAGTTGCCATAAAAGAGCCGCTGCGTAAAATGCCGTTGCGCGGCAAATCCGCACCAATATCAACCCCGTTTTTCAAAGTTGCACGAAAACGGCTCTTTTGACGCACGTCAAAAGTTAATTCAATCGTTTCGAACTGCTGTTTAGGCTTAAGTTGTTCTAATCGTTGAGTATAAATTTTCATTTTCGCTCCATTTCAGTCTTTCTTGATTTCACCTTTTGATCCAAAATAAAGCAATAAGAGCAAGCTGGATATAAAAGTGCATCATTATGATTATTAAGCAATTCTCATACCAAGTTGTTCTTAAAGATCAGGTATTAGCGCGTAGATAGATTAAAAAATTCCCGATGGGATATCTTTTATTTTTAAATGACACGGATGATAGCCGTTCAAAATTCATCGGCGAAGCTTGGGAAAGACTTTACTTTTTCAGGGTTTAAATCCCAGCTAGTCCTTGCTTAGGATACTGTTCAAATAAAGATGCTTTCATGATGAAGCAAACATATGAAAAAAGGAGGACAGCTCCTCCATTTTTTAAAAATAGCTAAATTGCCACCAGCTCCTTAATTCCTTTCTCTGGCATTTCATTCCCCGCACCCTGCGCAATCACTTGTCCACGCGCCATCACGGTATAGCCATCCGCCAGCTCTTCAGCGAAGTCATAGAACTGCTCCACTAAAATAATGGCCATTTCCCCGCCATCAGCAAGTTTACGAATTACCTTGCCAATATCTTTAATAATCGATGGCTGAATTCCTTCAGTGGGTTCATCTAAAATCAACACACGCGGTTCTGAAGCTAAGGCACGGGCAATGGCAAGCTGCTGTTGCTGACCACCGGATAAATCTCCGCCACGGCGATGTTTCATTTGATCAAGTACAGGGAAAATCTCGTAAAGATGCTCAGGCACTTTCCGGGTTTTAGCGCCTGAAAATTTCGCCATCCCAATCAGGATATTTTCTTCTACAGTCAAGGTCGAAAAAATATCCCGTCCCTGGGGAACATAGGCCAGGCCAGCGCGAACCCGTTGTTCGGGACTCATTTTTGAAATGTCTTTGCCATCCAGCAGAATCTGTCCCGACCTAATCGGCAAGATGCCCATCAAACATTTCAATAAAGTGGTTTTGCCTACGCCATTGCGTCCAAGCACAACCGAACATTGACCCACAGGAGCCTGGAAAGACACATTACGTAAAATATGACTGCCACCATAAAACTGATTGACGTCTTTGACTTCTAACATGCTCTGCTCCTTAACGGCCCAAATATTTTTCAATTACATCTTCATTGGCCTGAACTTCCGCCAATGTACCTTCCGCCAAAATTGCCCCCTGTGCCAGTACCGTGACTTTTTCGCTGATACTGTTAATGAAACTCATGTCATGTTCCACCACAATCAAGGTATGGTTTTTTTTGAGTTCCAGACACAGTTCAGCCGTGTGTTCAGTTTCGGCATCGGTCATTCCTGCCACAGGTTCATCCAGCAAAATCAGTTTTGGACGTTGCATCAGCAACATACCAATTTCAAGCCACTGCTTTTGGCCATGCGACAATAAGCCTGCGGGTTTGCTGATCAATTCTTTCAATCGAATTTGCTCGAGCGATTGTTCCAGAGCAAGTTGAGCATCGGGTTCTAGCCTGCTGAAAAAACTTTTCTTCACCTGTTTATTTTTAGGTGCGGCCAAGAGCAGGTTTTCCATCACGGTGAAATTTTCAAACACGGTGGGTTTTTGAAATTTTCGGCCAATCCCGGCTTCAGCAATTTCTTCGGTGCTCATTTTTGCCAGGTTATAGTTTTGACCGAAAAATGCCATACCTTCTGTGGGCCGGGTCTTCCCGGTAATCACATCCATCAGCGTGGTTTTACCCGCTCCATTCGGCCCGATGATGCAGCGCAATTCACCTTCATTGATGTAAAGCGACAAATCGTTTAAGGCCTGGAATGCATCAAACCAGACACTGACTTTTTCTAAATATAAAGCGATGCCATGGCTAAAGTCAGGTCCGGCTGCTTTTAAACGTCCATAGCCTTCACCCAGTTGACCGCCATGTTGTGCTGCGTTTAATCCTAAATCTGACATTTAGTTTTTCTCCTTTTTAAAGCGGTCGAACATACCAATCACCCCTTTAGGCAGGAAAATAGTCACGACAATGAACAGTGCTCCAAGAATGAGCAACCACGCTTCTGGATAGGCCACGGTGAAATAGGTCTTTACGCCATTAATTAAACCTGCCCCCAGAATGGGTCCAATCAAGGTTCCGCGACCGCCTGCCGCAACCCATACCGCCATCTCGATGGAATTCACAGGGTTCATTTCACTCGGGTTAATAATCCCGGCCTGTGGCACATACAGCGCTCCAGCAATACCTGCGATGACCGCAGAAAGTACCCATGCAGACAGCTTGTACCAGAGAGTTCGATAACCTAAATATTGCAGACGGTTTTCACTGTCCCGAATTGCCCCCAATACACGTCCATAAGGCTTATTCATCAAATGACGTAAGCCGATAAAACTCAGTAACAAGATCAATGCGGTGATAAAGCATAAGCTGGCACGCATTGAGGTCGAGGTAATATCCAGACCTAACAGGGTTTTAAAACCAGTAAAACCGTTGTTCCCGCCAAAGCCGGTTTCATTGCGGAAGAACAATAAGGCTGCTGCAAAAGTCATGGCCTGGGTGATGATAGAAAAATACACGCCCTTAATTTTTGAACGGAAAGCAAAATACCCGAAGATAAAAGCGATCAGTCCGGGAACCAGGATCACCAAGGTGAGTGACCATAAAATATGTTCTGTTCCGACCCAGTACCATGGCAGTTCCGTCCAGCTTAAAAAGCGCATGAAGTCAGGCAAGCCGTCCCCTGCGGATTCACGCATCAGGTACATCCCAAAGGCATAACCCCCGAGAGCAAAATACAGGCCATGCCCCAGACTTAAAATGCCGGCATAGCCCCAGACCAAATCAAGCGCCAAAGCCACCAGGGCCAAGCACATGATTTTGCCAATGAGGGTCACCCAGTATGCAGAAAGATGCAGACTTGAATCGCTTGGCAGCAAATGGAACCAGGGTAAAATCAGCATGATGGCAAAGCACACGGCAATGGCCACTGCGCTATACGGTTGATCGGACAGGAATGATGTGATTTTCATCGTACTTACTCCACAAATCGGCCTTTAATGGCGAATAAACCTTGTGGGCGTTTTTGAATAAACAAAATCACAAGAACCAGTAAAATAATTTTTGCCAGTACCGCACCCATGCCAATCTCAAGAACGGTACCGCTGATGCCTAAACCCAGTGCGGCAAGAACTGCCCCCCAGACTTGTCCTACACCACCGACGACCACAACAAGAAAGGCATCGATAATGTAGTTTTGACCCAAGTCAGGGCCAACATTACCGACCTGTGCCAGAGCACACCCTGCCAGACCTGCCAAACCGGAACCCAAACCAAAAGCCAGCATGTCGATACGGCTTGAACGAATTCCCACGGCACGTGCCATTTGACGGTTTTGTGTGACGGCACGAACGAATAGGCCAAAACGGGTTTTATTCAGCAGATAAACCAGGAGCAGAAAAACAGCCACAGTAAAGACGATAATCGCGATACGGTTATAAGGCAGCATCAGACTGGGGGTGATTGAAATCCCCCCGGAAAGCCATGAAATATTGGAGACTTCGACATTTTGTGCACCAAAAATCATCCGCACCAATTGCATTAAGATCAGGCTGACCCCAAAGGTTGCCAACAAGGTTTCAAGCTGACGACCATACAAGGGACGAATCACGGTCCTTTCAATCAACATGCCTATCAATGCACTGACCACGAATGCCGCTGGAATTGCAGCAATCAGGTACCAGTCGACATATCCTGAAAAATGGCTCTTGAACAGGCTCTGCACCACATAGGTGGTATAGGCACCAATCATGATCAGTTCGCCATGTGCCATATTGATGACCCCCAGCAAACCGTAGGTAATGGCTAAGCCCAAGGCCGCCAATAATAAAATGCTGGCGGTGCTCAAACCGGAAAAGACGTGTCCTGTCCATTCACTGGCTTGAAGCCGGGTTTTAATACTCCCTTTGGCATCCATTAATGTGGCTTTTAATTCTGGATGTAAATCCGGTTGCTGGAGTTCTTGCTCGACCAAAGCCAGTACATCGGGACGATTCGATTGTTTGAGCACTTTTGCCGCCTGGATCTTGATCAATACATCTGTACCGCCATAGTCCAGACGTGCCTTGAGTTGTTCTAATCGGGCTTTAACCTGGTTATTCGTTTCATTTAAATACAGCGCATTGACCATTGCCGGATCTAATTCGGATAGATTATTTTCTAAAATATCGATGGCTTCTAAACGCTGCGAAGCATCTTCGGACTGTAATCTGACTTTGGCTTGTCCAAAGCTCAATGCCTTACGCAAGGTGTTCACCAAGGTGACCTGGGATAAATCTGCTGGCCAGGTCTCTACAACCTGTTCATCTGGATAGCTAAACAGTTTTTCATCATTTTTTAAAATATAGGTGTGTCCCGAACCATCGGTATACAGTTCATTATTATTTACATAGGCCACCAAACGATCCAGTTCTTCAATGCTGGCTGGCCATTGGTTCAGCATGGTGCGACGTTCAGAAAACCCGGCATGGACAAATTGTTGAATCGCATCACCCGATGAAGCAGCGAGCTGATGCGTATTTTCACGCGGACTAATGACTTGAGAATCTTCTGCTGAAGAAGCATGGGGTGTTTCTGCATGCAAATTTTGCAGCAAAAAAAATTGAGTAATAATGAATAGAATGGTGGGGTAATTTATTCGATAAATCATGCTAAACCTCCCTATTGAGAGTGAAATCCCATATAGGGAAAAAATAAATCAAAAAAAGCCTGCTGCAGATGCAACAAGCTTCGGAGAAACTTATTTAGGAATATACGGGCTCCATGGCTCCGCTTTTATAGCAGTAGGTGTTTTATAAACGATATCAAACTGGCCATCGCCACGAATCTCACCAATCATGACCGGTTTATGTAAATGGTGATTGGTTTCATCCATTTTTAAGGTATAACCCGATGGAGCCGCAAAAGTTTGCCCCGCCATTGCTTCACGTACTTTATCGACCTCTGTGCTGCCCGCTTTTTCTACCGCTTGCTTCCACATGTTAATGCCGACATAAGTTGCTTCCATAGGATCATTGGTGACCACCTTGGCTGCATTGGGCAATTTATACTCCACTGCAAATTTTTTATATTTATCAGTAAATTGAGTATTGACCGGATTTTTCACGGTCATGAAATAGTTCCAGGCTGCCAAGTGTCCCACCAGCGGCTTGGTATCAATGCCGCGAAGCTCTTCCTCACCCACTGAAAATGCCATAACCGGAATATCCGACGCTTTTATGCCCTGGTTACCCAATTCACGGTAGAACGGTACGTTGGAATCACCATTGATGGTTGAAATAACCGCAGTCTTTTTACCGGCAGCAAATTTCTTTACATTCCCCACAATGGTTTGATAGTTACTGTGACCAAAAGGTGTGTACTCTTCCATAATATCGCTTTCAGCAATACCTTTAGATTTTAAGAATGCACGCAGGATTTTGTTGGTGGTTCGTGGATAGACATAGTCTGTGCCCAACAATACAAACCGCTTGGCGTTACCGCCCTCCTCACTCATGAGATATTCAACTGCGGGAATCGCTTGCTGGTTGGGTGCAGCACCGGTGTAGAAAATATTTTTGGATTGTTCCTGTCCTTCATATTGAACCGGGTAGAACATTAAGCCATTCAGCTCTTCAACTACGGGCAGCACAGATTTACGCGATACTGAAGTCCAGGCACCAAAAATTACCGCCACTTTATCTTGAGTAATTAACTGACGTGCACGTTCAGCAAATAAAGGCCAATCGGAAGCCGGGTCGACCACGACAGCTTCCAGTTTTTTACCCAATACACCCCCATTCGCATTAATTTCATTGATCGCCATTAAAGCGGTATCTTTTAACGAGGTTTCAGAAATTGCCATCGTGCCTGAAAGAGAATGTAAAATACCCACTTTGATCGTATCGCCACTTGGAGCAGCTGCTTTCGTTTCAGGCTGGGTGGCTTCACTTTTTTCAGCTGGCTTTGAGCATCCTGCAAGCATAATGCTTGCCAGCAATGCAGCAGTAAATAAACTTTTAGAAATCAATTTTTGTTGCATCATCATTTATTCTCCGACCCTTTTTAAGGCATTTTCTTGTAAAGTCAGATTGAGTTATTCAAATAATGTGCCAGTTGTCATTATTTAAGATTAAGCCTATGTTTATTTTAGGTATTAATAATTAAATGCTGCGTTGTTTTTATTCGATCAGCACTAAAATAGAACCACTGCTACATAATAGTAATGAAATAAAGATGAATAATTGGCAGATGATGATGCGGAATCGAAACGATCAAGCTCGGAGGTTGTTAATAAGCCTGACTACAAAATTTCTCTAATAAAGGGATATTTTTTGACTGTTTGGGAGCCCTTGAGCCTTTGAGTGGAATTGCATTTTTAATAAAGGCGGCTTTTAATAAAGCCTGCCAGATTTTTTCGACGTGCAATCTAACTGACCTATTAAGCCCTGTCCTTAAACGGCAACTGCCCAACCGGAACTAAATTGCTTAAAATTCCAGTTGGGCCGAGTCGCTAAATTTCGCTCAATATAAACCTGTCATCCCCCATTTTTTTAATGGGTTGATGATGGTTCATGCCGATTAGGAACTGGATAAATCCGATTCCGCTGCATTTTTTAGCGTTACTTTTGAGGGATGACGATTGAACTGGTCACCTTTCATAAAGAATGTACAGAAGATCGCAAAGATTGCCATACCCATAATGTAGTTAATAATCAAATGAGGGCTGCCCTCACCCACACTTAAAAGTTTAGTTGCAATCAGCGGAGCTAAGCCTCCACCAATGACTCCGGCAAACTGCACAGAAATCGAAATACCGCTATATCTAATTTCAGTCGGGAATTGTCGCGCAAACAACTGTGATTGTGGTGCATACATCAGTGGGAAAACCACACCAATGGCGAGTACGATTGCAGTCCAGACCAATACCGGGTCTTTGGTATCCAACATGCTGAAAAATGGATAACAATAAAATAAAAGCACCACCAGACCAAACATGAACATGTTTCTCTGGCCGACCTTATCTGAGAGGTGTCCAAATAAAGGCGTCATAATCATAATCAGGCCACCCCCACAAATCGTTGCGAAAAGGATATCTTGACGGGGAATACCGAGTTTTGTCGTGGTATAGGCGAGTGCGAAGGTTGAAGCAATATAGAACCATGCATTCTCAGCTGCACGAGCAAAAATAATCGTTATCAGCTCCCGGGGATGATTTTTGAAAACTTGTAAAGCCGGTACCTTAATTTCTTGTGCCTGGTCTTTAACTTTTTCAAAATCTGGGGATTCGGGTACTTTGACTCGTATATACCAGCCAACGCCTAACAGTACGATACTGGCAAGGAATGGAATTCGCCATCCCCAACTAAACAGGCTGGCTTCTGGCAACATGGACACCAGGCCCAGCGCGATCGATGCGAGCATGAGTCCGCCACCGGCACTTGCCTGAGGTAAACTGCCCCAAAAGCCTTTGCCTCCTTCGGGTGCATGTTCGACTGCCATCAGAACGGCGCCGCCCCATTCTCCTCCCATTGCCATACCCTGGATAAAGCGCAGTATCACAAGACATACCGTCGCCCAATAGCCAATACTTTCATAGGTCGGCAATAGACCAATCAGAACGGTAGGAATACCCATCATAATTAGAGTAGTCAATAACATGGCTTTACGGCCGATTTTGTCTCCAAAATGACCAAAGACAATGCCGCCCAAAGGCCGACCAATAAATCCAACTGCATAAGTGGCAAATGCGGCCATGACCCCCATCAAGGGATCGAGGTTAGGAAAAAAAAGTTTATTGAAAATTAATGCGGCAGCTGCACCGTAAATAAAAAAATCGTACCATTCAATGGTGGTGCCCACCATGCTGGAGACGCCCGCTAGACGGTGCGAAGATTTTTTAGCTTGAGCTTGTGATTCTTGTACGGGTTCCATATATCCCTCTTGTATTTTTTAACCGTGTCGTCCGTGACCCTGTTCGTTATTTATAACAAAGCGAATCTATATGCTGTTTAGTCCATACTGGCCAGATTTTCTCCAGGGTTTTTTCAAATTTTGAATTGTCTGTTTGCCACTGCGGATTCTTGTCTTTATCAATAATGAGCGCTCGCACACCTTCGATAAAATCTCCCTGCTCTAACCAGATATCCTGTAAATCTCGTTCCAGCTGCATGCATTTTTCCAGCGACAGATTCTGCCCGACCTGCTGTAACTTCAAACTGGTTTTTTTCGCCATGACAGGACGTTGCTGCAAGGTGGCCAAGGTTTTATCTGCCCAGGCCTGATCTGTACTGTCCTTTTCATAGGCCAGACTGTGTTCAATTTCATCAAGATTTTGATAGGCAAAATGCTGATTAATCAGGTCTGCACGTTTTTGTAACTCACTTTCTGCAGGATCGGTAATGAACGTACTGATAATTTTTCTGATTTCAGTCGGGTTCAAAGCAGGTGCAGCGATTAAGGCAGCCTGTAATTCAGCAAAGCGTTCACTTGGGACATGATAATCGACCAGATCCAAATGCAGCGCATCACTGCTACTGATTTGATCACCGGTTAGCGCCAGATAAACCCCGATTTCATCGTGTCTGGACAGAAAATGGGTCGCTCCCACATCGGGGAAAAAACCGATCGCTGTTTCTGGCATGGCAAAACGGGATTTTTCACTGCTCACCTTGATATGACAGGCTTGAGCCAAGCCAAAGCCGCCCCCCAACACATAACCATCCATCAACACAATGACGGCCTTAGGGAAGTTGCGTAGCGTACTCAGCATCGTATATTCAGTGGCAAAAAAATCCTGATATTGGGTATTTCCCGCTTGATAACTGTCATACAGATAGCGAATATCTCCCCCAGCACAGAAAGCTTTTGGGCTGTTGGAATTGATCAGGATGGCGTGCACCTTTGGGTCATGACGCCACTGATCTAATTGTGCCTGAATGCCCTGGATCATCGGCAGGGTTAAGGCATTTAAATGCTGGATACGGTCCAGGCTAATAATGCCCAGACTGCCCTGTACGCGAATGGCTAAATTATTTTCAATACTCATTATTATTTTCCTGTTTGAGTTTGCTGTTTGAGTTTTATTGATGGGTAAATTTGGCCGGGCGTTTTTCGACAAAGGCCTGCATGCCTTCTTTCTGATCAGAACCGGCAAAAATAGAATGGAAGACCCGTCGTTCAAAACGCAGTCCTTCGGCCAGACTGACTTCAAAGGCCCGGTTAATCGACTCTTTAATCATCATCACCGCGGTCAGTGATTTTTCGGCAATCTTTTCTGCGGCGTGCAAGGTCTGTTCCAGTAACTCTTCTTTGGCAAATACCCGTGCCACCAAGCCACTTTGCTCGGCTTCCTGTGCACCCATCTGCCGTGCGGTCAGGCACATTTCCATGGCTTTGGCTTTACCAATCGCCAAGGTTAAACGCTGGGTTCCACCAATGCCGGGTAATACGCCTAAGGTGACTTCAGGCAAGCCAAATTTTGCATTATCGGCACAGTAAATAAAGTCGCACATCAGCGCCAGTTCACAACCACCGCCTAAGGCATAGCCACTCACCGCTGCAATTAAAGGTTTACGGCGCTGTGCAATCCGGTCGGCCAGACTGAAAAAATCATCCAGATAAATTTGCGGAAAGTTTAGGTCCGCCATTTCTTTAATATCGGCCCCGGCAGCAAAGGCTTTTTCTGAACCGGTGATGACAATACAGCCAATCTTCGGGTCTTTTTCCAGCTGATCAAGGACCTGATTGACTTCAACAATCAGCTGGTTATTCAGTGCATTTAACGCTTGCGGACGGTTTAAGGTAATCAGTCCGACACCGTTACGCTGTTCCAATAAAATCGTTTGCCATTGCATGATAAAAATCCCTTTAAAATTATAAACTGCGTGCAATTACCAGGCGCTGAATATCGCTGGTGCCTTCATAAATCTGACAAATACGCGCATCGCGATAAATCCGTTCAATCGGGAAATCTTTGAGATAACCGTAGCCGCCAAAAATCTGCAGCGCTTTGGAACAGACACGTTCTGTCATTTCCGAAGCAAATAGCTTGGCCATGGAGGCTTCGGTTAAACAGGCTTCACCGGCTTCCTTTTTACGTGCGGCAAAATGGACCAGTTGTCGTGCTGCTTCAATTTCGGTGGCCATGCTGGCAAGCCTGAAAGAAATCGCCTGCTGCTCAAAAATCGGTTTGCCAAAAGCTACCCGATCATGTGCATATTTGGTGGCTTCTTCTAAAGCGGCACGGGCCAAACCCACCGCTTGTGCGGCAATACCAATGCGTCCACCTTCCAGATTGGCCAGGGCAATTTTCAGGCCTTCACCTTCAGCACCGAGTCTTAAACTTTCATGAATGCGGACATCGGTTAAGGCAATCTGACAGGTATCTGAAGCATGCAGGCCGAGTTTTTCTTCTACCCGGATCACTTCATAACCTGGGGTATCGCGCGGGATTAAAAAGGCACTCATGCCCTTTTTACCCGCGCTTGGATCGGTCACGGCAAAAACAATAATCATCCCGGCATTGTGCCCAGAGGTAATAAACTGTTTGGCGCCATTAATGATGTAGTGATCGCCGTCCTTGACCGCACGGGTTTTAATCGCAGCCGCATCCGAGCCGGTATGCGGTTCGGTTAAGGCAAAGGCACCAATCATTTCACCTTGGGCCAAAGGTTTTAAAAACTGCTGCTTTTGCTGTTCCGTACCAAACTTGAGAATCGGCACACAACCGACCGAGTTGTGTACGCTCATAATCGCAGAGGTGGCTCCATCGGCAGCCGCCACTTCTTCTAAAGCCAGCACATAAGCCAGCGTGCCGGTACCCGAACCGCCCCATTCTTCCGGAATCAGCATGCCCAGAAAACCCAGCTCGCCCATTTGAGCCAAGGCATCTTTGGGGAATATGCCTTTTTGATCCCACTCACCGGCATGCGGTTTAATCTGTTCCTGGGCAAAGCTCTTTGCCATATCCTGAATCAGTTGTTGTTCTTCCGTAAATTGCATCGATTCTTCCTTCAATCTCTTTAATTCGATCTTTTATTCAATCTGCTGGCTTGGGCTGGTTATGCAGTCTTCGTTTGCTGCTGCTTGTTGATTTCCTGATTACGCAATAAGAAGCGCTGAATTTTGCCGCTCGGGGTTTTTGGCAGTTCAGTAACGAATTCAATCAGGCGTGGATAGGCATGTGCAGACAGACGTTTTTTCACGAACTGCCCCAATTCTTCTTGCAGCTCAGCAGTCGCTTTAGAATGATGGGCCAGAATTACAAAAGCTTTAATGATTTCGGTACGTTCCAGATCAGGTACGCCAATGACCGCGGCTTCAATGACGGCATCGTGTTCCAGCAAGGCACTTTCCACATCAAATGGACCGACCCGATAACCTGAGGTGGTAATCACATCATCACTACGACCCACAAAACTCATACTGCCATCGGCATGAATTTCTGCAGTATCACCGGTTAAATAGTAATGTCCGACAAAAGGCGATTTGCGACTTTCTTCATAGCCGGAAAACCACATCATTGGGGACTGGCTGATATCGATCGCCAAAATTCCCGGGGTGTCAGCGGCGAGTTCCTGACCTTGTTCATCGACGACTGCAATTCGATAACCTGGACTGGCAAAACCTGCCGAACCCGCATGAACCGGATGTTCCAGGGCATGATGATTACACACCACCATGCCAACTTCGGTTTGGCCATAATGGTCATAAATCGATACATCAAGGGCTTCTTTAAACCAGCGGATCACTTCCGGATTCAAGGGTTCTCCGGCACTGCTGACCACACGCAGTTTACCGCGCAGTTGCGCCATTTGCGCAGGGTCTGCTGCCATCAGCATGCGGTAGGCAGTCGGTGCACCGGCAAGATTGGTGATGCCATATTCCTGGACGATTTCGCAGACACTTTCGGCATTGAAACCCCCTTCATAAAACAAGGTGGAATGCCCGAGCAGCAAGGGTCCTGTAATACCGTAGTACAAGCCATAGGCCCAGCCCGGATCGGCAATATTCCAGAACGCATCTTCAGGGCTTAGACCGATGGCATTTTGCATATAGCCGCCAAAAGCAATCAGTGCTTTGAGTGCAACTTTGAGCGGTTTCGCAGGCCCAGTGGTGCCTGAGGTGAACATCAGTAAAAATGGCTCATCCATACTGAGCATTTCCAGTTCACAGTTTTCAGCCTGGCGGTTCAACACCGTCCAGAAACTGAGATCGTGCGGATAAGCTTCGGCCTGCGTTTCGGCATGTACCGTCACAATGGCTGGACAGTGACTAATCTCGGATAATTTGTCCCGATTGGCCAAATCGGTCACCACCAGTTTGCTTTGCGCTAGCTGAATACGGTGCTCGATAGCTTTGGGACCAAAGGCGGTAAATAAAGGTTGGTACACCGCACCAATCCGCCAGATGGCTAAAATAGTAATGATCAGCTCTGGGGTACGCGGTAATAATCCCGAGACCCGGTCGCCTTTGCGGATTCCCTGAGATTTTAAAAAGTTGGCAAACTGGCTGGAATATTTTTTCAGCTCGCGAAAGCTATACTGTTCTTTGCGGCCATCTTTGCCATACCAGTACAAGGCAATGGCATCGGAATCGGCATGGCGGTCACAACATTCATAACAGGCATTCACCGCCTGCGCTGACCCGGATAAAAGCTGACTTGCAACTGTATTTAAATCAAAATCTTGAGCCGTTTTTTGATAATTTAGCATAGTAAACCTCAGCCTGAATTTATAGTTATTACTGACAGGGTATTTTTGATGGAGCAGATCCTTGCTCCATCATGATGATTTAATTCTTAAGCAGGTTGGGGGGTGTATTGATGCATGATGCTGGAGAAGTCCAGATGGGCATTACCTTCCTGGCAAAGCTGTTGATAGAGTTTCTGCACCATGCTCCCGAGTACAATCGGCTGGTCAGCCTGTTGCGCTGCATCTACGGCTAGGCCCAAATCCTTGAGCATCAGCTGTGCTGCAAAACCGTCGGTATAACCTCGCGATGACGGCGCATTTTCGCAAATATCCGGCCAGGGATTATAGATTTCAGAACTCCAGCAACGTCCGGTTGAGCTATTGATCACCCCGGCCAAGGCCTGTGGATCAATCCCCAGTTTGGCACCGAGTGCCATCCCTTCTGCAACGGCGGTCATGGAAATACCCAGAATCAGGTTATTGCAGATTTTTGCCACCTGTCCTGTTCCCACATCCCCACAATGCACCAGATTTTTGCCCATACAACTGAGTACCGGTTTGACTGCCTCAAAGGTCGCGACATCTGCGCCCACCATAAAGGTCAAGCTGCCGTCTTTGGCGCCTAAAGTGCCGCCTGATACCGGTGCATCACAGATGCGAATCTGTCTGGCCTGAGCTGCTGCAGCCACTTCCTGAATGGTTTGCGGGTCAATGGTGCTACTGTCGATACACAAACTGCCCGCTTGAAGTACGTCCAGAATACCGTGTTCACCGAGATAAACTTCACGGACATGCTTGGCTGCAGGCAGCATGCTGACCACGATATCCGCCTGCTTCGCGGCGGCTTGTGGACTGTCGCAGACCACACCGCCCGCTTCAGCAAAATGCTGCAATGCCACTGCACTTAAGTCATAACCAAACACCTGATGGCCCGACTTGAGCAGGTTTTGCGCCATAGAGCCGCCCATGTTGCCTAAACCAATAAATGCAATCTTCATGCTCATGCTCCTTAACGCAAACTGATCGTAGTATTGACACCTGTGGTTTCCTGGTTATCTTCAAACCAGCGGCTGGTAATGGTTTTGGTCTGGGTATAGAACTGTACCGCCTGCTTGCCATAAGGACCTAAATCGCCGAGCTTTGAACCGCGTGAACCGGTAAAGCTGAAGAACGGCACAGGTACAGGAATTGGAATGTTAATGCCGACCTGACCGATATCAATCTGGTGCTGGAATGTACGTGCAGTGTGGCCATTTTGGGTAAAGAGTCCAACGCCATTGCCAAATGGATTGGCATTAATCAGCTCAATTGCTTGCTCTAAAGTGTCGACATGCATGATCGCCAGTACCGGACCAAATACTTCTTCCTTGTAAATACGCATATCGGTGGTGACCTGATTAAAAATCGTTGGTCCGACAAAATTGCCTTTTTCATAGCCTGGAACCTGAACATCACTACCATCCAGCAGCAGTTCAGCACCTTGTTCAACGCCACTGTTAATCAGATCGATTACACGAGCTTTGGCACGGGTTGAAATCACCGGTCCAACATCGGTATTCGGTTCATGGCCTGCATTGACTTTCAAAGTTTTGGTTTTATTAACCAGTTCATCAACCCAGTGCTTGGTATCGCCGACCATCACCGCCACTGAAAGCGCCATACAACGCTGGCCTGCTGCACCAAAGGCTGCACCGACCAAAGCATTCAAGGTCTGCTCCTTATTAGCATCTGGCATCACCACAACATGGTTTTTGGCCCCCATCATCGACTGTACACGTTTGCCATGTTGTCCCGCCAGGTTATATACATGCGTACCGACCGCTGTCGAACCCACAAAAGAAATCGCCTTGATATCGCGATGGGTACACAGCAGATCCACCACTTCTTTACCGCCATGCACCACATTCAGTACACCTGCAGGTACGCCTGCCTGAATCGCCAACTCAACCAGCATCATGGTCGACAACGGATCCTGTTCCGAAGGTTTTAAGACAAAGGTATTGCCGCAGACAATCGCCATCGGGAACATCCACAGTGGAATCATTGCCGGGAAGTTAAACGGCGTAATTCCCGCACACACACCTAAAGGTTGCTGCAAGGTATAGGTATCGACACCGCGTGCCACCCCTTCAATATACTCACCCATTTGTAGTGAACCGATAGAACAGGCATGTTCCACCACTTCCAGACCACGTTGAATATCACCTTCGGCATCGGCCAGGGTTTTGCCCTGTTCCGCCGTTAATACTTGGGCAATACTTTTTAGGTTAGTACGAATCAGGTCCTGCAGCTTCAGCATAATCCGCATACGTACCTGAATCGGGGTTTGGCGCCAGCTGGCAAAGGCATTTTGTGCGGCAGCAATGGCAGCATTGACTTCTTCTGCGGTCGCAAATGGCACCTGACCCAAAACTTCCTGAGTGGCAGGATTGACAATATCTTGCCAATGGCTGGTTTTGGATTCGACAAATTCACCATTAATGAGGAGTTTTGCGGTGGTGAATCCGGTACTTTGCTGTGGATGATGAATGGCGTTCATGGTCGCTCCGTGCTGGTTTGTTATTGTCGTTGTATCTGCCTTTACTGGCTGTATTCCGCGTGTTATTTTTACGCTGTTTCAGCAGACTAACAAAGAACACTTTGACCACCAATAGAAAATGATGCACGATGATTGTGCAAATTTGCACAGGGATTTAACAGGATGTTAAATAGAAGATGAAAGTGGATTGGGATCATTTACGTTTCTTTTTGGTTTTAGCGCGTGCTAAAACGCTCACCAATGCAGCACGCTTGATTGGGGTAGAACACAGTACCGTGGCACGGCGGATTCAGGCTCTGGAAAGTACCCTGGGTATTCAACTGTTTAAGCGCGAAGCGACAGGTTATGAGCTGACATCAGAAGGCCTGGCACTGGTGCCGCGTGTAGAACAAATGGAACAGTCATTTATTCAAATTGATAAGCCATTGAATCCCTTACATGGCCGGGTGCGGATTGGTGCACCAGAAGGCTTTGGAACGGCTTTTTTAGCACGGTTACTGGCCGAGTTTTCTCAGCATTATCCCTCCTTAACCATTGACCTTATTCCCGTGCCAAAAACGATTAAATTGTCACATCGTGAAGCAGATATTGTGATCTCAATTGACCGGCCCAAATCTGGTCCCTATATCATTACCCGTCTGTCAAATTACTGTTTAAAGCTGTATGGCAGTAAAAACTACTTACAACAAAACCCCAAAATTAATCGTGTAGAAGATTTAACTCAGCACCGTTTTGTCGATTATATTGATGATCTGGTCTATAGCTCAGCACTGTATTCGCTGGAACGCTTGCCGCTGCAATTGACTGCCTGTTTTCGCAGTAACAGTATTCTGGCGCAGCAAATTGCCGTCAGTGCGGGTGCCGGACTGGCAATTTTGCCGCGATTTATCGCCCACGATAAACCCGAACTAGAAGAGGTGCTCAGTGAACAGGTGAATTTTGCACACACTTTTTGGATGCTCACTTTAGTTGACTTACAGCATGAACCAAGAATTAAGTTGGTATGGGATTTTTTGCGTAAACAGGCGGATATTCAGCAAGAACTCTTAATGGGAAGTTGACATCCTCCCCGACCTAAAGGGCGAAGTTTTATGCTCCAACGGATAAATATATAAGCTGTTCACGTGCCCTTCACATCTCTTCTTTTAAATTAAATAAAAAGGAAGGAGTATTGTGATGAAGGTTATAAAAACACTGTTGGTCTCGACCTTGGCGCTCGTCAGTCTAGCCGCCTGCAAAACCGTTCCAAGTTATAGCAGTGACTATACTCAGGCAGATCATAAAATTCAGGGTATCAATTTAACAGATCAACAAGCTTTAGATATCGGCACTCGTTTTGTTGCTGCATTTAATACCTTAGGCACTCCTGCCTTTGTGAAACAAGCCAGTAATTTATATGCAGATCAATTATTTATTAACGATACCCTCTCACAATTTTCTCAAAAAAAAGATTTGGTGCAACATTTTCAAGGCATGAATAATCGGGTAAGCAATGTCAGCGTCAAACTGATCAGTGCTACACATCATCAGGATTCTGCCTACATTCACTGGCAAATGGCCTATGACTTTAAGATGTTTGGTCGCACTAAAACCATGGATTCTTATGGTATAAGTGAAATTAAAATAAATCCGGCAAATCAGATTATTTTCCAACAAGATTTTTGGGATCCTGCAAATGGTCTTTATCGTTCACTACCCCTGGTCGGCGGAGCATACGGATGGATCTTACCCTTCAAAAAATCGCTTTAACTCTGATGGCTACGGCCATCCTAGCTGTTAATGTACCAGCGGGTGCTGCAACATTAAAAAAATGTAATACAGCGCCTTTGATCGTTACGACAAAAAATGTGGGACAGGTCAGCTATTTTGCTGAAAACTGTGAAAAAGCCTGGGACACTCAAAGTATTCAACTGGATTTTGCCTATAGTTATGATATTCCCGAATGGGCATTTAAACGGGCAGCTACTCATTTTCTGAAAAAGAACGTTGCAGGCTATAACCCAAACATGGCACTAAACCAGATTACCCAATGGTACAAGCCTGTCAAAAAAGGCGATTTATATCGTCTAAATTACCAACATACTGCACAAAAAATGACGTTATTACTGAACCAGAAAGTCCTTGGGAAAGTGAGTGATACTCAAATAAATCAATATTTTAATATTTGGTTTGGTGCGACGCCTTTTAATGCTAAATTAAAGCAGCAATTATTAAATTAAAGGTTTAATCATCGACTTATGGGCAATCACTTTATCCTCATGGTTGAGGATCACTTTGAATTAGCAGCAACGATATGCGAATTTCTAGAAGAACACGGCTATATCATTGATCATGCACGGACTCTAGATGCTGCACGTCATTTATTAAAAAATCAGCATTATAACCTATTATTACTGGACATTAATTTGCCCGATGGTTCAGGCTATGATTTATGCGATTGGCTGCGTCATGAGCAGGATCTGGATTTACCGGTACTAATGCTTACCGCTCGCGACACTTTGGATGACAAGCTCAAAGGCTTTGCCTCCGGAACCGATGATTATCTGGTGAAGCCGTTTGATTTTAATGAATTGGTGATGCGGATTCGTGCCCTGATTAAACGCTCATTAGGTGAGGTATCTAACAGTAAACTACAGATTCACGATTTGATTCTGGACAGTTCAACTCAAACAGTCAGTCGTGCCGGTCAGAATCTTGACCTACCGCCGATTCAATTTAAATTGCTTAAAATTCTCATGCGCCATTCTCCCAAAGTCATTAGCAAGCGGGAAATCATGATGGAACTGTGGGGCGATGAAGAGCCGGAAAGCGATGCTTTACGCAGTCATATTTATAATTTGCGTAAAGTCATTGACAAACCTTTTGCACAAAAACTGATTCATACCGTGTCTGGAGTGGGTTTAAAAATTGCCCTTGAAAGTTAAAATGAAAACGCAGCTTAATGTAAATACACCACCACAATCAGTCCCGTTGTATCTGCCAGATTGAGCTCGCTATGGGTACTTAAATAATACTGTCGGTCAAATAACTCCACTCGCCATCCCAATTGTTTGCATAGTTTTTGAACCAGCTGTAAGCCTATACCATGCCCCTTGGCGGTGAGAGAGAGTTGCGAGTCATTCAAGGCTTGTACCTTGACATTATTGGGTAAGCTAATGCCAATGCCATTGTCTGCAATCACGATCTTATTTTTTTGCTGAATAATATGAATTTCTGATCCTTGAGAATAGTTCAGTGCATTACGTAAAATATTGCTCAGTACCATTTTGGTCATTGAAGGATACAGCAAACGCGGTTGTTCTCCGACCTCATCTTGCACTTCAATGCTCATGCCTTTACTTGCACTGACTGGATTTAAATCTGTGACTAAATCTTCAATGATTTCAGACAACATACATAGTTCAGTGCTTAAATCATTAGTTTTATTACGTGCAATCGCCAGTAGTGTGTCAACCAGCAGTTGTATGTCTTCAATGGTATTGTTTAAGCGTATCAATGCCTTATCATGTCCATAACGCGTCTGACAAAGCTGTACATTACCCTTTAAAATGGTGAGTGGAGTACGCAGCTCATGACTCACATCTCCAGTAAACTCACGTTCACGTTGTATAAACTCATTCAGGACCTGATGATATTTTTCCAGTGCCTGTTTGAGGTATTCTGCTTCCATGTTGCCATTGGTATGAATGCCCAGAAAAGGCGAAAGCTGTTTATTCTGATGTGCCCAGTCAATATGCTCCAGTGCATTCGCCAGTCGGGTAATCGGAGAAAAATAACGTTTTGCACGGCGATTGGACCAGAGTAGAAAGCTATACAGTACAAATAAGCTGAACATCAGCGGAGCCAGACCAAACAGCCAGATCAGCTTATTGACATTGCTTTCCCCAAACACCAGTAACACATGCTGACCATTGCGCTCGCCATAAACCGTCATGCGCTCCTTGCCATCAATGAAAATACGATGCACACCGTCCTCAAGCTGCATGGACTGAAAGCGGACTGGCGGAGTTTCTGTTGTCCAGCGATAACCATACAGGTTTTTGGTATCGGGCAAGTCGGCTTTGGGATTACGTTCTACCCGGGTCCAGTAATGATCCATTTCCTGTTCAAGTGCAGTTTTCAGCAGTGAACCTTTGATCACCCATGCACTACAGGCCAGACCAATCACCACAGACAGCGCGATCAGTGCAATCTGCAACCAGTAATACCGGTTGAACACCTTGCTTAATGGATGTGTGCCGGTAGTGTTTGAATCGGGTTTCAACATAAACTGACCGCTATGATAAAGCTGAGGAAATTATACGCCTTTCTTTTTAAACAGGAAGTGACCAATCACCCATTCCTGCGCCTGCTCGAAACCAAACAGTTCAGCACAAGCCATAAAGAAAATGCGCCAGCGTTGCCACCAGGCATCTGCATCTTTGCCATAGACCTGCTGAAATAAAGGCTTCAGTTCAGCCTGCTGGCGATCCATATTGTCTAGCCATGCATTTGCTGTTCTTTGATATTGTACACCTGACCATTGCCAGTGCTGACTCAGCTCGAGATGCTGCTGAAAGTGCAGGAAGGTAGAGGCCGAAGGCATAAGACCGCCGGTAAAGAAATACTTCGACATCCAGTCATATTCGGACTGGATTTCAAAAGGATAATGTAAAAAACGATGGCAGAAAATATGACACCACAGTAAACCATCGGCTTTTAACCAGCCCTGAATTTTTTCAAACAGGCGCTGATAATTACGCACATGCTCGAACATTTCCACCGAAACCACCCTGTCAAAAGAAGCAGGTTCAAGTTCAAGTACATTCACATCACAGGTCATCACATTCAGATTGGTGAGCCCACGCGCATGTGCCTGAGCCTGAATATGCTGGCGCTGTGTCGCGGAATTAGATACCGCGGTAATTTTTGCATTGGGATAATGCTCTGCCATCCACAAGGTTAAAGATCCCCAGCCACAACCTAACTCAAGTATGTGCTGACCATCTTTTAACTGGGCACGCTCTGCATAAATGTGTAGGGCATTTTCTTCTGCTTCATCCAGCGTTGTTTGTTCACTGGGAAAATAACAGGCGCTATATTTCAAACGCTTGCCCAGTACCGCCTGAAAAAACTCGGTCGGTAATTCATAGTGTTGCTCGTTGGCTTTGTCTGTAGCCACGGCAATTTCACTGTTTTTCAGCAAATTCAGCACATCCATATAACGCTGAGCCGCCTGTTCAGGATCATAACGCCCTTCCTGAATCAGCCTTTTTTTACTCAGTGCCCGGATTGCAGCGCGAATGGCCTGATCTGGAATCAGTCCACTTTCAACTAATTTTAATGACTTATGAATGATAAAATCCATGGGCGTACCTACTTTTTGGGTTTCCACAAAATAAACATAGATGTTCGTTGTTGATAATCGCGATAATTTTGTCCACGATTTTTCAGGGCTTGTTGCTCGTTAAACGGAATCCCGGTGATGTAATATAAAAACAGCCACATCAGCACGGGATAAATCCATAACCCATATAAACCCACAGCCAAACCTAAGATGGGATAAGCAAACCAGTGCAACCATTCAAAGAAATAATTGGGATGGCGCGAATATCTCCACAAGCCTTGGTCCATGGTTTTGCCATGATTTTCAGGATTGAGTTTAAATTTATACAATTGCTGATCAGCGACTGTTTCACCCATCAATGCGATAACCATAATCAATGCAGAGACAACCAGCAAAATCATGCTCTCACTTCCCCACTGTTCTGCAGGGGTATTTAACAGCAGCCACATCGGCAGGAAAAAAAGAATCGCTAAACCTGCCTGAAAGATGAAAAAAGCCAAAAAGCCAAGATGTTGAAACTTGCCCATGGCGCGTCGCATATTGGCATAGCGGCGGTCTTCCTGCTGTTCTGACTGATAACGCCGCAGCAAATGCCAAAAAAGACGTAAGAACCAGAAGCCACTCAATACACCGATAAAAACACGAAGCCAGTCAGGTGCAGTTTCAATCAATACCGCACTTAACAGCACATTTAACCCAATACAAAAACTCCAGGCCACATCGACAATACCGGCACGTTTATTAAATATAGCAACCACCCAGCAGCACAACATGATCAATACATTCAGCAAGAATAAGTTCCATAGCATCATCTTGTCTCCTAGTTCTGTGGGTTAAGCCAACTTAATAAGGACTGACTTCAAACAGCATATGCACGTCACTAATCACGCCTTCTTTAAAGCCGCCTTCGCAATAACATAAATAGAAGTCCCACATCCGAATAAAGTTGTCATCAAAACCCAATGCCTTGACCTGACCCTGAGCCGCTAAAAACCGTTCACGCCAGTGATGCAGGGTTTGGGCATAACTTTGACCGATATCATCCAGCTGCTTCAAACGTAACTTCTGTTCAGAGGCACTTTGCGTTAAAACACTGATGCAGGGAATAAAACTGCCCGGAAAAATATAGCGTTTAATATAGTCCACGGTATGCAGTGCTTTTTTATAGCGCGCGTCTTCAATGGTAATGGCCTGAATCAGTGCCAAACCATGCGGCTTAAGCAAGGTCCGGCATTTTTCAAAATAGGTCGGAAGATATTGTTCACCGACCGCCTCAATCATTTCAATCGAAACCAATTTATCGAACTTGCCATCCAGCAGACGGTAGTCTTTAAGCTGTACATCAATACGGTGACTTAAACCGGCAGCCTCAATACGTTTAACGGCTTCATCATACTGGGCCTGAGAAATGGTAATGGTGGTGACCTGACAGCCATAATGCTGTGCCGCATAAATGGCAAAACCACCCCAGCCACTGCCAATTTCGACCAGATGATCGAGCGGTTTCAGCTGTAATTTCTGACAGATCAGTTCTTTTTTATCATCAGAGGCCTGTTCCAGACTGGTGTGCGTATCTTTAAATACTGCACTGGAATACATCATGGAAGAATCAAGGAACAGTTTAAAAAAGTCATTACTGAGGTCGTAATGCTCTGCAATATTTTTACGACTGCCTTTCAGCGTGTTTTGGCGGGTCTTGTACCAGCTTTTCAGCGCGACCTGACTGGCTTGCACGATAATGTTTTGATTAATTTTATCTAATACATCACGGTTGCGTGCCAGGAGTTGAATCAGCTGAACTAAGTCATCACTACTCCAATCGCCGCGGATATAACCTTCCGCTGCCCCTAAAACACCATTTTTGATAATCAGGTCAATTAATTCAGCATTATGCACATGAATGTCGACATTTAAGTCAGAAGGCTCACCGACTGTACCGGTCCATATCCCATGAAAATGGATCTGACCATGACGCAGTTTAAATACCCGTCTTAACACCCATGGCAATGCATCTTGCTCACCGTAAATAAATGTTTTCAGCATGACTTATCTGTCCTTATCTTTGTTTGGATGCCGATGAAATGGAACTTTTTTCCACCATAACTGCAAGGCTTGAAAATAGATGGAAGCCACCATCTTAAAAGGCCCAATACTATGCATTAGAGCATAACCATGCTGCTGTGAAGGAAATGTGATGGCATTTAAGCTAAAGCGCATGCTGGCATCGAAGATCAATTGTTGCTGCTGAAACAACTGCATATGAATCACATTAAGGTGATTAGAAAAATTAAATCGCCAGCGGTAATCAATATCCATCGGCATGAATGGCGATACATGAAAGGATTTTTCAAAATCAAAGGTATAGCCCTGAAAATCACCATGTACCTGAACCTGATCGCGGCAGTCATGCACATAGACCTGGCGTTCATTCCATGGCGTGTTGGTAATCTCACTTAAAATAAAGAGCGGTTGATGGTCTTGATTCAGAATGAAATAAAACACCACCGAATTGAAGCGAAAACCCAGACAGCGGGGTAAAGCCAGAATACGGATCTGCCAATCGGGCAACAATAACGTGCCGACATATTGCAGCAGCGCTTTTTTAACTTTTTCTCGAACTGTACCCTGATAGGCCGTGAGAAAATCATGCGGATATAAGGTCAGAACATTCCAGTACCGCGATGACCAAAGCCATGACTTTTCAGTAATCGACTCGAGTTGATCGGGATCAAACCATAAATAGCTTAAATTCGACTCAAAAGCATGTGCTTTTGGCGCATAGCGTCTGTGACGAATTTTCGCGTCTGCAATTGCAAGCGAGGTATTTAACATCTGTGAGCTCCATGGCCAATCATGACAAATGAGTCAATTGTTCAACCACACGGGCTGCACTGCGGGCGCCATCTTCATGGAATCCCCAGCCCCAATAGGCCCCACAAAATGAACTTCGATTTTGTCCTTGAATCTCCTGCCAGCGCGATTGTGCTTTAATGGCTTTTTCATCAAAAACCGGATGACGGTAATGCCGTTCTACCAGGATTTGACTTGGGTTTATAGGCATATTGGGATTTAGGGTAGAAAAGATTTGGGTCTTGCAAGGTAAATTTTGCAGCTTATTCATCCAGTAGCTAAAGCCATAATGAATGTCAGGCTCAGACGGTGTTGATGTGCTCTGATCAGGTGTGACATGGACATGCCAACTGGCCCACTGCGAACGTTGTTTCGGCATGATGGATTCATCATGGTGCACCACCATATGATTATCCTGATAACTGAAATTTTTCAGCACATCTAACTCTAGGGCAGTCGGATCTTTGAGCAGTTTTAGGCTGTCATCGGCATGACTGGCAAAAATAACCCAGTCAAAGGTTTGCAATCCTTCGGCAGTATCAATCAACACCTGATTATCATGCCGGGTAACCCCATCTACCGCCAAATTTTTCCACTGAATCGATGGACATTGCTGCTGAATCGCACGGATATAGGTTGCTGAGCCACCTTTGACCGTTTGCCATTGTGGGCGTTCTTTTAGCTGCAGCATCCGGTGATGCTGAAAAAAACTGATCACAAACTTATATGGAATTTTACCGATCTGATCGACCGGACTCGACCATAAGGCACCACACATCGGATAGAGGTGTTCTTGACGAAATTCTTCCGAGTAATCATTTTGATTCAAATAAGCTTCAATGCTAAGTTCAGGATCATAATCAGCCACAGATAGATCTTTATTATCACTATAAAAACGCAGCAAGTCAGAAAGCATGCGGCGGAACTTTTTATTGAAAAAGTTTTGTGGACGGGTCAATAAAGACCATTTCTGAGACGGATTATATTGCAGCCCAGTAACCAGATTATTGACTGAAAACCCCATGTCACTGCTTTGGGCTTCCACCCCAAGTTGAGCCAACATTTCACTAAATAACGGATAATTAAAGTCATTAAATACAATAAAGCCACTATCTACGGCAACTTGCTGCCCCTCAATCTGAAACTGATGGGTATCAGTATGACCACCAAAGTATATATTCTTCTCAAATACAGTAACTTGATGCTGCCCCGAAAGTTTCCATGCAGCATACAAACCTGAAATGCCGGACCCAATAATGGCAATTTTCATGAACCTTCCCCATGTTCAACTTTATTTGAACTGATTTTAATTTTTGATGCTGTCCGGATGCTTGCTGTATATACCCGTTCAGGAATCGGTTTTAATCCCCACACCAACCCAAACCACGACATGAGTTTCAGCAGATAATAAGTCACGTCAATTTGCCACCAATAAAAGCCCTGGCGGGCACTGCCTGCATAATAATGATGATTGTTGTGCCAACCCTCACCCAAGGTAATAATCGAAAGGAATAGATTGTTACGACTATGATCTGGGGTTTCAAAATCCCGTGAACCATATAGGTGGGCCAAGGAATTGATACACAATGTGGCATGAATTAGTAATGCGGTTGAAATCACAAAGCCCCAGACCAAAAGCTGGGGTCCAGTGGTAGCCAATACTGGATATGCGACAGCCAGCCACTCCCCTAAAGCATAGATTCCAACGGCTGTTGTTAAGACCACCGGAAGACTGAAACGATCTAACCAGATCAGTTCAGGATACTTAAGCCAATCTTTAATCACTGCTTTACGGGTACTAAAATTTTGCTCATTCAGAAACCATCCAACGTGGCTATACCAAAAACCATGGGTAGATGAATGCGGATCTTGCTCGGTATCGGTAAAGCGATGGTGGTAACGATGATGGGCCGCCCACCACAAAGGACCGCGCTGAGCACTCATGGTGCCTATCAAGATAAAAATAAACTGAACAAGCCGCGAAGTCTGAAAGGTTTTATGAGATAAGTAACGGTGAAAAAATGCCGTAATTGCAAACATCCTGAGCAGATAAAAAAACAGCATAAACACCACTGCAAACCACGACACACCGACCCAAAATACTGCCAGACAGGCAATATGCAATAAAATAAATGGCAAGATTCGCACCCATTGAATTTGGATGTCTTTAGCATGCCTGACGGGTTGCCCTGTTGGAGTATTCGCATCACCCGACCAGCTATCCATCCAGCGTAGAAAAAATTTAAACATTGTTTCTTCCGGATATTGAATATTTATTTATATTTTTCATTCTAGGAAATGCGATATGAAATTTATGTGAAGCTCATTTCCTATTCTCTACTGAGGCAACCCAGATTAGCTCAGTATGAAGTGAGCCCTTACTGTTGTGGTGTTTTGATTAAATTTGACAGATCATATCCATACTGACGCGCTGTTTCTAAATAAGATTGATAAGTCGCTTCATCCAAATGAGAATTTTTAGATAAAATCCATAAGTATTTATGAGTCGGTCCACCGATGAGCGCAACCTGATACTCAGGATCCACTCTTAACACCCAATAATCGCCTTTAGTGAACGGCAACCATCTCAAACCGGCTGGAAGAAAACTCACCTTCAGTTCACTCATTCCCTTATTTTGAGGATAAGCTAGCCCTTGTGAAGCGATGATTTTTCCTGTTTCAGTCCGGCAGCTATTTAAGACCCCAATCGTTTGATCGGGATTGACCGTATATTGCGCTGACGTGGCACTCACACAGTTGCGTTGGAAATACATAGGTAAGTGCGCAATTTCATACCATTTCCCCGCATATTGATGAACATCAATACTTTCTACTGCTTTGGGTTTTATGGATTCTGCTTGAACAGTGAGAGAAAAACCTAGACTAGCGAATGCCATTAAGCCAGTAGCTAAAAGAGGTTTGAGCAAGCTTTTCATTTTATGACCTGTTAGGTATTCAATTCTTCAAAAATACACTAAAGGCATGTGAACAAACTGTGAAAAATTAAATAAAATCGAGATCTTAAAAAAACCAAGTTGTTTTTATGCAATATCTAAATAGATTCTTGCCTTTAGTTTCACAAAAAATTCACCTGGACATCATTATTATTCTCATTGGACTAGTGCGTTAGTCGCTTACTCAATAAAGCGCTAATTCCTTTAAATTCGCTGGGATTAAAGGGAGAATTCAATGCTTTCATTTTTAAAAGAGTGGTTCTGTTTACATGCTTATGAGTATGAACAAGACGGTAAAGGTAATGTGATTAAAGTGTGCCGAAAATGTGGCAAAAACCACAATAAGATATTTGTATAGCCCTCTATAGCCGAACTTATTACGGCAAATGCTTACCACATGCGAATGTTGGTAGGCTTTTTTAGTGAGGGTCTATTTTTCACGAAATAAAAATTTTAATGATATCTACATATTTTATAAGTATTTATTTAATATATCATCACTCACTTTAATACCATCTATCCAATTGATTATTATAAATATTATTATTTAGGTAAGATGATAGAACCCTCACTAACCCTCGCATCACGAATCATTCTTAATTGAGATTATTCATCTCAATTGAGAGCTATTACATGATGTATGCAATTGTCTAATTTTAAGTCTCATATCTATAAAACTTGTAGATAATTATATGTGAGAATTATCACATTTTTGTTATATTGTTTAAGTGAGACTAGTAATCAATATTTAGATCTAAAATTTAATAAATTTCAGTTGAGAATCTATCAAAAATGCGCAATACAACTCAAGAATGGGAGGTGATATGAGTCAAACAGCGAATTATTTAGATACTCAATCGATTTTTAATTTAATTGGGCAGCATGCCGACTTAACAGTCATCTTTCATACTGTCAGTGAATGGTTAGAAGCTCGGATACCGAACTCCATGGTATCCATCATGTTGTATTCAGAAACTGAACAAACATTAAATTTGATCAGCGGTACAGAGCATTTTTCTAATCGATATAAAGAAGCGATCACTGATCTAAAAATAGGGCCAAATGTAGGTGCGTGTGGAGCAGCCGCTTTTCATCGTAAACTCATTATTTGTGAAAATTTAGCGATTGATAAGAACTGGGAATTTCTCAAAAACCTGATTCAAGAAGAAAATCTAAATGCGTGTTGGTCTACGCCTATTATTAATGTGCAAGGAAAACTGTATGGTACCTTTGGCACATATTATCGTTCTCCTAAATGTCCCAATGATACTCATATTAAGTTAATTCGTCATGCAGCCTCTTTAGTTGCCTTAAGCATGGATCTTCATGCAGAACGACAACAAAGACTGGCTCTTAATGATAAATACCGGTCCTTTTTCACTTACCATCCGGACACAATTTTTGAACATGATTTAAATGGGATTATTATTGATAATAATCCGGCCTCTAAAGAGTTAACCAAATTTGATCTTGAACAAAGTAAGGGCTTACATTATTCCCAGCTGACTTGTCCTGAATATCTGGCGATGACGCAAAGTGCTTTTCAGCAAGCTGTACAAGGCGAAGGGCAACATCTTGAAATACAGGCGGTTAATAGTTTAGGGCAGAACTACTGGGTAGATCTGACTTATTTACCTATTAAACAAGCTCAACAGGTGGTTGGCATATTTAGTATCGCACGTGATATTACCAATCGGCGGGAAAGCGAAGAGTTGCTGCATCTTCTTAAACGCAGCGTGGATGCTAATCCTCATGGAATAATATTAACCGGAGCTTCCGGTGACCAGGCTATTGAGTATATTAATCCTGCTTTTGAAAGTCTGACCGGTTATAAAAAAGAAGAAATTATGAGTCAAAATTGTCGTTTTCTGCAAGGTGCCGATACCGATCCAGAAACGCTAAATAAAATTCGAGATGCGATTCGGCATCAGCAAGAAATTCAGGTCACTATCAAAAATTACCGCAAAGATGGCAGCTGGTTTTGGAATCAGCTGGTACTGGCTCCCGTTTTCGATGAACAACAACGTTGCAAGCATTTTATTGGAATTCAGCAAGATATTACCCAGCAACGAGCCAATATAGAATATATAGCGCATCAACAAACCCATGACAGTTTAACTGGATTAATGAATCATCATGCTTTTGAAAAAGCACTTGAACAGGCTTTTTGCATACAACATGACCGTGCTCAATCTTTGATTATTATGTATGTGGATCTGGACGATTTCCAACCTTTAAATCAAAGCTTGGGTCATGTAGTAGGTGATGAATTGCTTATTGCTGTAGCCAATCGTTTGCGGCATCTTATTCCAGAAGATGATTTAGTCGCTCATTTTTCAGGAGATGAGTTTGCTATCCTGCTGAATAAATGTGCAGACCTAAAACAAGTTATCCTGATTGCCGAAAAAATATTAAAAGGCTTATCTGTGCCTTTTGATATTCAAGGCCACAAAGTCCATATTAGCGCCAGTATTGGCATTGCAGACGATGACCCTCAGGTTGAAAAACCTAAACAATTGCTCCACCACGCTATACATGCCATGAGTGAAGCAAAAAAAGAAGGTGGAAACACTTGGCATTGGTATGCTTTTAATGCAACCCGCACCCCAAAAATTGATTACGTGCATATGCGCCATGAATTAATGATCGCGTTAGAGGAAAAGCAGTTTAAGCTAGTTTATCAACCGGTTATTGATGCTGACTCAGGCCAATTAAAAAGTGTAGAAGCCTTAATCCGTTGGCAGCATCCACAAAGAGGTTTGATCTCTCCAGCAGACTTTATCCCGTTTGCTGAAAGAACCGGTCAAATTATAGTGATTGGCCAGTGGGTTTTACAACAAGCTTGTCAAGATATTGTGGAATGGAATAAGAAACATGCGGCTACACTCAGTGTCGCAGTCAATCTTTCTCCTTTACAATTTAGACGCACAGGCTTTCTGCATGACTTGCAAAAAACGCTTGCAGATACGCAATTGTCACCTGAATTGTTAAAAATTGAAGTCACTGAAACCATGTTAATTGCGGGTGCTGATCGTTCTTCAGAAATTTTAAATGCTGTGCGTGATTTAGGTGTCAAAGTGTCTGTAGATGACTTTGGAACAGGCTACTCCAGTCTGAGCTATCTACGGACTTTACCTATTGATGAGATAAAACTTGATCGCAGTTTTATTGAACATTTACCTGAAAATGAAAAAGATGGTGCTATTGTTGCAGCCATTATTGTCATGGCCCATAAACTGGGATTACAAGTGGTTGCGGAAGGCATAGAAACTCAAGCTCAAGCTCAGTTTCTCAGAAAATATCAATGTGATTATTTTCAAGGCTACTATTTTGCTAGACCTGCTTCCCTTGCGGAGCTCAAACTGAGTTATGAACAGGTAGAATTATTATGAAAATAAATATAGATCCGCTCTCTAATGACGAACACAGTTGCGTCCTCTATTTTTAGCTTCATAAAGCTTGTTATCCGCCATTTTAAACACTTCCTTCACTTCATCTGAAGTGTGAGGCCAGAATGCAATTCCAACAGATATGGTAATCGGGCCAATAGAATTGATATTGCTTGCTTCCATGGTCTTTCTTAAGCGTTCTGCCGCGTTATAGGCCACTTTAAAATCGGAAGTCGTCATTAATACAATGAACTCTTCTCCACCATAACGGCAACAAATGTCTTCGTCCCTGAAATTACTTTTCATAAAACTTGCCAGTGTCTTTAAAATTTCATCGCCCTGATCATGACCATAGCTATCATTGACGTTTTTAAAAAAATCGATATCAATGGCAAGGACAGCAAAATCTCTGTTTAGTTTGACTAACTCTTTTAAGAAAATGTTCATCCCACGACGATTATATAAACCTGTGAGTGGATCAGTATTCACATGTTGATGCAGCTCGGTAATCTTTTCACTGAATGTCCGTGAACTGAGCAGTAAAGAGGTTCTAAATTTTAATACTTCAAAATACCATGGATCAATCTGTTTGATTTTATCTTGTATGTCGGGCTGATTGAGCATGCTGGCCATTTTAGCCAAGCTATTTAAAGGGGAAGAAATAAAGCGCGACATTCTCCAGACAATAAAGAATATAAAGAAATAAAAAATAAACCTCCCGACTGAAACTTTTAAAAGAATCACATTGGCCTGTTTTAACAACTCTTGCGTTGGTTGCTGGGAGACCACGATCCAATTCATACTCGGAATATAGGCAAAACCTGCCAGATTTTCCACACCACGACTATTGATCAGGCGGACACTCCCCGTCTGTGTGCGCACCATATAGTCCAGACGATTATTATTGAGAATTTTTTCTCCAATTCTGCTCGGATCAGGATGAAAAATAATGCGATTATTGGGATCAATCACATACATATAACTTTTTTTAAAATCATACTCGGTGGAGAGCATCCGCTGAATCAGATTATTCTTTTGTAAATAAATCGAGCCGCCAATCATGCCCTGATAATTTTTATTCTGGTCATAAATAGGTTGAGACAGGAGTACCACCAGATTATGTTTCACCGACCAATAAGGCGCAGAAATATAAGTGGTTTTATGCTTTAAGGACTCAGAAATCCCTTCTGTTTTATATAAAATCTGGGTATTCAGGTTCAGGCTTTTCGGTTCAAAAGAGACAATTCTTTTTTGCTTATCCACAATTAATAAACTATTAAATTTGCTGGATTGATTTTTAAGACGTTTGGCTTCTTCCTCAGTTAATTGACGATTAGAAAAATCCTGCCCTAATAAATCAGCACTATATTTTAATTCTTTGAGCATATCATCGAAATGCTGATCTGCGCTGGTGGCAACCTTTGAAGCATATTTGGCATTAACAGAAAGCGAGTTCTGGATCAGTTGCTCTTTAATCACATAATTGAGAATAAATACAGACACAATAAATAAGCACGAAACACTGATAATGGTCGAAATCAGAATCAATTTACGAAGATTTAATTTAAGGGACAAAAGAAACCGTTTCAAAAATGCAATCTCACAAAATTGTGACTAAGTTTACAATTTATAACATATTCACCAAACAAATTAATAAATTGCTTTGTAATAAACTGGAAACTTTATATTTTTAATCACAAGAATATAAAAGTATTTTTTAAGATAATTAAAGATAACGTGGATTTAGCTGCTCTAAACTTTTCTACTTTAATCCCTGATCTCCTTGCAATCTATACACATCATGCTATCTACAGCAACTGAACAATGATCCTTGATTTAAAAAACCGAGCTATGTGTCTAACTCGGTTTAAGATTAAAAGTGACTCATCTACATGGCTCATCTACATAATCATAGCGCCATATTTAGGTAGGATTAGAATGTCACACGCTTATAATCACGATAGCTTGGCTGCCAGAAATTTGCTTCAATGGCTTGCGTTAACAGCTCATCATTGATTAGCGGAGCAACACCGGCTTCCATTGCTGCTTTGGCCACTTTAAACGCAATCGTTTTAGAGACCTGCTGGATTTCATTCAAATCTGGCAATAGATCGGCTTCCGGATGTCGTAACATGGGTGAGCATGCTGCCAGAGTATTGCTCGATGCGATCAGCATACTGTCAGTTACCCGAGTTGCACCCGAGGCAATCACCCCCAAACCAATACCCGGAAAAATATAAGAGTTATTACATTGCGAGATGTTGTAAATCTTGCCCTGATAATTCACAGGCGCAAATGGACTGCCGGTCGCGATCAGTGCCCTGCCTTCGGTCCATTGCAAAATATCTGCTGGCACGGCTTCAACTTGTGAAGTTGGATTCGATAATGGCAAAACAATCGGACGTTCACAATTGGCCGCCAGCGTTTTAATGATTTCTTCAGTAAATAAACCTGATTGACCCGATACACCGATCAACACTGTGGGTTTGGCGTTTTGTACCACATCCAATAAAGAAATGATCTCATCCGCATTACCCCAATGCGCCACGTTTTCAGGTTTTTGCGCGAGCCTGCGTTGGAAATCAAGCAAATTCGGCTGATTTTCAGTGATCAGTCCAAAACGGTCTACCATATAAACACGCGTACGTGCCTGTTCATCACTTAAGCCTTCAGTCACCATTTGTGCCACGATTTGTTCCGCGATCCCACAACCGGCTGAACCTGCACCCAAAAAAGCCACCGTCTGGTCTTTCAGTTGCTTGCCTGCAGCATGCGAAGCAGCAATTAAGCTACCTACGGATACCGCAGCGGTGCCTTGAATATCATCATTAAAACAGCATATTTGATTGCGGTATTTACTCAACAAAGGCATGGCATTTTTTTGGGCAAAGTCTTCAAACTGAATCAGCGCTTTTGGCCAACGACGCTGAATCGCTGCAATCACATGGTCAACAAATTCATAATATTCATCTCCACTAATGCGTGGCTGATTCCAGCCCATGTAAATCGGATCGTTCAGCAACTGCTGATTATTGGTCCCGACATCTAGAGTAATCGGTAAGGTATAAGCAGGACTGATGCCGCCACAGGCAGTGTATAAAGACAGTTTTCCAATCGGAATGCCCATCCCGCCAATGCCTTGGTCACCCAAGCCTAAAATGCGTTCACCATCGGTAATCACAATGACTTTGACATTTTTTTTATTCACATTTTGTAAAATGTCATCAATATAGGCTCGATCTGGGTAGGAGATAAAAATCCCGCGATGGCGACGATAAATATCGGAAAAACGCTGACAGGCTTCCCCTACGGTAGGGGTATAAATGATCGGCATCATTTCACTTAAATGATGCTCAATTAAATGATAAAACAAAGTTTCATTGGTATCTTGAATATTGCGCAGGTAAATGTGCTTATTGATGGCATCATTAAAACCACAATATTGTTGATAGGAACGCTGGCTCTGCTCCTCAATGCTTTCAATTGCATGCGGAATAAGGCCGTGCAAATTGAAGTGACTACGTTCTTGTTCAGTAAATGCAGAACCCTTATTTAACAGGGGCAGTTCTAAAAGGGTGGTACCGGCATAAGGAGTATATAAAGGTTGCTTTTGATCCAAATTCTTCGTTGTCATTTCCAATCTCATTTTGACCTATTGTCGATGGGATGCAAAAAAACGCTCCCATCTGAGCAACGTCTAGCTTAGCCCTATTTACTGACAATTGGATATTTATAAGCGTGATAGCAATTCGTAACTGATTTTATCTGTGAATAAAAAAAGCCAACACGCAAAATCCAATCGGAAAACCAGACTCACTGTTCACTATTTCTTACACTAGGCTGCTATTCACGCCAATCTCAGCAGTGATAAGTGAATAAAAGCTCAATTTTTTTTAAATCAAGCCTAATTTGTCTCGCCATTTAAATAAAAAATGGCGAGACAAATTCTTGCTACTTACTCTTCTAAAAGACTTCTTAACATCCAGGCGGTCTTTTCATGCACATCAAGTCGCTGTGTTAACATATCTGCGGTAGGCTGATCATTGGCTTTTTCCACAATTGAAAAAATCCCTCTAGCAGTGCGTGCCACAGTTTCATGTGCATTGACTAAAAGCTTGACCATGTCTTGGGCTTTAGGAACACCCTCAACTTCCTTAATGGCGGTTAAAGATGAAAATTCCTTATAGGTTCCCGGAGCAGGAAATCCTAATGCACGAATTCTCTCCGCAATCACATCTAGGGCATTCCATTGCTCCGTATATTGAGTCATAAACATGGTATGGAGACTGTTAAACTGAGGACCGGTCACATTCCAATGAAAGTTATGGGTCATGAGATACAAGGTATAACTATCTGCCAGTAAACGTGAAAGATCCTTAACAATGCTGGCACGGTCTTCCTTCGAAATACCAATATCAATCTCGACTAAATTTATTTCTGGCTTGGTTTTTGCCATTTTATTACTCCTTATCAGCTTTTTTTTACATCTCCCCTTACCCAGGATAGAGATTTCTCTTCATACCATACCCCCTGCTCTGTTATTTTTATAGTTAAGCATTTTTTTTAATACAGAAAACCCACCTAAATATTAAACTTTTTCAACCTGTCTTTTACTGAATTTTTCACACTTCATTTCGCCCTATTCATGACTGCATTTCGCTTCACCTGTTCAATGCTGGTTTTATATAACGAGTCTTTAAGCCTGTAATGGACACCTATCTTTGGTTTTAAAGAAACCGGCCAAACCTCAAACTCTAGCTTGCTCAGGTGCTCTCTAATTCATTTCAACTGGGTAACCCTTTTTATAGCGGTCTCTTTCATGCATGAATAATGGATGAGTATTTTAAAATTTACGGTACAGATCATTACCAAAAAGATCATATTTTTTTGATTTATGAACGTAGTCTAATAAAGGGTATTACTTTACCAAATAACCGCATATCAAGAACCCAAAAGTACAACCATTAGGTAAACAATATGAAAATTCTTGTCGTTCTTACATCACATGACCAACTTGGCACTACAGGCAAGAAGACCGGCTTCTGGCTTGAAGAGCTTGCAGCACCTTATTATGCCTTTATCGATGCGGGTGCAGAAGTGACATTAGCCTCTCCCAAAGGGGGTCAGCCGCCGCTAGATCCTAAAAGCAACGAGCCCGATTCCCAAACTGAAACAACGCATCGTTTTGAGGCAGATTCCTCTGCCATGCAAGCACTTGCGCATACCCAAAAGCTGAGCGAAGTGTCTATTAACGACTTTGATGCCGTGTTTTATCCAGGCGGTCATGGTCCCTTATGGGATTTGGCAGAAGATAGCGATTCAATTGCCCTGATCGAACACGCCATTCAGGCAGCTAAACCGGTTGCCGCTGTTTGCCATGCTCCCGGGGTACTTCGCCATGTAAAAACACAAGAGGGTAAACCATTAGTTGCAGATAAGTCCGTCACAGGTTTTAGCAATACCGAGGAAGCTGCAGTCGGTCTGACTGAAATCGTGCCTTTCCTGGTCGAAGATGTCCTTAAAGAAAATGGGGGACATTATTCCAAAGCTGATGATTGGCAAGTGCATGTTAAGGTCGATGGATTACTGGTCACAGGACAAAACCCCTCCTCTTCTCAAGCAACAGCCCAAGCCCTACTTCAGTTGTTAAAATAACCCTCCTCCATGGCTGGTCGCATAATTTTAAATGTGCTCAGCCATTCGGCTTCGTCAATCAAGACCAAGTTTAAAAAAGATTACGCTTTACCCAGCTTGATTGATTTTTGCATGCTTGTTTATTTGTTCTCAAGGCTATTTTTAAGCAAGGCCAAACACTTATTTTAAGCAAAGCCAAGTACTTAAAAACTTATAAAATACTTAGGCTATTTAATATACAAAAATTGCACTCTTTTTAAGGTCTTCGATATAAAACCTAGGTTCAGGATTGTGTTTATCTGTTTTTAGCAAGCCCAGCTCTTCCCGGCCCAACTAATCATTGACAGGATTAACATCCTTTTTTTGCCGAAGATTGAAAGAAAGTAAACCTCAGACTATAAGTCCTGGATTCATTTTCTGGGTTATTCCATGTCAGGTATTGGCCCTATTGCAAATTTATTTTTTATAGCCATTGCAGTGCTAATCGGGTCATTCCAAGTTAATACATTTATTATTTCTAAATACTGCAGAAGTTCAGCTTGCTGATTAATCGCCTTCCCTGCATGTGAGATCATTTTCCGTTTCAATTGCGGTGATTAAAGATATAACCTCAATTAAGCTTTATCTATCGGAATAAAATGTGTAGTAAGTTGCTACACTTTTTAAATAATCTCTTTGCCGAAAATCTCGTTCAAACGTTCGCGATTTCCCTGAACAAAGGCAGGATCATTTTTTAGCTTATATTTCATTTCTTTTTTGAAATCATTCATCGATACGCCGGCCACAGCAAAATCCATTTGAAACATGATATCGTTTACAATCAGGTTGGCTTGAGAATCGGTTAAACAGCCTTCAGCTTTAAACCACTTGCTGAACTGTTTATAATTCGGATCATTGGCGTGAATATACCAAGACCGAACCGTCATATCGAATTTTGCACCCAGCTCTTTCACGATGGCATTGTCATCAAAATCCACATCCAGATAAATTTGGGTATTTTCATTGCTTTGAGGAATCACCGCCTCAATATGCCCACTGGTAATTTTAAACCGCACACCGACAATAGGCCGTCCTTTCTTAATGGTGTCATATTCCAGCTTCAGACTGGTTCTATCATTAATTTCTTCAACAATTTTATCTAACACATAACGTCTGAAATCAACCCAACGATCATATTTCTTCTCGCCAATATCAGTTAATGCCTTGATGTTTTCCAGTGACAGTTCAACTTCGTATGTGTCCTGATTGGCATACTTGAACTCATTTTTAATAAAGTAGGAATACAGACTCATACTGGTCACCGAGTCTAAAGCGAATAAATCTTTTAATTGATAGGTGGTAAAATTACCGCTTGCCAGACGGGTAAAATAAGGCAGCACTTCACTGGTAAAGCGAATCTGCAAGGCGTTTTTGGCGTCATCTTCCCAACGCAGCTCTCGAATAATAGGCACCACAGAATGTACTTTTTTTACTTTCCGTTTGCTGTCATCTAAAGGTTCTTCAATGACAAAATGGGCAACCCGGGAGGACAGCTCTTTATAGATCCGGTCTATTGCGACATTAATGGAATTTTTTTTATCTAAACCGAGTAACTCGCCTAAATCATCTTTATGCAAATAAATATAGGTTTGCTCGGTAATTTCCCGGTCTTGATTATTTTTTTCACCGTAATTCGCCACCGCCATCGCATAAAGGAGCGCTTTATACTCATTGGATGACAATTCAATCGGTCGAATCAGGCGGTTGCTGGTACTGACCACTCCATTATGGCGAATATTCCCAATACAATAAGGTAAATATTCTATTTCTTCTTTTTCGTTCAGCTTGTTCATAAGTGGAAAATAAAAGTACTTTTCTACATGTTATACACAAAAGTGGAATCCTATGCAAATTATTCACCCTTTTAACTCGACACTAAACAGAAATGACCAACAAGCAATCAAAGCAAAGGCTAAGAGTGGAAGCCATGTCACTTTGTTTTGCTATTTAAAACACTTTTTAAACTTAAGGTGGAAAATAAAAAAAGTATTGCACTTTTTAGTGACAAACCTTCCACTTTTAGTATTTCTCACTCATTTTGAAAGTGCTTAGAAAGCCAAAAAATGCGCCAAACCACCCTATAAAGTGGAAAGAATAGTTAAAAATGCACCTTAACAGTGACAAACCTTCCACTTTTAGCCTGCTCAGAAATGAAAACAGACAATATCCTTGATGAAATTACGAACAAACAGGTTATCCACAGGATAAAAATATTAAAATGACAAGTCTTCCACCTTTAAAGCCAAATAAACTAACTTATCAACAGATTAACAACCTGTTTTTAAATAATTTTATAGTTTAAATTCAAGCTTTATTTAAACTCCGTGACAAGTCTTCCACCCTAGTGACAAGTCTTCCACCTTTCAGTGACAGCTCTTCCACCTTTCAGTGACAAGTCTTCCACCTTTCAGTGACAAGTCTTCCACCTTTCAGTGACAAACCTTCCACTTTTCAGTGACAAACCTTCCACCTTTAAAATCATAAGATATTGATTTTTAATATTAAAAAAGTGCTCTAATTATAATTAACTAATTATATAAATTAATACTAATTATAATTAGCTAGCTATATTTAATAAAAAAAAGAATCTGTTTGTTTTTTATTCAAGTTCAGATTATAACTTCAACGTAGCGTAAAGAAGCTGTAGCAAGTTGCTACAAAGTTCTTTATATTACAATAACTCAAACGAGGTCTATTATGACAAGTAAGTCGACTAAAATCATTGCTGTGGCAAATCATAAAGGTGGTTGCGGAAAGACGACCACTGTAGTTCATCTGGCATCAGAACTGGCAGACTTGGGCAACAAAGTCTTGGTGATTGATTTAGATCCCCAAGCCAACGCAAGTCTACATATCGGATCCAGACATCCAAGTGAAGTTGAAACCACTTCTGCTGAATTACTGGTGGGTGATTTAAGTCTGTTATCTGAAGCTTTAGAAGAAGAAACCAATTTCAAAAATGTTTCTTTAATTTATGGTTCTCTAACTTTAGGTAAAACTGAAGATCAACTCAAAGATGATTCTCCAAGACCCTCTGAAGAACTGGCGACTAAATTGGAACTGTTAAAAGGATTATATGATTTCATTCTGATTGACTGTCCTCCAAGCCTAAAACTTCTCACCAGTAATGCATTGGCTGCATCGACACATGTCATGGTGCCAATTGAATCAGGTTCACAATATGGCTTATATGGTGTAACTGACTTAATTAACCATTTAACTAAAATAAGACGTGTTAATCCTGAACTAAAACTCTTAGGCGCTTTATTAATTAAACATGATGAACGTCAAAACGTGTGTAAACTGATCAGAGACGAAGCTTTAAGCCAGGTCGGTGAATTATTAAAAACCACAATTCCGATGAGTACTAAGGTTAATCAAGCGGCAATTTTGCAACAACCATTATTGAGTGTAGATAAAAACGCTAAAGTTCGTAAAGCGTTTCAAGAACTAGCGAAAGAAATTGTTAATCGTGTTGAATAAAAGCATGCTGAGAATATTATGGTAAGTACTAAAGAACTGTTGGCACAACGTTTACAGCAAAATACTCAAAAGCATCAACAAGCTCAAAAAGAGCATGTCAATGATGTGAAAGAACTGCGTCGGAATGTACAAATTACAGATATTCAGCCCAGTCCCAATCAACCACGAAAAATCTTTAATCAACAAGATATTGAAGACTTGGCAACCTCGATTGAAGAAATTGGCTTACTACAGCCGATTGCAGTACGACGCGTACAGGACAAATATGAGTTGATCGCGGGTGAACGACGTCTGAAAGCGCATCAATTTCTTAATAAAAATACCATCGAAGTGATTGTTATAGATGCATCAGATGAAGATGTAGCACTGTTAACTTTAGCGGAAAACTTAAAACGGGAAGATTTAACCGATTATGAAATCTATGTCGGTTTGAGTTCTTTGAATGAAAAATTAAAAAAGAATAAGCAAAAACTGGCAAAGTCCTTGGGCATGAACCGTGAAGATATGTATAAATATTTATCTTTTGAAAAATTACCTCAAGAACTGATTGATGATTTAGAGCAACAACCGACATTGTTGGCACGTACTGCAGCCACAGCAGTAAAAAAGTTTTTATCAGATCATGAAGAGAATTCTAACCATGCTAAAAAAGCACTGTTAGACGCCTGGGCGAAGTTACTGAAAAAAGAAGTTGAACAAACAAAATTGGCATTATTGGCGGAAAAAATTCTAAAGTCGACAGAAACCAAACAGCCGATTAAAACTTCAATCGTGCATAAAATTGAATATGATGGAAAAGTCGCAGGTAATATCAAGTTTGATCACAACACTTTAAAAGTGTCATTAAAAATGAGTGAATTTGATGATCAAAACTTACAACAACTAGAAAGTTTGCTGAAAACCATGCTGATCAAATCAAAAAAAGAAGTGTAGCAATTTGCTACACTTCTTTTTTAAACTGGAACTCGCAATTCACTTTTGAGCATAGCAATTGATGTATACATAATCGGAAGATATCATTGCTTAACTATAAAAAACTCGCCAGCTTTATAATTTCATTCTAATTTGGTTCTGCCCGCATTCAACACAATGGGCCTTATTTTATATAAAAAATCCATCTTTAAGATGGAGAATATTGGGCTGAGATTAAAGTAATTTTTTCTTATTTTGCGTATAAATAAGAAAACCATCAAAAAATGGGAAAATTGTGCATGAATATGCTGCATATTTGCGTCTATTTGCTTTTAAGAAGCCGATTTTGACAGTTTATATAGGAAGGTAGCTTGGAACAAAAATGATGCCTCTAAGCGCCAATAAAGAAGAATGCAAAAGTGTTGTATAACCAGATTATTCTTGTGATAAATCTGAATAAACAGACATTAAAATATCAAAAAAAAATAGTTATCACAAAAAAGAAGTTCATGGCTTAGAAGAATTTTTTGATGTCATCTATTCGTTCAAATCCAATTCTGCATTTCTTAAAGCTGTTTCAACTTAACAGTAGTCTTTTAAACGCCTTGAATCAAAAATGGCGAACTGGCCCGTTTTAGCTTTAGGTCCTTTTCAAACTTGGTAAAAGTCTGACTTGAATCAGCGCGACATGTTCACTGCACGCTAATGATTTAAATTGTGTACTCCATCGATTAAATTTCTATTGAGCGCAGCAATTCAGACATATAATCCGGATTTTTTCCTTATCCGGATTTTCTCTACAGCGGTTCGAAAAGGTTAACAGAAGAGATTTATCTTGATTATAAACTTGGATGAGGAAAACTGTAGAGAGTCATCCCTTGGATAAAGCGACATGCCAGACGAGTAGAAACTGCCTATAGTTGCCTTTGGGTTTCGCCTCATAAAGAAGAAAGAATGACTAAGTTTTGACGCTGATTCATTCATTCTAAATGCCTCACTTGAGTTTCGTAAAAGAAAATCAGGGGGGAGTTTATACACTCTGAGGGACAATTCCAAAAGATTTGAGAGGGGCTAAATCACTTTACATTCTCTAGATATAAACCATTTATGAGCATTTATTAAAAATACCAGCGATGGATTGTTCTATTTTAGCAATAGCTGTATTCCAGATCAGGTACAGTATTCATTAAAATAATGAAATGAATAAAAAGTTAAAAGCCTTTATGTACTTCTCAGTTTTGTGTTTGATCTTATGGACTCAAGTAAGGTGATAATGACTACTTCAGCTATTCAACCTATATTTAAATAGCCTAAGTATTGATCAAATTTATTTGCACGAATTAAAAATTCCGTTTGACACTGACCGTTAATCCAAAAGCATTGAACAGCTTCAAAATAGACTGCAGGGTAGGGTTTCCATCTTCCTGTTCTAATTTCTGTAAGGTTTGGGGCGCAATCTTGGTAATCTTCGCCATCTCTTGCAAGGTTAGACGTAGCTCGGTACGCAAAAACTTAGCCACCTGATGGATTTCCCATTCCGGGTGCTGCTCGATGATGTCCAAAACCTGTTGGCGTTTTTGGATCTGTTCAATTGGGCTTAAAGCCTTAAATCGTTTATCCATCTTAGAGCTCGTTTAATTGCTGACAAATGTTGCTGATGCGTACCGTACTATTTTCAATAATTTCAGGATCCATATGGATAGAGTACATATAGGAAAGCAGGCTTTCATAGAGGGGGAGTTGTTGCTTGAGTACTTGACGCAATGTCTCTGTAGAAACTGAACTTAGCTCAGCAATTTGTTCAATTACCGATGCCCATAGAGGGGAGCCGCCTTGATCATCACGTTGCCAGCGTGTGGTACGTGCGATGCCATCGGGATGTAGCCACATTGGGGTAAAATCAAATACCGGAGTCAATTGAACAAGACCGTGTTCCGTCCTTTGAATAGCGGTATTGCGTGTATGGTTATCTTTATTGCCTAAGGCGACATTGGCGAGATCACGTTTTAAATATTCAATGATTTCAGTTTCTGGATGAGTGCAGCTGCTTGCCAACAATTGACAAATTTCATTATGGGTCAGTTTGACCCCAAATCCTGCACGGTTACTCAAAGATGCAATACTCTCCTGAGCTATCCGTTCAACCTGACCCTCTTTAATCCAACGATCAAAACGGGGGATAAATAGGGTGCGCTCATGCAATTCAATATCCTGGTAAACGCGTAATCCTAAATGCTGGGCCACCTGCATATACAACGCTTCTTGAGATAGGATTTTTTCTAGGCGTTGATCGCTTCCTCGACTGAATTTGACCAGCCAATGCTTCATCGCCTGATCATCCGGCAGAGTATGGTCTAAATAAAACAGCCCATCCTGTGCTTGGGTCAGCAAAAGTTTAGGCCATTCACCCTGGATACCAGAAGAACCTGCCACAAACAGTCCATAAGAAGCTAAGGATTCAATAAAGGTCTCTCTACGCTGAATAATTTCTTCTAAACTAAAGCCTTGTGTAGGCGTTACCGGGAATTTTGTGTAGAGCCATTCATGCGCCTCTTTAATCCGCAGATGACCAATTGGATTTCCTGCCCCTGCTTTAAGTAATGCCCAATCTGCATGTTGCTGGGCATTTTCAGAAAAGTTTAATTCTTTTAGTAATTCTTTACGTCCATAGCCTTGGGGTAATAAATCTATAAGAAAAGCGGGCCATGTAGGGGTCTGTACAGACTGCACATTCACCGGAAAGTTGAAAGACAGGGCATGGATGTCTCTTGCGTCCATAGATGAAATGGCATATTCAAATAAATAAGATGTACGAGTCGGGGCCTCCCAACCTAAGGTGGTGACATCTAATAATTCAACCAGGGCGCAGTCGATCCACTGTTGATTTTTAAAAATCTGTATCGTGCAAAATTCATTCATTTTTTTATTATAATAGATAAATGTGATAATTTAAAGGTTTAATATTTTATTATAATAAAATATTAGCAATTATAGATATCTAGCTTAATTGCTATTGGGCAGAGCCTCAGTGATCTAAAATTCGTGGATACATAAGTAAAAAACATACGAAATTTATCTTGGTATAAATAACAATTTAAGCTTTATATAGACCATTGCTGCATTTGAGGATCAGTCTCTTGTAAGAGAATCATTTTGCTTGAGTTGGAGAGGAACCAAAATAATTTCAAATGAATCACTCTATAAACAGAAATAGTATTTTGGATCTTGTGAAGTGGATTGCGACCATTAGCATGGTTCTAGATCACCTCTGGGTACTTTTTCCAGAATATACTTTTGTGCTGAGAGGTATTGGTAGATGGGCTTTTCCAATGTTTGCGCTTATGATCGCCTACAATAGCCATAATGCTGTACAAAATAACAAGACAAAGACTTTAGATGATTATTTAAAAAATTTGATTTTATTTAGTTTTATTTCTGAAATTCCTTATCAACTGTATAACCAGTCTGATTTTACAACATTTAATATTATGCCTACTTTACTGTTGGGATTTGTATTTATCCTATTAGCAGAATCAAAACGCATCTCTGCAAAAGTGAGCTTAATCTTGTTGGCGACTTTGACGGTCTTTTTTTCTAAGTTTTTTATGTACGGTGCATTTGGTGTTTTGTTAATCATTCTATTTTATTGCATCTTTAGAATACAAATCACCGCCCTTCAAAAAATCCTTATTTTCAGTAGTGGTGTATGCGCGGTAATTGCTAACCTTGAATCGTGGTTCGAAGTTCGAGGATTTACACAAGAAAATACTTATTTAACAGTGTTTAACTTCGCTTTGAACAGTTTTATTGCTTCGGTACTCATGTCATTTCTTTTATTAAAATCCCCTCTAATTCAGTTGAGTTTTAAAGTCCCACCTATCGGCAAATCGGCATACTGGTTTTATCCCGTTCATTTATTGGTAATTAGCTATTTTATCTAACTAAAAGGTTCACTGTGAGTGAATAGCCATAGAGTCTTCAATAATTTCCATTTTTTACTAAATACCTTTTTATAATGTCTAGGAAAAAATAGTAGACAGATAAAATGCCTAAACTTTATAAATTAAAAGAGCTAAGGTCTAAAAGAAGTGGTGGCACAGAAATTATCGTAGAGTGTATCTATGAAAGAGTTCTAAATGAAACAAGTAACAACAAAACATCAATATCCTTACCTAAGATTGCACTTACAGATAAAGTAGTTGATTTAAGTGGTGACGAGACATTTACTTATCTTCGAACTGAGATAGTTTTTAAAGTAGTAAGAAAGAAATATACCGAGAGGATAAGGACAAACTTGAATTTTTAGCAAGCCTTATCGAGGGAGCTGGATGAATTTTGAAATAAAAAGATGATAGCTTTATGTAAAAAAAGGCTTTTTTTATACTAAATATAAACAAATACTTAACAAATATTTTCTAAATTTTAAGAAGGATATATGCAATATATATAGCTTAATTAACCACTTACTTAATTAGAAAAAATGAAAAATAGTGCTAATTTTCATATATTGCAACAAGTGTATAATTTTATTGCAGAGCGTCCTGGCTTTAAGTCGAAAAGTGAGTTGGATCTATTGTTGGAATTCTTCTCGGCCATTCATGAGGATTTTCAAACTGAAATAAGACTGGATTCGCCTTCTAAGATTGTAGGCAAATTTGGCAGTCGAGAAATAGTAAATATAAAGTTAGCACCCTCATTAAGGGAGAAAAATGAATTCCTAAAATGGGTATATCAGCAATTACATCGATAGTTTTATTTTTTGAATATCAACTTATTAACCTAGGTGAAATCATGATTAGATTTTTGAGTAAATTATTTTGTATTCCTGTATACGATTATGAGTCCAATATATTTACTGAAGTTGAATATCAGGAAAATGACAAGAATAAACCAGACTAATTTTATCTCATTTTCTAAAAGTACCACGGTACACAGGTCCCATCTCTTGAGAAAGTTGATGGGATTTTTTTATATAGAAGCGTTAATTAAACCTGATCATAAATTCTTTATTCAATCGTATTTGAAATGTCAGTATTGATCAGAGTTTTATTGTAGGGTTATTAATTGGTATACAGCAATATTTGCTATAGGCATTATTTTGTTTGGAACAAAATCTCAAAATAGACTGGTAGTAACAGGTTTGAGTAACACAGCAAATTATTGCCAAAATTATTTTATAAAATAAATGAATGTTTATAATAATATTTCATTAAATTTTTTTATTTAATATTATTCGTTTTTACTTAAATAAATACTAATTTCCTATAATAATGAGGTTGAAAATAAGTTTAAAATGGAGGAAAGCTAAGGAAGATAGAGATTCAAATGGAAAAAAAATATGATGACCAGGATACATCCCATATTTTTAACCTGATCGGTCAATATACAGACCTTACGCTTATTTTAAACGCAGTTAGCGAATGGCTTGAATCGCGTATTCCTCATGCACTTGTCACCATTATGCTCTATTCAGAACAAGAGCAAGTTTTAAAACTGTTCAGCGGTCAAAAGCATTTTTCCGATCAGTATTGCACGACCATCGACGGTTTAAAAATTGGTCCCCATCAAGGAACCTGTGGAACGGCAGCATTTTCGCGCAAATTGGTTGTTAGTTCTAATTTGATGGAAGACCCCAATTGGGCATCTTATCGTGCTCTGGTGGATGCAGAACAGCTAGCGAGCTGTTGGTCTGCCCCTATTATCAGTGCAACCGGAATTTTATACGGAACTTTTGCAACTTATTATCGAAGCTCAACCATACCCACTGAAGCTAATATTAAACTTTTACAACAAGCGGTGGCTTTGGTGGCATTAGCAATTGAGCTGAAAGATGAACGCCAAAAAAGATTGGCAATGAGTGAAAAATACAGTTCTTTTTATACCTACCATCCCGATATCATTTTTGAACTGGATATGCAGGGGCATATTCTAAATACAAATATTGCTTGTTGTAAAATTACGGGTTTCTCTGAAGAGCAAATTCAGGGTCAACATTACTGCGCCTTTATCCCGGCTGAATATCATGAAATGGTGAACTCGGCATTTGAAGATGCGCTGCAAGGTAAGGCTCAGTATTATGAGATTCCTATCTATAATGCCTCGGGAGAAATTTTGTGGCTTGATCTAACGAATTTACCTGTTATACAAAATCAAAAAGTTACAGGTGTATTTGGTATAGGTCGCGATATTACCTCGCGTCGAAAAAATAAGGAAAATTTACGATTATTAAAACGTGGCGTAGATGCGAGTCCTAACGGCATATTCATTACTGATGCATCTGAACAAATGTTAATGGTGTATGTTAACCCCGCATTCCTTAATCTAACAGGCTATACCGAACAAGAAGTCATTGGGCAAAGTTGCAATTTTTTACAGGGCTTTGATACCGATTTAGAGCAGATTTTACTCCTCAAACAAGCGGTAATAGAACGAAAAGAAATTCAGGTGGCGCTAAAAAATTATTGTAAGGATGGAAGTTGGTTCTGGAGCCGTTTAACGTTGGGGCCTGTCTTGGATAAAGAGGGGAAGTGCACCCATTTTCTGGGGATTCAGGAAGATATTACCCAGCAACGTATTCATGAGGAATATATTGAGCATCAACACAGCCATGATTATTTAACTGGCCTACCTAATCAAAAAGCTTTCGAATTGTTTTTAGAGCAATCTCTTGAGAGACAGAATAATAGCTTACCGCCTTTAACTTTGTTTTATATCGACCTAGATGACTTTAAGTCCCTGAATGATAGCCTGGGACATCAGGTGGGTGATCAAATCCTCAAAAGTGTTGCTGAGCGTCTACGGAATTTCTTAACAGAAGGTGATTTTCTCAGTCGTTTTGCCGAAGATGAATTTGCATTATTGATGTCAGGCCCACCTGACCAGAAGAGTGTCATTGCCGTAGCTGAAAAAATTCTTGATCTTCTTTCACAACTTTTTCAGGTAGATCATCACCAGATCCATTTGAGTGCCAGTATTGGCATAGGGGTCAATAACGATACTATACAACGCTCTTCTGACCTTTTATATCAGTCTGTTTGGGCCATGAAGGAAGCCAAAAAACAAGGTCGTAATACCTGGCAATGCTATAAAGAAAGCCATCATAAAGTGGCTCCAGAAATAGATTATGCCCATTTGCGTCTGGAACTCCGGGAAGCCATCCAGAAGAAACAGTTTAATGTTTTTTATCAACCCTTGATTCATCCATCAACCGGACGGGTTAAAGGGGTGGAAGCGCTGATCCGCTGGTGCCATCCAGAGCGCGGCTACATTTTCCCAGATGTGTTTATACCTTTAGCAGAAAGAACTGGGCAGATCGTAGCAATTGGTCAATGGGTATTAGAAAAAGCCTGTTTAGATATTGCTGCCTGGAACCAGCAATACAGCACTGATCTTACTGTTTCGGTCAATATTTCTCCCTTACAGTTCGGTAGAACCGGTTTCCTGGAAGGACTTAAGCATGTGCTGGAACTAAGTCAATTGCCTCCTGAATTACTCAAAATTGAAATTACGGAAGGAGTAATTATTACAGGGGCAGAGAGAACAGTAGAAATTTTGAAATCGGTACGTGCTTTAGGGGTACAAGTATCAATTGATGATTTTGGTACCGGTTATTCGAGCCTCAGTTATTTGCGCCGCTTACCCATCAGTCAAATCAAGTTAGACCGGAGTTTTATTGAAGAACTTACCATCAATAATCAGGATGCGGCCATTGTTCAATCGATTATCCATCTGGCGCATCAGCTTAATTTGGAAGTGGTGGCTGAGGGTGTCGAAACATTGAAACAGGCCAGCCTGCTGTATCAGCAAGGATGTGATCTGCTGCAAGGCTATTTTTATGCAAAACCGGCCCCGATCACTGACTTGAAACTGATCTATACCGCATTAGAAAATTAGACAATTCTGTAATAGGGAAAGTACGGGGCAAAATTATGATTATAGGATGCTATAGCTTTAAAAAAACCGCTAAGGTTTATAAATTAGCTTGAGACCAGCCCCTTGACTCTTGGAGTTAGATGTCATCATCAGCCTCATTATTATTTATTGTTTTGGGGTAAGGGAGTAGCTCTCCGACAGATTTGACACGGACGCTCAATATACATTCTCTCATTGCCGGTTTAGCATCGGGAATATATGGTTTTTTCAAATGGTCATTGGCACTATATGCTCCTCATTCAGTGATCTGGGAAATAATCCTAATTTTTCAGTCACTTATGTCTTATTGGCTGCCTGTATTATTGCGCAAGTTTGCTTTAACGTTGCTCAAAGAATAAAAGTATAAAATACAGTCAAATGAGTTAAAAACCTGCAATTTATCTTTTATTTAAGATTAGGGGGGCTTATGCAAAATACATTTAAAAATTATTCAAATTATCTTTGAAGTAAGTCAGTTTTGTATTCTGGAATTTTTCGCTATCAATATTGATCATTTTTTAATCAAATTTAAAATTTTATCAATATTTCTGGACCTTTCAAGGCAAAAATTATCCCCAATTTCTGGGGATAAACCTGGGACAATTTTTAGCCAACCTTGTGCGCATTTATTGAGATCAATTCCAAACCTTTGCATCTAGGCGATCTAGGCTTATTTTTTATGATGGAAATATAAAGAACAGGAAATTGCATAAGATACCCTTCACCCTGAGGCTGACCATAATAAAATGACGAAATTTATCTTTTACATATTGCACGCATGACTTCAATAGCTTTTATTGTGGCATAAGAAATCTGTATAGACTTGAATCTTAACATGGTCCTGATGATCGGCTTTAGCTTGCCATGAAAAATGCAGGAGATTTCAGAAAACTGGTGTTATCCGGGCGTCAGATGGACTTTATTATGGAAGTGTTAAGCAGCAGTTAAATCAGGTTTTTAGTTATCAGGTTTATGACGGCTATCTAGATGACCTGTATAACCATTTCTATTTAAGAATGGAATACAACCTTTTAAAGTCAGCTGAATATCAGAATTTTGTCCGCTTAAAATATTTCAATTCATAATATGAAATATAAGTTCGATGCTGTTGTTCCGGGTCTCGATATTGGTTACCGCTATATTTAGGGTAAAACTTTAAAACAGCAGGCAAAAAAACCGTGGAATGGGGCGGAATATTGTCTTAAATTACACTGTTCAGCAACAACCGCTGAAAGGTTCAGGCCTTCAGCTACTCTATATTAATTATGATGCTGAAATTGGTAAGGATTATGATGAAGTCCAATTTTTGATCGTTGAATTGATTAGCAAAGCTATTAAAATTTTTCTCCGAAAATTTACTTATAACCTAGTGAAGCATGGCTACAAGATTCAGATTCCAAATATAAGAATAAAATAAATCTATATAAGCCTGCCACCATACTATTTTAAAGGTTACTAAAGTGGTTACTAAAATCTTTTATTGTTAAAAAATATCGTTAAATAACAATATATTATATTTTTATGTGATGCGTATCATACGCATCACATAAAATTTGGTTTATTTTGATATAATAAAAGTATTCAGTGTCATTAGTGGTTTCATTCAATTTCATGAGTCTTACAGAATTTAAGGTTCGCCAAGCTAAACCCAAGGATAAAATCTACTTTTTAGCAGATGATGAAGGCTTAAGTCTGAAAATTGAACCCAATGGACGCAAGTCATGGAGCTACCGATATTCCCTAGAAGGGGGAGCTAAGCGACCGCGAGTAAAATTGGGTGTCTACCCCTCAATGCTGTTAAAAGATGCCAGGTCTGCACGAGATGAATATAAATTAAATAATTATTCGTTTAACGGTAGCATTAATAAAAAAATAAAATCTTTCAAAGATATTTGTGAGGAATGGTTAGAATTTAAAACAAGAAATTCTTTTAGTGATGAGCCACGTTGTGGTGTTATTCAATTAGCAAAAAAATGTTTATATAAAGATATATATCCAGAGTTAAGTGATATCGCATTTGAAGATGTGAAACGATATGATTTAGTGGCAGTGATTAAAAAAATTGAATCCAGAGAAGTAAAAGAACCCGTTAAAAAAGCTTATAGCTATTTAAATCAAATTTATGATTATGCTGTTGCAATGGGGTATTGTGAATATAATATTGCTCTTGGTTTAAATAAAATATTGGTTAATAATAAAATTAAGAAAAATTATCCTTATTTAAAACAGAAAGAGATATCAGGTTTTATAATGAGATTGAACGAAGTTAATACGCATCCTATTATTAAAAAGGCATTGTGGTTTAAGCTTTACACTGGAGTAAGGGGAGCTGAACTATTGTTAAGTGAACCTCATCATTTTGATTTGGAAAATAAAGTTTGGAAAATACCCGCTTTACATATCAAACAGTTCAGACGTAAAGTTATTTTAGGTCATGATATTCCTGAATTTTTAGTTCCTTTATCGGATCAAGCCATTCTTATTATAAAATCAGCACTAGAGTGGTCCCATGGTGAAAAATACGTGTTTTTTAGTCCCCGTATTAAAAATAAACCTCTCCATTTTAATACACTTAATACAATAGTTCGTAAAATGGGTTATGGTAAAAATGATTTGTCATCTCATGGTTTACGTTCTACTTTTAGTACCATATTAAATGAGTCTGGGTTATTTCAGCAAAATTGGATTGAATCCCAATTATCTCATACAGATAAAAATAAAACGAGGGCAAGTTATAATCATGCCGAGTATTTGAATCAGCGTATTGAAATGATGCAGTGGTGGGGTAATTATATTGAAAGTTATAATAGGGGGTTAGAATAATTTTAGAACACTCAGTATTTTTTTTGATTTTTTCATATCTTTTAAATTAAAGTGAATATAGCCCAAAGAATTTTATCAAGAAAATTTTCTAGGATTAGGGTGTTAGTCTCTTGGTTAATGGGTAAATAACAAAGCATAAATTGGAGGTGATTAAATATTTGAAATCTGATTGGAGTGGTTTAGCTGATGTTGAACTGGCTACTTTGAATTGGGTGGATTGGTTTAACAAAAAGCGACTGCATAGTGCAATTGGATATGTTTTACCACTTCAGTTTGAAGCAATGTATTATGAAAAGATGCAACCTTCAGATCAGGCTGCCTAACTTAAATAAACTGTCTCCGACAAATCCGGTACGGTTCAGATGCTAAAATGCCAGTCAATTGGACTGGCGTTCTTCAATTCAAGGCAGATAATCTATTCACTGAAAAATATTATATTGCTATAAGGTCTTCCATTCTTTTCTAGCGTCTTCTGCTGTTTTGTTCAACATCACATTTTCATCTTTGATTTCACTTACCCAACTTAAGGGGATAAGATGATGTTCATTATTTTCATCATCACTTCTGGTCAACTTAATTGAGTCTTGGCCTTCTAAATGGTCTACTTTTCCTATTTCCGTACCACATGAACAAATTACTGAAGCATGTTCTTTGATATCAGTTGGATTGAAATTATTCATTATAATTGCCTATTTATAGAAGCTGAGATAGACAGTCTATACAATAAAAAATTGAGTATGTGTAAGGGTTATCAGGGTTTGAGTTTTTCTAAGTTAAAAATGTAAGTGTGAAAGAGAAATGAATATTTGATAGAAAATTACAAACTTCTATATGTGGGCTACACCTGAATAGCATTGAATAAGAAAAATCCAGAGCAGCCCAAAAAAAATCACAAATTATTCATGTTCCTTTTCATACGATGGCATCAGTCAGTCAGTTTGATCTGATCAGGAAATATAGATAGATATTCGTTTGAACTTAATCAATCAACTTTCTATATTTTTAAACAACTTAAAGGAAGAAGGGGGGATGTTGTGCATAGTGTAATTGAATATATGGGAGCGGATCTGTCACGGATTATTGAAATGGCTTGGGAGGATAGAACACCTTTTGAAGCAATTCAGCGTGAGTTTGGTTTGGATGAATCTGCAGTGATTCGCTTAATGCGTCAGAATATGAAACCAAGTAGTTTTAAATTATGGCGTGAGCGAGTGACAGGGCGTAAAACTAAACATTTGCAACTGCGTTCACCGGATGTCATTCGGGCCTATTGTTCGCGGCAGTACAAACGTTTCTAGCAACGTTACTCTATGATCGGCGCTGTTTGGATTGACGTTTGCATCTTTCAGAACAATAGCGGACCTCATCCCAGCAGCGTTGTCATTTCTTATGCCAGCTAAAGTGACGCAGGCAGTGAAAACAGGTTTTTTCCGGTGAATGTTATTTCTTCATGCTGCTATAACTCATTAACCTGACTGAGTAACTGTTGGGCATGCGTAATGATCTAATCTTTGTCCTGCAGCTTATCTAGCTGTCGATAAGTCATGCCCATGCGTGGATTGGCGTAGAAGACTCCCTCATCCCTGATCATGAAATATTAAGCTAAGTTTTAAAGGTTTCCCATGTGTTGATGGACTACTGATGCACAAGAATCCTCAGCAAGCCAGATAAATAGGGGCAAGGCTTTTAACAATAAATGGCTCAAGCCGCCTAGTTACTCTCCTGAATTTTTCCAGGTTATCTGTCTCATAAGAGATGTGAAAATTATGTGATTTTAATCAAAAAGATACAAATTATTATGGTTGTAATTCAGGCCGGTTACGCCTAGTATTTTCCATGAAGTTATTCCATGTAAGCTTCCTTAGTTTTGTCCCATACGTCCCCTGTATGGGATTTTTTTTTAATCCAGGGATCTGAATCAGCATGCACTCAAAAGCTTATATTTTTAGACAGCAGCAACTGCTGGTTGACGACGATTTTCAGTTGCCTCAGGTGGAAAAGCTTCAGCATGACCTGAACTTGTCTGAAGATGGTGAAATCATTGCTCGGGATCTGCAGGATGATAAGGCTGTACCTGAAGGCTATCAGCTCGTTCCGATCCGGCAGCTGGTGCAGGTGTGGAGTAGACAGCAGTTCGAGCAGGCAAGCCGCGCGGTTCAGTTACTGGAATGGCGTCGTAATCATCAATTCTGCAGTCATTGTGGCCATCAGACGCAGCAGCATGTTAGCCAGTATGCGATGGTCTGTCCTGCCTGTGGCTATAATCAGTATCCAAGAGTCAATCCCTGTGTCATTACTATCATTACCCGCGGGCCAGATGAAATTTTACTGGCGAAAAATGCCCGCAATAAAACCCAGATGTACAGTTTAATTGCCGGGTTTGTGGAGGTAGGTGAAACACTTGAAGAAGCTGTACGTCGTGAAACTCTGGAAGAAGTGGGGCTCCAGGTCAAAAATATTCAATATCTAGCAAGTCAGCCGTGGCCTTTTCCGAGCAATCTGATGATGGCATTTAAGGCGGAATATCATGCCGGCGACATTCAAATACAGGAGAATGAACTGAGTGATGCTCAGTTTTTCAAGTTTGATCAGTTACCAGAGATTCCATTTCAGGGCAGCATCGCTCATGCCATGATCATGCATGTGATGAATGGAACGCCTGTGGCAGATGATACCAAAGAATGGCTTTGAAATAATGTTGAATTACTTTTTCTGCGTTCGTCCGCTTGAGATCTTTTTGAGAAAAATATCATTTTTTTCAATTATTCTTTAAGTATTCTTATTTTGGTTATATCGCTTCACAAAAAATTCACTATGAAAGAACTATTATTATAATTGAAATTTAATCTCTAAAGATATTTTCAGTCACCCTTATCCGGACTAATTGCGGAGATACTTACTACATTAGATGTAGTAAGTATTTTTTATTTGATACCTGTTTTAATGATTTATATTAATGTATTTTAATTTAAATCAGATATCAGCTTAATTGTTTTATTTTTTAGTTTTATAAAGCAAGTATTTGGTTTTTATTATATTTAGTTTTGGTGAGTTTGCTGGTTAATTATTTTCTATTTTTTTGTTTTTTTTGAATAGAGAATATTATAATTTTATTGGCTTTTAAAATATAAATGGATGAATCTGTGGCTATAGAATTCGTGGCTAAATCTAAATTACCGACTGCTTTTGGCGATTTCGAAATTATTGTATTTCAAGATCCAGATACAGGTGAAGAACATCTTGCTCTTTCTCAAGGGTTGGATGCTGCTTCAACGAAACCAATATTAGTCCGAATACATTCTGAATGCTTAACTGGCGATGCTTTCGGTTCATTAAAATGTGATTGTGGTCCACAATTACATTCCACAATGAAAATGATTAGTGATAAAGGTCAGGGAGTTATTTTATATTTACGTCAAGAAGGTCGTAGTATAGGTTTGACGAATAAAATTCGTGCCTATGCGCTCCAAGATCAAGGACATGATACCATCGATGCAAATTTGCTTTTAAACTTACCGGCAGATGCACGTCACTATGACATGTGTACGATTATGCTTGATTATTTAAAGATTAAAGAAGTGAGACTAATTACTAATAATCCGCTTAAAATTAATGCCTTAAAAGATTTAGGTGTAAATGTGGTTGATCGTATTGCTATAACAGTAGGTTTAAATATATTTAATCAAGGTTATTTACAAACTAAACAAGAACGCATGTCACATATGTATGAACAATGTGACTTTTAGTAGATGTAAATTTCATTAATTTCTTAAATTAATATATTGGATTAAAAATGCTAAATAAAATTCTATTAATATCATTTTGTCTTATTCCATTAAACGCAATTGCAGATGAAAATCAGCCTGCCATCAAAAGATCAACAGGCTTTAGCACAGGCTTAGGTATTGTGGGAAGCACAGGTCTATATATTGGCGAAGATACAAACCTTACACCAGTTCCCCTATTATCTTATGAAGGAGATCGCTTCTTTTTACGTGGGCTCTATGGAGGCATGAAACTCTATAAAAATGAGTTATTCACCTTGAATGGCATCGTGAACGTCAATATGAATAAACTTGATGTTGATGACTTAAATGAATCGAAGTTGGCTCAAAAAAATTTAAGTAGAGTACAATTAGAAGATCGTGATATCAGTGCTGATGTTGGTTTAGAAGCGATAGTGAAAGTACCCTATGGCATTATTTCTGTGCAAGCAGTTAATGATATTGGCAACGCCAGTGATGCGGCAGAAGTAAAAGCTAATTATCAGTATTTTTGGCGCTTAAATAATCAATGGACTCTTATGCCAAATGTGGGAGTAGAATGGTTGTCAGATAGCCGAGCCAATTATTATTACGGCACACTAGATAGCGAAGTCGCTAAGGGCGTAGAAAAATATAGACCGAATAACCTCATTATTCCGTATCTTTCCTTAGGGGCAAGTTACTCATTGAATCCAAAAATAAGAGTAACTTCGGCCGTAACCCATAAATTTTTACCCGATAAAATAGTAAATAGTCCCTTAATTGATAAAGATTCAATGACCAACTTCTTTATGGGAATTACCTATAAATTCTAAGTTTATCTAAACTTAACGTAATACAGCTGATACCAAGTCAAAATGTAAGCCCAAAATAGAAATGTCCGGTTTCTCCAAAGTAAAAATGTCCGCTTTTAGAATACTCAATTAGAGTGATGTGTGCTGAGAAAACAGGAGGTTTTAACAGGATAAAAGGATAAGGATCAGCAGGATGTGAAACCATCACCACCGTATTCACAATAATCCAAATTGCTAAAAAAATAGCAAAACAAATCAGAAAGGACCAACTTCCCCCAAAAGACGCAATTTTATCTGCCAGTCTTTCCCCAAAAGTCCAGTTTTGATCTAGCTTGGTTTCAACATTTTTTGTGATGAGTTCCTGCTGTTGCATACTGTTAATCACTTCATACTCAAGATCAGTCACTTCACCTTTTTCAGACTTTAACAATGAATGAACATACTTTATTCGATATTTGGTTAAATCAGCCTGGCAAATATAACTTTGAGATGACCATTCTGGAAAATCCTGTGAAATTGCTTCTGTAATGGCTTTGCGTACTGTGCCCATCGGAATGAGATTTTTTATAGGATAATATTTTCCACAAACCATGCATTTATAACATTTATTTTTTTCATTCATGAGGCATTTGTATCCTTGAATTAACCGAGGGATCTAACAGTCTAATAGTTTTACAACTTGATAAGCTTTAGCTTACGTTAGGCGTTGATCACAGACTTCTTGCAAGACTGACACCGTTCAATTTCTTTATACGATAGAGACACCAACATATGAACAGTCTGCTAAAAAATTCTAATTTAACATTCTAAAGTGATTGTTTCTATTAGAGGCTATTTTGAATTTATATAAGAAATTTCATATTAATCAAAATTAAAGATAGGTTTCAGTTTCTGTTATTTAGACTATTTCTTTAATCTTAATTTAAGCTGAATTTAGTAGAGTTTAGATTCTTCTTATAGTTAAAGATTATGAACTTGGATTCTGCTTATAAAGGTAAAAAAGGTCTGAAACGGATTTTAGCAGCGACCATTTATTCACTCTCAGGATTTAAATCAGCTTTTAAAAATGAAGCTGCATTTAGGCAAATCGTATTACTGAATATATTCTTAATTACGGTCAGCTTTTTTATATCGGTCAGTCGTGTTGAACAGGCCATGATGGTCGCGGTCTGTTTGTTGGCACTCATGATTGAACTGATTAATTCCGCTATTGAAGCGACAGTGGATCGTATTTCACTGGAGCGACATGAACTCTCTAAAAATGCCAAAGATATGGGAAGTGCAGCCCAATTTACGGCGCTGACGCTTATCGTACTGACTTGGGGCATTATTTTAATTTAATGCGAAACAATCATTCATCTTGAGCGGCTCATTATGCAAGATCGTTCCTGCTTTCTATTGAAGCAAAGCTTACTCTTGGCTTTGGGTTTTGGGGTACTTTGGAATTTCTTCAGTATCGGTGGCATGCTCGATTTAAAGCTCATTTCTCCCTTTGTTGACCTGACAGGGAAATTTCCACTTAAAAACCATTGGGCATTGGCGGAGCTAAATCATCGTTATGTTAAAAATGTTTTAATTTTGGTCTATCTGTCTTTTTTATTGGGCTGGCTGGCTTCCTTTAAGTATCAAGCCTGGCAGATCAGACGCTGGGAATTTGGCTATTATTTTGGCATGGTGATTGTATCAACGCTGTTCATTGGTATTTTAAAATCCCAATCAGCACATGCGTGCCCGTGGAATATGACTCTTCCTGGTCCTAACGCTGTATTGTGGAATTTCAGTGCTACTGCGGGCCACTGTTTCCCTGGAGGACATGCTTCTAGTGGCTTTGCATTAATGGCAGGCTATTTTGTTTATCGACGCTCGAATCGTACTCGTGCCTATTTTTTCCTGTGTTCTGCCAGTATTTTAGGCTTTGCCATGGGCTGGGCACAAATGATGCGAGGCGCACATTTTCTCAGTCATAATCTTTGGACCGGCTGGATCATCTGGTGTATCAATGTGATTGCCTATGCGCTGTTTTATCATAAATTGCCTCAAGCTAGGCGGCATTAAATAGCAGCTAAGGGAAATTTCACCTGTACAGATAAGCCACCCAAGCTTGCACTTCTGGAAAATTCTAGTTGTCCGCCTAAACGTTCTACGGCTTTATCTACAATAGATAGACCTAATCCGCTGCCTATTTCTGCATGATTGTGAATACGGTAAAAACGTTTACGGATTTGGTTAAATTGTGCAGGATCTATACCACTTCCACTATCTTCAACTTGTAGAATGGCCCAGCCTTGTTTCTTAAAAATGGAGACGTTAATAATGCCCTTACTCGGCGTATATTTAATCGCATTATCCATTAAATTATAAATGATGGAATGCAGCGCTGCTTCTTGTCCTTGAATCAACATATCCTCTTGTTGAATTACACCTAAATCAATATCTTTTTGAATAGCAAGCTGAATAATTTGTTCAATACACTGGATGGTGAAGTGATTGAGATACAAAATTTGTAGCTGTTCAGTAGAACTTAGCACCGCATCCTGTTTAGCCAGACTTAGCAACTGATTTACTAGGTGTTGCATACGCAGAAGCCCCTGACTTAAATTCTTCAGCGCATTATTGTGTGGAAATTGCTCTAGTAAAATTTGCAGTTGCAAGTTCAGTGCAGTGAGGGGTGTTCTTAATTCATGCGCTGAATCGGCAACAAACTGGCGCTGTTCCTGCTGTGCTAAGGAAATGCGGGAAAATAACTGATTCATTTCTTGAATGGTCGGCATGAGTTCTACAGGATAATTCTTGCTTTGAATCGGACTCAGTTCCTGGGCTTTACGACTTGCTAACTCTTTTCTAAAGTTATTTAAAGGCCGGAAGTTTTGTCGAATCAGCCAGCTCAAGGCTAATAAGGCAAAGGGAAGAAATAGAAGATAAGGAATAAACATATTGGCCGCTAATTCCAGAGCCAAGTATTGTCGTACCGATTTTTGCTGGCTAATCTGGATCTGAAAATTTTGCTGGGGCAAAATATAGGTATCCCAAATGCCATGTTCCGTTTGCTGCGTATAGAAACCTGCTTTTTGTACGGCTTTAACCAGTAGACCCTGCGGGTGAGCCAGTTGATTGGCATCAGCATAGGACCAGATATCAACAAACAAGTCCTCTTCGCTATAACGCTGATTGACATCAATCTGGCTTTGTACTGGCCGTGGATGATTTTTCGCGATACGCTCTGCCAAACTTTGCATCTGAGCATCTAAAATTTCATTAATTTCTTCCAGTGCAATTCGGTAGGCTGCAAAGATTAACACGCAGCCGAGTATGACGCTAAATACAGAGACATATAGAATTAGCCGTTTTTGCAGAGAATAACTGGCTTGCATTTATACGGGCCCTAGACGGTAACCCAGACCACGTATGGTGCGAATAAAGTCCTTGCCCAGTTTGGCACGCAAATGATGAATATAAACTTCAATCGTATTGCTGGTTACTTCACTGTCAAAATCGTAAAGTTTATCTTCCAGATTGGTCTTGGAAAAAATTTTATTGGGATGGGTAACTAACGGAATCAGAATTGCCCATTCACGATGAGATAAATCCAGCTCTTTTCCCTTAAACTTAGCAGAGTGCTGTTCGAGATTTAGAACTAAATCACCGTAGTGCAAAATTTGATGGGGTTCAGATGCGGCACTGAGTTGACCACTGCGTCTTAACAAAGCCTGAATACGAGCCAACAGTTCATCAAATTCATAAGGTTTAATTAAATAATCATCTGCACCCTGATTTAGACCATCGACCCGATGCTGCAATTCATCGCGTGCCGAAATAATTAACACAGGTAAATGCGGATAAGATTGACGAATCTTTTTCAGGACCTGCATGCCATCCATCATCGGTAAACCAAGATCAAGAAGTACCAGTTCACATGAACTCTGCTGAAGCTGCTTTAATCCATCCAGGCCATTATTGACCCAGATCACTTCAAATTGATGCAGCTTTAACAGTGTTTGCGTAGACTCTGCAATCATAAAGTCATCTTCAATAAGGAGAATTTTATGCATGGACTAAGCTCTTTGCTGTAGTTGTGGATGCGGTAAACATAGATGGAGCATATCATTTTCAGGGTCACTTACTTGCGTTTTTATATTCAGCAAACTTAGTAGGGTTGGAAACAGATAATCATGACTTAAAGAATGGTTAACCTGACTTTTTAAACAGGCGACTTGAGAGACATTTTGCTGCTGCCAAGCATCTGAAAACCACATCAGCATTGGTACATGAGTTTGTTGCGTGGGTGCTACTGTATAAGGTGCACCATGTAAATAAAGACCATGCTCGCCTGTGGATTCCCCATGATCAGACACATACCAGAATCCGGTCTGATAATGCTTTTGCTGTTGCAAAGTTTTAATCAGCTGACTAGGGCGTGTCATCAATTAAGCCAGATGATTGTTGAAGCCAAATAAATCGCTGATAAGAAGTTTTGAGCTAATTTATCATAGCGTGTGGCAATAGCACGATACTGCTT
>Ga0308160_10000592_pt1 | contig 66134 bp, 107 predicted proteins | sample PhyFR1_FD_201036 | JGI IMG/M metagenome (GOLD analysis project Ga0308160, IMG submission 201036) | Phyllosphere microbial communities from UC Gill Tract Community Farm, Albany, California, United States - DLSLF.R1 | ecosystem: Host-associated > Plants > Phyllosphere > Unclassified | place... | reverse complement strand
TGGATGACGCCGTCGAGGATGAGGACGTTGCCGTAGGTCTCCGACTCAAAGACGAGGACGTCCTGGAAGAGCGACTTCTCGGTGTGCAGGATCTGCTTGACCCTGGCGAGCAAGAGGGCGAGCAGGGAGAAGGGCGGCGGTTAGCCCATGAAAGTCGCAGGGCGGCCTGCCGCCACGCCCATCGGTTCCTCACACGCACTTAAGGGTCATGGCCTGGCCTGAAGACGGACGAGGAGAGCAAAGCGTACAGCAGTGCGCGAGTCAGTACGAGCCCGGCGGCTAGGGATACGAAGGGCGGAGCGACGGACCGGGCCACTGGGACGAAATCTCCCTGAACCATCCGTCTGTCGAGCGAGGAACGTCAACCTTGAGCTCGCCCACCGGCGCAGCAAGCCAACCCGGAACTGACCGACGACAGCGGGGTGGGTGAGAGGGGCGGGCATGATGATGAAGAGAGTGGGGTTGGTTGTGGTGAGAGTCAGAACAGTCGGAGCTGCTGCCTGCTGCTGCCTCCTTCGGCCGGGCGCGGGCTGAAGCGCGGCGGCGGCTGGCGCCGTCCGAAAAGACGGGGGGAAATACGAAAGGGCCGCTGCGTCGGCCGTCGCGCGCCACCCGGTACGTGCGCGCCCACCCCAACACTCTCATGACGCGAGAGAACAAGAGCGCATGCAAGAGAGAGAGAAAAGGGCCATGGAGATGGGTCTAGCCAGATGCAGGGTCTACAAGATAGCGCAGAGGAGGGAGATTACTCGAGGTCGACGAGCTCGAGCGGCCGGTAAACGGGATCCCTGAATTCGCGTTCAACAGAAGGCAAGGGTCAGCTGATCGATCACGAATGTCTCAATCGGAAGGGGCGGAAGGAGGAGGCCACGCACCAGGTCGACGACTTGATGCGCTCCTCAATCTGCTCCATGCTCATGCCGGCGAGGGCGGGCACACGCGAGTGACCCTCCTCGACCGACCGCTTGGCAACGGCAGCAGCGACGTGAAGCGAGACGTCGCGGACCTCCGACAGGTCGGGCAGGAGCGAGGCCTCGGGGTCCTTGAGCGCGGGCGAGAGCGAAGCCAGCGCCTGGACACCGGCGGCAAACATGCCGGGCGAGAGCGTCCGCGACTTGGAGACGATGGCGCCGAGGCCGAGGGCGGGGTAGATGAGGGCGTTCTGGTTCGACGGGTCGGTACAGAAGATCAGCCGATTACCCAGGCTATGAGAAGATGGAGCTGGGGATTACGCACGTTGGTCTGGGCGACGACGTACTGCTTGCCCTTGTAGTGGCAAGGCGGGAACGGCGAGCCGGTGGCGAGCAGGGCGCGACCCTCGGTCCACTCGAAGGCGTCCGCTGCGTGCGCGAGGCGAGAGATGGGTAGGAGAGTCAGCCAGGGCTGAACGGAAGCCAGACTGTGGGAAAGCTGCCCCGTTCAGAGGGTGGGGATTGTCGCGACGCACCAGGGTCAACCTCAGCGAGCGAGGTGGGGTTGCTCATGGGGAAGATGATGGGCCGCTCGACGTGGCTCGCCATCTCGCGGATGATGTCCTCGCTGAACGAGCGCGAGTGGGTCGAGGTGCCGATGAGGACCGTCGGCTGGACCTGGCGGATGACATCGAGCAGGCGGAGGGCGTCGTTGTCCGGGTTGGCCCGCGGCCAGTCAGCGACCTCGCTGTCAGGCCGAGCGTACTGGAGCTGCGAGTGGCGGAGCGAGTTGCCCATCTGCGGTCGGCACGGCAAGTCATCAAACACGCTGTCAGCTCGATGGACGCTTGTAAGACGGACGACAGGTAGGAAAGCGAGGTGACTGACCGACTCGACGAGCAGACCGTTGCGGTCGACACACCAGAAGCGCCGGTTAGCCTCGTCGACGGTGAGACCATCGATGAGGACCATGCCGTCGCGGATCTGGCGGGCGATGCCCATGCCGGCCGAGCCGGCGCCGTAGACGACGATGCGCTGGTCCGAGAGCGTCGACTTGGTGATGCCGACGGCGGCCATGAGGGCCGAGAGGGTGACGGCACCGGTGCCCTGGATGTCGTCGTTAAAGCAGGGAATGTCGTCGGCGTACTTGTCGAGCAGCCGCTGGGCGTTTGCGAGGCCAAAGTCCTCGAAGTGGATGAGCGCGTCGGGGAAGAGCTGCTTGCAGTTGTTGATGAACTTGTCGATGAAGTTGTCGTAGAGCTTGCCACGTACGCGCGTGCGCTTCCAACCGAGGTAGAGCGGGTCCGAGAAGAGGGCGTGGTTGTCGGTGCCGACGTCGAGGACGACGGGCAGGATCCGGTTCGGGTTGATGCCCGCGCCGAGCGTGTAAAGCGCCGCCTTCGAGGTTGAGATGGTGATGCCACCGCAGCCCTGGTCACCGATGCCAAGAATGGCCTGTAATTGCAGATTGGAGCAAGCAAAGTCGAGCGTTAGCCAACAAAGTCAGATGAGTACGAGCCGTCGGGGCAGATGTCACCAACGCACCTCCGAGTCAGTGACGACGATGAGGTCGATCGGCGCGTCCGAGACAGGGTCCTCCTCAGCCGCGTTGGCGCCCTTCTTGGGCGACGGGACGGCCTCGCTCAGGTCGGCCTGGGCGTTGTTCGCGTACAGGTGCGACTCGAGCTGAGCCCGCATGCCGTCGGCGTTCGGGAACGAGATGTAGCAGCCGGTCGGCCGGCGGAAGAGGTGCGAGTAGTTGGCAACGGCCTGACATCGGTCGGACAGAAGGGCAGATCAGCCGGAATACTAGCTGGAGACAGTCAGGCGGCAGGCTAGGCCCGGAACGACGCACCTCGGCCGCGCCGGGCGTGTAGAGGACGCCGAGAAGCTCCTTGAGGTGATCCGACATCAGCCTGTAGAAAAGGACCTGGTTCTGGTCGCGCATCGACGCCAGGAAGGCGCTGCGCAGCGGTGAAAGTGAGCAAAAGCAATGTCAGGAAAGGACGTCAGTACGAGCGCGGTCAGCGGAGAGTATGGGAGTCTGAAGCCGGGAGGGGTCGCACTGCTTGAGGATGACGGTCGGCTGCTTCTGCAGCTGGGCGTAGGCCCGCTTGACCTGAAGCTCAAGGTCGTGGACCTGATAGAAATCAACGGGAACGGATCCTCAGCGAAAGGTTAAAGGTTGACTTTGGCCACGGTCGCCGGACAGGTTGTGCACGCGAGCAGTCTGCTGGACCTCAGCGCTGCTGCTGCTCCTGTCGGGCCTAGGCATAGAGGCGACCTGGCAAGACGCACCTCGTAAGGGAGCATGCCCTCGAGGCCAAAGATGGAGCGCTCCTCCCGGGTGAAAGCGGCACCCTGGCGCGAATGAGGCAGAACAGAAGATGGTCAGTCTCTGACGACCAGCCGGGGGTCGGTCGGTCGGTCGGCTCGGCCGCCTGTGCCGGCGGCTCGCGATGTCGCCTCCTTGACCCCACACCCGGTCTCCCCGCGCGAGAGCGGCGGTCCAAGGCACGCACCTTGTTAAGACGGGGCGTGTTGAGGAGGGCATCACCGCGGAGGCTCGTCCTGTGGGTGTACGGGCGAGCGTCAGTGTGTGAGGTCGGGTGCGGCCAGGCGCTATAAATGGGCCATGAAGGCGGAGAAGGAAAGGAGGGGGAGGGGTCGAGCCGCCGGCTCGAAAGCCGCTGGCTGGGGGCACACGCGAGAGGAGAGAGGACTCACTTGATGGCGACGTAGTTCTTCTCGCGCGAGTTGACGAGATTCGGCTTGGGCACCTTGGCCATTGACCGGCGGCCGAGCGCCCTGGGAGGACCGGGCCGTCGCAGCGATGGGGAGACCAGACGCAGGGCAGGCAAAGAGACGCAGAGAACGAGTTCAGCCCCAAGCGTCGGAGGGAGGCGGAAGACGACCCCGCCAGCCCGGGCTCGCCCTCAAATCGGCGCTGAACCGGCCACGTCCCATGACAGGGACGTACGAAGCAGTCTTGGACGATCCTCTGGCGAGCATCTTTTAGGGAAGGGGGGGGGGGGGCAGGTAGGGTAGGCTGGAAGGGGTTCGAGGTCGACTCTTCGTCGGCGGCCGTTGCCGACGACACTTTCGCCCCGCGCCGCCGGCAAGTCGCGCCGCGGCGCGGCGCTGCAAGGGGCCGACCATTTCAATCCGTTCGGCAGCGTCGGACGTCGGCGGGGGGTAGGACGGCCGGGGGACCCGCACGAGGAGAGCAGTCGCTGCCGACGGCAGTTGACGCAGCCGCACGAGAGACAGTCGACGGATGGGTCCTGCGCTGCAGCGTCGCTAGAGCGGCAGTGATACCGCTGCCAGTGCCGCAGCTCCTCCCTGTCGACCAAGGCGCGGCAGACCGGCGATTCTCTCGCCTGGGATGGACGAAAGGTCGATCCGGTCGCGCGGATTTCCTTTGTCCGTTTGTTGACCCCGCACAACTCTCTCGACCCCACGCTCCGCCCTTCCCCTCAACGGCTGAATGCGAGCGCAGACCAGTACAAGCAAGAGTGGCCGCATCGAAATTCAGACTGCTGACCGTGCATGGCCCACCCCTGATAGGTTCCTGCGCCTTCCACCTTCTAAGGCAAGAGTCTATGTCTGCGGCGAGGCCTAATGCCCGTGTCGCGACATGACGGCGTCTCGAAGCTCTGTGAGGCAGGATAGGAAGGCAAGGTGAGCGCCGGATCAGTAGGGATGCCGGTGACATGGAGACAGTGTCCCCGACCGGCTGGAAAGGTCGGCCGGCCAAACGCACCATACAAGAGGATGTCCCCTCCGAGGTAGCCTGCCGGTAGCGGGCCGGGGTGGAGCTGGTCCCTTCGGTGCACCGGTCGTTCAAATACGGAGGTGTGTCAGTCGTTGGCGCTTCCTGTGAGCGGTCCGGCGCAGGAAGGGGGACAGACATCTGGTGGACGTGTTGGCCGAGCAGCATTGAGCCCCACTCGGAGACCTCGACCGAGGGGAAGCCCCCGCCCGAGCTGTCTGGCGAGATGGCGGCCCGCGCGGCTTGCTCTGCGGGAATAAGCGGAAAGAAGGTCAGTCAGCGTCTGTGAAGAGGGAGACGAATGAGACGGCGACGTACCGAGCTGGAGGATGCGGTTGTGGTGGAAGAACGGCCTGTGCTTCTTCTCGTCGCCGTAGTTCCAGCCCATGAACCAGTCGACCTTTGCGTCCTTGTCGCTTGGCCAGTGCATGCTCCGCCAGACGACCTTGGCCGAGGGGAACGCAGCCACGGTCGCGCCGACCATGTCGGCCACCCGGGACGAGTACCAAAGGAGGTCGGCCCGCGGGAGGTCGGTGATCGTCGACCGCTCGGCATCGATGTCGAGCTTGGCAAAGCGGGCGAGGTCCCACTGGCAGGTTAGAGAGGACGCGAGGTCAGCTTTCCTCGCAGAACCGCTTGCACAAGAGTGGCGAGCCTGAGCAGGGTTAATTCACCAGTCCGGTCGAGAGCTCGATCAGATCGACCGATCGCTTCGGCGTGCCCGGCGCCGGAGGCTCGGGCAGCAGGCGCTCGAGCCCATCGGCCGTCCCAAGCGGGACAAAGAGCTGCTCGAGTCGGTCCTCGAAGGTCGAGGGCGGGTTGAACGAGTCCTTGTCCTTCCTGAGGGCGAGAGGGCCGGGCAAAGAGGTCAATCGAATGGCCTTGCGACTGGATGAGTAATGCCTCATACGCAAACGCTCGACAGCCCACCAGCCGAGCTCACGAGCGCTCGTCCTGGACCCGCGAAGGCGAGGAACGCACCAAAATTCATCGGTGTCGACACCAAAGTGAAAGACCGAGACGAGCAAGAAGTCGAGCTTCTTGGCGTAGCAGGCGTGCGTGTAAGCTGCGTCCTTGCTCGCCCGCTTTGTCCGCCGACCGCTGCTCGCCGCCTCGTCCTCGACCGGAGGGTGAATCGTATACTGCTCGCCAATGAACTGGAAGGCGATGAGTAGGGGCGTTGGGCAAGATCGGCAGCGTGATGAGAGGGGAAGACAAACGGGCCGTCAGCGCTACGGTCGATGGTGGGTCGTCAGAGGGAGAGGATGGGTCCTGGGCATGACGCACAGTGCAGAATTGCTCCAGCTACAAGGGAAGGGAATGGGGAGGGAGCGTCAGCGTCATGCCTCTGGAGCAAAGCAGCGAAGGCACCAAAGGCGACCTAAGATGCTCCCCTGACGAGAGGAACGCCGCACCTGGTTCCTCGCCGTGCTGTCGCCGATGAGGAGCGCCGTCCGGCCCTTGAGCCAGCTGACATCCTCGGCTTTCGGCCTCCCCCCATTCCCAAGCAGCCAGCTCTTCCCCTTGTCCTTGCTCGCATGCGCAACATACGCCTCGCTGTCGCCTACGCCATTCGCAATCCTGAGCCCGCGCATGAGCTCGGGTGCCTCGCAGCCGGCTGCGAAAGGGTGGTAGCGATTGAGCTCGGGGATGTCCGAGTCGGCCGTGAGATGGCCAAAGGCGTGGTAGGGGTGGCAGCCCTTTCCGCCTTCCGGATCGTCCCCTCCTGGCGAGGCGGGGTGGCTCGCGCCCGCAACGTACGGCCCCGAGGCGGCGTGGATGCCAGGCGGAGGTGGTTTAGGCGGGCCGAATGAGCTCGAGCTCGAGAGGAGGAAGAGGACGACGAGCGAGCCGAGGACGGACGAGAGCAGGACGGCCGGCTTGCGGAAGCTGAGCCAAGGGGCCAAGAGATGGTCCGACCGGAAGCAGTCAGCTCCTCATCGTCGCTCGTGCTCGTGCCTACCCCCATGGGCGAGGAGTCGTCGTCCGCAGGCCGCACGACCTCCTACTTGCCTTGCTTGCCCCTCACGCAATCGAGCGAGACTCACGCTTTCCTCGTCCAGGCACCGACGTTGGGACCGAGCAGGCTGCTGAGCGGTCCCGAGCCCTGGCCCGCGCCGGCGAGACTCTTGACGCGCCGGCCGAGCGAGCTTGTGCTGATCCCGGGCTGCTGGCCGCCGCTGCTGCTGCTACCGCCGAGGAGGTGGTGGCTACCGGACGCCGCGGAAGGAGGCCGAGCAAAGGCGCCGCCGACGGGCGACGATGGCGCGCGGGCGTGCATGTGGTGCGCGGTGTGCCGGACCAGCTGCTGTGGTAATCCGGGACGGCGGGAGGAGAATTAGGGGGTGAGGAAGGCGGGGGCAGGCAGGAGAGGGCGGCGGCGGGTGAGGTGAGGCCGCTGGAAGGCCACAAGCGCGCGCGCGCCCCGGCCCAGGCCCTCGCGACGCCAGCAGAGCCGCGCAGCAGCCAGCTGGCCCCGCCCCCGCCGACGTCGCCTGCTAGTTGAAGACGCAGGCTGAGGCCGCGGTCCTGGCTGGGCAGCTCCGGGCGAGGGCAGCGGAAAGCATGCAAGGCCGGTCGATGAGAGGGCGGATAGGTAACCCCTGCGACCCTCGATCAGGGCGCCCGAGGCGACGGTGGCACTTCACCCAGGTTGACTGGGCGCGGCAGGCGCCCCGACGGAGCAGCCTCGTCCCGTAGCACGACTCGGACGTCGGGGGATCTGCGGGCCGACCGAGGGAGACAGAGAGAAGGGCACTTGCAAGCTCCTCTCTTGACGACGGACCATCATGCTGCCCACCCCTGACCCTTCCCTCCCCTTCTTTGGCTGACCATCCGACCCAGCAGCTGGCCCTGCCCCGGCTCAATCGCCGGCGTGGCGGATTCTCCGTCGCCTTCGATCCCACGCCGGCCGAGACCCCCCTCAGCCGCGCGGCTTGCATCCGAGGCGACCGGTGGCGTCCCGCATGCTCACCACTCTCTCTCGTCTGATCCTCCCTCTCGACGGCGCCCGACCTGCCTACCTCTCGAAGAAGGACCCGTCTACAGAGCCGGCTGTCACCTGCTTCCCCTTGCCTCCACCACCAGCCAGCCAGCCAGCCAGCCAGTCAAGAGACCGGACACCAGCGAGCTCGCCGCCGCCAGCGCTCTTGACAGGCCGCCCTCTCGTCCCTCCGACCCGACCGACCCCTCGAGCGCTGCCAGCTCTTTCTGTCAACACCTCCCACCTCCCCGTCGTTCGCTCGTCACCCGACACAGCACTCGAACTCTCCGGTTGACACCCTCGCCTCAAAGGCTCACCGCGCACCACCTCTCTCCCGCGGCCCGTAGCTCCTCTTTGCGACTGACCTCGCTCGCCAATCGTCGTTTCGACACCGGGCCTATTCGCCTCGCCCATCCCGTCCGACGCAGTCCTCCCATCAGCTTCCGGTCTCCTCGTGCTTCACGCGCACGTCCCTTCAATCCGAATAGCGCTTCGCGACCAACTGGTGCACAGCAGCAGCAGCTCCCGTGCCCGGCCACGCGCGACCATAAGCGGCAACGTCCCGACCGATCCTGGACCTAAGCCAGTCGGTCTATCAGCCCCTCTGGGCCCGCTCGATGACCGAATCGTATGCCGATTGGGGCCCGGTGAGTCCCTCTCTATCATCTTCCCTCCACCAGCATCCCTCTCTCCTTTCTCCGCTGCTTGCGCGCCATCGTCGCCCGTCTGCGCTGTCTCTTACGTCGGTCCCTCGAGCCGGTACCCTTCGAATGAAGGGCCGTCGGCCCTGCCAATTGCCCCGGCGATGGCAGCTGTGAGAGTTGAGCGCGAATGGCTGACCGCCTTTCTAACTTGCTCTCTCTTTTCCTCTCGCTCTCTTCCGCGGCGGTCGCTCGACCCAAACAGGCGGTCGATCCTAGTAACTCGGCCTCCTCATACCCCGAGATGGACTCCTCGTCGTCCCGAGCGACCTCTCAACAGCCAAGCTTCTCCAATAATCCGCCCTCTTACGCAAATGGCTACAGCTATGGCCCTGCGGCGTCGTCCCCCAGCCACGGACCAGGCCCGTCCTCTCATCCACAAACACAGCACGCCCCTCCGCCACCGTCGACATGGGCGCTCATGGACTGGTCGGCCTACGCGCGGTCCTCGTCACCGATGGCCGCTTCTGCCAGCTCCTCTTCCAACGCCCGGCCGGGGTTTAACGAGCAGGCAAGCGGCCTCGCGCATCCGCATTACAACTATCCCCATCAGCAGCATATACAGCAGCAGCCGACTCCCTACGCGCAGTCTAGGACGTCCCCGGCTTCGTCGTCCACCTCATCGCGGTCGTTCGGTCCGCCTCCACTATCGGCCGCTTCGTCCTCCTCGTCCTCGGCCGCCGCTGCCGGCCGAGGCGGCCACCCGATGGACCCGCCTCTGCTGCCCTCGGGGGCGGCATACACCCCTCACCTACCCTCGGTGTACTCTCCCGCGGTGCCGTCGTCCCCATACGGCCACTCGTCTTCTACCGATGGAGCAAACTTCGGCTCCTACCAGCACCAACACCAACAAGCATTCAACCACCACCAGCCGTCGTCCCCGACCGCTCAGAGCGGCTGGTCGTCGGGCTTTCAGAATCACGGAGGCTTCGGCCAGCAGCTGCACCAGCCCCAGATGCCGCAGAGGGCCCGGTCGGACCCGACAGACGCCCCGCTCGCCCAGCAGAGTCCATCCCTGAGCCGACCTTCAGGCCCGCCGGCGTCGGCTTCGGCGCCCCCTCAGACGCCATCGACGTCCTACGGCGAGGGCGCACCACCGTCCTTCTATGCACCGGCCTACGACGGGCGCGCCGGCCCCCACGCCCAGCACGACGCTTACAGCCAATACCGGACCTCGACCGCCGCGCCTCTAGGCTCGCATGCGTCCGCCACTGCCGGCGACGAGTCCGACTCGAGTTACACAGCCATCGACATTCCATCGTCGACGACGACGATGACGGCGGCAGCGGGAGCGGGTGCGGCCGCTGCGCCGCGAGGGTCGGTTCGGCGCGGCGCATCGCGCACGCGCATCGCGACGACCCAAAAGACGGTCCGTCTTCCTCCTCCCGCTTGCTCCTGAGCCCTCAGCGACGCTCGACCTGTTGGCTGATTCGAAGGGATGCGCTTCAATCTCCCTCCAGGCCCCTGATGACGATGAGAAGCAAGCCCGGCGAAGAGAGCAGAATCGGACGGCCCAGCGCGCATACAAGGCTCGGCAGAACAAGCACGTCGAAGAGGTGCGCCCTTCCCTACCCTTCCGAGACCGAATTCTTGACTGACGTCGCCCGGTTGCCAGGTGGAGATTCGCAATAAGGAGCTCGAGCTCGAGGTCCGCCAGCAGCGGGACCTGCTCATCAACATGCGCGACCTGCTCATGCGCTGCCAGCAGGAGAACGACGTCGTGCGTCCTTATCCTCCTCTACCTAAGCTCAGGTCTCAACGCTGACTACAGCCGACTCCCTCAATTCAGCTTCGGCGCGTACTGAAGCCGCTTGATCCGCCCGACAATGAGCGCTCCTTGCCACTCGACACGTCCCCGGCCCACACTCCTCGACCTCCTACTCCAGCCGGAGCCCGCGACGGCCTCCAAGAGATCATCGACGCGCATGCGATCGTGCCGGCCTTGCCGCCGAGCGAGCGTCGTATCCCGGACGACAGCCGCCGGCGGGCTGACGAGGAGCGTCACCTCGCCCGCCTGCGCGAGCGGTACGAGTCGTATCGCGTCCGTATCGCTGCTAGCTGCGATGGAAGCAGCTGGGGGGCGCTCTCCTCATCGGGCCGGCCGATGATGACGGACAGCAGCGTTGCCCTGGCTCCTCAGCTCAAAGTGGAGCATGCCGACTCGGTCTCGCCGCCGTTTCGCTCGCCACTCGCGAGCGATGTAGCCGACGGCTCGAGGACGAGTTCGGCGACTGACGGCGAGAGCTGGATGCCGACTGCGGTCGACGACTCGCCGATCGACGAGGATAACCTCCAGGGCCTCCTCGGTCCTCGCTACTGGAACCACGGCACGCAGCTGGTGCGGACCGTCTCGGCTCATGCTTCTCTGGCCTCCGTCAAGCGACCTGACAACCAACCGCGACTTGCTTTTTCCGACCCCGCTAGCTTCCGCCGCCGCCTCGCGTCCCGCTCCGCGGCATCTGGCGCGAGATCAAGGCGGCCGCGCCGGATGTTTGCAAAGACGATATCGACATTGACCTCCTCTGCACCTCGCTCCGGCGGAGCACCTTCTGCGACGGCATCGAGCCGTGCATCCCGTACGTCGCCCTCCTCGGAAATCCACTTGCGTTCTCAGGATGAAACTGACCCATCGCCTCGTGACCAAAGGAAGCCGGCCTTCAGCTACATCGTCGAACACGTCGTGCAACAGTCCCGGCAGTCGATCAGCGCGCAGCCCCGGCCGTCGGCCGAGGCCGCTGGGAGTAAGGCCGGACAGTCGTCACCGCAGCCTCCGTCCGTCTGCGCGTTGGGGCGATGACGCGCGGTCCTTTCGGCATTTCGAGCGCGCATATACACGACGTTTCTGCACTCGAATCAAGCGAAACAAGTCATGGTCAGAGGGGGGCAGGACGGTGTTGAACGTTGGCCGCGAGCCGCTTTGAAGAGGGCGACCGTGCACGGCACTATCCGATCACCTGAAGTGGGGAGCGCTCTAGCGGGCCGCAGATGTGGCTTGCGGTGGTAGATCAGGATTGACCGGTGGTCGCAGGTGTGATGGGCCGGTGCGTGGGGCGAGGAGAGTTGACGACCGGACCGGGCTGATCCGCATGCCCCTACTCTCAGACGCCCCCGCTCCTTCTAGACAGCATGTCTTACTCTGACGCTCGAGGCCGAGTGCGAGCGCAGAGCTAGTAAGCGCATCAAGATCAAACGCGCCCGTGCGCCCTCCAGTGCTGCTCCTCTCCAGGCTCTACTGGCCGTCTGCCGGCGCAGGTGCCGGCGTCCGCGACCCGCCGCCGACGCCCAGTGCTCGAAGGCCAAACGAGGCCATCGTACCAAGTCGCGGCCGCGAAGACTCTTCGCTTGGCGGCAACGGCGGACTCGGCTGGGCGCTGCCGCCGCCCGACGACGAGTTTGACGAGAACGGCGCGAGCGAGAGCGTGCGGTTCTGAGCCCGTGGCGAGCCGGTCGGCGTCGACTGGCCCGAGGGCGAGAGCGAGGAGAAACTCGGCCGCCCAGGTGAGAGGAATGACGAGCTGGGCGCTGGCGAGGCGGGCGTCGAGGCTGCTGACGGCCCAGAGGTCGCCTCCTTCATCAAGAACTCGACAAACAGCTGCGAGAAGGACTGGTGGGGGGAGGCAGCAGAGGCGGGCAGGGGGAGAGTCGTCAGCCGAGGGCCCTCGGTTGCATCTGCAGCAGGACCGGCTGCGACGCACCTCGTTGGCCGCAGGCTCCTCCTCGTCCTCTGCGATCGGCCGGGCAACGATGCCGCTCGGTCGCCGTAGCATGCTGCCGGCCTTTGCGCTTGATTTTTGGAGGCCGGCCTGCTCGCGCTCGAGATCTGACCACGACAGGATCGACGACAGGAGCGAAAGCATCTCAAACCGTTTAGAGTCGCCCCGGGCCGTCGTCAGGTACGAGAGAAGGATATTGGTCACGAGCCGGCTACGGTGTCGGCGCGGGGTCAGCGTCGAATGTTCCTTGAAGACAGGCGGTGGTTCAAGGGGAATGGCCCGCACCGGTCGACATTTTCGTCGCCCGAGTTCTTCTTGATGCGCCGCAGCGCCTCGGTCAGATGTTCGTTCATGATGACGTCTGCAGGGGCGATCACCGGAGGCGATCAGCGCAGGTCTGTTGAGGAGGGCGACACGTGCGAGAGACGCACTCTCGTGCCGGATCTTGCCGATGAGCAGGTTCTTCTCCTTGACCTCGCGCTCGAGCATCTGGGTTTTGCCCGCGTCGGCTTTGAGCTCGGTGAGCCGGGCCTTGTGAAGACCGGGACAGAAGTCAGCTCAGCAGAGCACCAGCCGAGACCTCTGGAGAGCCTACGAAGGCGCACCTCTGATGTCGATGCGCGAAGCTTCCACTCGCCGAGCGAGGCCGTCGAGTTGCGAAGCTGCGTCTCCAGCTCCGAGACGGCTGACCGGACCTCTGACTCTTTTGCTGCGAGTAGGCCAAGGCGGAGCTCGTCAGTTTGCGATGGAGCGACGGTCTCTAGACTGCGCTCCGCAGAACGCACATGCCTGGAACTCTTCCAGTACGCTCTGGAGGTTGACAGCGCGCTCTTCCTCCCGCTTGGCGCGCTCGCGCTCCTTGTCGACCTCGGTGATGAGCCTGCGGACCTCGCCCTCGAGCTCGCGAACCCGAAGCTCCTCGTCCTCGGCCCGCGCGCGCTCGTTGCCAGCCAGCTCCTCCCACTCTTCCCGCTCCATCCGAAGGCGCTCGACCTCGCCTTGGAGCTCGCGGACCTCGCGCTCCCGGGCGAGCGCAGAATCGGACGTCGTCGAGGATTGGAGGCGCAGCGCCGACAGGTCGGAGGAGAGCGACGACGTCTCGGCCGCCTGCGATGTCAGCTCCTGCTGGAGCGTCGACACCGTCGACTCGAGCGAAGAGACCTCCGACAACAGGGTCGTGATCTGAGCCTCTCGACGGTCGAGCTCCTCCTGTGAGAACGGAAAGGCGCTCGCACGACCTGGTCAGCTCACGGCGCGCCCGCAACTACCTCACTGAGGGATGACGGCGACGAACCGCATCCTCCTGAAGCTTCTTGCCGAGTGTCTCCCGCATGTTGCCGACCTTGCCGACGAGGCTCTTGTACTGCGCCTCGAGCCGCTCCTTCTCGGCCTTGGTCTTGTCGAGCGACTTGCGCAGCACTCGGAGCTGCTCGGCCTCACCGGCCTCCTCGCGCGGGCCGAGGTCGTCCGATGATGGCCTTGCAACGTCGAGCGACTGTCTAGGCGATGAAGAAACGCTCGCAGCCGGGCTCGGGGCGGCGCTGCTGGGCGGCGCGCTCGTCGCCCCGTTCGTGCTGTCGGCCGTCGAGCCGTCGCCCGAGGCCGCGGACGCCTTGGCCGCAGACTTGGACTTCTTCTTGGCCATCGGGGAAAGGAGCACGAGCGAAGGTGCAGAGACGTACGAGCCCGGCGCGAGAGTGAAGGATGGGAAGGCTGCAAAGGGAAGGGATACGAGATGCTTGCTAGACGTGAGGCGGAGGGAGGGGCTGCCTGCCGCCCAGCCACGCGAGCGCGCCGGCGGCGGTTCGGCCCTCGGACGGCACTCGGCTCGGTGCTGCCGTCTCTTCCTTCGTCCAACTCCCGACTGACAGAGATGAGCCGGTCTCACTCGGCGATGCCTCCTGCGGCTGTCAGGAGGGCTCTTAGGAGGCTGGGCGCCCGAAGCAGCCGAACGGCTAGCAGCCATGGCACACGCCGCGAATTCGACAGTCATACATCGACCCCTCTCGAGGGTTCGTTTCTGGCAGTAGCCAAGCAAGCAGAGAAGGGAGCCGAGGTCGGTCGCAAGAGTGGTGGTGGTAGTGGGTGGTAGGGTGGCAGACACGGCGCGTGAGACGCGCCGCTCCCCCTTACTAGTCAAAGGCGTTGCCAGAGATTGAGGGGCAGAGCGCGCAAGACGCGACTTTATGCCTTGATGAAGTCGCGGACGCCCTCGAGCCACGACATGTACTCCTGTAGAGGTTAAGCAGGGGTCAAAGGTCAGCAACTTGCGTCTGCCAATGTCCTGCCGCAGGCGCCCTGTTCGGCCGCACCTTGACCTCCTTGCCGCGCTGGAGCTCGACAATGGCGTCGGCGAGGGACTCGTCGAAGCCGCGGGCCTCGATGAACTGCTGGAACTGCTCCTGGACGGTCGGGTCGAGGTGGTCAAAGGCTGCAGGGTGGCGGTGATGAGCGAGAAAGGTCAGCTCGGGAAACGCTCGCGGGCGCCCATCGGTTGCTGTCGAGCCGCACCGGGTCCATCATAGAGCTCGCCACGCTTCTCGGCGCCCTGCGTCGACTTGTCCGAAGCGAGCTGGCCGTCCTTGTAGTACATGACGTCCGAGATGGTGAACTGCGAGTCCTCGATGATGGTGTCGACGACGAGGGCCGAGGCGTCGGTCGACTTGGTGATGGTGATCGTCACGGGCAGGTACGACGTGCTCTCGTCCTGCTCGGGCATCTCCTCGTCCTCCTCCATCTCCATCTCGGTCGGGTTCTCCGACGTCTCCACACCCGAGGTCGAGAATGAGACGGTGATGCTGGCACCGGCGAGGACGGCCGAGGTGGGGATGCGATCGGTGACGGCAGTGGCGATGGGCCGTCAGCTTTCGATGCGGCAAAGGGTGCGACGCGACTGCAGACAGCATTAGAGACGTACGTCTCGTTGTCGAGCTTCTTGGTCAGGACAACCTCGTCCTGGCCAGCCGACTCGGCGATCTGTTGAAAGAAAGAGAGACAAGAAGCTTGCCGTTAGCCACACCGCTCCTAGGTGCTTCGCGCCCGCTCCAGTCTCGCAGGCTGCTCTCGAAACGACGGCTGCCGCACCTTGAAGCCGAGCTCCTCGATGTTGGACCGGGTCTCGCTGAGCTGCTCAAATGTCTTCTTCTCCTTTGCGTCGTCGGTCTCGTACTTGAACTCCTCCTCGAGGCTGCCGACGAGGTCGGCGTCGCCTGGTGCAAGGGCGAGAGCAGGTCCAGAGAGGGATCGCAAAGGTCAGCAAAAGGGCCACGGCAGAGGTCCATACGGCAGCCCCAGCCGAAAGCTACGCACTCTCGACGGCCTTGAAGCGCGAGGCTGAGAGGGCAAACGTCCGGCTGCTGACGGCGGTGACCCGGGCGGCCGGGGCGGCGAAGCGGGCGACGGCGCTGGCGCGGACGACCGGGCGGAGGGCGGCGCGGAAGAGAGGAAGCGAGCGGGAGGCCATCGTGCGAGTAATGCGGGTGGGAGTAGAAGGGGCGAGTGGGAGACGAGCTGGAGTCGGTGATGGATGGAGGCAAGAGGTGGGAATCCAGCACACGGCGAGACGGCCAACCCAGCAGGCCAGCGAGGCGACGGCTGCGGCAGGACTCTCGACTTTTCGCCGCGCAGCACGGGTGCAGCACTTGCCAGAACGGTCTGAATCGGTCGGCCCGCCCCGCCCACGGACCGTCCTCTGCACCTCAATCATGCATCGTCACGGCACGGGCGGATGGACGGTTGGGGGCGATATGAGCAGGTCGAGTCCTCTCTGACGTTCATCGCGCACCGCCCTTTGCCTCATCTGCGGCTGGGCAGCACGCCGAGACGCTGATCTCGCGCTCAACGATTGCGGCCCGACGCTCGCCCCAACGTAGAGAGCCGTCAGCTCGTCAACATCAACGGCGCATGCCATCATCGCCCCCCTCGCCGCTCGAGATTATCGACGCACCCGTCCCGTCCCGCGTCCAGATGCGTACATGCGGTCCTCTCCCTCCCTCTTCTCGCCCTTCCTCCGTCCTGGCAAAAACGATCGATGGCCGTGCAGAGCCGCCCATCTAGCGGCGACCAGCGGCAGCAGCGGCACCGGCAGCCGGCGCAGGGCCGTCCTGCTTCTTGGTGAGGACGGTGCCGGCCCACTTGTGGACGACGCCCTTTGCCGTGGCGTAGGTGTTCTTGACGGCGGGCGACTGGCCGGCAACGAGGCCGTCGAGCCGGGCAATGACGCCGTCGACGGCCTGGCGGGTGAAGGCCGAGTGGTAGTAACGCAGGCGGAGGAAGTGGGCGTAGAAGAGCGGGGCGAGGAGCGAGTTCTGGAAGCTGCGGAGGAGCGCGTCGTCGCAAGAACAGGAGGACCGGTGTCAGTGGCGTGGACCTTTTCAAGATGCGTCTTGACCGGTGAGACGACGTACGTGACGGCACCAAGGAGGATGCGCGCAAAAATGAGAATCTCGGTGTAGGCGACAAACTTCATCGCCGGGTCGTAGTTGCCTGCCGCGCGAGCCGTAGCAAAAGGGTCAGTCTCGAAGCGAGGGCGCGCAGGCGCGAGCGAGCAGACGGACCCTTGACCCAGAGTTGGACGGCACGGCCGAGCTTGTCAGTCGTCGTCTGGGCCTTGGCGGCCGCGGGCGTCGCCTGACCGCCCGAGGAGGCCGGCGCGGCCGACGGCGGCGCAAACTTGGGCAGGATGTTGGTCCGGAGGAAGGTGAGGACGTGGAAGAGCGAGAAGGTGGCGAACGGCAGGAGGGTCACTGAGCGCAGTGAACAGGAGAGCAGGTCAGCCGCAATGCTCAGGTGTTCGGGATGCTGGCCGGCAGGGGACGCACAGGCGATCGGCTTGGAGATCCACCAGTACAAGCTGAGGATGGCGTACTGGACGTTCTCGTCCATGAGCGCCTTCTGGAGGTAGCCAACGAGGCCACCCTGCGTGTTCGATGACGGGAAGCCGATCGATTTGCTGCGGGGAGAGAGGCGTGAGGAGGCCGAGGCGGGGCGTCAGCTCGGCGGAAGCGAGATGTGAGTCTGAAAGGGGGTGACGGGCTTCCGCGGTGAGCCACGAGCGAAAGGAAGACCCACACGCAGACGATGCCGTACGAGATGAGGGCGCCCGAGTAGGCAGCTGCAGGGTGTGCGCTTGAGGTCAGCCTCGCTCAAGAGAGTCGTCGAGCATTGCGCGCCATCGCAGAGAGTCAAGCAGCGAGGGAGGTTTGAGACCCGCTGCCTGCCGCGAGGGCTCGGCGGACGACCTTTTGCGACTGACCCTTGTAGGCGAGCGCGCCGGTGCCCTTGAACATGATGGTGTTGAGCGCGACCTTGGCGGCCGTGACGAGCGTGATGGCATGGCCGGCGGCCCAGAGGCTGAAGGCAGAGCGAGAGGGGCGGCGGGAGGTGACTTGCGTCAGTTCTCGCAGAGCTCGACAGGAAGGAGGAGACCGCCCATCTCGCGCCCGCCTCCATCTCGCACGACCGGCCGCGGCTGGTCGAGAGGCGCTCAAAGAAGTCCAGGGCATGGAACGCACAAGTGAGGGTCGAGTGACATGATGAACGAGAAGGGGGACCGAGCTGGAGGGATGAGGGCTCGTGCTTGCGAGGAAGGTGAAGGATAGGGATCAGCGAGCGACGACGAGGTCGACGTCTCGCCGACGGGCTCGCAGGCCGGCCGAGCGCGCGACGGCCTGCCGGATGACGCAGGCCCTGCGCAGCACAGCAGCGGCACGAGCTGCGACTTCGCAGCACGGCGCCCGCTCGACGACGACGACCACCTCCCTCGCAGACGAACGACCTGACATTCCTACTGACCTCTCTCCGCCCCTACATGGATCTGCAAGCGAGCTCATGGCAGATGGATGCCGCCCTGCTGATCGCGCTGTAGGCGCACTGACGACCGCTGGCGCCGCCCTCTTCCCCCCCTACGGCCGCTCTTCCCCATGCTCGGCAGCATCAGCACAGGCGGCGCCGGAGGATGGCTTTGCGGATGACAGGCATGAGCGTGGGTACGCCAGGTGTCTGCTTCGAGGCTCTGGAAGCGCCCCGGTTGTCCTACTCCAGGAGAGGAAGCGGCCGAGGCGGGACGAGACGACGGCCGTCCGCTTATCGTCCCATCCTCCTATGCTTGCTTCGAACGCTCGCATCGGAGACTATGCTTGTCGAACAATCGCGCATCCAAGACTATGCTGCTCATGCTATGGCGTTCTCTGGCGACACGGCCGACGCGCTGTGTGTCCGTTGTCGCGCGCGACACGTCGCGGGGCAACCGGTCTTCGTGCTACCTCTTGTCCTTCTTCAGACGCGGCTCCGCGTCGCAACCTCAGACGGCATGGAGATGAACCTCCACTCGACCCGAGTCCCTCACACATGCGATGTACGCGGCTAGTCGTGAAAAGCGCGCGCGGTCTACAGCGGGCGATGGTCAAGCTTGTGTGCCGCGAAGTGACCGTGCGACTTCCAGAGACGCCATCCCGACGAGCGAGCGAGCGGAAGGATCCCGCCACGCTCTTTGCTTGTCGAAGCGCACGAAGGGCGCCGAGGACGAGGCAGACGAAGGAGACAGACCGCTGGCGGGCCGCGGAAGACTGCGCCGCTTCAAGCCAGCAGCAGGGCGGCAAGAGTCGAGGCCCCGCGTTCTAGCTGCCTGCCCTCATCGCCTCCTTCGTTCGACCAGGGCAGCCACCAACCCTTTCTTGAACACCAGCCCCGTTGCCGCTCGGAATGTTTCGGCAGAACTCGCTTGCTTCCCTTTCGCTGCCTGCGAAAGACGGTGAGGAAGGCCTTCGGGAGCAGATTTCATAGCTGGCCGGCGCGGCCTTCGCCGACGCCGCCAGTCTTCAGCCCTGCCAGCAGCTCGACGTCTTGCCTCCAGTCAGACCAGCAGCGAGCAGAAGGACAGCAGCAGCAAGCAGCAGCAGCAGCATGCCTCCTGTCTAGATGCTACAGCTCCTCGTCGCTCATGCCGACCTTCGCCCGTGCTGGCTTGCCAGTTGATCCGCTCCCGTCGCTCGTCCCGAGCCTGCGCCCAGGCGGCATCGGAGCGGCCATGGCGGGCGACAGAGCCCGTTCCTTTCCCGACCGCCGACCGCCACCGCCGACGAGCCCTTCTCCACCCGGCGATGCGACCAAACGAACCTGAACCCAAGGGGAGGGTGTTTCCCAGCGAGGGTCGGCCGGGCCTCGGTCCTTGGGTTTCCTTCCTTGGACGATCTCGCCCCCTCGTGCTGGCCGCCGAGCCAGCTAACAACCGCCGAGGCCAACTGCCGGCGGCGACGAGCTGAACTCGGTCCCCTCCCTTCACCCCTGCCTGCCCCGCACGCTGACGGCCGACCAAGCACGCTGACGCTCTCCTTATAGAGGAAGAGGGCCCGGCTGAGGAAGGGCCACGGTCTCCCCCCCCTCCCCCCACCCCCCTCCTCCCCAAAGATGCCCGCCATCGCACTCCTCAATAACAACATGAACTCGACGATGGGCACGACGCCTTTGCTCAACACGACGATGGCCGGCTGCATGATGGACCAGTCAATGGCGCCCGGCAACCTGACGACGTGTGGCAATGCCACCCTGTTCACCACCTGGCGGCCCAAGGCCCGCTTCATCGCCCCCGAGGGCTGGATGAACGACCCGATGGGCATGTACCAGCGCGAGGACGGCTCGATCCACGCCGGCTACCAGTCGCACCCGCAGCACATCATGTGCGTCCAGCCTCGCCCTTCCGCTTTGCTCAGACTCTGACCATCACCGCGCTCGTCCTCCTCATCCAGGTGGGGCAACATCAGCCAGGGCGCAGCCTACTCGTCCGACATGACGACCTGGACCGACTTTGGCCCGACCGAGGACGGCGTGCCCCAGGACTACAAGACGATTTGGCCGAGCACCATCTACGACATCCGCGGCGTCTTCGACGGCTCGATCATCAAGGATGGCTACGAGGGCCACCCCTCGATCCTCTACACGTCGACCAACCCGACCGGCCCGCTCGGTGCGACCGCCGGCGAGAAGGAGGGCGTCGAGACCCAGTCCATTGCCTACACGACCGACGACGGCGCGAGCTGGATCAAGCTCGACTATGGCGCCAACCCGGTCATCTATGACTGGCCGATGAACAACCTGACCGGCTTCCGGGACCCTTACGTCTTCAAGTCGCCTGAGATGGAGCGGATGCTCGGCAACGCCAGCCAGGGCGCCTCGGGCTCGCACTTTGCGACCATCTCGGGCGGCGTCATCGATGAGGGACCCAAGCTCTGGCTCTATCGTCAGACCGAGGAGGGCGACGTCACCAAGTGGACGTACCTCGGTCCCTTCTACGAGGAGGCCATCCGGTCGAGCTGGAGCCAATGGTCCGGCAACTGGGGCATCAACTTCGAGACGGCCTTCGTCACCCGGGTCAACGCGACGGGCGAGACCTACGACGACGGCTCGGACGCGACGGCGCTTAACATCATCGGCATGGGCACCGAGCAGGGACGGCCCGACCACCAGGCCCACTGGCCGCTCTGGGCCGCCGTCGACTACTCGGTTTCGGACAACGGCTCGATCGTCGCGACGCCCAAGATGGCTGGCGTCGCCGACTGGGGAGCGTCCTACGCCTTTGTCTCGTTCCCGGTCGACTCGCGGAGCGTCATGGTCGGTTGGACGTACGAGGACGACAACTTTGCTCTCGCGACCCAGATGGGCTACCAGGGTCCGTTCCTCCCTTCGCTTATGTGCCGGCCTGTCTCCGCGCTGACTCCTCTTATGCTCTTGCAGGCGCCTTCACTCTCTTCCGCGAGCTGTTCCGCAAGGACGTGACTGGCGTAGACCCCAACACGGCCGGCATCAACGACAAGGCCTCGTGGATTGTCAGCAACTCGACCGACGGCGGCGAGGGCGTCACCATCACCACGCTCGGCCAGCGCGTCGTCGCCGAGACGCTCGAGTCGTACAAGTCGAACTCGCAGGTCTCGAACCCGGCCGATGCGACGCTCTCGGCCGGCTACACGCCCTTTGAGACGCAGCCGACCGGCCGGAACTATGCCATCGCCGCCTCGTTCGAGATTGAGCGCAACTCGACCGCGAGCGCCGGCATCCGCGTCCTCGGCTCGGACGACGAGTACACCGACATCTACTACAACCTGGCGTCCGAGCAGCTCACCGTCGTCCGCGAGAAGTCGTCGCTCATCCCGACCTGTGCGTGCCGGGCAGCCCTTGTCTCTGTTGTGTTTCGATCCTCAGCTGACGTCCTCGTCCCTCCCCTTCTTCCCCGGCAGTCAACAACGCGACCGAGATTGGCTATCTTAAGCTTTGGCCCCAGGTCGGCGCCAACACGGTCACGCTCAACCTGACCGTCATCGTCGACAACTCGGTTATCGAGATCTTTGCCAACGACGAGTTTGCGCTCACGACCCGGGCCTACCCCTGGCTCGACCAGTCGGTCGGCGCCGGTCTGATCGCCATGGCCAACGGCTCGACCTCGGTCATCGGCGTCCAGGCCAGCGGCATGGAGCTCTGGGACGGCCTCGTCAACGCCTGGCCTGCTCGTGCTGAGAACACGAGCCGCGGCCTCGTCTGGGACGGCCCGACCGCCTCCCTCTTTGGCCTCTGGGCCGGCATCTAAGCCTCCTGGCTGCCGACCCCTTCGCATCGATCATCTTCTTCCGCTCGCACGATCTGAATATCTTGCTCAGTCTCTTCCAAAATGGCACATGCGCCCACACGGGGAACCGCCTGCCCCTCTTTGTATCCCGATGCACAGCTGCTTCGAACACCTCGTCCTCGTCAGCGCCGAACGGGGCAATTGGCGCTCAGCTCTCGCAGGAGCCTGCCACGGGCTGTCGCTCGCCACCGCTTCGCTGTTCAGTCGCTCTTGATCGGTCTCTGGGGTGGATTCAAGCCCGCCGCGGGGCCCAGATCTGCACGGTGCCCGTACTCGATTTGCGCTGAGGATAGCACGGTAATAGCATGGTGTACAAGGGCCTGGAGGCAGGCGTCTAGAAAGTTGTGAACGGCAGATCGGATGAGATGGGACTGATGTCTTCATTGCGGCGAGACGGCCTCCTTAGCCTCCTCGACCGCAGGAGGCTCCTTCGGCGGGGGGGCGTCTTCTTCGTAAGCGAAGAAGACGAGGACGCCGGTGACTAGGGTACGAGACGAAGCGAGGTCAGCGGGTGCTCTGGCATGTATGGTGGACGGCGCGCGCCGGGGCTTACCAGCACAGAGGACGGCAAGGAAGCCGAAGGTCGCTTGGTAACTATAAAGAAAGGGTCGCAGGGCTGAGTTAGTCGAAGTCGGCAGCGAAGCAAAGACAAATCGGCACGAACGCTTTCCAGCGGACGACGCCGTGTCCGTTCGAGCCCGGAGGCGCAGGCTCGATGTAGTTGGCCTTGAGGCTGGCGGTGATGCTGAGGACGATGGCGGCGCCAAGCTGGTAGGTCGAGTTGAGCGTCCCGCCGACAACGCCGGCGTGTTGGCTTGGGGAAGCCGCCATTCCGGCGTTGTTGACCGTGATGAAGACACTGCGACAGAACACACCGTCAGTAGGGTACGGCTGACCTATTCAACGACGGTTAGGCTCACAGTGCTGTGCCGAGACTACCAAGGAAGAAACCCGGTACGACGAGCGGCCAATAGTCGCCCTCGGTCTCGCCCCAGACGAGGAGGAGCGAGCCGATGCAGGCGAAGACCGAGCCGACGACCATGCGGATTTTGAGCGACGGCCACGAGGGGAAGAAGATGACGAGGAGGAAAACGGCGCCGCCTCCGACCGAGATGGGCAGGCTGGCGAGTGCAGTAAAGGACGAGATGTCAATCGTCGGCACGGCTCGAGCCGGGCGCCGCCGAGAGGGAAGAAGCGACGCACAAGTGAACGGCCGTCATGATCGAATTGACGCCCCACTCGGCGAGGATGTTGGCATAGTTGAACTGGACGGCTGAGACGGTCGAGCGGGGGCCAAGCGAGGTTTTGTCAGCATCGAGGGTACGGGCAGTGCCGAGCCGGGCGACTCACCGTACCACCATGCGTAGGGCGTCAGGGCGACGAGCATGAGCGGCGTGACGTTCTTGATCTTCCAGATGGCGGGCGTGATGAGCGCGTTGATCGGGTCGATCCGCGTCTCGTACCAGAAGAAGAGGGGAAAGAGGAGGACGCCGAGGACGAGCGTGACAATCGGCTGGGCTCGAAGCCTGGATGTAGAGGAAGGAGGGCAGGTCAGATCGTGCACGCTTGAGCGGACGAGACCGGCCGGGAGAACGCACCAGCCGCCTCCCTCAGATCCATCGGTCAGACCGAAGATGGTCAACACCATGGCGCTCAATAGGAGAAAGGTGCCGACATAGTCGAATGCCGTTGGGTGGGGCAAGCTCTCGAGCTCGGCGAGGAGCGCGACCGACCGCTTGTCGCCCGTCTCGGCGTCGTACTTGAGCGTGTCGTAGTGCATCTGCTTCAGGTCCTTGTCGGAGGGGATGCAGAATACGCAGGCGACGGCGAGCGGGATGCAGACTGCATAGGTATGATTGAGGTCAGAATGCCCTGTCAAGCGCCGACAACCTAGGCGACGCCGTCGACGCACCTGGAGCGAGCAGCCAGAAGATCCATTCCCATGAAGCGAGCTGTTGGCGCAGATGGCGGAGGTGGGGCAGTCAGCAGGAAGCTCAGGAGCGCGATACAAGCCTGGATCGGAAACGCACGAGCAGGACGCCGCCGAGGATGAAGCCGGCAACGTTCGCGACCTCGCCGCTCGCGCCAAAGACCGACAGGGCAAAGTGCTCGTCGTCGGCCCGCGGGAACATGTGGACGATCAGGTGAAGGGCCGAGGGGATGCAAGCAGCGGCGCCGATGCCCTTGACGGCGCGCAGGACGAAGAAGGTGACCTTGTCCTCGCAGAAGCCGATGCCGAGGCCAAAGATACCGACCCAGGCGCTGGAAAGCCAAAGTGCAAGGGCCACGAGGTCAGCGACTCGTCTGATAGCCGCCCGTCTGACAGGCAGCGAAGGCGGATCGGCACTCACAGGCCGCCGATGAAGACGTATTTGGCCGACCAGAGGTCAGAGACCTTGCCTGCGGCCAGCATAAACGAGGCCAGGCAGATGACGTAGGCGTTGATCGTCCAGGTCGACTGCAGGTTAACGGAAGAGAGGCTGTGAGCGGATGTGTAGCTGAAGGCAGCCATGGGAGAGACGCACCTCGTTGGCGCTCATGCCGAGGTGGGAAGCGATCTAGGTAGTTCGGGGGCGAGGTCGGGGAAGGCCGGCGTCGGCAGGGTCAGCACGTCTAGCGCAGCGGCCGGACGAGCTCGAGCCCAATAAGACGCACCTCTGGGATACCGAGGACGACGGCGCTCGCGCTGTAGACATCGACGAACTGAGCGATACAGCTAGAAAGAGGAAGAACAAAGGAGCTAGCTGGTCAGTCGGGGCCGGCGGACGAGGGAGAACGGGCTGCCGGGCCTGAGCGCCGGCGAGCTCGAGAAATAGACGCGGGCGAGCACGCACAAGACGGCGAGCAGGAAGCCGCGCCGGACGCGTGAGATGGTCACGGGCGCGATGCCCTCTGCTCGAAGCGTCGTAGCCGCGGTTGAGGCCGGCGTCAAGGCGGTCATCGTGGCTGGAGAGGAGGAGGAGAGTTGGCCGGGCGACGGTGGATTCGAGGTGGAGCGCCTGCGGCGGACGAGCGTGAGGCGAGGTGCTGGGAGGGTGCGTCGAGGGTCGAAGCTGCGAGGGTATGGTGGTGGAGGTGATGTGCAGGCAGAAGGGAGAGTGGATAAGAGGATTCTCTTCCAGCTTTTCAACGCACACGGCCTAGGAGGGGACGGCGGGTAGAGGAGCCTCGTTCGACGGTACGGCATTGCAAGGCGTGCGGCAGGGAGGGAAGCGACGATCGTAAGCGCGCTTCGCTGTCGACGACGGAAGTCGGAGGCAGATCAGTCAGTCGGTCGGCGAGCGACGTGGGAGAATGGTCCGTCTCCTTGGCGCGCTTAGGAAGGAAGGGGGGCCCTCGTACTCGTGCGGCAGCCGGAGCAGCGCGATTCTGACGGAGGGTAGGTCGCTATGCAGCAGCTACGACAGCTGCAAGCACGAGAGGCGAGCTCCGACGACATTCTCCTGTGGCTCTCGCTACAAGCATGCTCGAACCCGACGCGCTCGCTCACCCCGCAGTCAGCTTGAGCGTCCAGTCGCAGACGAGGACGCTAGTCTGCAGCAAGCCCGATGTCAAAGCCGCGGGGTAAGGCAGATGCAACAGCTGCCCTTGTGTCAGAGGGTGATACTGACGGGTGTGCTCTCGACGACGCTCGCCCGGCGAACTTTCTGCGACTCGATGACTTGGCGTGACATCCAGCCATCGCGGCCGAGTCGCCCGCCCGGCTCGGCTTCCGTCCAACAACGACCATTGTCGCCCGGCTCAGCCCCGTCACCCGTCAGGAGACTCTTTCCAAGGCAGTAGGGAGCCTGCCGTCACGATTGATCAGGCACGAGCGCGGATGGACGTCTTTGGCGGCTCGGCCTCGCCCTCGACGGCGTCGGAGCTCCTTCGGCCGGCTCCCGCTGTCGCCGATGGCTCCCACCCGAGCGCAAGCGGCACCCGCCCAACCAAGGCAGCAAAGACGAGGAGCCGCACCGGGTGCCTGACATGTCGGAAGCGTGCGTCCGACTCTTCAGCTGAGGTCATCGTTCTTGCACGAGTCCGGGGCCGAGGCTTGTGCCGGGCTCGCTCTACCGCCGACGTTCCCATCGGCTCTCCGGTCCGAGCGAGCTGACGCTCGATCTCCTGCGCACCCCCCCCCCCTCCTCTACCGACGCTCAGGCAAGCATAAGTGCGGCGAGGAACGTCTCGGCCCGTCAACGCGACCGTCGTGCGAGCGCTGCCTTGCAGCCGGGCTCGACTGCCTCTGGCCGACGGCTGACCAGCTGCCCAAGGGCCGCCGGGCACGGCGGACTCGCCGCCAGTCCTCGACGGCGAATGCTCAAGTCGGGCCAGCTGAGGCGCCGTCCCTGCCCGTCGCTAGAGTGTCGGATGCCGCTGCTCCGGCTCAGCAGCAGCAGCAGCAGCAGCAGCAGCAGCAGCAGCAGCAGGCCTTCTTTCCGCTCCAGGTTGCAGACCTCGCTGCGCATGCCCCGTCGCTCTTACACCTGACAGCCGCCGGGCCGCCGCTCGGCTCGGCTGCGCTCTGCGGGACCGACGACTGGTCCTCCTCCTCGTTCAACGCCGTCGCCGGCCCGTCAACCTACGCCTCCATCTCACCGACAGACGACTTCTTCGTCGGAAGCCAGGCCGTACAGCAGGCGTCTCCTGCGGCAGTGCCTGCTCTCAACTGGCATTCGAGCTTGCCGGATGACGCGGCCTCGACCGCCGCCGCACTGACACTCGACTCCTTCGGCCTGGGCGACGACCTACCCCTCATGTCGCCCGGCTCGGCCTGGCTCGAGGACGTTTCACCACCCATCTTTCATCTCGCTGGCAAATCTCCTTTGCCAGCAGGTCTGCCGCCCGAGCAGCCGCACTTGCAGCCGTCGACGTTCGACGCGTCGACGTCAGGACCGGTCATCTCGGCGACCGACAGCCGACAGACAGCCGGCGCTTGGCTCATGAACCCACCGCGCTTCGTCGCACCAACGCCGACGCTCGAACTGCTCTACCGGAACCCGGAGGAGCGGGCGCTGGTCAGTCATTAGCTTGCCGAGTCCTTGACGCTGGGAGACCCCCTTGCTGACGCGCGCGCACGACTCGCTGGCTCGCAGATCCAGTTCTTTCTTGTTCAAATCCCGTTGCGTCCCGGGTGACCTACGCTCAGGAAGAAGTGACGACGCTGACGCAGACCACCCAACGTCCCCCCATGCGCAGCATCATATTCATCGGACGACCGCAGGCTCCCCGCGGCACGCTTATCCCGCCACCGGCGCTGTTGCCCGACCGGCCGCCCGACCTCCGCTCGCTGCCGAGGTTCGACATGCTCCTGCCCTACTTTGACATTCCCCACTTTCTCTCGCTCCCACGCGGGTCGAGTCTCGCGACGGACGCTCTCGCGCTCGCCGTCATGAGCATGTCGGCCATCCATCTCGCCCACCTCAACTGGACCAACGGGCTCGAGGCGCTCCAGAATGGCGATCATGCGGCAGCCGCGGCGGCGGCCGAGAGTGAGAGCAAATACAGGGCTATTGGAAGGAGCTTTTGCAAGACCTCGCTTGCGCTGGTGCGGTCTTCGATCGACCTCTTCGGTTCGACCGCCGACCTCGCTCGGCTCGGGCTTCGCGACGCCTCGACATCGACAGATGGGATCGAGGCGACGGACGAGGTGACGCGCTTGCTCGTCGCCTGCGCCTTTGCGCTCATAACCGACTGCATCTCGGGCGGTAACAGTCACGAGACGGCCCTCTCTCTCGCCAAGACGGTTGTCGATGCGGGCGGAGGAGCCCGCTGGATGCTCGCCTCGGTGGCAGACTCGGTCTCGTCATCTCGTGCCTCGCCGCTCGCCGCAACCCGAAGGCGCCGGCTCCGCTTGCTCCGCTCAGTCCTAGAAGAGTACGTCCGCTCTGTCCTCACTTGGCTTTCTCGCTGATCAAGAAACCTATCGACGGCTGCAGGCTCGTCTCGTGGGAGCTCGTCACTACTCTTTCGACTGGCACGGCACCCAGTCTCTTCGCGACGACCCAGCTGTTGCCCTCCGAACCCGGCGATAGCCTCACTGGCCATGCCCAGCCGGCTGCCGAGTCCCTCCAGGACTGGTTCTTCGCCTTCTCGCCTCCGCGAGGCTCGCGCGACACGGCCGGCGTCGACTGGGAGACGGTCGAGACGACCTGGGGATCCAGTCGGATCGTCATGTACCTCTTTGCGCGCGTCAACACAATCTGCGCCGCCGCCCTCGTGGCCGCGCCAGACGTCGATCCGATGATCGCGGCCTCGGCGACGGCCGTCCTCGTGGAGATTGGCGTCCGCAAGGACGACCTCTTGCGAGCGTTCCCCGAACTCCAGCAATCGCCCTTTCCGCCGATCGACGGGCCAGTCGCGACCGCCGGCACTCCGGAGGACTACGAGCGGCACATCAAGTACGGCAAGCTCGGCGCCTGCACCGATAGCCCGAGCGCTGACGGCTTCTTCGAACCGCGACGCGCTCGACGGCTCGAGTTCGGCGACCTCCTGTGGTGCCTCACATTCGAAGTGCGGGACGCCGTCTTCCGCTCCTCGATCTCGCTCCTGACTGACGCGTTCGCTGTCGCCTCGCACAGATCATGCTTCGCGTCGACGCACGGGGCGAGGCCAGCGACTCGCCTGTCATCCGGAGCCTCGCGCTGCGTATCCTCGAGCTCGTCGTTGAGTCGCACGCGAGGAAGCACGTCCAGGTCGGCTACGGCTGGCCGGTCATCATCGCGGGCGCTATGCTCGACGACGAGCCCAGCCGGCAGAAGGTCCGGGTCGCAGTCGAGTTCTTTCGTCACTACTGTCTGTTCGAAGTGTTGCGGGCTTCCGCCGTGCTCGACGACGTGCGTAGGCGACGTCTCCCTCTTTTGCAGATTGTGAAAGAGCGAGCGGCTGACGGCCGTGCGTCCCGCACACAGCTCTGGGCCCTGCGCGACGCCGGTGACCGAACGACGACTTGGCGCGCGCTCGCCGCACGCGATGGCGGCTTTGCTTTCGTCTGATCGATCGACCCTGCGAGGCTCTGGCATGCGCCCTTGTCATCACGCAAGCATCACTTTGCAGCGAGAGTCAAACGGGTCGGGTGCGTGGTCTTGTCATGTGCTGCGAGCCCAGCTGGTTCAGAGGGCGTCGTGCTAGCGCGTCATGCCATCTGCCAAGGGAGCCTTGAGGTCTTCCGGCCCGCACAGCTCATCGATGTGAAGGATCTTGCGGCCGTCGTTGGCGCCTCCCCTCTTGTCAGCGCCGAGATTGCCCGCCCGCTTGTCGAACGAGAAACGGGCCGCGAGACTCGGCGCGATCGTGCCGTCGAAGCAGCCCCGGAAGATGCGGGGCAGGACTGGCGTGAATTTGAAGGCGTGGCCGGAGCCGCCGGTGAAGAAGAAGAGGTTGGCCAGGTTGGGATGGGGTGCGCAAAGGAAGTCGGCGTTTGGCGTCTCGCAGTACCTACGAGAGTCGATGTGAGTGTCAGCGGGCGGGGCTGTCAGCCGAAGCCAGAAACGAGGACGCACCAGCACAGGCGGGTCGAGACAAAGTCCTTCTCGGCCAGCCGGGGGAAGTACATGCCGGCAGCATTGCGCAGGTTGGCGACCATCTCTTTCGGGATCGCGTGGTCGCTGCTCGCTCCTGGCGTTAAGACGGTCCGAGGGACCGACGTGCCGTTGCGGTCGACGTCGGGGGCGACATAGCCGACTGAAAGGCAACGGACGCACTCGTCTTCAGCGCTTGCGTGAACCATCAGACCCAGTTTGGAGCGACGTCGCGAACGTACGGTGATGGATGGCCGTCTTGACGACACCGCCGCCCTCCTCTTCCGACCCGAGCGTCGGAGGAAACGTGTACGAGCCCTCGGCAAAATCGGCGATGATTGGCATCCGGCTGTGGGCGTCGCGATCTTGCCCGCTCAGGCGCCACTTGCCGACCGACTGGCCGCTGGCCGTCAGGAGGGACGAGACGCCGAGAGAAGGCAGGTGGAAGAGGGAAGGCGTCCTGCGGGTGGTTCCAGACCGGTCAAGAGGCGTGATCAGCTAGAGAAGAGAGCGCTTGATGTGACGCAAAGGCGCACCAGGAGCCGGTGGCGACAATGATCAGGTCGGCCTCGATGATCTCGCCGTTGATGAGCCGGACGCCCTTGACGTCGTGCCCGTCGTCGATGACGAGCTCGGCGACCTCCTTGCCGCCCTCGATCGTCCCTCCGAGCGCCTTGACCTTCTCGTGCAGGACTCGCACCGCCCGCTCAGCCTCGGCCCAGCCGCCGAACTCGTTGAAGTAGCCGGTCCTGTTCGCAAAGTGCGAAACATAGTCACCGAGGCCCTGGTCGACAAAGTGCTGGCGGATCGACTCGGGCGTCGGCAGCAGCTTGGCCGTCAGCGAGAGCCGCTGGAGGTTGTCGGTGCAAGCCTTGATCCATGCGGTGTCTTGATCGGCCGGTCCGACGACGAGAACGCCCTGGATGAAGATACGCCGTCGATTGCGTCAGGGAGAGGCCAAGCGTCGGCTGCGCGCGACACGGGGTAAGAGGAGGATGGACTCACGTTCTCATGGTAGCAGCCCTCCCACTCTGGCTTGCGCCACTCAAGAATGGCATCGTAAGACAGCTGAGCCATCTCAAAATCAATCTGTCCACGAGGTGGTAGGCAACGTGAACAAGTACAATGTGCAGCGCCGTCAGCTGAGTCCTCCGGCGGTCGGCTGCGCCGCAACTCGAGCCGAGAGGACCCACGTAATCGCCTGCTCGGAGGACCTTGTTGAGGTCAGTCGAAGCAGCATCGACGGCAGGCTGCTCGACGGCCTGGGAGAGCAAGCGCGAGGGGGCGATATGTCGGGCAGGTCAGCTCCCCTGTCAGTCGTAAGGTCCGGCCAGGCGGTGATGATGCCGCCTGCGTCGTACGCCGGCAGACAGCTGCCCTTCATCCTTGGCCGGCCGTCTAATACCCGGACAGCAGCGACGCCGTACTGGGAGTCGGCGACCAGGTGCCACCCATCCCAGTTCCCCAGCAGGCGTCACGAAAGGACTCACGCGGTCGATGACTCGGACGGTGTACCCGTCCTGCTCGAGGAAGGCGACGGCGGCCGACGAGCCAAAGACGCCGCTGCCGCAGACGAGGACCGACTTTGTGGGCACCATAGTGGTTGACCAAGGAGGAAAGAGTCGCGTCTGCTAGATCGGAGTACTTGTAGGGGGAGAGGAGGCGAGGCGATCTGTGGTGGTCGAGGTCGGAGAGGACGGGCAGCAGCGTCGGAGGGAGGAGAGGAGCAGCGTCGGCCGACGCCGACCAGCCGGCCAGCCGGCCAGGCGGCCATTAACATGGCGTGCGTGCGTGCTGGCCGGCTCCCCCGTCCGAGCATCTTTCTCACACACTTCGACATAGAGGCCGGCTTGCTGGAATGATGTCGATCACTACTGGCTGCTACTGGGCCGTGTCCAATACTGTCTGCTGGACCGAGGCTGGTCGGTCCTGGGTTGACCGGACCCTCATCGGCCTCACTTCCGGCCCCGAGGCTGAAACGCCGGCGTCGGCTCGAGCCGGCGGCAAGTCGGCCAGGTCGACCTTGACTTTCTCCTGACGCTCATCCTCTCTTCCGAGAGTTCTCATCGCGACCCTGCAGCAGTCGAGCAAGATGGTCAAGCACACGCTCGAGTTTGACGCTGTCCTCTTTGACATGGTAAGCCATCTCATCCCCGTCCCTGAGCTGGGCTTCGCCGCCATGGATCAGACTGGCCTGTGCGCGTTCGGCGGATCATCGTCGCTGAGTTCTCTTCTACCCACTTGTACTAGGACGGGACGCTGCTCGACTCGACGCCGGTCGTCAACGCCGCCTGGCGGGCGGTCGCCGCAAAGCACGGGCTTGACGCCGAGGCGCTCCTGGCCAGTCAGTCGTCCGGCGAAGCGTCCTCGGGTGCATACCGCTCTCGCTCATGCTGACAGCCAAATCGTTTCCCAAACGCCATCGCAGAGGCTCACGGCGTACAGACACACATGACGCTCCGCAAGTGGCTGCCCGAGATGGACGAGGCGACGCTGTCGGTCTCTTCTCCGGTCAGGGACTGCCGTGTTGACAACGCCAGCTGACCCCGTTCTGCCTGCTGGGGGTTGCTGCGCCCCAAACGAAGGAAGACAGAGGTCCAGCGCTTCGAGCTCGGCATCATCGATGTCGCCCATGACCTGATGGCCAGTGGGAAGGAGTCGCTCGTCGTCCTGCCCGGCGTGACGCGACTGCTCAACGAGCTGCGAGCGGCCGCGGCAGAGGGCACCGGCGGCGGGCCAGAACGCATGGCCATCGTCACATCGGCATCAAAGGCCTGTGCGTACCGTCCCCGAGACCCTGGCCCTGCTGAGATCGCTTGCATCAGGCTGAAGTCCCCTCGATATGGCAGACGCGCTCGCCGCCATGGACATGCTCAGCGATGGCATCGGCCAGCTGCCGAGCGTGGTCGTCACGTCCGAGTACGTCCCCCAACCTTCGATGTCCGCCGCCCGGCTGCCCGATCTGTCTTCGTCTGACTCGAACATACTCGATCTTTTTCAGCGACCTATCAAAGGGGAAGCCGAATCCGGATCCGTACCTCGAAGGCGCCCGGAGGCTGGGTTTCGACCCGGCGCGCTGCACGTGGCCCTTCCTTCAGCGAGCAGTGACCGCTAGCGTTCGGCGGCTGATCCGTCGCCTCTCTTCCTCTTGACCCGCAGGCCTCGTCATCGAGGATGCACCGGCAGGCTCGATCTCGGGTCTTTCCGCAGGCTGCCAAGTGCTCGGTGTCAACACGGGCCATGACGGCGCAGCCCTCAGAGAGGTCAGTCCCGCGGACGACGCTGCATGTCTCTCGGCGCGACTGAGGGCGATGACTTGACCTCTGATCATCCCTTCATCTTACGTAGACGCGGCCGACCTTCTTTGTCGACGACCTGACATCGTGCGTGGTCCGCGCGATCGAGGGAGAAAAGAGGCTAGCGGCTGACCCTGACATCTCGTCTTTCTTCGGCGCAGGGTTTCGGCCGCGTTGGTCGATGGGAAGCTGCTAGTGACCATAGAGGAGTCGATTTGAAGGCTCGCGATTTGAGCCTCCCCGATCGATGGCTTTTCAGAACGCCGTCAGCGCCTGAGGAGGGGATCTGCACGACGTGCAGGCTTCCGCGCAGCGCGACCGATCACACGAGAGCTCTCACCGAGCCGTCGCCTTCCTATGAGACGCATCTCATCTCAGTTCGATGACGGTCCAGCCGCTTTCCCTGAGGGTGGCGACCGCCTCGTCGGCCTGCTCAATCTTGACCAAGAGGTAGTCGGTGTCGACTGCCGGGGTGGGGGTTGAGAAGGTAGATGGGGGCGCAGGCGAGCAGGGAAGGTCAAGGTCAGCTTCGGAAGCTCGTCAGGCTGCCGCACGGTCGTCCCAGCTGCTCCGTTTGCCGTGACTCACAGGTGCTGATCGCCATGAGCGAGATGCTACGGGCGGCGAGGTCGCCTGACAGCCGGCTCATGACGCCGACCGCGCTGAACTCGAACGGGCCGGCGACACGGATGATGCGCCAGGGCCCGTCGAGGCCGACCGAGCCCTCGGCCTGGGAGCTCGTCGCTGGCCCGTGGAAGGGTAGGAGCTTGGTGACCGAAGGCGCGTCCCAGATGACCGAGAGCTCGTAGCGCGTCTTGCTGACGGTCAGGAACGAGCCCGCGTGCTGGGGGTCGGCGAAAAGCGCCGGCGGCAGCTGGGTGTGCGGCGGAAAGCGGGCGATCCAGGCCTCGGACGGCAGCACGCGGAGCTGGAGTGTCGGGTGCGAGAGATCGAGCATCGTCTGGACGCCGGAAATTGGGGAGAACGAGCTGATGGTGAAGGAGGAGACGCGTCGCTTGTAAGGGGTTCGGAGGGAGGTTCAGCCCGCCGCGGCAGCGCGAGGACGGTCGACGCCGAGGCTCCTCGCGCGACACCCCCTCGGACGCGTACGCGTCAATCGGTCGACAGTGGCCCTCATCGGTCTCAGCCTTCCCGCAAGCCGGTATGATGGAGACCACGCTCTGACCGCACTGATGCTTCGCATTCCTGAGGAGGGCTCAGTCTATGGCAAAAGGCTCATTATCTACTCCAGGCGTGCGGTGTTGACGCCCGAGAACTTGGCGGTCAGCAGGTCCTTGCCCTCCTCGACCATGGCCCGGCCAAACTCGGGCAGGACAAAGGCGGCCGAGTGGACCTTCGAGTTGTAGTAGCGGCAGCCGGGCACCTCGCGCACCGGCTTCGAGACGTCGCGCGAGCCGTCCTTGGAGCAGACGACAAAGCCGATCTGGCCCGAGGGGTAGGTCGGGATCGTCGTGAAGGCGTACTCGGACACCGGGAACAGGTGCTTGGTCATCGTCCGGAGGTCCTGGCGGGGGTGCGAGAAGAGGGTCGGGGAGGGGGTTAGGAATGGAGGCGTCAGACTGGGGTTGCCTCCCAGTGAGTGACGGCAGCGGCACGACCCGTCGTGCTCGGCGTGAGAGACGGACCTTGATCAGGGGCAGGTGGAGCCAGAGGCACTCGCCCTGGGTCGAGAGCGCGCCGTCGGCCTTGAGGGCCTTCTTCATGAGCGTAAAGTAAGGCGCCTCGAAGAGCGAGGCGGCCGGGCCGACCGGGTCGGACGAGTCGGTGACGATGACGTCGAACGTGTCCTCGACCGTCGGCAGGTACTTGAAGCCGTCGGCAATCTTGACCGTCACCCGCGGGTCCGACAGGACGTCGGCCATCCCGGGCAGGAACTGCTTCGACACCCGCGGGACGGCCTCGTCGATGTCGACGAGGACGACCTCCTCGACCGAGGCGTGCTTGAGCACCTCGCGGACGACACCGCCGTCGCCGCCGCCGACGACGAGCACCTTCTTCGGGTTCGGGTGCGAGGCCATCGGGATGTGGGTGATCATCTCCTGGTAGCTGCGGCGGCCGGTCGGCGAGAGCGAGAGGGGCAGAAGGCGGGGGAGGTCAGGACGACTGTCGAGGTCGATAGCCAGAGGGAGGAAGGAGGGGCTGCGCGCGAAGGCAGGCCGTGACGGGACGCACGAGAACTCGTCGCGCTCGGTCGCCTGGATGACGCCGTCGAGGATGAGGACGTTGCCGTAGGTCTCCGACTCAAAGACGAGGACGTCCTGGAAGAGCGACTTCTCGGTGTGCAGGATCTGCTTGACCCTGGCGAGCAAGAGGGCGAGCAGGGGAGGAGGAATAAGGGCGTCAGCTCTTGTGCGACGGGCCCCTCTCGTTCGCGGGCTCGCACGCCGACGCACTTGAGCATCATGGCCTGGCCTAGTGGCGCATTTCAGCAAAGATGAGGCGGTCAGTACATGACTTAGCAGCAACAGTTCGGGTACTGCAAGAGACGACTAACCGGGCCACTGCGAGGAGATCTCACGGAACCATCCGTCTGCGAGCGAGGCGATGCGAGGTCAGCATAGGCGTTCTTGGTTGAGAGTGGCGAGGAGGCACTGACCGACGATCGAGGGGTGCGAAAGAGGGGCAGACATGGTGAGGATGAGCTGAGGGCAGGAAGCGGTTGAGGAGTAACGGCCAGGGTCGAGCGAGCGCAAGTACTTCAGCCCCAGCAGCGCCGGCAGCTCGCGCGTGGTCGGCTGGCCGAAATTCGACGGCGCTGGGGAAAGAAAACAAAATTGGCCCTTCGAGCCGCGGCAAGAGCCAGAGGGTCGACGGGGCGCCGTTCGGATGGTCCGGTTCAGGATCTCTCCGAGCTGAAGCGCGCATAGCGAGCTGGACCAGGCGGAAGACAGGGCGTAGAGGAGCGTTGCCGTTTGATGCACATCTGGCCGGCAGAAGTCCTAGTCTTGGTCGGATTAGCGCAAGCGCGCCTCGAAGGGAAATGGGCGCAGTGTTGGCAGTATGTGAGGGGCCCAAGGATGTCATCAGAAGGGCCGCATGCCGATCTGGGTCGCCTCTGGGGCTGCCAGTGGTCTGGGATGCCTTCGAAGAGGTATCCGACTTGAGCGGGCGTCGGACGGCATTGCTGCGCGGGAGAGTGCTCCGTGCAGGCGGGGAGGCGTCGAAGCCGGCTGGCAAGAGGAGGTCGGGCGCGTCTCGACCATCACACCCGGCCAGCCGACTGGACGCACCAAGTGACGGACCAGGAGGGCCGCAGCACAGCAGCATCACGACCGACAGCGACTCTTCAACGTCGAAGCTGCCCTTCAGCTACGAGGCGAGCCGTCAGCAACGACGCTGACCCGCCGACGTCGTGTCGCCGCCAGAGGGGCCTGGGTCTGGTCGATGGATGAGGCAGTCGTCGCCACGAGAGCCTCATAGGTGACCGAGCTCTGGCGCTTTCGTCGTTTTGGAGTCGATCAGCGTGATCGAGGTGGTCGTCGAGAGCCTGGTAACGAGCGCCTGCCGTGTGCGACCGACCGACGGCGGCAGGGGATGATTGTCTGGCCGCGCAGCTCGCCCTGCTTGCCACCCCTCCCCCCTGACCATCTCCGGCCCTCGCTGCCGCCCCGCCTTCCGACCTGAAGCACAAGTCAAGTCATGTCGAGGTGAGCCCTGTCTCTCACCGGCCTGCTCGCTTCAGGTCAGGACGGGCAAGGAAGCGCTTGGCTGCGCGACGCTGATTTCGCCCTTACCCTTATCCCTCGCAGCGCCCCAGTCACCCGCGAGGAGGCCGTCAACGCCTCCACTCAGACCTTCATCTCGGCCCTCGTTCTCAACTCTGCCATCGCCGCGGCCTTCATCCTCGCCTTTACCGTCGTCCGGCGCTGCACCCGGTCGGTCTACGAGCCGCGAGCATTCGTCCCGCCCGACGAGAGGTGCGTGACCGGCGAACCCATATCCCATCGTCTCTACGCAGTCCGTCAGATTGACTTCACACCACCATCCTGCGGCGACAGCAAGCGAGCACCTCCGCTCTCTCCCACGCTCCTCGGCTGGCCGCTGGCGCTGTGGAGGGCCGACCCCAAGATCGTGCTTGACCGCTACGGCGCCGTCGATGCTTACGTCTTCCTCCGCTTCCTCCGCATGCTCGTTCGCATGCTCGTTCCCATTTGGGTCCTCAGCTGGGCCATCCTGATGCCGGTTGATGCGGTTGAGACGAACAATGCTGGCAACGAGGGTCTCGACCGCTTTACGTTCGGCAACATCTCGCCCGCCAACCAGGCCCGGTACGCCGCCCATCTCGTCCTCCTTTACGTCTTCACTGGTGCGTGTCAGCCCCGCCTTGTCGCTTGAACGCAGCGTGTGCAGGCTACTGACTTCTACTCGACCCAGTAGCTTGGATCCTGTACAACCTCTGGGTCGAAATGCAGCACTGGCTCGTCATCCGGCAGCGTCACCTTGTCTCGGAGGCGCACTCGCGGCTGCCGCAGGCCCGCACCGTTCTCTTCACCGGCGTCCCGCAGCAGTGTGAGCCCCTCACTGCTCTGCCCAGAAGACTTTTCAGACGAGGCTGATCGCGGCTATGGCCCGGGGCAGATCTCGACGAAGCTCGGCTCACACAGCTCTTTACGCACATCCCGGGCGGAGCTGAGCACATCTGGCTCAACAGGTGCGCCCTGTCCAATTTCTCGACTTGACAGTGGACCTTACAGTGTCGCCCACCGGCGTCGCCCTTCACAGGAACCTCGAGGACATGCCCGACGATTATAACGCCCGGCTGCAGGCGTCGCAGCAGCTCGAAGCGGCGACCGTCTCGCTCATCCGCACTGCCGACAAGCTCCGCCGCAAGGCCGAGAAGGCCGCTGGCAAGAAGGGTGCGCCGCAGCTCGACACCAAGTGGACGACGACGCCGACGCCGGGCGAGGCCGAGTCCGAGTTGACGCTGGCCGAGCGGCTTGTCCCGCCTTCGAAGCGGCCGACCTACCGCCTGCGGAAGCCGGCCTGGCTGCCGTTTGGTCTGCCGTTCGTCGGCAAGAAGGTCGACACGATCGCCTGGTGCCGCGAGCAGATTGCCGAGCGTGAGACAAGTCTTCGGATGAAGCGCGACTGGCTCGAGGCCGACATCAGTACGCCTGGCACGGGCGAGGCCGAGACGTATCCGCCCCTCAACTCGGCATTCGTCCTCTTCCGCCAGCAGATCGGAGCGCACCTCGCCTATCGGGCTGCCGCGCACCATGCGCCCTACGTCATGCACGAGCGCTTCATCGAGACGGCCCCGGAGGACGTCATCTGGGAGAACCTCGGCGTCAATCCGTGCGTCCAGGGCTGCGTCTCGCCCGTCTGATGGCGCTCTAACCCAACTCAGGACGACAGATACGACCGCGCGATCCGCCGGCTCATCTCGGCCGCTGCGACCGCGGCCGTCATCATCTTCTGGGCGATCCCAGTCGCCTTTGTCGGCGCCGTCAGCAACGTGCCCAACCTCTGCCGGACATACTCGTGGCTCGCTTGGCTGTGGGACCTGCCGACGCCGGTACCGGGCATCATCGCCGGCATCCTCCCTCCGGCCCTGCTCGCCCTCCTCTTCCTGGCGCTGCCGGTCATCTTCCGCCGTGAGTGGCCTTCATACCTAGCTGGCTCGTGCAGAGCGCTGACCTCACCTCTCGGCCCCACTCTAGTCTTCGCGCGCTACGAAGGAGTGCCCAAGTCGACAGCGGTCGAGCTCTCGCTCATGACGCGCTACTTTGCCTTTCTCGTCATCGTGCGTCGAAGCTCGCTCCTGACCTGGCAAGATGACAGGCTGACGAGCTCACATCCGGCCTCGACTTGCAGCAAGGCTTCATCGTCGTCACCCTCTCGAGTGGCATCATCGTGCGTCCAGAGTGGAGCACAGGCGACTGCTCGCCTGACACTCCCCCTTCGACACGTAGAACTCGCTTCCAGACCTCGCCGAGCGACCGGGCTCCTTTGCGACCTCCCTCGCAGCCAACCTGCCCGGAGCGTCGACCTTCTTCCTAACGTTCATCACGCTACGAGGCCTCGCGGGCTCGGCCGGCCTCTTTGTCCAGTACAGCGAGCTCGCCACCTACTACATCAAGCTCTTTGTCCTCGGAAGCACGCCGCGTGCCGTCCATCGCATCAGGTTTGGCATGCGCTCGCTCCAGTGGGGGACCGTCTTCCCCGACACGACGCTGCTCGCTGTCATCAGTGCGCGTGCTCTGCTCGCCCGCGTCGCGCCGGCCGCACACCCTGACGCATCCCCTCCCCTTTGCCAGCCATCGCCTACTCGATCATCTCGCCCATCATCAACGGCCTCGCCTGCGTCTCCTTTATCCTGCTCTACTTTGGCTACAAGTACCTCTTCGTCTGGGTCGTCGATCAGCCGGCCTGGGCCGAGACCGGCGGCCTCTTCTTCCCCAAAGCGGTCGATCACGTATTTGTCGGCCTCTACCTCGAGCAAATCTGCCTCGCCACGCTCTTCTTCCTCGCCCGAGACGAGGACGGTCAGGTGCGCGTCCGCTGCTCGCAAAATAACGTCGTGTCTGCTGCTGACTTGGGCCTCGATCCCTCTCCAGGTGTCGGCCGTCCCCGAGGGGGCCCTTTCGGTCGCCCTGCTTGTCGCGACGGTGCGTGCCTCCCTAGCCTCTTCCGATTGGCGGCACTCAGGTTGATCCCGGTCAATCCCAGGCCTTCTTCCACTACATACTTCACGACTCGTTCGGTCCGCTCAAGGAGGCCCTTCCCTTGACGCTGGCCCATCGGTCGTTTGGCATGCCGGTCGAGGTGGGGCACGCGACGTCGGATCTCGCGTTCGACGCCGAGGGTGAGGCAGAGCCGTTTGCTAAGCTGCGCAACAGGCTCGACCGCCACCGGTCTCGTACGGGAGTATTCGGCGCAGGCAACGAGGACGAGCATGAGGGCGATACGTCTGGCGATGTCCGCGGTGCACCTGCCGTCGACCCCGAACCCCAAGAGACTGCGCGCCTCCGCCAAGCCACGCTCGCCGCCTTCAAGCACCCGGCTGCGCGAGTCGAGCAGCAGACGGTCTGGATCCCTACTGATCGGCTCGGCCTCGGCGAGGATGCCGTCCGGCGGTACGGAGCGGCCGGCATCCGAGCGTCGACGCAGGGCGCCGCCCTGGACGGGCGCGGCAAGGTCCAGGTGGAGGAAGGGCCGCCTGACCCTGACCAGCAGAAGGCGTAACCGCTCATTCGTACTCGCACTCGGTCCCCGTCCCCTTTTCCTTCACGACCTTTTCACGACTCGACAACGACTTCCCCTCTTCTGATCGCATCGCCCGTCCACTTCATGCCATTCCTCTCTGTCATGGCTTCTTTCAAAAGAGCGCCAATCGCTCGCGTTCGCTACCTCATGAGTGCACTCTGTCGCTCGCGTGCCCACCAGTCAAGGATGTCCCTGCCCTCGCTCCCCTAAGTCTGTGGCGTGCGTCGACTTGGGCCGCAAGCACTCTCACGACCCCATCAGCACCAGGTAACCTGCCGTTGCTCTGCTCCCCTCCTCGACCGCAAGTCACCGACCGGCTCGCCAGTGCTGCTCCGCGAGGACGAGCGTGGACTGACGACGACGATGCCACTGCTTCCACTAAGACGTCGCGCAGCGCAGAGGAAGCTGGAGTGGATCGCCGGCCATTCTAGAGGACGACGGTGCCGCAGCGCGGTGCGACGTCGCGGAAGGTCGCCCTCCGGTCGCCGGCATCGCGAGCATTCCAGACCTCGCGGAGGATCTCTTGGCCCGACTGGAGGTCGAAGCACGTGTAGGATCGAAGCGTCTCGATGGCTGCGCGGGCCGCTTGGCGGTCGGCCTCGGCGTCGAACATCGTGCCGGCGATGATGAGCGGCCAGAGGAAGCTGCGGGGCGGCGGCAGGTCAGCTCGTGAGCGGGAGCTGCAGGAGTGGGAAGAAGGAGCCGGGTGGGCAAGACGAACCCAAGCGTGACGAGCGAGCGTCGGTGGGCCTCCTGGACAAGGGTGACAATGCGGTTGGCGAGCGCCTTGATCTCGGCCGAGTCGGTCGGCTCGTCCTGAACCTCGGTTCGGACCATGATCTGCAAAGGCGGCGCTGCAGGGTCAGCGACGTGAAGACGACGCGGAGAAGCTCACGACGGCGGCGGCGGCTTGCCCGAGACTGACTTCGAGCGTGAGCGTCCAGATGAGGTCGCCAAACTGGAGTCGCCGTGCCTTACCCCGGCCGAGCCCTTCGCCCTCGTGCTCGTCGTCCCTCCCCAACCGGCCGTAGCGCACGCGGCGGCCAAGCTCTTCCTCGGCCTCGAGCTCGTCGCCCCTGCTCGGGCCGGGGAAGAAGGGTTGAGCGAGCTCCGGGTACGAGCGCAGGACGTCGGCCTTGCGGATCCGGATCTCGTGCAGGAGTTGAATCGCGAGCGTCGCCGTCTGGGGTTCGGCCGTGCCGGCCGGAGGTGAGCGGGAGGTCGCGTAGAGGACATTGACCTGCGCCGGAGGGGAACGGCAAGCGTCAGCGGGGGGTGATGAGGGGCGGTAGAAAGAGCGAAAAGACTCACGCGGGAGAAGAGGTCCATGAGGATGCGCGAGAAGCCGAGCGTGCTCTCGAGCGTCTCCCAGTCCTCCTCGCCGCTCGTGCCCTCGCGCGTCCCGCTCGGGGGCGAGTAGGCAAACAGCCATTCTGCGAGCCCGCCCCCGCTGTTGGCCGCATGCGGGGAGGAGGACGAGAAGGCCGAGGGCTTGGCGCCGGACGAGAGCGAGGCAAAGAGGTCCCACGAAGCGAGGTCTTCGAGCACGGACCGGAGCATCCGAAGCCGCTTCCGACGGGTCGCCTTTGACGTCGTCGTCGGGGTCGTCAGCGAGCTGGCACCGAGCGAGCCGCCCGCGGTTGGGTAGCCCGTCGTCGTCGACATCGAGGGCGGATCGAGCGAGGTGATGGTCGCCGACCCAGCAGCGGGCGGCGGGGCCGAGGTCGAGGCCGAGGACGAGCCGCCCGAGGACGAGAGGGCGTCGAGCATCTTCTTTGGCCCGCCGGCAAACTCGACGACGCCCCGGGCTAGGTCGAGCGCGCCCTCGAAGCCCCGGCCGCCGGCGAGGCAGCGAGCGAGGATGCACGACGAGCAGGCGGCGAGCAGGTGCGTGATCTCGCTGTCGTCCATCCCCGGCCCCGGCTGCTGCTGCTGCTGCTGCGGAAGGGCACCACTCGCAACGGTACCGTCGACGGCCGCTGCTGCTGATGAAGACGCCGACGCCGAACCGATCGAGAGAGCAGGCCCGAAGCCCTTGCCTTTGAGCCGTGCGAACGCGAGGCTCGTCTGGCCGAGCCCGAGCGAGGCCTGCATGAGCGCGACCGAGAGCTCCTCGTACCGGCGCGAGTTGCCCTCGACCGACGGGTCCTCGCCCGCCTCCGAGTGGTAGAGGTGCGAGAGCCGGCCGGCGCCGACTGACATGAGCGAGAGGGCGAGCGCATCGGCCGCAGACGACTGGCCGCGCGGGAGCGAAAGGAAGTGGGGGATGTCGACTGGCGCACGCGCGAGGAGCAACGGTCGAACGTCAGCGCTCGCTTCGCGCGACGTGGGAAACGACCAAGGGGGGAGGATGGGACGAACGGAAGGGGAAGAACGAGTTGAGGTTGGGATGCTCCTCGGTCGCAAACTTTGCCATCTCGAGCGGGCTCGAGGCCTGGATACCGACGAACAGGGCCGGCACCGAGTAGAGAAAGTGTTGCATCTGTGCGGCGGCGTGGGTGGAGGGGGGGTGTGTGGAAGGAGGGGCAATCGTCAGCCTGGGATCGGCGGCGTCAAGGCGGAGGGAGGAAGGGGGGGGGGGAGGAGAGGAAGGGACGGACGAGGTGGCGCTCTTCAGGGTTGGGGAAGAGGAGGACGAGCGAGCTCGTCGGCGTCGTGTACCGCGGCAGGCTGACCTGCCCACCGCCGCCGCCGGTCGGCTCTGTCCGCTGCTGCTGCTGCGGCACCGGAGGCGGAGCCAGCGGGCCGTCATCCTCGTCCTCGTCCATCATCTTCCACTGAGACGGACTCCACGCCTTCACCGCCTCCTGCTGCTGCTGCTGCTGTGGGAGATGGTGGTGGTGGTGATGGTGTTGTTGCAGCTGCTGGAAGCCAGACTCCGACCGGAACGGCTGGCGACCGCGTGGTGTCGAGCCGCCGGCGGCGTTGGGCCGAGGCTCGCTGACGATGCCCGTCATGCGGTCGTCGTCGGCTGCGGGCGGGGACGACGCCGGCGTCCGGTGGCGGTCAGATGACGACGTGATGGCGCCGCTGCCGCCGCCGCCGCCGGCGGAGGAGGAGGGCGAGGGCGTCCGGACCCATCTGAGCGCGCCGGCGGCGGCGGCGGCGTCCTCGCTGGCGATCCCTGTTGCCAGAGACGGAGGAAGCGTCGGCGACGTGCCGTCTGACCTCCTGCCGCCACCGGCGCCGCTGACGAGCGGATCAGGCTCGTCAACCCTCTCCGCTCGTCCTCCTCCGGCGGGTAAACCGCCGTCGAGCAGCACAGGCGGCGAACTGTGCAGCCAGAGCGAAGGCGAGGGTTCGCCTGCGGCGCCGCCCGCGCCGTGGACAGCCGCCGAGGACGAGGCGTCCAGTGCGAGCCAAGCGGCATGGAGGTCGAGCACGCTCGGGTCGGTCGAACCTCGACCGCCGCCGCCGCTGCTGCCGCTGCTGAGCGCATCGGACCCGAGGACGAGGTGGCCGAGCGCCGCCTGCTGCTGGAGGAGATGATGTGGGTGGCCGCCGCCGCCACCGCCGCCGTTGCCGTCGAGGGCCGAAGGAGGGTCAACGAACGGCGCCAAAGGCCCGTTGCCGAGCTCGAGCGCCCCTCCTCCGTTGCCCATGCCGTCCAGCAGCAGCCCGCCATCGTCGTCGTCGTCGTTTGGTCTGCCGCCGAGGGCAAGGGCGGCCGGGTCGAGCATGGCCGCCCACTGCTCTGCCGTATAGCCCGCGAAGTAGGCCTGGAACGCGCCGAGCTCGTCGCCGGAGCCGGAGCCGGTCGCGATGGGGCTGATGATGGCGGCGTCGCCGTTGGAGGTTAGGAAAGAGGGACCGGCTTCGGCGTTGAGGTGGTGGTGGTTCAGGCCGACGGCCGAAGGGGCGAGTGTCTGTTGCTGCTGCTGTTGCTGGTAGTGGTGGTGTTGATGCTGGAGGCTGAGGGCATAAGACGACGACGATGACGAGGGTGATGGGCAGGGGTGGCCGCCGCCGTGGAGGGGATGACTGGGCCCGCCGAGCCCGCGTGGCTGCTGCTGCTGCTGCTGCTGGTGTGGGTGGTAGGTCTGGGTGGGCGCAAAAGGCGAGAGGATAGGGTACGTCGGCTGGTTGAGGATGACGGTCTGGAGCTGGGGGTGGGGCGGCGGCAGGCCAGCCGGCTCTTGGGAGAGCGGATGGGGCGTAAAGGCCGAGCCAGCACCACCACCGCCGCCGCCGCTGCTGCTGAAAGGCTGCAGCTGCTGGGAAGGGAGCGCCGGCGGGTGGAAGAGGTGGGGGTGACCTAGCGGCCGGGGCGAGGACGTCGTCGAGGACGAGGCCGTCGACGTCGTCGTCTGCGCGCTCGCTCCGTTCGCCTGCTGCTGCTGCTGGTGGTAGGGGTGGTGACCTCCTCCGTAGGCGGTCGTCGACGAGACCGCCGCCGATGATGACCGGTCGCCGCTCGTCCCCCTCGAGCGGCCGCCGCCGCCGAGCGTCGTCCGCGTCGACGAGGACGAGGACGACGCTCGCTTGTGAGGCGGCGGGTAGGGTCTCGCTTTGGCCTTGGCGCTCTCGGCCGCAAACGACGCCGACGACGGGCCTGCCCCTGCTGCTGCTGCTGCCCCTCCTCCTCCTCCTCCGACCGCAGCAGCAGACGGCGCCGCCGTCGTCGATGTCGTCGTCGAACCAGAGGAGGCCGAGCTCCCCACCGCGCCCCCGCCTGCTACCCCTGCCGCCGCCGCCGCCGGCTCGGCCGGCCAGATGCACTCCATCCCCGCCCGCAGGCAGCGCGCGCACTGCGGTCGCTCCTCGCCGCACTTGTGCTTGCGCTTGCGGCACGTCAGGCAGCCAGTCCGGGTCCGCTTCTTGGGCAGCCGGGGGACCGAGGGGTAGTTGGGCGGCGGCGGCGGCGGCGGCGCTAAGTGTGAGGCCAACTGCTGATGATGATGAAGGTGGTGCTGCTGCTGTGGTTGTGGATGTGTGAAGGGCTGCTGCTGGTGTTGCGAGTACAGCAGCTGGTGGTGGTACGCCGGAGGCTGCTGCTGCTGCTGCTGGAGCGTTTGCTGGTGCTGCTGATGCTGGTAGTGAGACGCAAGCAGCGGCGGTGGTGGTGGTGGCGGCTGAGGTTCACCGCCGTCCATGACCGCGCAAGAGCGAGAGGAGCGAGAGAGGGAGGCGAGCGAGCGGGGAAAGGAGCCGGCGAGGAAGGAAGCGTGTCGACGGCTTGAGGACGGACAGGCGCGGGCCGTGACTGATGCGCGGGCGGCCGACCCGGCCGGCTGGCAGGATGCATTGCAGCAGGGTGCTCGTGGGCGCGGCGGGCGGGTGGGCGGACGCGATGCGATGCGATGCGATTCGATGCAGGACGGCGGCCTGGAAGGGTGAGGGTGCTTTCTCACGACGCGTGCCTCCCGTCCGTCCCTCACGCCCCGCTCGACCGACCGACCCCGCAGCATGCACGTGCACGATAGGCTCTGCTCTCTTGTTCCGCGTTCAGAGGCAGCAGCGCTCAGCGTCTGGGTCGGACTGCTTTAGAGAGCCAGCCCCCCGCCGTCGACCCTGAGAAGGAAGGAAGGAGGGGGGTGGGGGGTATATCACATCCCAGCCAAGGGGTACATACAAGGACGACGGTCGTGGTATCGAGTATCCATCCTACCGTTCTGAAACTTTGCACACTGGTCCATCTGAGATTCCCCACTACGGAAACCCAGCTCCCAGTATTTCAAGATGGATCCTGCGGCCGCTAGAAGGGCGAGAAGGTCGGCGGAGGAGGGGGTGGTCGTGGTGACAGAAACGCAACGGACAGAGTTGACACTTTGCACGGTGGTCCTTCTCGACGCCCTCATTACGGATCTGCAAGCGGCAGGGCTTCAAAGTCAATCCTGCGGTCGTGAGATGGGAGGGGAAAGGGCGGAAGAGCCAGAGCCCTGGGCCAGGCTGCTGGCTGGCTGCGCGTCATGGCGTCGAGCCAACGCGGGCCCCGCTGGGCTTGTCAACAAAGAAGCCTCAGCTGTTGGGCCGGTCGAAACCCTGTCACGAGCACGACCTCCCTCCTGCAACTGCCCGTCCGTCAACCCCTTCACCCGTCCGAGCACTCTTCGCCCCCGACCTCTCCGCTGGACGGCCTCCTCCTCCCTTTCCCCAGTCGTCCCGTCTGTCGAGTCTCCCCAAGTGGCGGCGCCCTTCAACCCCCTCGCACGCCTCGAACGCCCCGACGACCTGCGAGCGAAAAGGCCGCCCAGCCGAGGCGCGCGCCTCCTCCCCGCACCCCTCCCTCCCCTCGAGCGAGCAAGCCCCCTCCGTCCCTCCCCTCTCTCCCTCCAGCTGGTCGTCACCCTCGACGACGTAGGGCTAGCAAAGCAGCACGGGCCGGACAACACACACGCACCCAACCCACCGCCTTCTCGCTAGCCGCAACGCCGGCCATGGAGCTCGCCTTCCCCGGCCACCCGCCGCCGGCCGACGCGCCGACCCGGCAGCAGCGGCAGGCGGCGATGGCCTTCTCGCCCGGCCGACCAGCAGCAGCAGCGCCAGCCGCCGCCGCCGCCGCCGTCCTCTTTCCACCGCCGCCGCCGCCGGCCGGCTCGTCGTCGACGGCCATCCAGGCCAGCAGCAGCAGCAGCAACCGTAGTCCTCCAAAGAGGTCCGTCCCCCCCTCCCCTTCCGCGCCTCGCTTTGACTTCCTCGCGCGCGCGCGGGCCCCAACGACCGAAGGGCGAGCGAGTGAGCGAGTCCCGCGCGCGCGAGAGCAGGGACCCAAGCACGCGTCCGTCCGTCGTCGTCGTCGTCGTCTGGGCCCTTCTTTTGGCCCGGCCCGGCCCGGCCCCTCCGTGTCCCTCTCAGGCGCGGGAATCCTCCTTTCCCCCAACTCAACTCGAGATGCGCGAGAGGCCTTCGGCTGGCTCGTCGTGCCGCGCGCGCGTGGGCGTCATCGTGCGCGAGGTCGAAAGAGAGCTTGGGCTGGGGTTGGCCGCCAAGAGCGTCGTCGATGTTCGTCATCGTCGTCAGCGGCGGCGGCGGCGGCGGCGGGCGGTAGGGAAGAGGGGGTGTCGAAGCAAGCACCGCGGGTCCAAGGCAAAACGCGAGGTATCGCGCAAGGCCCTGGCTGACCGCTTTCTTCCCCCCCGGCTCCCTTTTCTCCCTCTTTCCACCCCCTTTTGTCGGAAACGACCTTCGGCTCGCTCAGCTACCTGACCGCGACCGCCGCGACGGCGCCCGACGACGGGCCCTCTCCCGCCGCTCACGGGCAGCGCGCTGCCGCCGCACACCTTGCGCCGCCGCCGCCGCCGCCACCGCGAAACAGCTCCCCGCCCGCCGGGCCGGCGCGCCGCAGGCACGGCGAGCGCATCATCATCAGCAGCAGCAGCAGCAGCAGTGGTGGTCCGGTCTTCGTGGGTCCGGCGTCGTTTCCCCCGCCGACAGGCTTGCCGTTCCTTGCCCACTTTTCCTCGCCCTCGACGACGACGGCGGCGACGACGACCGGGCTCGGTGCCGGACGCGGGAGGGAGCCCTACCGCCCTTGGGACCAGCAGCAGGACGGCCGGACGCCGCTGCCGGCGGCGGCGGCAGCGGCCAGCAGCCTCCTCTCGCCGTCCGTCTCGCTCCCTTCCATCAGCCAGTTCCTTAACCCTCAGCCTCCTCCTCCGCCGCCGCCGCCGCCGGCAACCGTCACCGCCGCCACTAGCAGCGACGGCGGCCCCGGATCTGCACCCTCAGCCTCCTCGTCGTCGTCGTCGTCTGCGGCTGCGGCGGCCTTCTCGCTGCCTGTTGCGCCTCCAAGCAGCAGCAGGCCGCCCCCGTCGACGGCGGCGGCGGTGGCGGCGGTGCACGTCCGCTCTCCGACCAACGGCAGCAAACGCCGCCTAGGGAGGGGAGAGGTCGCCGCCGCCGTCGTCGACCCTGCTCTCTTACCACTGCCGGCCTCGCCTGCCGGTCCGAAGGTGGCTACCGACCGGCCTTCCTTCGCCTTACCTGCTTACCAGCAACAGCAGCAGCAGCAGCAGCAGAGGTCGTCGATAGAGGATACCGCCGGGGGGTCGCCGGCGAAAAGGCGACGTGCACCGCCGCCGGCGACGACGTGGGCGCCTGGCTCTTCCCCTCCCGGTGCCGGCAGTCGTCGTCGTCGGCTCCGACAGACGCCGTCGCTCGAGGCCATCCTCCGCCTTCCATCGGCCGCCCGGTCGCCGCCGCCGCCGACGACGACAACTGTGCCGATCGGCCCGACCTCCCGCCGCCAGCAGCATCAGCAGCAGCACGACTGGACCTCGTCGTCGGCCTCCCAATCGGCGGTCAGCGAGAAGGCGCCGGCCGCCGCCGCCGAGCCGGCCGTCAAGGTCCGAGAGGCGAGCGTCTCGAGCGACGGCTCGTCCGAGTTTGACATTCTCGAGCCCTACATCTCGCGCGTCCCGTTCGGCGCCCGCGTCGGCGGTGGTGGCGGTGGTGGCGGGCGTCTTGAAGGGGTGGTTCCTCCCCAGCACCAGCGTCAGCAGACAACGACGCCCTTACGGTCGTCGACCTCCCTTCCGGCGCTGCTCGCCGACCTCGACTCGTCCTCGGACGACGACAACGACGGTGCCGACTCCCACGAGGCGTTTACGCCCCGCCGGCCGTTCACGGACGGCTCTCGGCCGCCGCCCTCTGCCGGCTCGTCGGGCGGCAGCATGCTCAGGACGCCCATTGCGGGCGCGTCCTCGTCGTCATTGTTGGATAGCGTGCTCGGCGCGCCTGGCGGGTCGCGCTCGGCGCATGCGGACGAGGAGAGGCGCAAGTGGGCACTCGTCCGTCGATCGGGCGGCGGCCGCAGCAGCAGCAGCAACGGCCTTCAAGGCGCGCATCTGCAGCAGCAGCAGCAGCAGTACGCGACGTTCGGCCGTTCGCCTCCGGCGGCCGCCGTTATCAGCCGCTCCCAGTCATTCCCGACCCGACTCGCCACGCTAACGACGAACCCGCTTGCCGCCCCGGCCCGGACGCCGGCGAGGGCTTACCACCACGCCCACGCGGACGCCGTCTTGACGGATCCGTACGCCCCGCCTGCGCTCGACCTCTCGCGCCGGTCGCCAGGGGGAATCCTCACGCCCTACCGCTCAGCGACAACGACCATGACGGCCGCCTCGGCGTCGACCGGGGTGGTCGTGGGCGCGTCATCGTCGGCGGCGGCGGCGGCGGGAGGGGCCGGGGCCCATGGAGCTGGGCGCGATCGGCCCGCCCGCGGAGGACATCGGCGCGAGCCCAGTCGGGCAGAGACAGAGTGCTACTGGCAGAGCTCGCCGAGCGACTCGACGGCCGCTGCTGCTGAAGACGACGACGACGACGATGACGACGACGGCAAAGCCCGGTTGACCGCCCAGGCGGGCGTCTCGTCGGCTGAACCGTCGGATGCGGGCGTGGACGACAGCAGCGACGACGACGACGACGACGATGGCCGGTCCGCGTTGGCCGAGGGCGGGGCGGAGATGGACGAGGCTGTCTTACGGGCGTTTGGCCCCTCTAGCTCGTCAACAGACCCGGTCACCCTCTTGCTCGCCTCGCCGCCGGCACCGCCGCAGCCGGTAGGACTGCTCCGCTCGCCGGTAGGCCCTTCCTTCGCACCCCTGCACCACCACCACCAGCAGCACCAGCGGCCATCGCCCATCGAACCGCTCCTCTTCCACCCGTACTCAGCAACGCCGACCGCCCTCCCGTCGGTCGTCGGCCGGCCGTCTATTCAGCCGACCGCGTCGTCGTCCTCCGCCGGCTCGGCGTCCTCGCTCGGCCGGCTCGTAAGCGCAGCAGCAACCGTCGAGCGCCGGAGTGCTGTTGCCGGCGGCGGCGGCGGTGGTGAGGACGGACGGTCGACGTCGTCCGACAAGGAGAACCACGGCCGGTCGCTCGCATTCGACGGCGAGCCAGACGTCTTCGGCGGCGGCGGCGGCGGCGGGTTGAAAGGCTCGGCCATGTCGCTCGGTCTGCCTAGCGTCGTTGTCGCACCTCCACCGTCGTCATCGGCCGATTCGCCCGCCAATGGGGCCGACAAGTCGAGGAGCCGCAAGAAGAAGGCGCTCGGCGGTACGGGTACGTGGTCCGGAACCCCCTGGCGGGCTTGGCTTGGTCCCCCGGAGGGCTCCAGACTGACACCCTCGCTCCGCCCTCCCCTTCTTCTGGGGTCGTCTCAGCAGCGTCCCGCACGTCGCCCGTCATCCAGGAGTGCGACCTGCCGCCGGTCAACCTGCCCGCCGGCCCGCGCTCGACGGCCAAGCCAGCCTTCTCTTACGCGGCCATGATCGGCCAGGCGATCCTCGCCCACCCGCGCAAGCGGCTCTCGCTCGCCGAGATCTACAACTGGATCTCGGGCGCCTTCCCCTTCTACCGCAAGGGCGAGGCCGGCTGGATGAACTCGATCAGGCACAACCTCAGCCTCAACAAGTGCTTTGTCAAGGTTGAGCGCGAGAAGAGTCGCGATAGCGGGGCCGTCGTCGTCGGCAAGGGCATGCTCTGGGCCATCGAGGACGGCTGCGAGCACCAATTCGAGGGCGGCGGGTTCAACAAGAAGTACGTCCTTCGGTCGGACCCGGTCGGGCTGCTCGTGCTGACCGACCTCTCGCCACTTTTTTTTCCGTGGCGGTAGTGGCAAAGTCTCCGCCGGTGGCAAGGGAAAGGGCGCCGCCGCCAGCCGCTCGTCCAAATCTGCGACGCCAGCTCCCGCTGCCGCCGCTGGCGGACCTTCCTCCAAGAAACGCAAGGCCGGCGTCGCGCTGACCGAGTCCGAGAGCGAGCGGCCGTCCGAGTCGCCGCCGCCGCCGTTGTTACAGCAGCAGCAGCAACAGCAGCAGCAACACTCAGCCAAGCGGCCCAGGCTGCAGGTCGCCATCCACCCGAGTGGGCAGCTCTTCCAGCAGCACGGCGCGCCCTCGCCGGCAAGCTCGGGCCAGGGCGGCTACGCCTCGCCCGAGGTCGGCACGCACTCGCTCCCTTCGCTCGCCTCGGCCTTTGTCCCCCGCGACGGCTCGTCCTACCCGACGCTGCCGATGCCGCGCGGCATGCTCTATGGCGCTCAGCCGCTCGTCTCGGCCGCCAACTATGAGCTCCACGCGCCCCTCGAGAGCGGCCACCACGGCGGCGGCGGCGGCTCTGATGACTATGCCACGCCTCAACGGCCGCTCTCGCGTGGGCCGCTGCCGCCGACGTCCGGGCCGGCCTCGGTCTCGTCGTCGCAAGAAATGCCGCCGCCGGCGTCGTGCCTCCGCAGCCTGCCGCACCTGACGCCCTCGGTCTCGAGCCCGGCCTCGTCGAGCCCGGCCCAGCCGTTCGTGCCCCGGCCGCGGGCCGTTCAGGCCCACCAGGCCTTGTTCCGGTCCTCGCTCGGCCAGTCCGAGCACGTCTCGATCGTGGAAGACGCTCAGGCTTACGACGACGGGCTCCTCTCGGCGGCCACGACGGTACCGGCCGGCCTTCAGCCGGGCTTCCAGATCGCCAAATCGTCGACGAGCCCCAAGCCGTCGTCGGCCTCGCTCGTGCCTGCCTCGCCGACGACGAGCCGCTTCCACTCGTCGGTCGCGCCCGGCATCCAGTCGCCCATGTCGTCTCTCCGGGCAACGGCCAACGACGACGAGGTCGCTGACCACCACGCGCCCGTTGGCGTCGCCCCGGCCCACGCTTGGCGACCGCCGACGGGCAACCCGGGCTACTACAACTTCTCGGCGACCGGCGCCGGCCACCTGTCGCCACTCCACAACCGCAAGCTCTCGGCCAACGGCGGCGGCGGCGGCAATGACCGTGCTCGGGGGCTGAGCGCGACGGGCGAGCTCATCAACCATGCGATGCGCGATCCGCCCTCGGCCGGCGCGACCTTCAAGACGCCCGGCATGCAACCCATCTCGGCCTCGCCCCGCGACACACTCCCGCGGCCGTGGGCGTACCCGGGCGGCCCGGCCTCGCCTGGCTCGGCCGGCCTCGGTGGCATGCCACTCCCGTCGTCGTCCTCGTCGCGGCGGTCCGGCATGCTGCTCCATGCTGCGGCGACACCCAAGGGCGGCTCGACGCTCTCGTACACGTCGGCCGCCTACGGCATGACACCCGCTAGGACACCCGGGTCCCATCCGACCCAGTCGCCCGCCGGCGCAGCTCTCCTCCAGCGCCGGGCCGAGCTCGGCATGCTCGGCGCCGAGCTCACCTACGGCGACGACGACATCATATCGACCCCAGGCGGTGGTGCCCTCCGCCGGCCGTCGGTCCACGCCCTCTCGGGCGATCCGTACGACTCTGGCAGCGCGGTTGAGCACGAGCTCCGGCACATTGGCTCGGCCTCCAAGATTGCCGAGAGCCCCGGCGGCCATGCCGGCTGGGGCGGCGGCGGTCGGACGATCGCCACGCCCGGTCGGCCTACCGGCTGGAACGACGAGCCCGAGCCGAGCCCTGGCTTTGGCCTCGGCAGCCCCGGTCGGCTGCGCTACGTCTTCCGGTAGCGCGATGCCGTGCCTCTTCTCCTCTTCCTCCTCCTTTCCTTGTCCGCTTCCATCTTCCCCTGTCCCTGTCCGACTACTAGTCTCATCTCCCTCGCGTCGCTCCTGGCGCTGTTGTCCTCCGCCCACATTTCCTCTCCTCTCTCTGACCGCGACATCTCTGCGCCCCGACCCTATGCTTGACGACCCGTCTCCCTCGACCCTCGACGATCTCCCCTTCTATCGCTCCGCTGTACCAACCCACCCGATAACTGCCCCTCTAGAGCCTAACTCGTGAGCCCCCGTCCTGCGCCCATAGTCGCGATACCATCTCCTGTCCTCACTTGTGGTCTTCCGCGAAAAGGTCGGGCGCGTGGCTGTGGCCACGTCCCGCTCGTACTGCTCGCGCGCGCCCGCCGCCGACGCCCCCTGCACCCGCAGCCGCCGCGCGAGCGCAGCTCCCCCGCACGATCTCTCGTCCGACTCTGACTCACCTAGACGCCTGATCCAGAGCCCCCAACACCTCGGAGCTCTGCAAGAGCCCCCCTTCCTCTTCCGTCAGGGACCCGAGAACGATCGGCAAAAGCAGGACAATGAACATCGCAGGCGGCTTGGCCACCGCTGCTGCCTCCTCCTCACAGCCGACGAACATCCCGCCCGCGGTGGCCGACGATGAGCGGCCGGTCGCCGGGCCGAGCAAGCCGGCCAAGACAAAGACACGGAGTCGGACCGGCTGCATGACCTGCCGTCGACGTACGTCCCACCCTCTAACTGCGGCTGTCGAGGTCAGGCTGAGGGTCCGGCAGACCCTCGCCCGAGTCGGGGTCGCTGCGCCGCCGCCGACGACGACGACGACGGGACGTGAGACCTTGTTCCCTTTCACCTGAAGCTGATGTTTGATTTCCTACTCCCCACATTGTCTCCGGTCGCTTAGGCAAGCACAAGTGCGGCGAGGAGCGTCTCGGTCCTGCCTCGCGTCCGTCATGCGAGCGCTGCCGGTCGGCCGGGCTCGAATGCGTCTGGCCGACGGCTGACCAGATGCCCAAGGGCCGTGCGCCGAGACCTTACCGGCCTAAGAGGGAGAGGGGACCGGCCGGCTCAACAGGGCCGGGTTGGGGAGGCTCTTCTCTTGGAGGGCCAGAAGGGGAGGCGTCCTCCTGGCTGCCTCAAGTGGGCAACCCAACACTGGCGGCGCCGCCCATCTTTGCGTCACCGCAAGCTGGCGGCGACTCGGCGTTGTCATTTGACCTTGCGGCTGGAGCTCTCGACCACAACAGCATCGCTGCTGCTATCGTTCCTCCCCTGCTCCTATCGGATCAGTCTCAGGCCTCTGTTTCGACCGCCGACTGGCCGCCACAGACCTCGGCCGAATCGTTGGTTGGGGCCGCCACCTACGCGCAGCTCGGGCGCAGTCTCGATCTCACCAGCAGCGGAGCAGCGCCTTTCGATCAAGCCCGCGTCTGGGACCTCGGCCAAGCAGAAGACGAACCTCCACCGACTGTCTTTGACGGCTTCGCGTTCGGGCCTGACGCAACGGCCGGTCCGCCCGGGATTCCTCCCCCGCTCCCGCCGCCATCGCCTGGCTCGGCCTGGCTGTTCGATCTGCCGCCCTCGCCGCTGCTACTGCTCAACAGCCCAGTCTTCCGAGCCTCGTCGGATGCAGACCCGCAGTCGATCTTCGGCTTCGGGAACTCGTCGCTGGGAGCTCCGTCCGACGACGATCAGCTTGCGTTCTGGCGCGGTCCCGATGGCCACCTTCGCTCGGGCGAGCAGGTCGGCAACTGGCAGCAGGGCAGCACCGTCTTGCCACGCTACGTAACGCCGACGCCGATGCTCGAGATCTTGTTCAAAAACCCAGAGGAGCGGTCGCTCGTACGTCTCTGTCGTCCACCTACCGACCGCCTGCTTCTCGCTGACTCGGGGCCGCGTTCGGCCCGTCGACGTTCGATCAGATCCAGCACTTCCTCTTCCAGATCCCGTGCGGAGCTTGCTTTACCTAGTCCACTCCTTTACTCCTCCTGATGCTGACCTTGGCCATCGCTTGAACAGGGTCGTCTTCATCGGCCGGCCGCAGTCAGCCCGCGGAACGCTCGCCGTGCCACCGGCCTTTCTGGCGGGCAACGAGCAGCCCGACATGCGTTCGATGATGCCCTATCTGGACGTCGGCCAGTTTCTCGCCCTCCCGCGGGGGACATCGACTGCAGGCGACGCCCTCTCTCTCGCCGTCATGTCGGTTGCGGCGGGCCATCTCTCGCATCTTCACCACACGGCCGGCCTCCAGGCGTTGCTCGCCGCCGATGATGCCGCCGTCGCCCGCTCGGCCACGAGCGAGGCAAAGTATCGCGCCGTCGGGCGGTCGATGTCCAAGGCCTCGCTCTCCCTCGCCCGGTCGTCGCTCGACCTGGCGCAGCTCAGTCAACCCAACGGCGTCGCGGTCGACCATGATGCCGGGAGCAGCGACGAGGATGTCATCGCCCGTATCGAGGACATGACGCGGCTGCTCGTCGCATGCTCTTTCACCATCCTCAACGACTGCATCTCCGGTGGACACGAGCATCAGGAGGGGCTCAGCCTCGCCAGGGAGGTCATCGGCTGCTCGGGCGGCGCTCGGCGCATGCTCTCGGCGCTGGCGATGTCGATTGCCCTGACGAGCAGTCAAGCCTCGCCCCTCGCAGCGACGCGGAGACGCCGGCTTCGGCTGCTCCGTTCGGTACTCGAAGAGTACGTTCACGTCGCTCGACGCCTGCCTTCGCTTGCCATCTCTCGCTAAGACGGCGTCTCTTCAGGCTCACGTCCTGGGATCTCGTGACCTCGCTTACGACCGGCACTGCGCCGACGTCGTTCGCGGCTGCACCATCCGCTCCAGTCGCCATCGCTTCCGCTGCCGGCGGCGTAGCGACGCCGAGCGAGTCTCTCCAGGACTGGCTCTTTGCGTTTGCCCCGCCGAGCGGCTCGCACGACATGAGCGGCATCGACTGGGAGACGGTCGAGACCAGCTGGGGCACCTCGCGAGCTGTCATGGAGCTCTTTGCGCGCGTCAATGCCTTGTGCTCGGTCGCTCGGTCGACGTCGACGTCGGCTCCGAAGGAAACCATCGTGGGCGCAACGCAGGCGCTCGTCGAGATCGGCGTCCGCAAGGCCGACATCCTCCGGAGCTACCCCGAGCTGTCGCGCTCGCCCTTCCCACCCTTTGACGCACCAAGCAGCACGCTCGAGCCGGCAGAGGACTACCGCCGGCGGGTCAAGTTTGGCAAGCTCGGCGTCCGCGACGGCACCGACAGCTTTGTCGACCAGCGGCGGGCCCGGAGGCTTGAGTTTGGCGATCTGCTCTGGTGCATGACGTTCGAGGTGCGTCCACCAAGGCTGACCGGCGACCATTGCAGCCCCAGCTGACAGCCTGCTCGCGCCCTCTTGCAGATCATGCTGCGCACTGACGTCCAGGGTGAGGATCCGGCCTCGCCCCAGCTTCAGGCCTTGGCCGAGCGGATCATCGACCTCGTCATCGAGTCGCATGTCCGGAGGCAGGTCCAGGTCGGGTGCGTCATCCCGTCACTGGCCTGACGCCCGCGTCGTCGTCTCCCAGCCGCTGACCCGACTCGGCCCATCGACCCAGACTCGCTTGGCCGACGGTCATCGCCGGGTCGACGCTTCGGGACCCGGCCAGCCGTGTGCGGGTTCACTCGGCCCTCGACTCGTTCCGGGCGTACACGCTCTTCGAACTCGACCACGCCATGCAGCTTCTGACCGAGGTGCGTCTCGCGGCTCTCTGACCAGCTCCCGTGTCATGCTTGATTGCTTCTGGATGCTGACGGCTCACTCCTCGTCTCAACAGATCTGGGCGTTGCGCGATGCTGGGGACGAGCAGACGACCTGGCGCGACATCGCAGCCCGCAAGGGTGGCTTTGCGCTCGTCTGAGTGATCGAAGGCGACGTTACGTTCAGCTCGGCGCCTTCTCATTATCGCGCTGCTCGTTGAGCCACCGGCCGATCTGAAGCAATAGGGTTCAGCGGTCGGCCCGGTCGTCAAAGGGATGTCGGGCAAGGCATGGCTAGGGGACCGGCGCGCGGCACAACGCCTACTGGGCAGCGAAGGCAGGCGCCAGCTTGCCTCAGCGAGGCAGCTCCCTCACTCCTCGCGACTGCTGAGCAAGCGTCGACAGGCCGGTCAGCCGTTCTTCGACGCCGCCTGCTGCTGCCCACCTTGCTACCGACGTGCGCTCGGCTCAGGCACGGCATGCGGTGTGCGTGGATTTGCCTTTTGCCTGCAGGACAATAGCTCCGAGACGCGCGCACGCGTCTGTTGTTCTGCTTGGGCGCATGGCGCGCAGCCGAACCGAGGACGTGGGCCGCAGCCGGGGGCTTCGCCGCCTCGACGACTCGAGCGCCCCCCTTCCTCCCTACCCCTTGAGGCCCTTGCTCGCTCGCTTGGGCTCTTGCTCGCTGCCACCCTCGTTCTGTGTTGCTTTGCTGACTGGCAGCGGGCGCCGGATGGAACCTACGCCCGCGTGAAGGGGCCCGCCGCGGCACACGCCCCCGACTAACCGGAAGCCTGAAGAAGGGTAGCTCAACGGCGCTCGTTAATGGTCACTTCTTCCCTCACCTCGCCAACCCTTCCCCTTACTCCCTTGACACTTTCCCTGCTCACCAACCCAGCTACTCGGTGAGTGCGAGGCTAGCTCGGCTGCGACTGGCGACTAAGGGCAACCTCGGCTGACACGCCTCCTCCCCCCCACGACCGACCGTCGCTCCCTCTGACGGCCCGCCTCCGCTTGTTGATTGATCGACACCCCTTCCGTTGGACAGCCTGAAATGAGACTCTCGCCTCTCCTCCTGGCGCTCGGCGTTTGCACGACTGTCTCGGCCGCCTTGCGCGCCCCCTGGCTCGAGCGTGCGGCCTACAGCCCCGAGAGGCGTCAGCCAACGCAGGCGCACACCGCACCCCAGAGACGAGCGTCCGCCGGTATGACCGAGGCCGAGTGCATAGCAGACGGCGGCGATTACATCTTACCAGACTATGCTGGGGTAATTGGGTCGACGGAGAAGCTCTGCTCCTACTATGAGGGCGACGATTGTAACTCTGGAACCAAGGCGAAGCCGCCCACCGACGGCGCCACGACCGAACCGGTTGCTGGAGACAACGGGACGACCGATCCGGTCAACAAGCGCAAGCGCTCCGGACGCCCGCTATCTGACTTCATGGGGGAGATCCTCGACCCGCGACACGTCGTCAGGTTCCTCCTGTCGGACACCGGCACTTTCAAGCACGACAATGGCAGCATGTATTACGACCCCATCTACAACCGCCGTCGGCGGAACGGCATCGAACGCAACGTCGCAAAGGGCGTCATCAGCCGGCTTGCGGCCCAATCGCTCTCTGCCTTTGTCAAGGTGCGTAGCGCCTCATCCAGCGCTCCTCGGTGGGTCTGGCCGTCTGACCCAACTGGACCCTCGCTCTCGTGCAGGTCGTCACGCCATCCTACGTGCGCCGCCTCCCTTGCCGTCCTTCCTTCTTGACCTCCCGTCGCTGACAAGACCTCGACGCCAGATCGACCGCCGGATCGTCAAGTACCTGACTCAGAAGGACACGCTCCTCCTCTTCTCGCCTCTGACGGCGGGCGACCTCGACGACGTGCCAGAGATAGTCGACCTCCTGCTCGCCGAGGACTTTACTTCGTTCACCGTTCGTCCGTCCGATCGCCGCAGGACCGAACGCGCGACTGACCAAAGGAGCTCCTCCGATCCGCACAGTGGGGCAGCCTGCGCATCGATCGAGACGCGGTCGAGCACTTCCGTGACGTCCTCGCCGGTCGGGCCAGCGTCGACGACGTCTAGGGCCGAACTGATCGATGCGACCACCCATTCTCCTCTTCGCCTTCGTCTCTCCTCTTACACCCTCGGCTCTCCTTTCTTGCGTCTCGATGATCTACTTTCTGGAAGACTTGCGGCGGAGAGTCAGTGAGACTTGCGCTCCGACCGGAAGCCGGAGCATTCGACCCCCGCTCTGCTTGCAGCGCGAGCGCCCCTATCCGTCGGCATAAGCATCCTTGTATCTCCACAAGTGTATCTCCACAAGGCCAAGGCGAGCGATCAGGCAACCGACGGCGGGGTTGCGAATGAGCCCTCGCGTTGGCCCTGCGTCCTCGGAAGTCGGGATGTGACGGGCGCAGCGTAGGCGGTGGACGTCAGCACTCCGTCCAGTGTGCGCTCGGTCGTCGAGCAGACGAAGGATCAGCCGTGAGCAGCGGCGGATGCAGCCCGCGCAGACGCGCGTCCGAGCCGTCTCCCTCCCTTGCAGCGTCAGGGACGAATTGCACAGAAGTATCGCATGATAGCGCCGCACTCAAATCCTGAGCGACGCCTGGCCGAGGAATTGCGGCAGAAAGAGACTGTAAGGTCAGGTGTGCCAGAGTCATTGGGTTGGAGAAAAGGCAGGAGCTAGTAGTCGTCCTCTGCCGGAGCCTGGGAGGTTGTAGAGACGTCAAGACCGGCTCTGATCAAAGAGCTCTCGAATGCAGTCGCGCCAAGTGACGCACAAAGGTCCCCGAGAAGACAAGGATCGTGCCGTAGACGAGGGCGCCGCCGCTGAGGCTCATCCAGCACGCGCCAGGTGCGATCTGGCCGGTGTGGGCGAGCACGAGCGGGAGAGCCGCGGCGGAAGCGACGAGCGTCGCCGTGAGGAACGAAGCAAAGTCCTTGTAGGCTCTGCGAGGAGGCCCGTAGAATTGGCAAGGAGTCAGTCACGAGACGCCGGTGGAAGCGGAAAGAAACGAAGAGGACCGCACGAGTTGTAGTCTGAAGAGAAGTCGTCGGTCCCACCGAGTCTTGCACAGAGCGAGTTCGGTACGGGCGCGAGCAAGAAGATGGCGGCTGTTGGATAGCGAGTCGGGAGGGCGGGGCGTGGGGGTCGACGGAGCGGGTGGCGTGCGCAGCCGAGGGAGAGGCGACGAGTGCAGGCGAGGGCGAGCGGACGAGAGACGAGCAGCGAGAGGCCGAGGCAAGAGTCAGGTGGTCAGCATATCTTCGCCTGGGCCTTCTGTTCTCGACGGGCTAGCCAAATGACGACGGGTTGTGGGCGCGGACGACAGTGCCCGGCCGAGGCGCAGCTCCCTGCCAGAGCTGACTCGCGCCTGGCGCAGGGCAGCGCAGACAGACGTGAGCCCTGCGGGCCGTCCCCAAACGGAGGGTTACAGGCGGGTCCCAGCCCATGACGTCCCCAGTGATGCAAGCCGACCGATTGTCACTCGCAGCAGCGAAGGCAGAGGAGCAGGGGAGGACTGACCGACGACGAGCGGGAGCCAGTTGGACCAGAGGGCGCACGCGAGGATGACGAGCAGGAAGCCGAGCGCGAGCACGAAGGAGAGAAAGATAACCTAAGGAAGCGCCCAGCGTTGATGACGAGTGGGGAGCTGGCGTCAGCTTGCGAGCTCGGGCGGCAAGCGATGCTGCAGACGAGGAGCTGGGTGGGCGAGATGGACGAGGTCGGGGATGCGAAGGCAGCGGGACTGACCGCTGAGAGAGAAAGAGATCGACCGGGCAAGGGAGTTGCGGCAGCAAGCTTCAGCCGTCGGCAGCGAGCTTCTCTCGAGCTCTGCGACACGCACTCTTGAGACCTGCCGTCATGGTGTTGGGAAAGCGTTGGATGGGAGGGAGGGCGAGGGGGTCAGGTCGTCGTTGTCGGCGGGCGGGGCTTGTGGGCCGGACGCGGGGCGAGGCGAACCAAGCTGGCCGCGCGCGCAGGCCAGGCGCCCAGTCGAACTGCGAAAACGCGATGCTCGTTTCTTTAGGGAGTCTTGATCGAGTCACAATCACTGGCGATTTTATCATCAGGACGGACTACAAACGTGAAGGAGCTCCACCTTCCTGGTCCTCCTCCGCCACGGGATGAGCCCTCGAACGCCTTCGGCTTCGAGACCTCGCACACACACCTCCCCTTCCCTCGCCGCCAGTCCGCCCTTCGATTCGCAGCACCGTAGCCCTCGATTCCATCCGCCGCATGGCCGACACCAAGACCGACCTCGCGGCCGGGCTCGCGGCCCTGGCGGAGGACGAGCTCAAGGCGCTCCTCGTCGCTAACAAGCAGGCCTCGATCGAGTGCGTCTCGCCTGCCCCTCCCCCCTCCCCTGGCTGCCATTCTTCACAGCCCGATCTTCTGCCATCCGCTCAAGCGATTTGATTACGCGCATACTGACTGCCGAGGACCGATGCTGACGATGACCCTCGCTCGCCTTGGTCTCTGCTCAGGACGCTCCAGCAGGCCCGGGCGGAGACGCTCAAGGAGCTCTGGCGCGCCATCGAGGACTACACCACCGAGGCGACGGAGGCTATGCCGGCGGCGGTGCCGACCGAGAAGGCAGAGGCCGCGCAAGGGTGGAAGGAATTCGAGCTGCTGTACGGGTGCGTGCCGAACATCCAGCCCGAGTCGGCTCGATCCGGGGCTGGTTCCCCGTCGACCTCGCCGCTGACAGCTCGCTGTCCTGCGAGAGTCGATGCGGCGAGCTTCCCACGTCGCCTCAGGCGCACTCAAGGCCGTTGGCAGCTGACGCCATACGACCTATCACTGTGCCCCGCCTGACAGGTCGAGCATCAAGGACCTGACGCTGCCGCCCGCGCCGGTCGCTCCTCCGACCTCAAAGGCGGCCAAGGCGGCCACGGCAGCTCCGACCTCAGACGTGCCGGCGCCCTCCTCGGCGGTCCCGCCAAAGATCGACTTCTCCTCGAGCAATCAGCCGGGGGCCGTCGTCAAGCCGCCGTCGGGACAGGGCGCTCTGCCAACGCTCATCCTGCTGCCGCCGCCCTCGCCGCCGCTCTCGCCCTCCTCGCCCAACCTCGCAGCGCTCGCCGCCCTGCCCTCACCCTCGTCCGGGTCGAGTGCCCTCCCACCGCTGCCACCGGCTCCGGCCGTCAACGCGAGTGCGAGCGGGTCGAGTTTCTTCCCACCGAGTCCGCCGCCCGAGGACGTCTTTGCGCTCCAGCATCAGTCGCTCCCGCTCCCGCTCGTCTCGCCCTTTGCCAAGTCGCTCTACCCGCTTCCGCCCTTGCCGGCAGACGTCTCGCGCCGATCGGCCGCCGTCGTCGCCTCAACATCTGGCCGATCAAACGCCTCGTCCCGCGGGCCAGGGAGCGTGTCGTCCCGCAAGTCTGGCGGAAGCAAGCAGGCCGCTCCGGGCGCGGCTGGCGGCCAGGAGGGCGTCGACCTGACGCGCTGGTACGCTCAGGTCAACGCGAACCCGGTCTGGAAGCTTGTCGGGGCCGCACGAAAATGTCTCGGCTCAGACGACTGGGCGGTGCGTGTCGCGTCTTCTTGACCGTCGTCACTTCCTTGCCCATTTGATTGAGGCCCTGACCGCTGCTCTTGCTCTGCCGCGTCACAGACGGCCCACCAGGAGCTGCGCTTCCTTCGGGCCATGGGTCGGATTGAGCAGCTTAAGCAGGAGGGTCGCTGGTCATTCCGCCAGCCCAAGAAGCAGAAGGGCCCACCCGTCGGCAAGTCGGGCTGGGACTGGATGCTCGAGGAGATGGTGCGTTCGTCCCAAGTCGTGGCCGAAATCTTCTACGAAACCGCTGATTCATCATGTTGGACTCTCGATGTGTAGAAGTGGCTCCAGACAGACTTCCGCGAGGAGCGCGCCTGGAAGATTGCCGCCTGCTGGGAGCTCTCGCAGGCGGTGCTTGCCTTCCACCACGCGCGCGACAAGCGCGACGTCTGCGTCCGCGTCGGCGGGAAGTGGGCGCTCAGCGCCGAGGACCGCAGAGCGGCTGCGGCCGATGCGACGCGCGAGCGCGCCGAGCATGCGGCTGAAGGCGCGGCGGCCGGTCAGCCCTTCGTGGGCGGAGCTGGTGCCGATGAGTTGGAGGAGCTTGGCGTTGCTGCCCGGCTGAAGCGCCGGCGTCGGGGTGAGCCCGAGTCTCCTGCGGTCACGCCGACCGCGGAGACGCAGTCGGACGACGGCCACGCCGATGTCGAGCACGACGACGAGATGCAGGTCGACGCCGACGTCGAGCTGCCGGCGGCGGCAGCGGCCGCCACCGGCGACAACCAGCCGGACGAGGATGCCGACAAAGACGCGGTCGAGATGGAAGTCGCCGTCGAGGGCGACGACGAGGATGCCGTCGGTGAACCGATGGACGAGGACGAGCCCGCTGTCGCCGAGCCGCCTCCGCTCCGGTCGGCAGTCGTTCCTCCGACACCGGCCAGCGCCAGCCCTGCAGAGTTGGTCGTCGAGAAGAAGCCGCCGACGCACCCGTCGATGGGGGTCGTCCCGCGCAACGACGACCTGCCGACGCCACCGCCAGACGTTGTTTTGCACCCGTCCGAGCTCGCCCCAGGCCAGACCCAGACGGCCGCCCAGGCCGCGGCGGAAGCGGCGCAGCTCAAAGCCGAGCAACTGGCCAGGCAGCACGGTCAATTGCGATCTGCGCTCGCGACGCTCGCACCTACGGCGCTCACGCTCGACTTTGCGCCCTTCTTTGACGAGCCGTCCTCGCCATTGGCGGGCGACTCGGGACCGTCGTCATCGATGGCAGCCGGAGGTTTGAAAGGCGGCAGCGGCGGCGGCGACGACGACGACTTGCTAACGCCGCCCGAGCTGTCGGCACTCGCGCTTCAGGAGCTCTTTGGCGACATCACGCCCTACGTCCCGCCGACGCCGCTCTCGCCCTCGCACCACGCGCAGGGCAAGATTGACCGTCGGATTGACGACGCTACGGCCTCTGGCGGCAAGCTCGCCCACACGAGTCGGCTGATGGACATCCGGCCGGTGCTCGTCAGCACGCTCAACCCGGGCCGCAAGCGCAAGGGCGAGCGCTGGGACGACCTGAGCGGGCTCTGGGGCGGGACCGAGGACCTACGCGACCTGGCCGAGATGAAGGGAGAGGTCTACAGCTCAGGCATTCGTGCGTTCTCGCGTTCTCCATACCTGCGTCGGCTCGTTGCCTTCTGAAGACTGACACGCACCTTCCCTTCGTCCTCACCGCCTCGCAGCCCTCTTTGCCGGCAAGAAGGCGCGCGACTCGGCTCACCTGCCGATCCTCGTCAAGCCGCCGCTGCCGCGCAACTTTGAGACCCGGCTGGCGTCGACGATCTGGCAGCAGGACGACGACGTCGTGCTCCAGCGGCTCTGCCTCCAGTTCCCCTTCAATTGGCAGCTCATCTCGGACGCATTCAACACGGCCCGGCGCACGCTTTCGATCGACCGGCGCTCGCCCTGGGACTGCTACCAGCGGTGGAACAAGAAGTGGAACCCCAACAAGGAAGCCGACCTGCCGCCCGACGTCGAGACCGAGGGCACGGCCTCGCCCGGCGGGACCATCTCGAAAAAGATGGCCAAGGTGATGCCGGCCCTGCTCGACGCAAAGTACGAGGGCAGCAAGAAGAAGCTCCGGCACGCCAAGCTCTACGAGGCCATGCGCAAGACGGCCAAGCGACGCGACATCACGAATCGCAAGCCGAACCGTCCGTGCCTTTGCCCCGCGTTCCTCATATAGGGCGTTCGACTGACGAGAAACTCCTCCCTCTTCGCCTCTGCAGTTAAAGGCGAGCCGCGCCGGGTCCTGACGGCGCACGAATCGCACCACGCCTTTGTCGCCTCCCGGCCGGGGACGCCGCAGGAGCTGAGCCAGGCCAAGTTTGAGCGCGACCGGGCCTACCACGAGCGCGAGATGCACGAGCAGCAGGCGCGGCAGCAGGCCATGTACCGGGCGATCCAGGCTCGCCAGCAAGGCCAGGCTGTGTGTCCCTGTCATTCGCTCTGCCTCGCTGCTGCTGCCTTTCCCGCCGCTGACCCCCTTCCCCCCGACTTCTGCTCGCACAGCAGCAGAACCTGACTGCGCCCCGTCCGCCACCGCCCGGCCAGCAGCCTCATCCACAAGGCCCGCCCGGCGCCCATCCGGGCCCAGGCGCGCACAACGGCCAGGCCTCAGGCTCAGCCGTTCCTCGACCGGCGCCGACGGCTCAGCAGCAGGCCGCCCATCTCGCGGCCCTCGCCCAGCGCGCGGCCGCCGCAGCCAACGCGAGTGGCGGTCGCATGACGGCCGCCCAGCTCAGCCAGATGCAGGCCATCCAGGCCGCCCAGCGCGCGGCAGCAGCAGCAGCGGCGGGTGGGTCCGCTCCTGGCGGCAGTGGCCCGCCCATGCAGCAGAGGACCGGAACACCCGTCCAGCAGCTCCAGCTCCAGCAACAACAGCAGCAGCAACACCTCGCGCAGCAGCAGCAGCAGCTCCACCTTCAGCAGCAGCGGGCAGCGCAGCTGCAGCAGCAGCAACAACAGCAGCAGCAGCAGCAACAACAGCAACAGCATCTTCAGCAGCCTGGTCCGCCGCCGGGCCAGAACCGCCCGCCGTCGACCGGCCCTAAGTAAGCCCGCGCCCGTCCCCTTCTCATTATCACGACTTCCCTTCACTCGATCGCCCCCGACCCCTCTCGCTCCCTGTCCTGCCGCAAGTGTACGCTCCTCCTCTTTTGCTATGTACGATCCCTCCGCTAGAAGCGTCATGCAGAAGGGGCCCAAAATGAGAGAGAAGAGCGAGGATAAGCAGGTGAAGGAGCAGGGAAGAAGCAGATGAAGAAGCAAGGGGAAGCAGGTGAAGGGGAAGGCGCTAGTCGGACGGCGTGGCCCGGCCTTCGAACACGGCGTGGACAAACTCGGCCGTCGACCGTTCGACGCGGACGGCGCCGATCGTGAGCTCTTCCCACTCTTCCTGGAGAAGAAGGCGCGTGATCTCTGGCCAATCGGACTGGTCAAGGGCCGTCTGTCAAGGGAGCGTCGTCAGGCGTGCGTCTTTTCACACAGGTGTCTGGCTGACGACGAGCGAGCGAGCGCACCTGCGAGCTGAAGACGAGGAGCGTGTCGGGCTGCAGCATGCGCTCGATCATCACATTTGACACCTATCGCGAACGGGACGGTCGGCGAGGGGCAAGGGTAAGTTTACGGCAGAGCAGGCTCGACCGCGCGCGGGGAAGCAGGGTTACGCACGTAGCTCGGGCCGAAAGACTCAACGGGCGGAGGACAAGGCGAGAAGACCTATCAGCACGTACGGAGGCTGTCGCAGAGGTTGGCGAGGCCACTCACCTGAACAAAGGCGCCGAGAGAGCGTAGCGAGGTTTCGGCCGCCCGGCTGAGGAGCCCGCGCTTCGCGTGCCGGACGAGCGCCCGCTTGCGGCCAGAGTCGTAATGGTGGTCGCGGATGAGGGAGCCGTTGTCGTGCGTGTACGTGCCCGAGTCGCTGAGGAGGAAGCGCACAGCGTGCGCCGGGTCGAGGATGTCGCCCCGGAACACGGTCGGGATGTCTGAACGGCGGCGCGCGCCGGGCGTGTAGGTTGTGCAGCAGGTACTGCCGGAAACATACGGGCACTGACCTGGTCCACACCTTTGATGAAGGGGGAAGCCGAGGGCCAAGATCAGCGCGGAAGAGGGTAAGCGTCAGGATGGACACCGGCGCACGCACTGGTTCATCGGGTCGCAGGCGTCGATGCCGCTCGCCCGACGCTCGTGCGCGCTCCGGGTGCGGGAGGCCTGATTCCGGGCGTTCAGATCGGGCTTGTACGAGCCCTGACCGATCCAAGGCAGGCGAGCCGCTCGGACGAGGAGCGAGCATTGGACGACCGCTAGGAGGAGCGGGAGGAGCTTCATTTGAGGAAAGAACGAAGGGAGGAGGACGAGGGCGAGGTCAGGCTGAGAGAGGGCAGACTAAGGACGGGAAGGCGGGCAGGACGCCCTGGCTTTATAGGGCCGACCGCCCTGCTTCTCTCCCCCGCAGGACGCGTGCCCGGTCAGTGGGATGAATGTTGTTCAGACGGTCAGCTTGGGCGGGCGAGTAGTGGCGGTTCAAGGTTTGTCGTCGCTCGCGGGCGAGAGTTGCCAAAGGCAAAAATAAAACACGGGCGCAACGCGCGCGCGCGTCCCTTGGTCTCGCGCGCGTTCTGTTTGCGCAGAGCCGCCACCCGCGCGGGGTTAGGTCGAGACTCTGCCCTTCGCCCTTCACACCAGCGCTCGGCGCCATCGAGAAGAAAAGAGGCGTTTCTGCAAGCAGCGTGAAAATCCACGATG
>Ga0308160_10000589_pt1 | contig 66244 bp, 79 predicted proteins | sample PhyFR1_FD_201036 | JGI IMG/M metagenome (GOLD analysis project Ga0308160, IMG submission 201036) | Phyllosphere microbial communities from UC Gill Tract Community Farm, Albany, California, United States - DLSLF.R1 | ecosystem: Host-associated > Plants > Phyllosphere > Unclassified | place: USA... | reverse complement strand
TCGAGGATCTCGGTGTCCAGCACGTTCCAGGGACGGATCTGCTGTTCGATCATGTTGAAGCGGGCTTGTTCGATATTCATCTTGATACTCGGTGGTAAAAGAAATAATCCGATATTTTATCGTTGAACGGCTTCAGCAAGCATATCTTAACGACATGCCTGCCTGGACCAGCGGAAATTGCGACAGTCTGCAGTTTGGCGGGGTTGAAACGCAAGAACGGTGGCGTCCCGACGTTACGGCGGCCCTCACGCGCCGCCTGGGCCGGCAGCGGCCCCGGTCGCCTGCGGCAACAGGCCGTGCAGCGCCATGTCGAGGAAAGTGTCGAGGAAGGCCAGCGGTTCGAGTTCGGCACGCGGGCAGGGGCCGACCGAATGCTTCCAGGTGATCAGCATCAGCATCGGCGCGGTCAGGACTTGCGTCATCAGTTTCACGTCGATGGGGCGGAATTCGCCGCGCGCCACGCCGCGTTCCAGCATGCCCGTCATCGCCGCGGTGCCGCGGTTGATGACTTCGTCCTGGTAGAACTTGGCCAGTTCGGGGAAATTGTCGGCCTCGGCGGTGACCAGCTTGACGATGCCGGAGGCCTTGGTGGCGCCCACCCGCTGCCACCAGTTGTGGATCAGGTGGCGCAGCAGGTCGGCGCTGTGGCCGTCGAATTCGGCCACCGATACCTCGGCCTCGCCGATGGCCGGCACGATACTGCTGCGGACCACGGCCTTGAACAGCTCTTCCTTGTTCTCGTAATACAGGTAGAGCGTGCCCTTGGAAACGCCGGCGCGGCGCGCGACGTCTTCCAGGCGCGTGGCGGCGTAGCCACGCTCGACGAACAGGTCGATCGCTGCCTCCAGCAACTCCTGGGGCCGCGCTTCTTTACGACGCTCCCAGCGTGGCTTGGTGTCAAAAGGGCATGGCATGCTTCTGTCCGACAACTAACTGTTGAGTCAGCAAATATAGACCCGGGTCCGGGGGGAGTCAAGGACATCGATGGCCGGCAGTAGTATACTGGCACGCTGCCCAACGCCTGTGTGTATCGCAATCACTTCGCCTGCATGACTCTCCCGCCCGACTTCTCCGGCTGCCGCCCCGGCTGCGGCGCCTGTTGCACTGCCCCGTCGATCAGTTCGCCGATTCCCGGCATGCCGAACGGCAAGCCAGCCGGTGTGCGCTGCGTACAACTGGACGAAAGCAATGGCTGCCGTATTTTCGGGCAGCCGGGCCGGCCGCGCGTGTGCGCCAGCCTGCAGCCCTCGCAGGAGATGTGCGGCACGTCGCGCGAGCAAGCCATGTTTTATTTGTCCGAGCTCGAGCGCCTCACTGCCTGAAGGTCCTTGCTTCAAATAAAAATGTCCCCACCTGTGGCGGGTTACTCGACGGCAGTCCCTTTGCTCATGGTAAGCTTGCGCCCCGCGCAGCATTCCCTTCCGCGTCCGACTCCCAACCTTACCTGACTTAGCAAAACTTCATGGACATCATTCTCGCCATCAAAGCGATCATCATGGGCCTCGTCGAGGGCTTTACCGAATTTCTGCCGATTTCGTCCACGGGTCACCTGATCCTGGCCGGCAGCCTGCTCGATTTCACTACCGAGAAGGCCAAGGTATTCGATATCGCCATCCAGGCCGGGGCGATCCTGGCGGTGATGTGGGAGTACCGCGCGCGTATCGCGGCCGTGCTTGGCGGCCTGGGCTCGGACCCGCGCCAGCAGAAATTCATGGTCAACCTGATCGTCGCTTTCCTGCCGGCGGCGGCGCTCGGCTTCCTGTTCGCCAAGGCGATCAAGGAACACCTGTTCTCGCCGTATCCGGTGGCGTTCGCCTTCATCATCGGCGCGCTGGTCATCCTGTGGGCCGAACGCCGCCACAAGATGCTGCCGGGGTCGCACCGCATCGCCACCGTCGACGACATGACCATGCTGGACGCGCTGAAGGTCGGTTGCGCCCAGTGCTTCGCCCTGATCCCGGGCACCAGCCGTTCCGGCGCGACCATCATCGGCGGCATGCTGTTCGGCCTGTCGCGCAAGGCCGCCACCGAATTCTCGTTCTTCCTGGCGATCCCGACCCTGCTGGCGGCGACCGTGTACTCGGTATTCAAGGCGCGCCACGAGCTGTCGGCGGCCGACCTGCCGCTGTTCGGCATCGGCGGCCTGGCCGCTTTCGTTTCGGCCTTCCTTTGCGTCCGCTGGCTGTTGCGCTTCATCAGCTCGCACGACTTCACGGGCTTCGCCTGGTACCGTATCGTGTTCGGCATCGTCGTCCTCGTCACCGCGCATTTCGGCTGGGTGGTCTGGGCCGACTAATATAAATACATCTTGAGCAGGACGATTCGAACATCATGACGAGCGACATCCAAGAACGCGCGCTGCACGTGCTGGAAACGGTATTCGGCTACCCCGCCTTCCGCGGGCAGCAGGCCGATATCGTCGAGCACGTGGCCAGCGGCGGCGATGCGCTGGTCCTGATGCCGACCGGCGGCGGCAAGTCGCTGTGCTACCAGATTCCGGCGCTGCTGCGCGACGGCGTCGGCGTGGTCGTCTCGCCCCTGATCGCGCTGATGCAGGACCAGGTCGATGCGCTGGCCGAAGTCGGCGTGCGCGCCGCCTTCCTGAACTCGACCCAGACCTTCGAAGAGACGCTGCGCATCGAGCGCATGGTGCGCACCGGCGAACTCGACCTGGTCTACGTGGCGCCCGAGCGCCTCATGACGCAGCGCTGCCTCGACCTGTTCGAGGACTCGCACATCTCGCTGTTCGCGATCGACGAGGCGCACTGCGTGTCGCAATGGGGCCACGATTTCCGCCCCGAGTACATCCGCCTGTCGATCCTGCACGAGCGCTTCCCGCAGGTGCCGCGCATCGCCCTGACCGCGACCGCGGACCAGATGACGCGCGCCGAGATCGCCCAGCGCCTGCAGCTGGAAGAAGCGCGCCAGTTCGTGTCCTCGTTCGACCGCCCGAACATCCGTTATTCGATCGTCGAAAAGACCAACGGCCGCAAGCAGCTGATCGATTTCATCAGCACCGAGCACCCGGGCGACTGCGGCATCGTCTACTGCCTGTCCCGTAAAAAGGTCGAGGAGACCGCCGACTTCCTCAACGAAAACGGCATCCGCGCCCTGCCCTACCACGCCGGCATGGACTACGCCGTGCGCGCCGCCAACCAGGCCCAGTTCCTGCGCGAGGAAAACATCGTGATGGTGGCGACCATCGCCTTCGGCATGGGCATCGACAAGCCGGACGTGCGCTTCGTCTGCCACCTCGACCTGCCGAAATCCCTCGAAGGCTATTACCAGGAAACCGGGCGTGCCGGCCGCGACGGCCTGCCGTCGAACGCCTGGATGGCCTACGGCCTGCAGGACGTGGTGCTGCAGCGCCGCATGATCGACGAATCCGACGCCGACGAGAATTTCAAGCGCGTGCTGTCGTCCAAGCTGGATGCGATGCTGGGCCTGTGCGAAACGCTCAGCTGCCGGCGCATGCGCATGCTGGAGTATTTCGGCGAGCGTTCCGGCCCCTGCGGCAACTGCGACACCTGCCTGCTGCCGCCGACCTCGTTCGACGCCACGGTGCCGGTGCAGAAGCTGCTGTCGGCCATCTACCGCTGCGACCAGCGCTTTGCCGCCGGCCACATCATCGACGTGCTGCGCGGCGTGGAATCCGAGCGCATCGCCCAGTGGCACCACGACAAATTGTCGGTGTACGGCGTCGGCGCCGACCGCGGCGAGCAGGAATGGCGCGCCATCGTGCGCCAGGTGATCGCGCTCGGCCTGGTCACGGTCGACCACGACGCCTACAGTTCGCTCAAGCTCACCGAAGCCGCGCGCCCGGTGCTGAAGGGCGAACGCAAGGTGGAGCTGCGCCAGTACCAGAAGCCGGTCAAGCAGAAGCGCGCCGCGCCGGCCCGCGGCTATGCCGAGATGGACCTGTCGTCCTCGGAGCAGGCGATCTTCGAGAAGCTGCGCTGGTGGCGCATGGAAACCGCGCGCGCGCACAACGTGGCGGCCTTCATCATCTTCGGCGACGCCACCCTGCGCGAGATCTGCAAGGCCAAACCCACCTCGCTGGACGAATTGCGCGGGGTGTCGGGCGTGGGCGCCAAGAAGCTGGCGTCGTATGGCGACGAGATCGTCGCCATCATCAACGAGATGCTTTAATCGCGAAACAGGTGGGCGAAGGTGCGGCTCACCGGCAGCTTCTCGTCGCAATCGCGCAGGATCACCTGCAGCCGCTCAGCATCGATCCGTTCCGCCGCCGCGATCGCGCTGGCGTTCACCACCGTCCCCCGGTGGATCTGCCAGAAGCGGTCGCGATCCAGCCCGCTCAGCAACTCCTTCAAAGGCATCCGTACCAGCGCCTCCGAATCGCGCAGCACGACGCGCGTGTACTTGCTGTCGGACTGGAAGAACAGCACGTCGTCGACGTCGATCAGGCGGATCTGGCGGCCGACGCTGGCCTTCAGCCACCTGGTGCGTTCCTGGCGCATGCCCGGCAGCGCCGATCTCAGGTGCTGCAGCAGGTCGGCCGGCGCCTGCGCCGCGGCAGCGGCGCCGAGCTTGTCGCGCAGGCGCGCCACCGCCTTGTCCAGGCGGTCCGCCTGCACCGGCTTGAGCAGGTAATCGACCGCGCCGGCATCGAATGCATCGACCGCGTACTGGTCATAGGCGGTGACGAATACCACGTGGGCCAGCTTGCCGATGCGCTCGGCCACCTCCAGGCCGGACAGGCCCGGCATGCGGATGTCGAGGAAGGCCACATCCGGTTCGCACGCCAGGAAACCGTCCCAGGCATCGTTGCCGTTTTCCGCCACCAGCACCACCCGGGCGTCGGGCCAGGCCGCGGCCAGCAGCTCCAGCAGGCGCTCGCGCATCAGCGGTTCGTCTTCGGCCACCAGGACGGTCGTCATGCGGCTGCCCCCTGCAGGGGGAGCGTGACGACGGCCACCAGGCCGGGGTCGCCCTCTTCCAGCGCCAGGCCGGCGGCGTCGCCGAAAGCCAGCTCGAGACGGTGACGCACGTTTTCCAGGCCGGTGCCGGCGCCCGGCGTGGTGCTCATGCCGACGCCGCTGTCTTCCACGCGCACGTGGACCCGGTCGCCGTCGAGCCGGGCCGACAGCACCACCTCGCCGCCGCTCAGGGACGGCTCGATGCCGTGCTTGATCGCGTTCTCGGCCAGCGTCAGCAGGATCATGCTCGGCACCTGCACCGTTTCCAGCGCACGCGGCAGCGACAACGTGTAGCGCAGGCGCTCGCCCTGGCGCACCTGCATCACTTTCAGGTAGGACTCGACCAGGGCGAATTCGGTGGCCAGGCTCACCTGCTCGCTGCGCATGTCGCTCATGCTGCTGCGTAAAAACGTGATCAGGTTGGCGGTGAGGACGGCCGCGCGCGGCGCACCGTGCTGGGCCAGTTGCTGGACCGCGCCCAGGGTGTTGAACAGGAAGTGCGGTTCGATCTGGGCGCGCAGCAGGCGCAGCTGCGATTCGGACAATTCGCGCGCCAGGCGTTCGCGCTCGGCTTCCTGGCGCAGCTGCTCGGTCAGCATCTCGTACTGGCGGTAGCGCAGCATGCCGACGGCCAGCTGGGGCAGCAGGGTCAGCATGCCGAAGCCCATCACCACCGCCAGGAAGCGCGGCAGATCGTCCAGCACCTCATTGGCCGGCATGTCCAGGAACCACACCTTGATCGCGGACACGGCCAGCACCGTGGCGGGTCCATAGGTAAAGATCCGGCGCACCAGCTTCCAGCGGCGGTCGACCAGATTGCGGTAGTTGAACCAGGCGCTGAAAATGGCCAGCAGAAGAATAATGCCAAGGACGTTGGCGACGACGACCGCGCCAAGCCAGCTCAGCCTGGGGAGGAACACGTGCAGGAGCGCGCCGCCCAGGCTGAACAGCATCAACAGCTTGGCCAGCGTCCAGTAGCCGCGCCAGCCGCGGTGGGCAAGGCTGAAGTCATGCAGTTGTTGCCGCTCGATCGGCGACAAGGCCGCGATCGAGCCCGCCATGCAGCGCCGGTAGCCGGACGGCACCGTGGCCGCCATCGCCGGCTGCGCAAGCACGCCCAGCAATTCGTCTTCCCATGCGCGATGCCAATCCACCATTTTGCGCCACATGCCGTCCTCCCGTTATCGTTAATATATAGCAACGATTACAGTCTAGGCCGGGCAGGCAGCGGCGAATAGCGAAAAGGGACGGGCCACGACTCCGGCAGGATGAACGACGATTCAGCGCTTCTCGAACACCAGGTCCCACACGCCGTGGCCGAGCTTGATGCCGCGGTTCTCGAACTTGGTCAGCGGCCGGTAGGCCGGCTGCGGCGCATAGCCCTCAGCCGTGTTCTTCAGCTGCGGCTCGGCGCCCAGCACTTCCAGCATCTGGACCGCGTAGTCTTCCCAGTCGGTGGCGCAGTGGAGGTAGCCGCCGGCCTGCAGCTTGCTGCACAGCAGCTTGACGAAGTCCGGCTGGATCAGGCGGCGCTTGTTGTGGCGCGCCTTGTGCCACGGGTCCGGGAAGAAGATGTGGACGCCGGCCAGCGAGCCGTCGGCGATCATGTTGTTCAGTACCTCGACCGCGTCGTGCTGGATCAGGCGCAGGTTGGTGATGCCCTCTTCGCCGATCAGTTTCAGCAGGCTGCCCACGCCCGGCGTATGCACTTCGACGCCGATGAAATCCTTGTCCGGCATCACCTTGGCGATGTGGGCGGTGGTGCCGCCCATGCCGAAGCCGATCTCCAGGATCAGCGGCGCGGTGCGGCCGAAAGGTGCGTGGAAATCGAATTGTTCCTTGCGGTACTCGATCAGGAATTGCGGCCCGAATGCCTCGAGCGCGCGCGCCTGCCCGGTCGACAGGCGTCCGGCCCGCGTGACGAAACTGCGGATGCGGTGCTCGGTCGGGTCGTAGAGCATCGGACGGCCTTGGCTGTTGGTGGGCGTATCTGCGGACATGGGATCAATGATGTGGGAAGAAAAACGGGCGCCATTATACCCCGCGCCGCGCGCCGCTCTTCTCCGACATAATGGCGGATTCACCACAGGAGATGCGCCCATGCGCCAGCAGTCCCACCCGATCGCCACCGAAGACAATGTCGCCAGCTTCCAGCTCACGTCCTTCCATTTCGGCAGCGCCGCAGGGACGGAAAAGCAGGGCAAGAAGGTCTACATCCAGGCCTCGCTGCACGCCGACGAGGTGCCGGCGATGCTGGTGGCGCACGTGCTCAGGCGCGAACTCGAGCGGCTGGACGACGCAGGCCGCATCCGCGGCGAGATCATCCTGGTGCCGGCCGCGAATCCAATCGGGCTGTCGCAGGTGGTCCACAACACGCCGTTCGGCCGCTACGACCTGGCCAACGGCATCAATTTCAACCGGTCCTACAAGCACGTCGCCGCCGACCTCAAGACCGAGCTGGCGGGCCGGCTGGGCGCGGACGCCGCCGCCAACGTGGCCCTGATCCGCGCGCACGCGCGCCGCTCGGTCGCCGCGTGGGACACCGACAACCCGACCCAGGACCTGAAAAAGACCCTGCTCGGGATGGCGATCGACGCCGACATCATGCTCGACCTGCATTGCGATAACGAAGCGGTGCTGCACCTGTACACCGGCACGCCGCTGGCGGAGGACGTGAAGCCGCTGGCCGCGCTGATGGGGGCGCACGCGACCCTGCTGGCGCGCGAATCCGGCGGCGAACCCTTCGACGAAGCCTGCAGCCGCCTGTGGTGGGACCTGGCCGCCGCCTTCCCGGAAGCCGCCATCCCGATGGCCTGCATCGGCGTGACGGTGGAGCTGCGCGGCGAGAGGGACGTGCGCTACGACCTGGCCGAACAGGATGCGCGCGCCCTGCTGCAGTTCCTGGCGCGCCAGGGGGTGCTCGACATCGACACGGAACCGCTGCCGGCACTGATCGCCGAGCCGACCCCGCTGGAAGGCGTGGAACCGATCGCGGCGCCGCATGCGGGCGTGCTGGTGTTCCTCAAGAAGCTGGGCGATCGGTTGCAGGCGGGCGATGCGGTGGCCGACATCGTGAACCCGGTCAGCGGGCAGGTGACGACCTTGCGCTGCACGCAGTCGGGAGTCTTGTTTGCGCGTACGGCGCACCGGCACTTGCTGCGCGGGATGCATGTGTGCAAGGTGGCGGGGGATGTGGCGAACCGGACCGGGAATTTGCTGGGGCAGTGATAAGCGCTGCCGGACAATAAGCTGCGCTGGAATACGACACGCTGCACTTGCACGTCGTCCCCGCGCAGGCGGGGACCCAAGTTCGTCGCGTGCCACCAGCGCAGGCAAACGGTATGCGTGCAACTTGGATTCCCGCCTGCGCGGGAAGTCATTTCCGGCAGTGCCGGGAATGACGGCGATTACGCCGCCAGCGCATCCTCCAATAAATACCGTCTCGCCAGCAGCGGCCCGATCGCCTCCGCCGCCATCGGCCGCGCCACCAGGTAGCCCTGCACCTCGTTGCACCCCAGCGCCCGCAGGATCTGCAGCTGCTCGCGGGTCTCGACGCCTTCCGCCACCACTTCCATGCCGAGCGCATGGGCCATCGACACGATCGCCTGGAAGAACACCTGCCCTTCCTTCGAGCGTCCCAGCTCGGCGGTGAAGGAGCGGTCGACCTTCAGCACGTCCATCTTCATGCGCTGCAGCTGCGACAGCGACGAGTAGCCTGTGCCGAAGTCGTCGACGTGCAGCTTGATGCCGAGCGCGCGGATCGCGGCCAGTTCGGCCAGGATCTCTTCCTGGTCGCCCATCATGGCCGATTCCGTGATCTCGACTTCCAGCAGGCCGGGCGCCACGCCATGGCGCAGCAGCGCGTCGGCCAGCTCGCGCTGCACGCCGCCGCGCAGGAACTGCTTGGGCGAGACGTTGATCGATACCGGCACTGCGAATCCGCTCCCCTGCGGCCCGTGGCCGCGCCATGCCGCCAGCTGGGCGCAGGCGAGGTCGATCACGATGGCGCCGATCGGCACGATCAGGCCGCTCGCTTCGGCCAGCGGAATGAATTCGTCGGGACGGATCATGCCCAGCTGCGGGTGCTCCCAGCGCAGCAGCGCTTCCATGCTCAGGAGGCGGCCGCTGCGGGTATCCACGCGCGGCTGGTAGTGCAGCACGAACTGTTTTTTCTCGATCGCTTCCAGCAGGCGCTGGCGCAGCTGGGCGCGCGTCTTGAGGCTGCTCGATTGCGACGGATCGAAGAAGCGGTACTGGCCCTTGCCCTCGTTCTTGCCGGCATACATGGCGATGTCGCTGTGGCGGATCAGCGTGGCGGCGTCGCTGCCGTCGCGCGGGAACACGCTGATGCCGACCGAAGCGCCGATCATGTGCGGCTCCTCCGCGATCGTGAACGGCTTGCCGAAGGCCTGGATGATGCGCGCGGCGACCGCCGCCACCTGGTGCTCGCTGTCGAAGGGGCTGAGCAGCACGATGAACTCGTCGCCGCCGAAGCGCGCCACCCGGTCGCTCGGACGCAGCTGGGTCAGCAAACGCGTCGCCGCGGCCTTCAGCAGGCGGTCGCCGACTGCGTGGCCGTGCGAATCGTTGACCTGCTTGAATTCGTCGAGGTCGATGAACAGCAGCGCCGCTTCCTGGTTGTTGGCCTTGGCATGCGCCAGCGCCGGCGGCACGAAGTTCAGGAACCAGTGGCGGTTCGGCAGGCCGGTCAGGCTGTCCTCGTTGGCCAGGCGCGCCAGCTGCGCTTCATGTTCCTTGCGCTGGCTGATGTCCTGCAGCGTGACGGCGAGGCCGTCGCCGACCCGCACCAGGCGCCGGTGGCCCCAGCGGATGTTGAGCCGGTTATCGTCGGGCATGCGCCGGTCTTCCTGATGAAAACCGGCCGTCATCGCCTGGCGGTAGTTGGCGACCAGCTCGCGCGCATCGACGCCGCGGTCGACCTGGGATACCAGGCTGCCGACCAGTTCCTCGCGCGTCATGCTGTAGAAGAAGGCGCCGCGCTCGTTGCAGTCGACGATGCGGAAGTCGACCATCTGGCCCTTGCGGTCGCGCACCGGGGCGACCATGTAGAAGCCGTCGTTGCCGCTCTCGGTGGCAGTGCGGTAGGCGCGCTGCACCGCATCCTGCTCGCGCGCGCGGGCGGCGGCGCGCAGCGACAGGATGGTCGCGACCGCGGCCAGTGCCAGCAGGACGATGCTGGCCACCAGCGTCTGGTTGCGGCTGTCGATCCAGTAGGCCTCGGCGCCGGCCAGCGCCGCCTCGTGCGACAGCGCCACCAGTGCGACCAGAGGATAAGCACCCGAGCGGCGCCAGCCCAGCACGCGCGCGCGTCCGTCGGCGAAGCCGCCCGCCCCCTTCACACCGTCGACCAGCTGGACGCCGCGCGCCACCGGCCAGCGGTCGGCATTCGCCGGCAGCAGCGACCCGGCGCGGCGGGTGCGCACTGCGCCGTCGCCGTCCTGCTCGATGCGCAGGCCGTTGTCGACGCCGACCAGGGCCAGCAGGCTGCCCGGACCCAGCGTCGGCGCGCTGACGAAGGAAGTGAAATAGGCGGCATCGACCGCCATCAGCAGCACGCCGTCGAATTCGTCGTCGGCGTCGTCGAGGCGGCGGGTGAACAGGATCGCGCCCTGTGCCCCTTCCAGTTCGGGCGGCGGCGTGCCGATGCGCAGCGCGGTCGAGTTGCTGTCGCGGTGCTGGAGGAAGAAGCGCGCACCGGACAGGTCGGCGGCGCGTCCGAGGAGGCGGCTGGACGAACGGATGCTGCCGTCGCGCCCGACCACGCCGACGTTGACGAAGGCGGCGTCGGTGAACATGCCGTCGCGCCGCATGTCCTCGATCAGCGCCGGGCTGTGCGCATGCTCCCAGCTGTGCTTGAGCTGCATCGTGATCTGGTCCATCTGCGCGACCGAACGGGTGACGTACTGCTCGTAGGCTTCGGCATAGGCGTCGGCTTCCTTGACCGCCTGGTCGAAGGCACGCTGCTGCTCGGCCTGCGAGCGCAGCACGGCCGCGCCCCACAGCGCGAGGCAGGCTAGCAGCGCCAGCGCGGGCCACAGCAGTGCCAGGAAGCGGTGAGTACGCGGAGCGGTGTGCGCGCGGGACGGGTGCATGCGATCTCTACACTTAGTTTCTGATTAGAAACGAAGTGTAAGAGCCGCGCGTTACCGGCTGATGACGTGGCGCCTTGCTTCCGCCTGGGCCAGCACCTCGTTGACCTGGTTCAGGTCCGCCGGCTTGACCAGGTGATGGTCGAACCCGGCCTGCCCGGCCTGCTCGCGGTCCTGGTGCTGGCCGTAGCCGGTCAGCGCCACCAGCGTCGCGCCGGCATTTTCGGGCTGGCTGCGCAGGCGGCGCGCCAGTTCGTAGCCGTCCATGTCGGGCAGGCCGATATCGAGCAGCAGCACGTCCGGCCGCTCCGCGCGCGCCCGCGCCAGGGCGCCGCCGGCGTCGTACTCGACGCTCACCGCATGGCCCTGCACCTCGAGCAGCGCAGCCAGCATCTGGGCGGCGTCGGTGTTGTCGTCGACCACCATCACGCGCAGGTGGCCGGCGTCCACCTGCCCCGCCGCGCCGGCAGCGGCCGGCTGGCGCGCTGGCGGCGCCGCCAGGCAGGGCAGGCACAGCGAGAACTGGCTGCCCTGCCCGAGGCCGGCGCTATGGGCGTGGACGGTGCCGCCATGCAGCGCGATCAGGCTTTTCACCAGCGCCAGCCCGATCCCGAGCCCGCCCTGCGAACGGTCCGGCGTGCGTTCGGCCTGGGTGAACAGGTCGAAGATGTAGGGCAGCACTTCGGAGGCGATGCCGACCCCGCTGTCGCTGACCGTCACGGTCACCCGGCCGTGGTCGGCGTCCACCGCCACGTCCAGCACGATGCGCCCGCCCGGCGCCGTGTACTTAGCGGCATTGTTGAGGATGTTCGAGATCACCTGGACCAGGCGCGTACGGTCGCCCAGCACATGGGCCGGCTGGCCGGACATCTGCAGGGTCAGCGCATGGCGGCGCGCGTCGATCAGCGGCCGCACCTGCTCCACCGCCGCGGCCACGATCACGTTCAGGTCGAGCTCATCCTTTTCCAGCGTGACCAGCCCGCGGGTGACGCGCGAGACGTCCAGCAGGTCGTTCACCAGGTCGGTCATGTGGGCCGCCTGGCGCGCGATGATCTCGCTGGCATTGCTCACGCTCTTCGGGTCGTGGCGGCCGAGCTTGAGCAGCTGGGCCGCGGTCATGATCGGCGCCAGCGGGTTGCGCAGTTCGTGCGCCAGCATGGCCAGGAACTGGTCTTTCTGGCGGTTGGCGGCGCGCAGCTCGTCCTCGATCAGCTTGCGCGCCGTGACGTCGCTGCCCTCGACGAAGATGCCGGACACCTCGCCGTTGGCATCGCGGATCGGCTGGTAGACGAAGTCGAGGTAGCGCTCTTCCAGCGGACTGCCGGGTTCGCGCTGCACGCGCAGCGGCATGGCATGGCCGACGAAGGGTTCGCCGCTGGTGTACACGCGGTCGAGCAGCTCGAAGAAGCCCTGTCCCGCCACCTCCGGCAGCGCCTCGCGCGCGCTTTTCCCGATGATGTGGCGGTGGCCGACCAGCTGCAGGTAGGACTGGTTGGTCAGCTCGAACACGTGCTCGGGTCCGCGCAGCACGGCCATGATGCCGGGCGCCTGCTCGAACAGGGCGCGGAAGCGCTCGTTCTCTTCCTCGCGGTATTTTTCGGCCAGCACCTGCTCGGTGACCTCGACGCAGGCGCAGTACATGCCGGCGATGCGGCCGCTCTCGTCGCGCACCGGCGAATACGAAAACGTGAACCAGGTCGGCTCGTCGTAGCCGTGGCGGTTCATCTCGAGGTACAGGCGGTCGGCGTAGGTGGCCTCGCCGGCCAGCGCGCGCTCGATCAGCGGATGGATGTCGTCCCAGATCTCGGACCAGATATCGTGAAAGCGCCGTCCCAGCGCATGCGGATGCTTTTCGCCCAGCACGTCGCGGTAGGAATCGTTGTACAGGAAGGCCAGTTCCGGCCCCCAGGCGACGAACATCGGGAACTTGGAGTTCAGCATCAGACCGACCACCGTGCGCAGCGCCTGCGGCCAGTCGCGCGGATGTCCCAGTGGCGACGCCGACCAGTCGTGCGCCCGCATCATCGCCCCGACCTCGCCGCCGCCGCTCAGGAACATGAGCGCGCCGGAAACGCAATCGATCTTGTCTTGCGAATCGTCGGGTGGTCGGGTTCGTTGGTCGTCGTCGGGCATGGTCGATACGGAAGCAGTGACGGCTTCAGTTTGCCATAAGGTCAAGACAGGGGGCGCGCGGGCGGGACTGGCTGAGCGACGTAAACGGCAGGAAAAATGGAGCGGGTGAAGGGAATCGAACCCTCGTCTTAAGCTTGGGAAGCTGTGTAAGAAATGGCTCAACCATGCGGCCTGCCATATCATTTCCGCTCCACAAAATACCTTAATCGGACCGCGTAGAAGCCAGTATCTATGCGGCACCTACTATTTTTGTGGAGCGGTCTTGACGCATTGGTCAGGTCCTAAGTTACCGGAAGCGGCATGACAAACATGCAAGGTGAATACCCTGCTGCAGGGTACCTGCCACACATTCTCAACCACATACACGGCTCATACTTTTCGATATCGCAATTTGATAGATATCGAAAAACGTTGCAGCTCAACGATGCGGAGTTTGATCTGGATCAATAGGCTGTCATATTGACAGCGCATATTTAGCTCATGAACCGCCGCACAGACCGTTTTACAGCTTTACTTATTGATAAAGCGATACATACTGCAGCCATATACGGTCAAGTCGGCGCCGCGCGACAACTTGTCTCACAAGGTGTTCCACTGCAGGTTGCGATGCGGATACTTACCAGACCTTCTGAGCGGCGCACCTACTCCGAGGTCAAAGGTGTCGAATATGAGAATAAATCGCAGGATTGATCATCTAACCGCGCTGTTTGTAAACAGTGCAATTTCACTCTCCGAGGCGTATGGGGAAATGACAGCGGTCCGTTTATTGCTGAGTCGCGAACTCGACCATGCAGTGATCTTGCGAGTGCTTTCTGAACCAGCTTTCCGACGCACTACCGCGTACAGACCACTGCACGGATGAGCGAGCGCACTCGGTGCTATTTTTCAACTAGATGTCTGTGCGTGCTGATAAGTGCACCTAAGGCATCGGCGGAATAATCGGGCAATCCTAAGTCGATTATGGCGACGGCGGCGCGCAGGCCGCCAGCAACAAGAGCAGAAGTAGCACCAGACTACGTATAGTCTATGAACCTTTAACTCAGGGAGTTTAGGGGAACTGAGGGGAACCGTCCAGAGTGGCGACTCCTCTACACTCCCCTCGATTATTCCCCAGTTTTCCCTGGGTTTTTCCCTGGCTCTGCCATAAGGGCGTTCCGAACCGACTGAGGCTGGATCGCAGCCGCGGCCGGCACGGCGCGCGGATACGACTCGATCAAAGTGCGCTTTTCGCTGTTGAGGAGTTCAGCTTCTGCTGCCACTTCACCACGTCGTCCTGCGCACTCTGCAAGAAGCTGCCCGTAGGTGCTGGTGACCGCACGTAGGGCATCGGTGGAATAGTCGGGCACTGCCCGGTCGATCTTGGCAACGGCGTCGCGCAGGCCGCCAGCAGCAGCGGCAGAAGTAGCAGCCAGGCTGCGGATGGTCTCTTCACGTTTTGCTCCTTCGGTTGTTGCGGCATCGCGCTGGGCGCGCCAGTTGTCGGTTTGGGCCTGCGCTGCCTTTTCGGCCGCAGCGCTGGTTCGATCCCATTCGGCACGCACCTCGGCCCGGCCGGCTTCGCGCGCATGCTCGAGCACCAAATGCGCACCGTAGGCGCCGCCAGCGGCCAGGGCACCGAACACCAGAATCTCGGCGCCAAGCTTGTACCGCGCCAGGGCGGCGGCGGTCACTGCAACCCCTTGAGGCACAGCTCGCGCTCGCGCTGGCGGCGCTTCGTCAGGCCAGCCACTTCTCGGCCACCGGCCCGGTTCCATAGCAGCAGCGCATCGCAGGCGCCGACCATGTCGCCTGCATTCGCCTTGCGCGCCATGCTCGAGCCGCAGAAGGCGGATACGCCGATGTTGAAAGCCACGTCGACGAAGGCGACCTTCTGGCCGTCCGTCAAGCGATTCATCGGCACGCACCTGGCGATGCCGGCGGCGTGCCGCTCTAGGTCGCGATCGAGCTGGGCGTCGCACTCGGCCGGCGTGTAGATGCGGCCGGCCTGGGCGCTCTCGGTGGCGCCGTCGCAGTAGGTCAGGACGCCTCCGATGTCGCGGTAGGTCGTGAGGATCCGTCCCTCCTGCGCCGGCGTGAACACCAGCAGCACGGCCGCGGCAACGGCGCCGACGATGCCGGCTACCCCTGCAGCGCGGCGGATCATTGCTTCACCCCCATGCGAGCAAGGTTGGCATCGCTCTCGCGCTGCTCGCGGCGGTTCTTCTGGACCATGTAGGCGACGTTGACTGCGCACGTCAGCAGCGCGGTCACGATGCCGACGATGACACCAGCGCGCTCCAGAGTCAGGGATGCACCGATGGACGTCACGGCGCCGGCAAGCGAGCCGAACTCGACGTTGTTCAGTTTGATCATTGGGTAACTTTCAAGTGGGCGTAAAAAAACCGGCCTGGGCCGGTTGGTTTTTGAAGCTGAGGGCCGCATGCAGCGTCCCGGGGTCGAATCGTTCAGGGTTCGGCATGCCGAGTGCTGCTGCCACCGCCTCGCTGCAGAACCACTTGCGCTTGTCATCGCCGACTGCGCCGAGCACGAAGTGCACGTTGCCCAGCAGGTCATAGGCCTCGCCCTGGTGCTGCGTGAACCAGTCGCGCGCGACCAGCGCCAGCGCGGTCGGCACCGGAACGAAGTCCCAGAGCGCCGGGTCGAACTCGATCGCCTTGAAGCGCACGCCGCCGTCCATGGACGAAGCCGAGGCGGCCTGACCGTCATCGAACACCAGCTCGGCGTGCGAGTACGGGCTGCGGGTCCACCAGCGAATAATGCGGTTGTAGACGCCTGGCAGGCCAGCGTGCGTCCCTTTGTAGAATGCGACTTTCATTGAAGCCCTTTCATCAGGTTGGATAAGTCGGTCGAAAACTGTTGGGCGATCGCGTCGACGTCAGGCAACGCTGCGCCAGCGGCCACCGCCGCACGCACGCGCTCCTTGGCATCCAGGCGCAGCCGGCGGATGCGCTCCAGCGCGCTGTACCAGCGGTCGGCCGTGGTGATGATGTCGTCAGCTGCCTGCTGGCCGCTCCACGATTCGCCGCCGTTCGCCCACCGCTTTGCGTCCGCCCAGCTGGCCACACACTCCGGCGCCGGATCCGGATAGCCGGCGGCGGCGTACGGCCGGGCTTGCGCCTCGGCGAGCTGGTACTCCAAGACTTTCGTCGGATCCCCGATCACCTTCAGCCGGGCCGCGTCGCCCTCGGCGTCCACCTTGTCGATCGCGCGCGCGGCCACGATGGTGACCGGCGCCCTCTCCACCCAGGCCGGGCCGGCGTCCGTCCACATGTATTCCGAAGTGGGCGTGGGCGCCTCGCTCATGCGCAGTCGGCCTTGCCACGGCATCCAGATCACGTCATCTTTTGGCAGTGGCCACCAGCCCGTCAGAGGGCCAGCATAGCCCTCTGGATCCGGTCGGCCAACTGCCCCGTACTTGAATTCGATCCGGCGAGTCGATGCTTGCACTGCTACATATTGAGACATGGTGGTTCCTTAGCTGGCGGTGAAGTCGACTTCGACGGTGGCGGTCTGTGAGTTTCCATTCAGGGAGGTCACGCATGTAATGAAAAAGTACGCCTCATCCCCAGCAATGGCCTGCCCGCCTTTCGGATTGACGTGCAGCTGCATTTGATCCGGACTCCCATTGCTCACCAGCCAGCAGGGCCAAGGGCCGTTGACGGACCATGAATGATTCGGCGTATTGGTGCTACTGGTCCCGCCAACCGTCACCTTGTAGACCCCGCCAAATACGTCTGTACTTTGCCGGTAAGCCGTGTAGGTGTAGGTATTCAGGTTGTTGGTGATGCTGGTCGAAAACGGCTGCTGCACCGGGTTGATGATGAGTGGGCTGTCCAGACGCAGCTGGCGGCCGCTATAGCTCAGGCCAGGCGCCTCAATCACCCCGTTGGACCCGATGCTGAAAAAGCCCGAGCTCGCGTCATTCCTGTTACCGAACAGCAGACCGTTTGCATGGATGAGGAAGCCCCCGCCCGCTGTGGGCCATGCCCACGAGCCGTCGAAATTACCTGATGCGATGAATCCATACGGTGCGATGCGAAGCGCCCCGAACGTGCCGTTGACCGATTCGATTGAGCCGCCGAATGTGGCGTTGCCGGTGCTTGCATCGAAGGCCAGGGTGTACTTGGTGCCGTTGTGACCGATGATGCCGTAAGGCGTGATTGCTACGCCGGTGCCACCGCCACGCTGACCGCTGCTGGCGTCATAAGTAAGCGAGCCGACCACGACGCCGCCACCGGTAGTGATGGTGATCGGCGCGCGCAGGATATTGCCGGCGTTGGCGGCCAGCTTGTTCGGTAGGTCGTTATACGCAAGCTGACCGGCATATGCATAGTCCGATACCGTTTGCGCGTCTCGATTTCCGACGTTTGTGCCGGCCGGGGCGCCCTTCGTTGCGTCCAGGTCGCCGGCATACCCGATGGCGCGTGTATCGGATGGCGCCCCTTCCGACCAGTTCGAGAACACCGTTTGGGCGTCGGTGGCCTCACCCATGAACCATTGCGACGTGAAAATATACGGGTCGGCCTGGCCGGTCGTGATTACCGTAGCGCTCACGCGTGCGTAGGCCGCATTGTCAGGCGCCTTGTCAAACAGTACCGAGCGCGGGAATGGGCGCTGGGTGAAGGCGGCGCCGTTGTCGGTGAGCGTCGTGCCGGCCGTGTACGTAATAAAGGCTTTATTTACGTCGAACCAGCCTACGCGCACTTGGGTCTTGCAGCGGTGCGCGCTAATGCTGACCCCGAATTCATAGCGTTTTTTGGCCGTTACCGGAATGTACCCATTGGCATCGTTATAAAGATCGACAATGGCGTTTGCGGCTGGCGTGCCGGTCATGTGCAGGTACACGCATTTGCGAATTGGGGACCACTGCGTGTCGCCGAGGTAGAGGGTTCCCCCACCTTCCAAAGCAAGGCCGGACGCGTTCGCGAAGTTGTAGCCGGCCTTGCTGTTTGGCGCCGTGTTCGCCAGCATATTTTTACCGATGGCGATATTTAATCCGGTCGCGTCGGCCATCGTTGCGGCTTTTGCAGCAATGGCGTTTTCAAAATCCTTTTTAGCGTTGGCGTAGTTCTGGCGAATACCGGTGTAATTCGCCGAATCAATGGTCGTATCTTGCGTAAAATCGGTCCAATATGGACGCATGTTGAGCAAGAAATTCGAGTAATCGACAAACCGCGCATGATAGGTCGAGTAATCCACGCCATAAGCGTTACCCATGTTCAGCAGGCGCGTATGCTCACCATCGATCTGCGGCCATAGGCGCACCAACTCGACCTTTTCCGCGCGCGATATAACGCCATCCAAGAACATGTTGTTGAGCGACGCCTGCGCTGCATCAGCCGCTGCCCTGGCCGCGTCGACCGCGCCGACCGATGGCGCCGCAGCGTACTTGCCGATCGCGATCCAATCGATGTCGAACACGTCCTGCGCCGATGCGCCGAGGTCAATGCGCAGATGCGTCACGGCCAGGCCGTTCCAATCAGCCGGCACCGCGCTTTTCGCCATATCCCATTCGATGACCACGTACTGTCCCGTTACCGTAGCATCTGCGATTTGCTGACAGTAACTGGCGCTTTCGCCGTGGTTCTGGTTGGAGTAGAAAAGCGTGCCATCCCAGCCGGTACCCGCCGTGCGCTTAATCCTCATGCGGATTTTGTCGTACTGACCGCCGACGAAGTTAAGGTTATCGCGCATCAGCATCGGATCACTATTGCCCGACTTGAGTGTGATAAACCCGGCGCCCGGTGAAAGGGTCGCGCCGTTCCAGCCATACCAGCCGCTGTAGTCGACGTCGAAGTCGAACATTAAGCCAGGCGCAGCTGTGAAGGTCGACGTGGCGGCCGCGGCGATCGCCGGCGCCAGATCGGTGTTCTTCGTGCCAGCTGCAGCATAGTCGGCAGCTAGCGCCGAGCCGGCCGCCAAGATGACGTTGCCAGCCGAGTCCCGGATGCTGAGACCCCGGGTATCGATCGTGCCAGCGGTTATCGATTGCGGCACGATCACCTTGCCGTCGATCACCACGCCGTTGTCGACCCAGGCTGAGCCAGTCCAGCGCTTCTCCATCACGAAGGTGCCACTGGAGATGGTTACCACGTCGCCCACGACCTTCGGCGACGGAACGCTGACGTTGGCAAGAGCATCCGTCCATGCGGATCCCGATGCGTAATAGTGGCCGGCGCCGCGCGCGCCTGGAGTCGACGTGCCGGGCGCGCCGTCCTGCAGCTTGTTGATCGTGCAGGACTTCGTGTACAGCTTGCCGTTCACCGTCACGCTCGCGATCACCGTCGCGCTTGTGCCCGGCATGGAAGCGCCGGCCAGGCTGACGCTCTTGGCGGCGACATTGGCCAGTTGGCCGCCGACGCCATTAAAATCGACTGCCGGCGCCTCGAGGTCGACAAGCGTGGCCGTGAAGGTGATCGTCTCCGGGGTAATCGTGCCGTCGGCATTCACCTTGAACAACGGCGCCGACGGCAGCAGCTGGATGTCCGCCGTCGCCAGGTTGACGCCGCGCGCGGCCGCAGCCTGCAGCGTCGTGTCCATGAAATTCACTACAGTGGCCATGCGGTTCCCTAAATTGATTCGACTTCCAGCTTCGTGCCGTAGCGGATGGCGGCCTGCACCACCGATTCCGAGTCGGTCATGCGCTTACCGATGAACATGTTGTCGCGCTCGAGCTCGAGGTCCGGATGACCCGGGTACAGGCTGAAGAACACCGGCCGGGCCCGGCTGCCGCGCAGGATGTTGGCCAGCGTGGCGCGGTCGGCAGCCGGCATGTATTCCAGTTCGATTGCCGCCTTCTTGTGGACCGTCGAGGCGCGACTCAGCAGGTCGCCGGCCGCGGTACGGTAGTGCGTGGTGGCGTCGACGTCGGTCGCGGAAGCGGAAGACGGATTGTCGGCCGGCGACCAGTACTGGCCGATTACCAGCTTCGACGCCTCGATATAGCCCTGCAGGTTGTTGACGTCGACTAGGTCGATGACGAACTTTCGCCACGCCGTCGGCGCGAACCAGATGCGCGCGTACGCGCCGCCACCATAGGCGTACGCGCTCGCGGCCTTCGCCGCCGGCCAGCCGTCCAGCTGCACTGCCGGCGCCGGGCAGGCCAGCACCGCACCGGTGTCCAGCACCTGGTTCGTCCCGGCCTCGTCCGAATACAGGCGCACGCGGATCGTGGTCGCCGGGGAGAAGTTGCCGAGCAGCGCCACGCCGGACGCCAGGTCGGCCACCGGCATCGTGCCGCTGATGGTGGCCGTGGTGCCGGTGGCGCGCCAGACGTCGGATTTCTTCTGAGCCTGCAGGTTCGTAACCGCCAGGGCGCCGGCCGTGCTGCTGGCTGTGAGCGTGGCGAGCAGCGCCAGGTTCCGGGCGATGATGCGCAAATTTGCCATGGGTTCCTTAGACTGTGACTTCCGCCACGGTGTGATAAGTGCCGAAATCGCTGGCCAGGCTCGTGACCTGGCCGGGCTTCCCGTTATGCAGTTGGTACCGGTCGCCGAACAGGTTGCGCGCCTCGCCGAGCTGCACCCGCCAGCCTGCCGGCGTCAGCTCGGTCCGGTATGTCGGGTGCGGATCCTTCTTGAAGGCCAGCCGACGAGCGCCCTCATCCTTGGCATCGACCTGGCGCTGCAGGCAGGTCTGCTCCATCACCGGGTCGGCATACAGGCTGTAGGCGGCCTGCGTCGCCTGGTCGACAGGCGTCGTGTAGGTCGGCCACTCGGTCGCGAACATCTGCCTGTGCTCGTCCAGCAATGACGTCTGCAAGCTGGCCTGCACCGTGTAGTTACGACAGAACCCGATCTGCACCGCGGCGGCCACCGGCGAGATGTCGACCAGCGTCAGCGTGCCCTCGACCTGCATCGACCGCGGGATGTCCAGGGCCGCGGTCTTCGGCACCGCATACTGGATCAGCTGCAGCTTGCCAAGCATGGACGGGATCAGCTGCGCGCCCTTGCTGGCCGCCAGCTGCGCGCACGCGGTGAGGACGTTGGTGCGGTCGAGGATCGCCAGGCCGACCGGCTGCGGGTTGGCGGCGTCGAACGCGGCGAAATTGGCCGCGTCGATGTCGTCGACCGTCATGCGGGTGCTGGCCTTGCCGTACGAAGTGGCCAACAGCTGGACCAGCGAGGCGATCGTGTTGCGATACACCCCGCCGGTCTTGTCGCCCTGGACGCTGCAGGTCAGCGCCCCTGGCCCGAGCGCGGTATTGAACGAGAACCGACCATTGGCCGGGTCGTCCGTCACGTCGGCCGTGCGCTTCCTGCCGTCCGTGCGCGGCTCGACCAGCATCTCGGCCGGGCCGCAATGGTAATACCAGCGGCCGGTGACCGCGTCCTTCTTCGGCGTGATGTTGGCCACCTCGCCCAGCACTACCGGGTACAGCGTGCCGTCGGCCATCTTGGCTTCGGACACCGGGGTGTTCAGGCGCTGCAGCGCGTCCCGGAATTTCAGCGTGATCTTCGTGTCGTCGCTCCCTGGCGCGATGCCGCCCAGCGCACCGACGAACTCGATCCGGAAATCCGACTCGTCCCAGCTGGCATCGCCAACCAGCGCGAACACAGCCTGGTTCACGAAAACATCCGAGTACCAGGAATCGAGCTCGCCGTTGATGTTCCAGACCTCGACATCGCCGGCGGACAGCTTCGCCTCGCCGTCCCGCGAGATCGAGCGGGTGATGACCAGGTCCTTAGCGATCGCCGCCGAATACGGCGCGGCCGCCGGCCCGGTGAACGGCTTGTTCGACAGCCGCCGCCAGGTCTGCACCCCGCCGCTCAGACAGCCGACGCGGTACAGGGTGACGCGCTGCGCGGTGGAGTCGTTCCACCACGCAGCGTATTGCGCATCAGAGATTGTCATTCGAGCGTTACTTTCTGATTGGAAACAAGGCGCGATACTGCTTTCTCGACGCGGCTGGCGATTGTTTCGGCCGCCCGCTGCGTCGAGTTGTCGTTGGCCTCGATGGTGTCGCCGGTCTGCTGGTCCTGGTCCTTCCGCAGCGCAGCAGTTTCGGTCTGCTGTTTCGCGGTGGTTTCCTGGAGCAGCTTCACAGCGGTGCCCAGCGCCGACAGCGCATTGCTCAGCACGTAGCCCGATTGGATCGGTGCCGGCGTGGTGTTCTGGGCAATGGTTGTCAGGATGGTGTTGGCGGCGTTCAGCGCGGTGTTGGCACTTTGCAGGGCAGTCGTCTGCGAGTTCATCGCATCCAGCTGCGCCCGTGCAGTGTCCACCTGGCCCGACGCCCACTTCCCCATCGCCGCCGTGTCCTGCTGGCCCATTGCGAAGTCGGCCTGGTACGTCGTGTCGCCGGAGTACAGCTTCTGGGACGCCGTCAGGAACGCATTCAGCGCGTTGAACACGCCATCCTGCGCCTTCGTGTCGCCGGCCAGCGCCGCCGCCTTGGTCTTCTGGTACTGGTCGCGCAGCTCAGCATATTGCTGTTCTGGCGTCAGTACCGACAGGCTTCCGGTCAGCAGGCTGTCGTTCAGCGATTTTGCAGCGTCGCGGAACTTCTCCATGCTGGTGGCGGTGTCCGCCAGCTTCTGGGCCGTTTGCACCAGGTCGTACAGGGGGCGGTTGACCTCGGCCAGCGCGTTGCGAGCTTTCGCCGCCAGCTGCACCTGCGTCATCGTCACCTGGTCGAGCTGGTCCTGCAGGTCCTTCCGCTCGTCGGCCACTTCCTGCTCGGTCTTCGTCAGGTCGACGGCCGCCGCGTGGGTTGCGGCGAAGGCTTCCTGCAAGGACATCAGCGAGGCGAACAGCTTCTGGCCGGCCGCGGTGTTCAGGTCCTGGCTCAGTGCCACCGCCTTGAACTGGTCACGCGACTTGACGTAGCCCAGGCCCAGCGCCGCTAGCTGGTCGTCGACAAACTTGGCCACCGGCGCCAGCTGCTCCTCCTTCGTCAGGAAATTCGAGCCGAAGCCGGCGGTCTGGCTCTGGAACTGGTCGATTCCGCCCATCAGCGCGATCAGGCCCTCGCGAGCCGCGATCGACTGCACGCCGATACTGCCGAATGTCTTGCCGATCGACTGCAACGACGCATCGACCTTGGCATAGTCGGACGCCACCCGCACCAGGGTCTCAAGGTAGCCCTCGCCGACCTTCTGGAACTGCTGCAGGCCGCCGACGGCATAGCTGGCCATCTGGTCGCCCAGCTTCGAGAACACCGCTTCCAGTTCTTTCTGGATCTCGTCGCCGGTTTTGCCCTTCAGGCTGACGTTGCCGATGTCGACCACGAAGCTGTTGAGCTGCGCCTCGAAGCCGGCGCCGGACACGCCGAGCAGCTTGCCGGCCTCGGTGATGCTGTCCGACAGGCTCTCAATGACCAGACCGAACTGGATGTTGGCATCCTGGCCCAGCGACTGCAGCTTGCGGTCGTGGTCATCGCCATGGAACCAGCCTCCGTCGGTCTTGACGTCGGCATAGCTGTTTGCCCTGGCGCCGTTCGTGAGGATGGAACCCAGGCTGGCCTTGTCCATGGTGAAGCCGGAGTCTTCCAGTGTCTGCTTCCCACCCATGATCGACGACAGCGCCTTACCGAGGTACTTGCCGCCGATGGCACCGATCATCAAGCCGATCGGGCCGCCCAGCGCCGCGAGCGACGTGAAGGCGCTGAAGCCAGCGCCGGCCATGTACCCCACGCCAGCGCCTGCCAGGCTGCCGATCCCGCCAACCGCCTTCGAATTCAGCGCGTTGTACATGCCGCTGTTGTTGAGAGAGACGTTCGAGCCGTCCGTCAGGCCGCCCTGCACCACCTGGCTGGCAAAGCTGCTGATACCCGTCTCGATGTTGCGCAGCGAGGTCAGCATGCCCGACAGGTAATCGATCTGCGTGCTCGAGTTCGAAGCCGAGAGCTCGATCGCGCGCGAGATGGACGCCGACTTTGCGGTGCTGTTGCCGAGCACGGTGCCCGTTCCCTGCGCCGCCTGGCGATCCTTGGCTGTAGTGTCGCCGCGGCCGATGCCGCCGATCGCCACACCCAGCCCGGCGACCAGCGCCGCCATGGCCGCCATGCGTCCGAACGCCGTGTATGGATCACCCTGGCCCTGGCTCAGCACCGCACTGATAGCCTTTGGCACCAGCTCGGCCATCGTCATTGCCAGCTCGGCCGCATGGAACACCTGCGATACGGCCATCAGGGTCTGGTAGCCACGGCTGTGCTCGTCGAAGAAGCCAGCAGCAGCGGCCGCCATATCGCCGTAGCCGGCTAATTGTTCACGGGTGCCTTTGCGGTTGACCTTCTCAAGATCCTCCAACCCTTTTGCGCGCTGCTCATCATTCCCGGTTAGCAGTACCTGAGCCTCAGCACGCGCTTTGTCATTCGCCGCCTGCTTGGCACCATATTTCTCCATGGCATTCGTCAGATCGCTCATCGACTTCGCAGCGGTGCCCAACGAACCCTTCAATGCACTGCCGAATTTCTCTGCCTTGGTCGGGTCCAGATACTTGTCCAGTTCGGTCGACGCTTTGGCCACGGCCTCCGCATCGGCGCCCGTGTCCAGTAGGCCGGCCAGCGTGCGCCGGCGCGCGATCTCCCCGTCCAGGTTGGCCAGGCGGATCTCGTACACCGCGCGCGACTTGTCGTCGAGTTCCCACTTGGCCAAGCCGTCGCGCAGGTAGTCGGCGTCGCTTTGCAGCTGCTTCGTGTCCAGCTCGACCTGAGCCTTCCTGGCCAGTTCGATCTGTTCCTTCGTTTTCCCGATCTCGGCGTTGTGCTCACGCTGTTTCCGAATCTGGTCGTCCAGGCTCTGGATGTTGGTGGCGCCAGCGTTGGTCGTGGCCTTGACGATGTCGTCGTACAGCTTCTTCTGGCGCAGGCGTTCCTCTTCGTCCAGCACGTGGTCGTCGCGGCCGTATTTCGTGCCCGCGGCGGCCTTCTTGCCCTCGATGTCCGCGATTGCCTTCTGGTTTTTCGCGGTCTCCGCCTCGGTCGAGTTGTGGTGCGAGCGCAGCGCCGCGATCTGCTGGTCATACATGAGCTGTTCGCTCAGGTAGACCGTCTTGAGGCCGTCCTTCTTGTTTTTGAAATATTCCTCGTCGCTGATCTCGCCGGACTTGAGCAGCATGTCGTCGAGCTTCTGGCGGTATTCGACATACGACTTGTCGGCCGCCGACGTCCGCTCGATGCCCGCCAGATGATCCTGCAGGCGCGTGTTGTCGGCCTGGTCGACCTTCGGCTTGCCTTCGCGCCCCTCGCTATCACGGAAATTCGGCGTACCTTGATAGACCTCTTTTGCGAGCGTCCTCTGGGCCGCGCGCTGAACTTCGAGACTTTTGTCGGCATTGGCGACGGCAAGGGCCTGCGCCCGCGCTGCGTAATCCTGGTCGATTTTCAGGCGCTCAGCGGCCGCTGCCTTTTTCTTGGCAGTACGTGCTGCTTCGCGCTCGTCGGCCGCGCGCTCAACCCGGTCGAAATTCCCACTCCTTTGGGCTTGGATACGAACATAGTCAGCATCTTCCTCAGCCAGTGCCGCAGCTCGTCCTGCCTCGATTCGCTGCAACTTCGCAGGGGCGCCAGGCTCAGCCATCCCATTGCCGTAGTCGCTGAGGGCCTTCGACTGCGCATCGAATTGTGCATTGATCGCCTTCCGCGCGTCCAGATGGCGTGCCCAAGCGTCGAACTTCCGGAACGTGTTGAAGGCGTTATCTACCTCATTTGCAAGCCCGACAAAGAGCTTCGTGAGATCGTGCCCCCACTCCTGCAGCTGATCGTTCCTGGACAGCTCGGTAATTTGGCCGTTTGCGTCCTTCAGGTTGTCGGTCAGCGCCATCACTCCGATGGTGAGAGCTTCGGTGAAGACCTCGCCAAATGTGGTCTTCAGGTCCTCGGTGTAGCGCTTCATCGAGGTGATTTGCTTGCTTGCGGTGTCCATCGCAGCCTCGTAGGTGCCAGCGATGTCGGTACCACGTTCCAGCACAGCATTCAGGCGCGCCTGCACGCGCTCGTTCTCGGTCAGCTGCTGCGTGCTTTTTCCGAGCGAGTCGGCCATCTGTGCATAGGCAGCCTGCAGGTTCACGTTGATGCCAATGTTGCGCAGGATAAGGACGTTGCCGCGCGCAACGCCGTTGACCAAGCGCTCGAAAGCCTCGGACGAGTTGATGTTGCCGATGACGGCCGCATCCTGGGCGATACGCGCCAGTGCTGACGCGTTCGACAGGTCGATGTGCGCCTGCACCAGCTTGATGACCGAATTGCGCGACTCGGTCATCGTGATGCCCTGTCGGGCAACGCCCTCTGAGGCCGCATCCATCTGGGTCTTCGTGTAGCCGGCCGTCTTGCCGACCACGCCCATCACGACGTCGAGCGTTTCGTACCGCGCCGCCAGCATGGTGGCGTCCTTGATGTACTCGCCCACCTTCAGCGCCGCGTAGCCGCCGGCCAGAAGCCGCAATCCGTCGCTCAGCAGGCTGGTCTGGTTGCGCTCGTCTTCCTTGGCCTTGGCAGCCGCTTTGATTGCATCCTCGTGCGCCTTGACCACGGCGATCGCGTCCTTGGTCTGCAAGGTAACGCCGGCCTGGGCGGCCTGGTAGGCCATCATCTGCGACCGGCTCATGCCGATGGTGTCGGCCTGCTGCTTGAAGCGGTCAATCAGCTGGGTCTGGGTCAGCGTGAGCTGGCCCGTAGTGCCGCCGAGTGCATTGGCCTGAGCCGCGGCGCTCGCCATCAGCGCCTGGGTCTTGGCAATCTCGTTTTCCAGACCCTGGAATGCCTTGATGGCGGCCGGGTCGACGCTGTTGCCCATTTCCTTCCGCAGGGTGGCCATGTCAGCCTGCAGCGCGCGCAGCTTTGCGCCGAGCGGGTCGTACTGGGCCAGGATGCGTTGGGTGTCTGCCGACATGGCGACGGTGCCGTCCTGCACCGCCTTCATGGACGCGGCGACGCCGGCCATGTTTTGCATTTGCAGGCGCTGCGCGTCGGCCCAGGTGGCGGAGACGCGCGCCGCGTTGGCCTGGGCGCCGGCGACGCCCTGCGTGGCGGTGGCGACGTCGTTCAGCGCCGCCACCTCGGACATCGACGCCGCAACCATGTCGCGGATCCGCTGCGTGGCCTGGGCCTCGGATGCAGCGAGCTGGTCGGTGAAGCCGCTCTGCGCCGCCTTCATCTGGTTGAGGCGCCCCATCAGCGACTCGACCTCGCCGCCGACGCCGTTAAGATTCGCCTTGTACTGCATCAGCTGCTCGCTGGTCATGCCGAACGTGGCAATCTCCTCGCGCAGCTGCTTGACCATGCGCGCGCCGGCGTCGGTCGCCCGGTCGGACGACTCGGTGACGCCGGTCATCGAGTTGATCATCGCCTTGGCGCCGGCGTCGACGGCGCGCGCGCCCTCGCCCATGTCGGTCTTGAGCTGGCTGGTCTCGGCGGCCAGGTTGATGACCAGGCCGCCGACGGTAACTGCGCCTGAAGGCATAGCGAACTCCTAAAAAATAGGGCCCGCCGTAGCGAGCCCAATTACCGCGCCGGCGTCTTCCGCCGGCGCTCTTCCGCCGCCTTGCCCCACACCTCGAGGGCCGAGTGTTCCATCACCTGGACGTCGGCCATGATCTCGAAGCGCCGCTTGCGTGGCACGCCGAGCTTGTCCATGTGCAGAGGCAGCACCTCGTGCTTAAGCCCGCAGCGATGCGACTCCATGCCGCCCGTCCAATCCCACTGGGACGACATCGACAGGAACACGGAAACCGGCAGCGCGTTTTCTGGGTAAATTCCGAAGGCTTCCTGGTCGCCCTCCTCGCCGGCCCACTTCGCCGGCTCGGCCGCAGCGATGCCCAGCACCGCTAAATCGTCCTCGACGCCAGGCTCGCCATCCTTGCCGCCGCCGGCCCAGACCGCGGCGGCGTCCTTCAGTTTTTTGCGCGTGCACCGGCGCGGATTTCGCCGATGGCAGTGTTGATGGCGCGCAGGATGCTCAGGCCATGCACGCTGCGGGCAGCCGCCAGCAGACTGTCGCGGTTGAATTCGATCGGCGCCTTGTTCTCGTCGCAGACCTGTTTCCAGCCGACCATCGACATCAGGATGCCGTCGACCGATCGCTCTTTCCAGGCGCTGTCCGGCTCGTCGGCGTTTTCCGGCTCGCCGGCCTTCAAGGCAGCAATCTGGGCATCGCGATCGTCGTCGTCGAGCAGCTTGAACACGCCGGTGAACTCGTGTTTGGCGATCTTGCCGCCGTCGGCGGCGATTTCGACCTTCACAGGCCAGGTGATGGTTTTGTCTTTGGTGGTGGTGACGATGAACATGGTGTTTCCTTTTTCGCGGAGGATATATATGCCCGTGCCGGCCGCCGCTCCCCGCGAAGAGAAGACGGCGACCAGTCGGTGCTCGGTGATCCGGCTATGCGCCGGGTGTTACAGGAAGGTGAGCGTCAGCTCGTCGTTGCCGGCGCTGGGCACCAGCACCAGGCTGGCCTGGATCATGGCCACGCCGTCCTTGTCGGTGTAGTTCGGCTGGGTGATCTGCGCTTTCGGCGCGTCGACCTTGACCTTGTTGCCGGCAACGGTGCCGTGCGTGATCGACAACGGGCCGGTCGCCGCATTGCGCGCTGCCGTCCACCAGTCTTTTTGCGCCACGGTGGTGGCTTCGAAGGTGATCGAACCGGCCGGCTTGCGGTCGGTGACCATAACCTGCTCGGCGCCGCCCACCAGCGAGCGGAAGGTGACGGTGTTCGCGATATCGACCGACAGGTCTGACAGCACCAGGCCAGCGAAGCCCTGCAGGGTCAGGCCGGTCGTGTTGGCGTTGTTGACGACGAGCGGGGTCTGCCAGGCGGTGAACACCACGCCGGTCGGCGGCGTCGCGTCGACCACGGGCGAGTACAGGCCCTGGAACGAGAATTTCAGCGTCGGGATGCCCTGCGCCGAGAATGCCAGCGACCAGCTGCCGCGCGAGCCGGTCATCTTGTGCAGCACGCCGTCCTGGTTGAAGTAATTGGTGACCGATTCGAAGGCACCCGACACCGGTGCGTAGGTGACGCTGACGCCAGCCGACGTGGTTTCCGACATGCCGCACGCGCGCAGCAGCGGGCCGAACGCCGGCGCAGTGCCGGCGGTGCCGGAGCCAGCCAGCTCGACCTCGATCTCGAGCTTGCCGTAGACCGAGCCAGCCAGGTTTTCCGAATTGCCCATGTACGGGCGGATCAGGTCACGCGAGACCAGGTTGGTCTCCATCGGCGTCACGGTGATGTTGCGCACCAGGATCGCGTTGGCGGCACCGGTCGGCACCGGGTCATTGCCGTAGGCGGTCTCGATCTTGGACAGGATCGTCCGTTTGCGGGTCAGCTGGGGCATTTTTACTCCTTGTCGGTCTGTTCAGCCGGTGCCGCCGGCGAAGAAAAACCCGCATCAGCGGGTTTGTCGGTTTGCTCCTCGGCCGGCGCCGGAGGCGCGGTGCGCGCTACCAGGGTGCGCTTGCCGGTTTTCGGGTTGAACGTGTAGGTGCCGCCCAAGCCTTCGTTTTCGTCGCTCATGCTGTGTCTTCCATGGTTCGATACTTCAGTTTGTAGGTGACCTGGGTAATGCCGCAGGCCGGGTTCTCGTCGTCGATGCTGCGGCTGATTGGACCGACGGCGATATCGAGCACGGCGCCGGCCAGCGTGCGATCCGCGTACAGCGCGGCGTGCGCCGCCGCCCGGGTTGGTTCCGGCGCCATCTTCGGCACCGGACCGTCGGCGCCGATCAGCACCAACACCTCGAGATTCCAGTAGACGAAGCCCATGCCGACCACCGGATCCGGGTATTCGTCGCCGCAGTCCAGCAGGATGCACGGGTGATCTTCGAAGCTGAAAAGCGCCGCAGTGTCTTCGCGCACGGTCAGGCCGGCGCCGGTAAGCGCTGCCGTCATCGCGGCGATGATCTGTTCGGTTTTCGTCATGTCGTCTCGCGGTAGTGAATGGTGAAGCTCATCTGGTTGAAGCAGATCTTGCTGTCCGGATCCTGCTGATCGTGGTCGCTCTGGTAGAAGCAGTCGTCAACCCGAACGCCGACCACGGTGACCTTTCGTTTGCGGTCGAGCGCCTTCTTGACCTGAGCGGCGATCAGCACCGCCTCGTCCCGGGACGCCGCCCACGTCGAGACTAAGAACGATGCGCGCGCCAGGCCGGGGTTTCCCACCGCGCCGCGCGCGCTGCCGCCGCCCATCTTCTGAAACGTCACCGACGGGTATTTCGGGGGATCGTCCATCTGGTCAGGAAAAATCCGCTGGCCGACCAGCTCTACCAGGCCGGGCGCCGCCTGCAGCAGACCGAGGATTGCCGCGTGTGCGCTCACGAAACGGCCTCGGCCAGCCTGGCGGTGACGTCCTGCACCACGATATCGATCGCTTCCTGCGCCTTCGTTTCGATGGCGGGCTGCATGTACGGGTGCGCCGGCGTGTTGTTTGTCGACGCCGCGCGCGCCGCCTTGACGCTGGCCTTTCCGCCACGGAGTGCCTGGCCGGCAGCACGGTTGATGTGCCCCCTTTCGACCCACAGCGCGTAAAACGCGGCCTTCTTGCCGAACTTCTTGATCTGGGCGCCGGTCAGGTCGCCGGCCACTACGCTGACCACCACCCGGGTCGGGGTGCCGCGCCGCGGCGTGACACGGATCGACGCCTTTAGCGCGGTTGTGATGTCGTTCGGACCGCCGGCGGTGTTGAAATTGTCGCGCGCCTGGTTGCGCACCACGTTCGCACCTTTCCGGACGCTCGGCCGCAGCACGCGTTTCAGCAACCGGTCGCTGACGCCGTTCATGCGCATGCGCAGCTCGTCCAGACCTGTGATTCTCACCTCAGCCATTGAAAGGCTCCTTTTTACACATCAGGATCAGCCAGGACCGGTCGTGCTCGAGCACGGCCTCGATGTCGTACTTGAAACCCCCATGAAGGATTCGCATACTCGGCACCAAGCCAGCGCGGCGCCGGATCCCGATCTCGGTCTGCACCTGGTTCTGCGTGCCGCCTGCGGCGACGAACTGGCGCCCGCTGATGTCCCGCACCCAGGCCCACGTCTTCCCGTCACCGGGCAGGACGTTGACCCAGTCCTTTGCCGGTGCGTTGAGCGAGGTGCGGCCGGTGCCGCGCTGCTGCAACGTCACCCGCTTGTCGAGAACGAAAGCACTTGCCATCAGTACACCTTCAGGCTGTCCAGCAGCCGCTTCGTGAAGTTGGAGCGGACGGTTTCCTTGAACTCCTTGGTGGCCGGGTCCCACAGCTCGACCAGGCGCGCCAGGATGTACAGCCGGGCCGCCGGCGGGGTTGTCGTTTCGTCCGGGCCGTGGCCGGCCGTGAAGTCGACCATCACCACGTTGAGGCGGCGCGACGTCGCCGGCCAGGCCCGGCCGCTGGCCGGCACCACATAGCCCGGCTTGGTGACCTTGTCCGCGTAGTAGTCGACCGGGTCGAGCGTCTGCTCGAGGCCGGCGGTGTCGACAAACCTCATGCCCTCGACGCTGAACGTCGGCGCCGCCAGGCGAATCGCATCGGGGAACTGGTCCAGGGTCACCCGCATGGGCCGATTCACGAACTTGCGGTTGGTCTCGTGCTCCGCTTCCGCGGTGATGCCGGCGATCCAGATGGCCAGCTGGCTGTCGAACGCGGTGTCATCCTGCTCGATGCGCAGCTGGACCTTGGCGTCAGCGATCGACACCGCCAGCGCTGCCGGCGGGCTGATTTCTTCCATGCTCATCGGCTGTTCCTTTGAATTGCTGGTGGCCGGCCGCCGGTAATCTGCGGGCCCGATGCGGCCGGCGCACGGGCATATTCGACCGGCGCCGGCGGCTCGGACTCTTGCGCCCTACTGCTGGGCACATCGGTCGGCGCGGCCTGTGTTTTCTTCGCCTGGGCCGCCAGGCGTTCAGCGATGCTGATCATTACGTGTCCAATCGGTTAAACCAGGTCGTCTTGTCGAAGCGTTCGCGGTTCGCGCACCGAATTCGCGCACACCACAGCCAGTCCTTCGGCAGGTCTCCATCCACGCCGCCCAGCAGCACCACGATGTACGTCCTGTCATCGACTACCTGCACGCTGTGGTCCTCGAGCTGGGTCACGCCCTGCAGGATCAGTTCGACCGCGTTGTCGCCACTTGCAAGCGTCGTGTGTCGGTCCGCGAGCTCGTCCGTGATGTCGGCCGCGTAATAGCTCTCTTCGTCCGGATCGCGGTCGACCACCCACTTGCTTCCGACCTTGGTCGGCACTTTTGCGCTCATCGCGTCGAACCTCACTCTGTTGCCACTGCCTTCGAAAACCACGATACGGCTGCCGCTGCCCTCGAAGACAACGACGCGCGCAGGGTCAACTTTTGATATGTCGATCGGGGTCGACGGCTTGCCGACGCTCAGCGCGCCAGCTGCAGCAGCCGACGCCGCAGCTGCACCGGCAAGCGTGATCTTGGTCGTCAGGGCCCCATGCGCAGAAGAAACTGCTGCAGCGATGCCGGCCAACCGTATCTGGGTTGCCAGTGAGCCACCGGCACTCGCCTGCCCGGCTGCGGCACCGGCCATGCGGATCGACGTCGACAGCGTCCCGGCGGCGCTCGCGGACGCCACAGCAGCACCTGCCAGCGTCGCGTCCCCGTTGGCAAGTGCGCCGGCAGCCGAGGCCCGCGCTAATGCTGTGCCAGCCAGAGGAATCGATGTGCTCAGTGCCCCGGATGCTGTGGTGGCGACGCTCGCGGCACCAGACAGCGTGGGCGCGCCGCCCGACAGCATTCCGCTCATCGCCGACCTGGCCGTGGCCGCGCCCGCCAGCGGGATTGAGGTCGACAACGTCCCACTCGCCGCGGCGCCGGCGTTCGCCACGCCTGCCAGGCCGATGGCCGTCGAAAGCCCGGCGGCTGCGGTGGCCTGGGTCGCTGCCGAGCCTGACAGTAGGATGCTGGTCGAGAGAGCGCCATACGCCGAAGCGACAGCAACCGCGGCACCCGTCAAAGACGCGCCGACCGCCGCGGCGGTGGCCGAATAAACCGGCAGCTGCGACGGCTCGAAAATCTGCCAGGGGTTCGCGCTGAACTTGCGGACGTCATCCGCCGACCAGTCGGCCACGACAACGCCCGACAGCCACATGTCCGACGCCGAGTTCCAATACTGGTCTTGGACAAACGAGCCGGCGACCAGTGTGGTGGCGGGCAAGCTATACGGAGACTGCGCCGTAAAGCCGACCATCTTCCCGTCGTGCCAGAATTCCATGCCCGTCTGACGGCGAACCACCACGAGCAATGCCGGCGCGCCCGGTGCCAGCGCCTCGCCCGCGCTGTTGAAGTCGTTGACTGACGGATTACTGCTTGTATTTGCACCGGTCCACTTGTACAGCGCGCCCCATGAGGACGAGTTGTTACGCAGGTTGCCGATGCGTGCGACGATGGCCAGCTGCGGACCGCCCGACCCCAAGAGAAACGTCGGGTCATCGCTCGCGTTGGCAGCGCCATTGCCTTGGATGGTTGAAACAACGCCGTACCAGAACGTGACGAAGGTCTTGGTGCCGATGGCGGCAATCGGATCGGATTCGAGCCAGCCATTCTTGCGAAAGGCGACGCCAGTCGTGCCGAACGCCGCCGTGCGCCCGGGGCCGGCCCCGCCGACGGTCAGCGGGATTTCTGACACCAGGTTTCGCCGATCGTTGCCGGACATGACCACTGCAGCACCGCCGCGCAGCAGCGGACCATTCAGCGCCAGGCGAACGCCAGCATCCGGCTGCTTTACTTGTGGCCGCCTGATTCGCTGGATAGGCATAATTTACGGCGCGGCTTTGAAGGTACGCGGGGTGATCGAGACAGACCAGCCAACCGGCAGCTGCTGGCCGGTGTTCACGTTGTGCAGGTAGTACCAGGCATCCCACGGCAGGTCATTCGCCACGAATTCCATGGTTTGCTGAGTGGTCACGTCGTTGACAACGAACTGCCCGATGAAGCGCGTGGGGCGAGTCGCCTCGGGTGCCTGGGTATTATTGGAGCCGTCCACCGCCATCGGGCGGGCATAAACCGCGATGATGGAATTCTTGATCGGGGCGACCGAGAACTGGCAGGTAAGCGCGAACTGCGCATCCGGGAAGCCGTTGCCCGCCGACTGCTTCGCATATCGGCCGCTGGTCATCACGCCGACCGCGCCGTTCGCAATGGCAGATCCGGCACCCTCCAGGCCAATCGCGGATGCCGCCCGCACTTCGATAATTTCACCGCTCATGAGGTCAACAATCCTTGTGCTTCGTTGAGGACGCGCGACACCTGGTCGAACGGAATCGGGTCAGGCGTCAGCCCGATATTCAGAATGGTGTCGATGTGGTCGACGTTACCGGGCATTTTTGCCTTGAGGCTGGCAAGCGAAGTCCGGGCGGCCGGGATGCTCAGGTCGAACACGCCCCGGGTGATCGGGTTCATCGCCCAATACACGGCGCGATCGGTCTCACCCAGGGCCTGCAGGTCGTCCAGAAAAGCACCGCCTGCATCGCCAAGAACGGCAACGATCGTGCCCGGCCCGATCTGGGTCGGACCATGCTTGACCCGGCTGGCAGACAGCGCCGCGGCGATGCCGACGTCGTTGCGCGCTTCGACCAGCGGTTCCAGCGCCAGCAGCTCCTCGGCCGACAGCTCGCGCCCTACCAGGCCCTGCAGGGCTGATTGTTCAGCGGGCTTCATGATCAGTTGTCGACCTGGACGGTCAGCGCGCCAGCGGCGAATGACGGCGCCGGGTCGCCCTGGTTGATCGTCTTGGGGGCGGCCAGGGGCGCGTAGAACAGCTCAACGCCACCGGTCAGGGAATCGTGAATACCGAAACCGACGACCTGACCCCACGCGGCGCTCACGGCCGATCCACCCGGGAACTGCAGCGTGTTGTTGTTCGACGTGGTGCCGCTGGTACCGCTCGACACCGAGGTGCTGCCGGCGCCTTGCGTGCCGGCCCAGTTCGCCAGGGACGAAGCCACGGCCACGCGCGCGTAGCCGCCGCCAGAGACCTCGGCGCCTTGGGCGCTGTCGGTATCTGCCGCCAGCTTGAGGCTGACGTACAGATTGGCCGGCCCGCTGCCGGCGCCGGCGGTCGAGCCATTCAGGCCCAGTGCCTGGCCGCGAAACAGCCAGTCGATGTATTTGTTTTCGAAATTGTCGCTTTGTGCGCTCATGCGGGTCTCGATGTGGTGGATTCTTTGAGCCGGCCGACGATGAACGCCAGAAGCTCGTCGTCGGATTTGCCGACTATTTCGTCAGGGGTGATCGCCACCGCGCCGGCCGGGCCGCGAACGATGACGAAGGTGGTGCCCGGCGGCGCCGCATCGGCGCGCAGTTTGGCGAGCCAGGCGGCGGTCGCAGGCTTCATGGCTTACGATTTGGCGCGGGTACGCTTGGCCGGGACCGGTGCCTCGCCGTCCGCAGGCTTGGTCCAGCCTTCGGTCGTCGATACCTCGATCAGGTCGGGATCTTCGGTTTCGATCTCCGCGCCAGCTTCGAAGTACTCCACCTCGACACCGCGGTGCGCCCATTTGAAGTCTTCTTGTACGATCAGTTTCATTCCTGCTCCAGAAAGCAAAAAGGCCGCCGAAGCGGCCCTCTCACGGGTGGGTGGGTTACGCCGCGGCGATCTTCAGCAGCTTGATCGCCTGGGTGTTGCGCAGCTTGCCGCCGACGCGCTTGCGCACGTAGAACTTCACGAAGCCAGGGGTGGTGATCTCGTCGCGGGTGATGCGCATGCCGACCTTGTCGCAGATCAGGTAGCCTTCCTTGAAGTCGCCGAACGCCAGCGGGAACGAGTTGGCGGCCAGCGCCGGCATGTCTTCCGCTTCCGTGATGCCGTAGCCCAGGAAGGTGGCCGGCTGGCCGGCGGTCAGCGCCGGCTGCCACAGGTAGCGGCCGTCGCCGTCCTTGTACTTGCGCATCGCGGCCAGGATCAGCTTGCTGGTCAGCCACTGGGCGTTGTTGCGGTACCGCGCGCGCAGAGCGTAGACCATGTCCAGGAAGACTTCCGGATTGGTCGGCATCGCTGCGGCTTGGCCCGAGGCCAGGTACTGCAGGGTGCCGAATGCGCGCGCAGCATCGGCGGTCGCCACCGGTGCCGGGCCGCCCAGGATGCCGGTCGGCTTTTTGACGCCGTTACCGCCGATGAAGGCTGCGCCCTCGCCCTGCGCCATCGACTCGGATGCCGAGCTGGTCAGCCAGTCCTCGACGTTGAAGAACAGGTCGTCCAGCGATTCTTCGGAGGCCTGCGGCTTGGCCGATGCCATGCCAAAGGTCGGCGCGACTTCCACCAGGTTCGGGGTGTCGGTCTGGTTGCGGGTATCGCCCTCGCCCACCCACTCGAAGCCGGCGCCGCCGATGTCGAACAGTTCCTTGTAATCGGTGCTGCCGACGGTGCGAACGGTGGCGATCTGGCGGATCGGCGAGATGTCGACCGACAGGCGAGCGATGGTGCGCTCGATGATCTCCGGCAGCGCGTAGCCGCCGGCGGCATTGTTGCCGACAGTCGCCTGGGTGGCGCGCTGCTCGCGGCCGCCGGCGTTGCTCTTCGCTTCCAGCGCCTTGTAGGCCTGGTTCATGCGTTGCTCGCGGTCGAAATCCTTCGGCGCGCGGATCCAGTCGAACAGCGCCGTCTTGTACTCGGCTTCTTCCTGGCTTTCGCGCTGCTCGCGATCGCCGCCGCTGAATGCGCCCGGGCGCGCCAGCTTGGTCTCGACCTTTTCCAGGCGCGACTTCTGTTCGCCCAGGGAATTGATTGCCTCGTCCATGCGCGCCAGCTTGGCGTCCAGGTCCGCGGTCGACTTGCCGGCCTTGATGGCTTCGATGCGCTCGTCGTTGGTGCGCTTGTACTCGGTGAAGGCCGTGTTGATCTTGTCGATCGCTTCGGTGACCGAGCGCAGGGTCGGCTCTTCGCGTTTTTCGTACGGCACCGCGGCGGCCTTGGCTTGGAACGCGGCGAAGTGTGCGGCCATGGTAGCGGCCAGCAGGATGGATTTCTTCATGTGATTTCTTTCACGAGGTGATGGAATTGAGCAGCCGCTCGGCCGCCTTCAGGGCTGCTGTCGCCTCATGAGCGTCCCGCTCATCCAAAGCGATGCGTTTGACCTCGGCGATTAGCGCCTTGGCCGCGTCCGCCGAGAATCCTGCATCCCGCAGGGACTGCTCGGCTTGACGAATGGTTTTGATGCCGGCCACGTCGGCCGCCTTCACGCTGGTGATGCGCGCCTTGTCGTTCGCGGGGAAGGTCACCAGGGAGACCTCCCACAGTTCGACCTCGGTGAGCGTCCGGACGTCGGTGTCGCGGTCGTAGGTCCACTGTTTCGAGACGAAGCCGATCGACAGCCCGTTCAGGGCGCCCATCTTGAGCAACGCGTAGGCCTCGGCGCCCTTGACGGTGTCCAGCGCCAGCTTGCCTTTGATACGCAAGCCCTTGCCGTCCTCGACCATTTCGGTCCAGATGCCGATCGGCACGGTAGCGTCGTGCTGCCAGAGCATCGCCGGCATCGTGCCCTCGGCCTTGTGCGCCGCGAGCGAGATCGCATAGGCGCCCGGTGCGATGACGTCGTCGTAGCTGTCGCGTACACCGAAGATCGATCCGTAACCCTCGACGGTGCCGTCTTCGCCGACCGCCTTCAGCTGCAACATGTAGCTGCGCACCTCGCGGCCGCCTGGGCCAGAGCGGCACTCCAGCATGGGCGGCAGGGACTTTTGTGGCGTTGGCGGCAGCTGCCGCTCGGGCGCACGCGGCAGCGCCGCCTGCAGGCTACGCTGCAACGGTCGCAGGGTCGGTGTCTTCATCGTTCGTTCCTTGTTTGCCGCCCTGGGTCATGTTCATTGGGGTCAGCGGTTCATCGAGACCAGGTAGCGGGTCCATACCCTCCTCGTCCCGGATCTCGTTTCGGGTGTAGATGCCCAGCTCGACCATCGTCCGGGCCCACTGCGCGCGCGCGGCCATCGAACCCTCCGTCAGGTACCGCGTGTCGAATTCGGCAAACAGCGGGCCGGCGCCGTCGAGCAGCATTTCGTCGGTCCGCTGCGTCCAGGCGGTGTGCCACGGCGCCAGTGTGTGTTTCGTGTGCGCGGCGAAGAAGGCTTCCGAACTAGCGAAGGTCGCCGACTTGTCGTTGTGGCCCACCATGATCGGAAACACGCCGTAGCCGCGGCAGATCTCCTCGATCTGTAGGCGGCGGGTTTCGACGTGCTGGGCGTCGACGCCGGTCTGCGCGGTCGGCGTCCACTTCGCAGCGTTGTCCAGTACCAGCGGCTCGCCGGTCCGGTTGACACCGGCCAAGCGCTTGATCCAAGCCGTCAGGCGCTCGTGCTGCGTTTCGTCGAGCTTGCCTTCGACGGCATACAGACCGCTGGGCCGCAATCCGTTTTTGTGCATGGCCACCTGGCTATGCTCCGTGGCCATAGCCAGGCCGATTGCCGACCGCGCCAGCTTTACGGCGTCCAGGCTGCGGACCCAGTCCCACTGGATGCCGTTCAGGATGAACACGTCCTCGGGCGCGAACTCGCCGATGAGGCCGAACTCGTCCCAGCACCGGTACACCAGCTCGTACCGGGAGACGCGATACACCTCCCAGCGGCCGGGCTCGACCGGGATCAGCTCACGCACGCGGTTGTTCGGGCCGCGCACCTTGATCGACAGTCCGGCACCGGTCAGCGCGGCGTGGATCGTCATCTGGCGCCGCCACTCGAACGACGTCTGCCATTCGTTAGGGCGCCGCGCCAGGAGTCGGTATTCCGGAATGTTCGTTGCGCGCTCGCGGCGGCCGTCCGGCTTCTCTCGGAAGACCTCGAATTTCGGCGTGGCGCAACCGTCTGCGATAACCTTCACGCACGCCAGCACGGTAGACACCTGCAGGGCGGTGCGCTCGTTCACGTGCATGCCGGCGACCATGCCGCCACCACCGCCCTCGATCAGCTTCATCAGCTGCTCGGAGGTAGTTTGGGCCGACTTGCGCCCGAAGATTCGGTCAAAAAATTTCAAGGTTTATCCCAGAATGAGGTGGCGACTTCTTCGCCGCTGATGGCGCGGGCGACGCCCATGATCACAGCCACAGGGCCGTCGATCTTCTGCTCGTCTTTTTCTTTGCGGGGGTAGATGTTGTCTTTCGCATCAGCTTTCGCGACGACGTTGGACATCATCCACGTCAGCATCGGGTTGCCATCATGGTGCACGCGCCCACCCTTGATCGCGCTTTCGAGCTCCTTCATCGGCAGCGACAGGTTCTTGACCGTCTGGCCCAGCTCGACCGCGGTGATGCCCCGCTTCGTCAGGCGCTGCTCCAGCTGCGCGGCGCGGTACGGGTCGAACACCACTTCATCCGGACCGAACTCGGCCACCAAGGCGAGCATGTCTTCCTCGATCAGGTCGAAGTCGATCTCGGCGCCGTCGTGCTGCTGCAGGCAACCATCGATCACCCATTTGCGGTAGGCGTTTGCGTTTTTCTCCGCATTCTCGATCGCAGCTTCCGGGAGGTAGTAGTCGCCGAACAGGTAAAAGTGCTGCTTGCCCTCGATTACCCGGACGAACACCAGCATCAAGACGCAAACGTCTGACCGGCTGGCCAAGTCGATTGTCAGGTAACAGCGCTCGCCCTTGAACTGCTCACGGGTCAGCTTGGTGTCCGCGCACTTGGACCACTCCAGCATGTTCAGCCAGGCCGACTTCGCCGAGCACCAGATGTTCAGGTGTTTGGTCTTGAAGCGGGTCTGCTTGGACGCGCTCTGCATCGCCTGCCGTTGCTGCGACAGCAGGAAGTCTTCGTCGACCGAGACGCCGAAATTCGGATTGGCCTTCCGCAGCGCTGCCGGCTTCGTCCAATCATCGCCCTCGTCGATCGTGTAGATCAGCGCGAAAAGCTCGGGATCATCCAGCGCGCCCTCGAGCACCTTCTTGGCGTCGACCTCTTGGTCGTAGCACGGCCCGGCGATGTTGAAACCAGCCGTGGTGATCATGAGCAGCAGCGGCTGCTCGCGCGCGCCCATGCCGGTCTCCATCGTATCGACCAGGTCGGACGTGTCATGCTCGTGGTACTCGTCCACGATTGCGCAGGACGGCGAGGCGCCGTCGCCAGGCTTGCCGATCACAGGTTCGAACCTGGATCCATCGGCGGGCGCCAGCAGCGCCTTCGCCCAGACCTCGGCGCCCAGCGCTTCCTTCAGCTCGGGCGTGCGCTCGAGCATCTGCTTGGCCGGCCGGAACACCTCCCAGGCTTGCGCCTCGGTGGTGGCGCCCGAGTAGACCTCGGCGCCGAACTCTCCATCGACCGAGAACATGTACAGGCCCAGCCCGGAGCCGATGATCGACTTGCCATTCTTCCTTGGCACAGCGAAGTACGCTTTGCGGTACCGGCGGCGATCGTTCTTCTTGATCTTCCAACCGAACAGCGCGACGAAGGCGAAGCATTGCCAGGGCTGCAGCACAATCAGTTCGCGCTTCCGTGCCCACTTGCCTTTCGTGTGGGGCATCAACGACAGAAAGGTGCAAACCTTGTTGGCCGCTTCCTCGTCGAAGTAATAGGGATAGGCCTTGCGTTTGCTGGCCTTCAGGTCATCTAGGTGCCGCTTGCACGCCAGCTTGACCCACTTACACGCGATGATCTTGCCTTTGACGACAGCCTGCGCGTACTCCAGAGCCGTGCCGACGAAATCGGCCGGCATGATCAATGCGCCTTTTTATCACCGCCCATCATGGCGGTGAAGGGGTTCGCCGGTGGATCCTTCTTGCCGCCGACGCGCGAGCGGTCCGCCGGCGTCATGCCCAGCACCGCCAGCGCCGTGCGGATCTGTGCGACCTGAGACGAGGTCACGTCGGCATCCGGCAGCGCGCGGAAATGCGCTATCAGGCGCGCGGCAAGTTCGACCGCCAGTCTGTCGGTTGCCTGCAGGACGTTCGCCGGCAGCACGCTGACGATCTCATTCCAGACGGCTTTCTGCTTGACGGTGAAATACTTGGGCGGCGTCGGATCGAACGCGCCAGCTTGAAAATCTTCGCGGCGCCGCGCCGGGTCCTTGTCGAAAGCACCCCGCGCCTCGAGCGCCGCCGAGGGGGTCCGGGGCTTGGGCATACTGTCGATTCCTGAAATTCTGAATTGCGGAAATAAAAAAAAGGCTGCATAGCCGGTCTAGCACGTAAGGGCGCTAGAGACCGCGACCGCCCCCGCCCTCCGGGCGTCCGGCGCAGCCTTCGACGCGCGTTTTCTCGCGGTGGCAGGGTTCGCAGCAGCTTTGCAGGTTCGTTTCGTCGTCAATTTGGGCCTCAGTCCAGCCCATTTCACGCGCTTTTGCCTTGTTTACCTTGTGGTCGACCTCGCGCGCCACGAAGCGGCACGCCGGGCCTTTGATCTGGCAGAGGCCAGCGTCACGGTTCAGGATGCGCTTGCGCAGCTGCTGCCAAGCGTAGCCATAGCCACGCTCGGTGCTGCTCTTGTCGCTGTGTGAGCGATTCCAGCCGCTGGCCAGCTTGCCGTGGCGCTCGCAGTAGCCGGGCGCGTCGATCAGCTTGCCGCATCCAGCCTTGCGGCAGACCGTCTTCGGACGCGGAGCCATCAGCGGCGCATCCGGTGCAGGCGCCGCACGTAGATGCGGCGATCCACCAGGGACAGCACCAGGGCAAGTGCGATCACGGCGGCCAGCAGCTGGCAACCTTCAATGATGGCGGCGGTCATGGCTTGCTCCTCTGCGGCAGTGCCTTGACGATGTCGAGCATGCTCATGCCGCGCTTGCTATAGCCTTTGGCGCGCAGCAGTTCAGTGGCCGCTTCCGTCTCGGCCAGGTGCTGGGCGATGCGGTTGACGGCGGCGACGTCGGCCTCTTTGCCCAGCATGGCTGGGCGGGTGCCGAGTACAGCACGCACGATCTGGTCGCGGTACATAAGGGTCACATCTGTCATGGTTGGCTCTCGCTCAGGGCGATGCGGTTCTGTTCGATTTGGATGAGCATCAGCACCCAGCGGCGCTCATCTTCGTGGGCCAGCTGGATGTACATGCACACCTCAAATATATAAGTTTAAAAGCTAATATATTTTGACTAGACTTATATTTAGTCTTATACTGCTTTACATGAACTCGATCACTTGGAAAACTAAGGCAATCAAACAAGCGCGCAAGCTGGATGCTAAGCACGCAGCGCAGATTTCGGTTGCTGTGAAAGCTCTGGCGATGATGCCGAACTGCCAGAATGTGAAAGCGCTGACCAACCACGAATACGAATACCGCCTTCGTGTTGGCAACTACCGAGTGTTCTTCAACTACGACGGCGGAATCCAGATCGTCTCAATCGAGGAAGTAAAGAAACGCGATGAACGCACCTACTAAAATCCAGATCATCAACGGGCCGGACGGGGAGCCGGCCTTCGTGGTCATCCCATACGCTGAGTACGTGAAGACTCACCCGGCCGAGCTGGTCGCAAGGGACGCCACCGAGGATGTCAGCGTGCCGCATGATGTTGTGGCCCTGATGCTTGAGCAGCAGATGACCCCTGTGCGCGCCTGGCGTGAGTACCTGCGCCTAACTCAGACCGACGTGGCCGCGAAGATGGGCATTACGCAATCGGCTTATGCGCAGATGGAGGCAGCGCCGAAGAACCGTAAGGCGACACGCGAGAAGATCGCGGCAGCGCTTGGCATTCAGCCAGAGCAGCTCGACGTGTAACAATTTCGACTAGCAGTCTATCGTGCTCACAAGCTCCACATTAAGTGTTAAATTGTTTAACACTTGCTATGGAGACAACATGAAGCAGCGTATAGAAAAACTGAAGTTTGCCTCTGAAGTTCGCACTCTTGCAGTCGAACTCCGCAATCAGGATCGCGCGCTTTTTTATGCAACCCTCTACGGGAATAGCGACGAAAAAGTGAGGCAAGCTAAGCTCGACGAGTGGGATCGAGATCACTTGCTCGATATGTACTTGATCAAGGCCATTGTCGAACTCGACAACATCGCTCTGTTTATCGACCGCTATCGGCTGCCAGGAAGGGCGCGCGGTTGACCCAAAACAAAAAGCCCGCTGACCTTTCGGTGCGGGCTTAGTCTAGAGTCGCCGCGGGCTGCCATCAGGCACCCGCGCACGTCTTGAGAGACGGAAATAAGTTGTAGATAGGAATGTACTGCTGAGTTTTCCCGCTGTCAATAACTTTCTCTCAGGAACTTCCTACTTTATCCTAGTGACGTTGTTTTTAGTCAGGACGTGTAAGCGCACGTACCAGCGAAGACTAACACCGACACCGGTGAAGAGTAGAGGGATGCGATAGAAGTTGGGAGCCGAATGCATGGCAATTACCATCATGCCTATACCAAGTACACAGAAAGCAAATGCCTCATTGAGCATGTCACTTTCACGCATTTTCTTTTCCATCATATCCTCCTGAGGTATTAACAATATTATATCGATTTCCTCTTCAGGAATGTTGTTTACCGACCTCGGCAGCAGCGCGCGTAATGGCGCGAGCGGTTGCGGCTCGCGCGTCGGTGTGTTGATCCCAATGCTCCGTGCAGCGGTCGTCGTCACGCCAGGCTGCGACGGAACGGTGCTCCTCGGCGTCGGCGCGAACGGTCATGTGCAGCTGCACCTGCAGCTCGAAGGTGTCGCCGTAGAACAGCAACGGGTTCCAGCCGGGCAGCACCGTACCGTCCACAAAGTGCAGGTCCACCCAGTTCTCACCCTCAACATCCTCCACCCGGACGGCGCCGAGCGCGCGCCCGGCCAGCTCCAGCAGCTCGCGGTCGGCGGCCGGGATCACCTGGCGCTGACGCGCTGGCAGTTCGTCAACGGTATCGTCATCGTTCAGATTCATTGCTTCTCCATGTGCTTTTCGACAACGGATTCTATCGCGATCTGGGCGTTGACCAGCAGGCTGTCGAACAGTTCCCGCCGGACCGGGAACTGCAGCACGCGCATGATCGCCTGCCAAGCACGGCCGTCGACGTAGTGCAGGCGCAGGATGCGCTTCTGGGTGCCGCGCAGCGGGTGCAGGCCCAGTTCAATGCGGTAGGCGTCGTCGTCGTCCAGCTGGCGCCGCTCGTCGCTGTGTGATTCGTACACGCCGGCCTCACGGCGCAGGCGATCGCAGAACGCGGCGGTGGCTGTACGGTTGATACGGCGGTAGTCGGTGTTCGCCCAGCGACCCCAGTTCTTGAGGCGCTGGTCAATGTTGCCCATGTCCGGGGCATCGGGCTTCTCGGGACGCTGCTGTTGCGGCTGCGCCTGGCCCATCTCAGCGAAGTCGTCGTGGCGCTGCGCCGGCGCACCGGCCGGGCGCCAGTTTCGGGTGATTGTGGTACGGCGGTCGGTCAAGGCTGTTCCCTCGTGATGCAGTTCAAGTTGCGGGCGGCGCCGCGCTGCTTAGCTAATTCCCGATGATCATTAATCATTTGCATCGCCTTTATCTACAGGGTTTCTGCCATGGTGCTCGCCACTTTCGCGCCACCGAATCCGGCCTTTTCACCGATCACATCGGCCGCACGCACAGCGAGGTCAAGGTTTTTCTCGAGGTAGCCCACGGTGGTGGCGAAGTTCTTGTGACGCATCACCTTCTGGATCGTCTGGATGGGCACGCCCGCCTCGGACAGCAGCGTGGCGAAGGTGCCGCGCAGCCGGTGCGGCGTGATGCCCTTCACCGAGCACGCGCGGTTCGCCTGCCGCAGCGCCTGGCGTGCGAAGCCGGACGTGAACGCCTCACCGTTTGCCTTGGTCACGATCAATCCATCAGTCCGGCGCGCTGGCGCCAGGTGCTCGCGCAGCCAGGCCGGCATCGGGATCGGTTCCGCTTCGCGGCCCTTCGTGATGCCGGGCGTGTAGGTCTGCCGCTGCCAATCGATCCATTCCCAGCGCGCCGTCACCGACTCGCCCTCGCGCAGGCCCAGGCCGAACATCAGCCGCACCGCGGTGGCGATCGCCGGCGCGCGCCGGGTCGTCTCGTCGACCGCATCGAACCAGGCCTTGGCCACGTCCAGCGGCAGCACAGCGCGCGGCCGCTTCTGCACCTTCAGCATCGACACTTGCCAGGGCGAGGACGCCAGGATCTTGCGCTTGACCGCCCACAGCGTGAGCAGCTTCAGGATCCGGAGCCAGTGGTTGGCGCTGGCCGGCTTGTGCGTCTTGAGGTACTCGATGCGCGCCAGCTCGACCTGCCCGGTGGTGATGTCGCCGATCGGCACGGGGCCGAGGTCGTACATGTGCAGGCGCCGGAACCGCTCGACGCTGCCGACGTGCGCGCTGCTGGCCACCGGCCTGTGGACAACGATCCAGGCCTCGGCCAGCTGGTCGAGGGTCGGTACCGGCTGGCCGCCGTTGGCGCGCACCACCGCGGCGTCGTATTCGCGCTTCGCGATATCCTCGGCGGCCGCCTTGCTGGTCGACCTGGTGCTGCGCTGCACGCGCACGCTCCCTACCTGGAAGCGGTAGTGCCAGATCCGGCCTTGCTTGAAGAGGTTCGCGCTCATAGGTGCTCCGCCAGACCACGGCTGCCGCGCTTCGCCGTCTGCTTGGGCGCCGGCATCCAGCTACGGTTCAGCGATTCGAACCGGACCTGCTCGCCGATGTATGTCAGGGCCACGCGCCCGGGTGCGCCTTGGCGGCACAGGGCCACGTCGACTTCGCACATGCCGACGTCTGGGCTGTCCGGGTTGTACACCTCGTCGCGATACAGGAACACGACAGCATCGGCGTCTTGCTCGATCGAACCGGAGTCACGTAGGTCCGATGGGATCGGACGTTTGTTCGGGCGCTCTTCCAGCTTACGGTTCAGCTGCGACAGCAGGATGATGGCGATGTCGAGTTCCTTGGCCAGGCCCTTGAGGCCACGCGTGATTCCTTCTATCTGGGCGTTGCGGTTGTCGCCGTCGCCTTCCATCAGTTGCAGGTAGTCGACCACCAGCAGCTTCAGGCCGTGCTTGCGCTTGACGCCTTTCGCCTTCATGCGCACGTCGATCAGGCGCTGGCCGCCCTGGTCGTCCAGGTATAGCTGCATCTGCGCGATCTTGATCGAGGCATGCGTGAGGCCTGCCCAGTCCTCGTCGGTCATCTTCGACGGCTGCAGCAGGTGTGGCAGCGGGATCCGGCCCAAGCTGGCCAGGTTGCGGTCGTGCAGCTGAGACTTCGGCATTTCCATCGACTGGATCAGCACTGGGTGGTCGAGCGCCACGTTGCAGGCGACGTTTACGGCTAGGGCCGTCTTGCCCATCTTCGGCCGGGCCGCCAGCACGATCAGGTCGCCGCCGCGCAGGCCGCCGCTGAGCTTTTCGTCCAGCGCCGGGTAGCCGGTCGATATCGCCCGGCTCTTGCCCTCCATGCGGCGCTCGATCTCCTCAACGTGCGCGGTCAGCTCGTCCGCCGCACGCACTGGCTCGATCCTGGTACGCGCCAGCGCCAGTTTCTCGAGTGCTGACGACGCCTGGTCGACCATTGCGGTCGATTCCTCGGGTGAGTTCGCCGCCGCCTCGGCCACGTCGCGGCCGAACCGGATCAGCCCGCGCTTGACCGCCTTATCGCGGACGATAGCGGCGTAGCGCCCAATGTTGGACGCTGACGGCGTGCTCTGCGCCATCTGGTTCAGGTAGGGCAGCGGATCAGCTACCTTGCCGCGCAGCGCTTCGCCCAGCGAGATCACGTCGCAGCTGCGGCCGGCGGCGAGGTTGCGCACCAGTTCGCCGAAAATCGCGGCGTGGTCGCCCACGTAGAAGTGCTCGGGCCGCAGGTCGCCGATGCGGTCGATCGCATCGTTGTCGCGCAACAAGGCTCCGATGACGGCCTGCTCGGCCGACACGCTATGCGGCGGCGGTTTGATGTCGTTGCTCATTCACCTTCCTTCGAATCAAAAATTTTCTTGGCTTGCTTGCCCAACGTAGTCAGGAAGTAATCGCCACTGCCGTCGATGGCCCACAGCTTCAGGTAGTTGCCCTCGATGTACTTGCGGAACGCGGCGCGCCAGTCCTTGTAGCGTTTCTTCTCGCCGGTACCGCCAGGCATAAACCGCCGACGGAACTCGACCCAAGCCAGGGCGACAAGGTCTTGCGGCAGCTGGGCGCCTTCGGTATAGCGCCACAGCGGCGTGTAATCGCGCAGCGGCCGCTCCCCCTTCTCCTCACACGCTTCTAGGAAGGTCTGCAAGGAAATAGCCCCTGGCTTGCGCTCCGGTGGTGGCGGGTCGCTTGGTGGTTCGACTGGCGGCAGAAGGCCCCCGCTAGGGGGTTTGGGGGTATTTATCTGGTTATTGGTTATTGGTTCTTGGTTAGTTTGTGATTTGGTTCCTTCTGGGTTGCCGGTTGCTATCGGATCGGAACCCGGTAATAACCCATTGGGTTTTTCGTCGGTTTCTTTCGCTTTCCTCGGACGACCGCCTTTCTTGCCATTGGTTTGTGCGGTTTCCGCCTTCTTGTGATAGTCCGCGATGACCTGCTCACAGATCGCGTGGCGATAACCTTGCTCCGTCTTCTCGAACTTGAAGCGCAGGTGACGCTCGACGATTCGCCGCTCCTCTTCGCTCTCAGCACCGACTTGGTCGCACAGCAGGTCGAAGTCGAGCGACAGCGGTTTCTCGGTGTCGTAGTAGACGTCGAGCAGGTCGCGATAAATCCAGCGGGCGTGCCGGCTCATGTTCACGGTGCCTGACCGGAAGTCGCCTATGTGGAATGGGTAGTAATTCATGAGGTAGTGGTCCCATCCTGGCACGCGGATCCGAACAGCGCGGCCACAAGAGGGTCGCAGCGGTTAATCGCTGGGTAGGTATGCACAGTGGGCTGGTGCGGCACCGCGGCCTGTTCAGGGGAAAGCGGCTGTGCAATGACCGCTCCCATGGCGGCGCCGTAGTGCCAGATGTAGCAGAGTCCAGGCCCGTTGTCGGATTTGATGCGCACGCGGTGCGCACGGCCTTCGTGCGCCAACTGCTCGAGGCGCTTGCGGACTGCCGACTCGGAATAGCCGACCGCGCGCGCGATCTCTGCTGCTGGACGTGGGCCGGCCTGCAACAGTGTTTCGATTACGGCAATCAGCTGCTCGATCGAGACCTTGGTCATGGAGACCCCACGTCGTCGATCGCGCGGCGCAGTCGCTGGCGGGCGCGGTATTCCCTGCGCTGCTTGTCCGTGTCACGTTTGTCGGCAATGGCCTCCTTGTCCAGCTTCCGCCAGGTTCGAGCCTGGTCGGCGATCGTTTTGTCCGGTGTCGCCTGCCCGGTCTCTTGGTCTTGCATATGGTCCTTCCGTTCTAATCGATTGCGGCCCAGGCGAGGGATCGCGGTCTGAAATCGCCCTTAAAGACGCAGATGACGAGCCGCGCCTGCTGCGGCACGTCCAGGGAAGCGCTGTGCATGGCCATGCTGATGGCCATGGCGCGGCCTCCTCTTATTACCTTGCTCCGCGGTACGATTGGTCTCCTTGCGGATGTGGGCGAGAACGAGGTCTCGAACAAACGGTGCGACTTGGCCGGTGGCGGCGCAGAACTTGCGCAGCTGATCCTGCTCGATGTCGTTCAGCGGGACCTTCAACGTGTTTTCGCGCTTCAGGTTCGGCTTGGTGGTCATGGGTTTTCTCCTATTAGTGCGGCGGTTCAGGACTTCAGGGTTAAAAGTCAGCTGTGGGCTAACGGGGTTAGTGCGTGGGCAATGGCCCTTTTGCAACTTTTCGGGTAAAAAGCCGCAAGGATTACTGCGGCTCGGATTCGGGTTTCGGGGCGACAGCAACCTCGTCTGCCAATTCATTCAGCTTGACCAAGATCGAACCGGCCGGATCCTTGAGGTCAGCAGACAGGATGCGGCTGATGGTTGCCTGGCTTACAGTGATGCGTCTGGCGATCGCCGCCTGCGAGAAGCCGGCCTTAATGAGGTAATGGGCCGCCTCTTGAGCTGTACGAAGGGTCATGGTCGTGAGCAGTTAGTTGTTTCCTCGCATTCTATACGAAAGCGTATTGATGTCAATGCGAAATCGCATAAAGGATTGCACGAATGTATGCGCTAACGCATATTTGCAGGATGAACAACAATGCTTCGCCTCTGCAAAAGAATCTCGAGTGGCTGATTGCCCAGAGAAACACGAACCCGTACGAGTTGCAGCGCGCTACCGGCGTGCCGCAGCCGACCATCCACCGCATCCTGACGGGCGAGAGCAACGATCCACGCACGAAGACATTGCAGCCGCTAGCCGACTATTTCGGTGTGCCGGTGGCCGATCTGCGCGAGCGCGATCTGTCGGCTCCGGCTACTGCCATGGAAGGACTTAAGCCTGGATCGTTCATGCGCGTAGAAGCGGCTGGCAAGGGCGACCCGCGATTCACTCTAATCCCGAAGGTACGCCTTCGCCTCACGGCGGGCATCAGCGGGTTCGAGGTCGAGCCGGAGCCATTCGACGGTACAACCGCAGCGGTGCCTACCGACTGGGTCGAGCGAAACAGCTATGACCGCAGTAAGCTAATTGCGATCGTGGTGCGCGGTGAGAGCATGGAAACAACGTTCTACGAGGGCGACCTGGTAGTGGTCAACACTGCCGACCAGAAGCTCATCGACGGCGCTGTGTACGCGATTAACTATGAAGGGGAGCCGGTAGTGAAGCGCCTGACGCGCGACGCAGGCCAGTGGTGGCTGACCTCCGACAACCCGGATCAGCGGCGTTACTACAGAAGGACATGCGACGAGGCTACGAAAATTATCGGGCGCGTTGTGAGGAAGGAAAGCGAGAGATTTTGATGCTGTATTCGGTTCAGCGCCTGTGCGAGGAGCGCTTGGCGGTTGTATTGGTAGAACGTCGGGAATTAGTGGAACCACGTGCTAGCTGCATTATCCAGGAGTTGCAAGAGGACCTAGCACTGCCGGTCATGCTGGTGGCGTGCGACAGCGAGGAATGGACCGGTGCGCGTGCGCGGGCCGACTTCGAACCGGAACCTTACTTGTACGCCCTGTTAGCGATGCGAGACATTGAGTGGGGGCCGCTGCCCCAGCGTCGCTACCAGCTGCGGGGGGCGTAAGAGCTGTTCAACGCCATCATTCCCCTGGCCGATCCGATCGTCGCTGTACAGGCTGATGCCGAGCAGCTGGAAGGTTTCACTGGCGCCGAGCTGCTCACTAAACTTGAAGTTTACTTCATGAAGCCGGTAGTGTTAGTGGCGTGGGACCAGAACGCGCGCTTCATCCGCCGAGGCTTCCCATGCCCTGAGCACCTGGTCATCGACGATGATCTACAGTGGCGACCGTTTCAGTTGCCACCCGAACCCGAGATACCGTTTTAACCATTAGCCCGCCGCGTGCGGGCTTTTTACTTCCGCTGCAATCCTATACCCCGCTTAATACGCATCCGTATTTTTCAATCAAAGATCTATACGTTTTCGCATTGACTTTCGTGATACGTAATCGTATAGTGGTCTTCAATGACGCGAGTTCAGCATCCGCAGAGCCGCGAACTGGAGACCCGCATGAAGCCTTTCCTCATTCTCGCCAAGCGCATTGCTTATCGCTTGGCACGCAAGCTTCTCAAGCCGATCGCACTGTGGTGGAACCAAGTTCAGCTGCACAGCAGCGAAGCGAGGGAGAAGGACATGCTCATCGCCCGCGGTATCACCGTGCCGCAGGAACGCCACGAGCGACAGCTGCAGGTTGAGCTCATCGCGCACCGCAACCAGATCCGGGGGTGGTGATCATGCGTTTTCTTCTCTTCTACCGCATGGACTGGACGGACGCGAACCCATGGTTCGGCCTAGCCGGCCTGGCCGCGACCGTCGTGCTGGCCGGCGTGCTTGAGCAGGTGCTGCCGTGACGACCGCGAAGCAGATCCGCGCTTCGCTCACGTCTTGTGTCGACGAAGCGCTCAAGGACGTGCCCGGGTCCGGAGACATGGCCTTCCGGTTGCGCTGTTTCATCGCCTACCTGTCCGGCGAGCTGGGGGTCTACGGCGAAGATGCAGTGGTTGCCTCGCTGCGCAGGCTGGTAGGCCCTGGCTCGGCCGGGCAGCAGCCGGCGGATGGTGCCTGACATGCCGCGCGTCGAACCAGATCGAGCCGCACTCGAGATCGCGCACCGCATGCTGTGCACAACTGCTGCACTGGACGACATGCTGCGAGTCCCTGCCCTGCAAGTCCTCCTGAATGCCCTCGCCCGCAGGCACATGCGGCGCCGCGACCTGGTCGACGTGAAGAAGCTCCAAGCCAACGACAACGATTCCACCGTACGAGACCAAAATGACTGATTGTTCACAAGATACGCCGCTCGACGAAGCAGCCTTCAAGCACCAACTGTTGCTGCTGAAGTCGGCGCACTGCGGCCGCCATGTGCTCCACAACGGCCTGCACCAATTTATCAATGGGTTGTCGCTGTACCAGAACGGCGGCAGCGTAGCGATGACCGTCTGGATCGCCGGGAAGAAGGACGGGATCGACAGCGCCGAGATCCAGATTCCCCCTTCCACCCAACCATTGCAGCGGGTAGCGGAATGAAGGAGGCGTTCATCTGCTCCCCACTGTTACCGACGTGCACGCCGGATATACCGCGCACGGTTGAATGGATTGCTCCTGCCAAGGCGCTGCCAGATGACGACGCCCTTGTGCTGCTGGTGTTAAACGACGATGAGGTTTGGCCGGGCTACCGCGACGGCGACATCTGGCGATACATCGACGCCATGCCGATCATTACAGAGCGGGTCACGCACTGGATGCCGCTGCCCGCGCCGCCGGCCACCGCCGGTGGCCTGGTCAACGGCGTGCAGCAGGATGGATTCTCGAGAGCGTCTGGATGACTGTGACTTTCGAGCAGATACGCGCCCTGTACGGCAGCGACGAGGAGATGGCTCGGTCGCTGTTCGAGCAGCTGACCGTCATGCGGCTCGACTTGGAACTGCAGCAGGCGCTGCGCCGGCGCACCGAAGACAAGCTGCAGCAGGAATACAAATCGCACAGGAAGCCCGAGAGGGCAAAGGACCGACATGACAAATAGAACGATCAAGACCTGGCGCGAACGAATCGGCGCCGGCCCCGACTTCCCGTTGCACGTCCCGACCGATGTCGAGCGGGCGATGGAAGCCGAGATTGCCGAGCTACGCGCCCAACAAACAAGCGCTGTCTCAATCCCTGGCACTATCCGTCCCGCGTCCTATGAAGCCGCACCATTCAGGGAGCGACGCAAGGTGCCAGAGTCGGGAACGGAATAGGAGGCTGCATAATGGATACGTTTCTGACGACTGAGGCACTGGCGGTGCTGACCGGTCGGCGACGCAAGTCGAAACAGATCGAGCAACTGCGAACGATGGGCCTGCCCTTCTGGATCAATGCAGTTGGTGCACCGGTGGTCACGATCGCCGCGGTAGAAGGGCGCAAGGAAGCGCCACGTGAAAAGACATGGGTAATGCCGAGGCGAAACGATGGGCAGAAAAAACACGCGTAATTTGAACATGCCGCCGCACATGCATCCACGGAAGCAGCGCAGCGGCAAGGTGTACTTCTACATGTATGCGAAGGGAGAGAATGGGAAGCGGAAGGAGATCCCTCTCGGCGACGACTTCATATTGGCCCTGAAGAAGTATGCGGAGCTGAATGCGGTTTCAGTGCCCAGCGCTGGCGCCACGTTCTCGGATGTTCAGAAGCGCTACCTGGTCGACGAAGTGCCGAAGCTGGCGGCCAACACGGCCAGGATGTACAAATCGGACATCAAGCACCTCCTGACCTCGTTCGCTGCGGCGCCGCTGAGCCAGATCAAACCTATGCACATCCGCCAGTTCCTGGAAGATCACGCGGACAAGCCGACCACAGCGAACCGGTGCAAGCGCGTGTTCTCGACCATGTGGAATAAGGCCCGCGGCTGGGGCTACACCGACCTGCCGAATCCGTGCGAGGGCATTCAGGGTTACTCGCTTCAAAAGCGGACGGTCTACATCGACGATACGGTGTTCAAGGCTGTGTGGAACACTGCGAGTGCGCCGCTGCGCGATGCGATGGACCTGGCATACCTGACGGGCCAGCGCCCGGCGGATGCGCTGAAGATGACCGAGCACGATGTCATCGACGGGCACCTTATCGTGACTCAGGAGAAAACGAAGCAGCCGTTACGGATACAGATTGTCGGCGAGCTAGCCGAGTTGGTGGAGCGTATCAGGGGACGAAAGTCTGGGCATAAGGTCAAGAGCGCTGCGCTCCTAGTCAATCAGAATGGCAAGCGCCTGACAGCACCAGCACTCCGCTCGCAGTTCGAGAAGGCCAGGGAGGCTGCGGCTGAATCGATGCCAGCGTTGGCCGAAGCAATCAAGAATTTCCGCTTCTATGACCTACGCGCGAAAGCCGCGGACGATACTGCCGATGGGAGGGGTGAAGAAGCAGCGCGAGATCTACTTGGCCACGACAGCGTAAAAACAACCCAACGGCATTATTTGCGTAGGGGCAAGATCGTCACCCCTACAAAGTAAAGTAATGCTTAAATGCTCGGTTTTATCAGAAATGAGATTCCCATCTGAACTGATATAAACCGATCAACCAGCATCTGAATAATTCCGTCTCCGGCTACACATTTATCTAAATCCTGCCGACTTAGACATAAAATATATGTGCCCTTTATAGCAAATAATTGAAGCATATGAGGAATATTTCCTCGCGTTCCCTTTGAAATAGGCTTTTTAGATATCAATACACCGACCTTTGAGCCATGGGTTCCGAGCAATGACTCTAGCTTTTGTACCCAATCAACCGCAACACCCTTATCGTGGAATTTGCACTCACAAATAAAGTGGGTACCCCATTCGCGGAAGGCTGGAACGATTCCTGAGGACGGACCCATGCTTACCAACACATCTAGCTGGTTCGTTGAGGTTGCAATATCAGTACGTGCACCGAAGCATGTCACACCTGACAATAATGTCGCAGCAACTTGCTCAAAAATCTTCCCCTTTTTGCCAGACTTTTGCGACTCGAACTCTTTTTTTGTCAGACCGACATGGATGGCTTTGTCGTAGGTAGTTGCATCGACAGCGTCAACATCAATCAAGAGCTGACCAAGCTTTGCACGATCTACGCGATCGAGGACAGACCATATTGTTGGGTCGTCCACAGCGTTTTTAGACAAATAGTCTAGGACAAAAGCTAATGATGCGTCGACAGGTTTTGACACGACTCCAGGCATCCCAGTCATTGACGTGTCTCCACCATTGCAAAGCCAACTTCAATATTGGTGGGATCTGACAAGTCAATAACGTCACCATCCATCGTCTGGGCCTGACGTGGCAGCTCGGCAACTGAGGGCACCCAGTTGTTGGAAAGATCGAGAAGGTGCGAGTCAGTCTTCACTCGGAAAAGCATGCGCATTCTTCGAGCGCTTACCTGCTCAAGTAAGAACTCCATCACATCATTCCCTGGCGCTCCCACTCGTTGGGATACATCAAGAACTGTTAGAACATCCTTCGGCGTCAGTTCACTGAGGCTTGCGACAAATCGACGTTTATCGCGAGCGCGATCAAGATCCGTAAACGCCACCATCGTTTTTATTATCTGATCTTGATTCTTCAGGGAACGATGTTCGCTCGATTTCCAAGAAAACATTACTTCTGGAGTCTCACCAGTATAGTCAATCCGCGTCAACGCGTTAAACCGCGACCATTTTAAAGTAACATGTTCCGCCGTCCAACTATTCATTGCTAAGGTCGGACTGGTACCCGTACCTTTTAATTGGAAAGCTTTTTTTAGCAGTTCGTTTAAATCAGACGCATCATCGGAGTCACCAGCATCAAGCGAAATCCGTCCGCCTCCAACACGCGAAACATTTTTTTGATGCGAAACTTCGTCACCATAGTTTTCGACCAACTCTTCGACAGGCTGCTTTAATGGCAATCCCCGAAGCTCAATGTTGAGATGTGCGAACAAAAACTGTTTGCAGCTCTCTGCTACATCTTGGTACGAAATCCTATTGTTTTCAGAAGTGTACTTAGTTTGCTCGTAACCGTTAAAACGAATTTCTACTACACCCAATTCCGGCTTGATAGCAATTACAACAGCATGTCTAAATGAAGATGTTTCTATCTTCATGCGACCGATGCCATCGGGAACGTAATATGAATTAGTAACAGGGTGTGCTAGCCTTAACAACGGGTAGTCGTTCTGGCAATCGCCTAAATAATAGAGGTCTGTTTTTTCAAAAACACGTGTTGGCGCAGTCTCATTCAGATGCGCGATCGATTGCGTTAGGGAGCGCCCACCCGGGTGCTTTGCCAAAGCGTAGATGTACAGGTGACGAAAGGTTTGCGTTCCTTCGAGCTGAGCAATCAGGCGCGTAAGGCCTACATCTTCGACATGAGGCTTCAATGCCTCGACCAGCTCCTCTTTGGAACGCGGTATGGCTTCAGGCGATTTAGTAAAGGCAAGATAAAGACTACGAAGATTGCCAGCCAGAAACTCTGTCAGTGGCGGCAACTTGAGTGTATCCAGCGTTATATCTGAAGCGCTCATCTGCGGGCTTGCCTATATTGTTTGTTTATAACGAGTCGCATTACAGCTGAGCGACTATGCGATCGCGCAAATGTTGCAAATTTTACCACGCCACCCATGGTTTCCATCTTGCGGATACCTGAATTGTGGAGCGCCTGGAATTTTGTGGAGCGAACAACTGATTTTTCTTCTTGTTCTTCATTGGAGCGGGTGAAGGGAATCGAACCCTCGTCTTAAGCTTGGGAAGCTTCGGCTCTACCATTGAGCTACACCCGCGTCAGCAGCATTTTACGCGGCTTCGCCCGCTATTGACAACCTGACAGTGTAGACGTGCGGAGGGAGGCGCTCGCGACGATACCGCAAAAAAGTTATTCAAGGTAACTAAGTGTGTTAAAAAGCAACAATAACAATTATTTTCGCAATGAAACGAAAAATTATCAGATTACCTTGATATGTTGCAATATAATAATTTACGTATCCTTGTAGAAATTAACCACTTTGAGGCCAGCATGAAATTCAACGACTTCCGCGTTATTGCTTTTACCTTTGCCGTAGCAGCGACCTCCGGGCTGGCACAAGCCGGACAAATCTCCTTCAACGATAACAACTGCCAGGGTACCACTGTATCGACTGCAGTCACGTGTTCGGCAAGTTCGGCCGGCGTGAACTACGATGCAACCGTGTCGGCCTGGTCGGCCGCCGGCACCGGCAACTTCACCGGCGCCTCGATGGTTTACTATGCCAACTCCGGCCTCGGCATCACCTCCAAGGGCGAATCCACCACCAGCCCGGAACATGCGATCGACAACTACGGCGCCACCGAAGCGCTCCTGATCAGTTTTGGCACGAACAACGTTGCACTGAACCAGCTGTCGATCGGCTGGACCTACAACGATGCCGACGTCAGCATCCTGCGTTATACCGGCACCCAGGCACCGGTGCTCGGCAACAGCACGGTTGCCAACCTGACCGACACTGCCGGCTGGGAGTGGGTAGGCGACTATGCCAACCTGAGCAGCAGCAGCCCCTTGAACTTCAATAGCGGCAACAAGACCGCTTCCTGGTGGCTCGTCAGTGCCTACGACTCGGCATACTCGGATGTCGCGCATTCGATGTACTTCACTAACGACAACGATTTCTTCAAGCTCTCCGGCTTTGGCGGCAACGTCATCGCCCAGGCGCCGACCCCGACTCCGACGCCGACCCCAACGCCGACCCCGACGCCGACCCCAGGCACGGCGGTACCGGAACCCGGTACCTTTGCCCTGTTCGGCATTGCCTTGCTGGGTTGCGTTGCGGCGCGCCGCAAGTCGAAAACCAAGTAAGACACGCCGCGCTCTGCGGATGCGCATGGAAGCGAAGTCACGGCCGTGACTTCGCTTTTTTTTTTGCCGCATGACCTTGCTCTAATATATTCGTTTGAAATAGGCGGTATGGACTCATATAGTAAGCACTCATCCATATCACTTTTTCAAGACCATACCCATGGCGAATTTCGACATCTCCGGCATCGTGCAGGGCTTGCATGACGCTCGCCAGCAATGGCGCCAGGCGCACCGCCCTGCCACAGGCGAGGTGCGCGGCATCGAATTTCCATCGCGCGATGCCCTGGCCGCCATCGTCGGGCAGCTGAAGGGCGTACTGTTCCCGATGCGCCTGGGGCCGACCGGCCTGCGCCAGGAGAGCGAGGAATTCCACGTCGCGCATGCGCTCGACTCGGCCCTGCATGCGCTGCTGCGCCAGGTCGAAATCGAGCTCAAGTACAGCGCGGCGCTGCAGCAGTGCACGGGCGCCGACAGCGCCGGCCAGGCGCTCGCCGTCACGCAAGCCTTCGGCGCCGCCCTGCCCGGCATCCGGATGATGCTCGACAGCGACGTGCTGGCCGCCTACCAGGGCGACCCGGCCGCGCGCAGCGTCGACGAAGTGCTGCTGTGCTATCCGGGCATCCTGGCGATGATCCATCACCGCCTGGCGCATTGCCTGTATCAACTCGGCCTGCCGCTGCTGGCGCGCATCGTCGGCGAACTGGCGCATGCGGAAACCGGGATCGACATCCATCCCGGCGCGACCATCGGCGCCGGCTTCTTCATGGACCACGGCACCGGCATCGTGATCGGCGAAACCGCCGTCATCGGCCAGCACGTGCGCCTGTACCAGGCCGTCACGCTGGGCGCCAAGCGCTTCACCACGCTGGCCGACGGCTCGCTGCAGAAAGGCCAGCCGCGCCATCCGGTGGTCGAAGACGACGTGGTCATCTATGCCGGCGCCACCGTGCTCGGCCGCATCACGATCGGCAAGGGCGCAGTCATCGGCGGCAACGTCTGGGTGACCCACGACGTGGCGCCGGGCGCGCGCGTGGCCCAGGCCGCGGCGCGCGAGGACGGCGTCAACGGCCATGCCGACCCCGCCTAGGTAGCCGCGCGCTCCGGCGCCGCCTTAGAGCGCCTAACAAAACCTTCAGGGCAAGAGATGCGGCTTGCCGACGCATCGTCGAAGACAGTACGAATGTACGGCGAGACGATGCAACGCCGCCATGGAGGTTTTGTTAGGCGCTCTTATTTGGGGCTGTCGACCGTATAGCCCTTGGCCCGGAGCGCGCCCAGGTAGCCCCTCGGGTCGAACACGTCCTTCATCTCGAGCACGGCAAAGGTCGACGCGTATTCCGCCATCGCCTTTTCGGCGGCTTCCAGCCAGGTCGCGCGCAGGCGCTCGTGGATCGAGCGGAATTCCGGGCTGGTCTGCTCGGCGGCGCTGCTGCCCAGGATCGCCTCGTCGCAGGCCTGCGCCTGCGTCGTGTAGTCGAGTCCTTCGATCTCGGCGATGTTGCCGTTGGCCCACGCACTGGCGCGCTGCTGGAGGGCGCCGAGGTCCTGTTCCAGGCTGTCGAGGGTGCGGGCAAGGCAGGCCGCATCGTTCAGCTGGGTCTTCTTGAATGCCGTGAGCGCCTTGCCCACGTTGTCCAGCTCCAGTTCGAAACCGGACTGCAGCACCTTGACCTTGTTGGCCTTGGCGATCTGGAAGATGCGTTCGCGCACGATACTCCCGTTCACCAGGCCCGCCTTGTCGCGCCCGGCAGCCTGCAGGCGTTGCGCCGCGAAGAGCGGCCGCAGGCGTTCCACGTCGTCGTTGTCGCCGATGTACCGGTCTTTCAATACCGTCCAGTGCGCGTAGACCTCGGCCGGCAGGACCTCCTGCAGCGTGGCGCCGTCCGGGTTCTTCTGGATGCCGATCAGGCGCGGCAGTTGCGGCAGCAGGCGCAGGCCCTTGAAGAAGCCGACGTGCGCCGATGCCGACGGCGGCGCCAGCAGCACCTGCGACTGGGCCAGCAGGCGCTCGACCCGGCTGGCATCCCATTCCATGTTCCTGGGCAGCGGCGAGTACACGCCGAATACCCACATGACGTGGTTGCCCTTCGAGACTTTCCAGACCCCGGGACCGGGGCGGTGCCCGGACACGACGATCTGGGCCGGGGACGCGCCCTCGGCCTGGGGTACGACGGCCGGCGGCATCGCCGGGTCGGATGCGGTCTGTGCCAGTGCCGGGAGCGCCAGCACGCCCAGCATCAGTACGCATGCAATGCCCCGGCGCCTCATTTCGGACTCTCGACCGTATAGCCCTTTTCCTGCAGCAGGGACAGGTAGCTCTTCGGCCCGAGAATGTCGCTCATCGCCAGCATCGCAAACGTCGCCTTGTTCTTTTCCAGCGCACTGTCGACCGCTTTCAGCCAGGCCGTGCGGCGGCGCTCGGGCAGGTCCTGCATCTGCGGATTATTCCTGGCAAAGGAGCCGTTGAACACCGCACTGTTGCAGGCATCCTCGCGTTCGGCATAGTCGAGGTTGCGGATCTCGGCGATATTGCCGTTGGCCCAGGCATTGCCGCGTGCGCGCATCGCATCGATGTCGGATTCGAAGCGCTCCAGGGTCTTGACGAAACAGGCCGTGTCTTCGATCTGCGACTGCTTGAATTCCTTTAGCGCGCGGCGCGGGTTGTCGATCGCGATGTGGACGCTGGCATTGGTCAATTTGACGTCGTTCTTTTTTGCGATCTTCTCGATCTGCCTGCGTACCTCGTAAGACTTGGTGAGACCGGTCTTTTTCAGGCCGGCTTCCATCAGTTCGTCCGCAGCGAACAGCGGACGATAACGCTCGACGTCGTCGTCGTTGCCGATGTACTTGCTCTTGAGCGCCTGCCAGCGTACGTAGACATCGGCCGGCAGCATCTCATGCAACGTGGCGCCGTCGGGGTTCTTCTTCATGCCGATCATCGACGGCAGCGCGGCCAGGGTACCGAAAAAGCTGTCGGTGCCGACCGAGACGCCCGGTGGCGTCAACACTTCCTGCGACTGCGCCACCAGACGTTCGACGCGCCCGGCATCCCATTCCATCTTGTGCGGCAGCGGTGAATACAGGCCGAATACCCACATCACGTGCTCGCCTTTGGACACCTTCCACAGCCCGGGACCGGGACGCTTGCCGGACACCAGGATCTGGGCAGCGACCGTCTCCGGCGCCGCTTCACCGGCAGCTTGCTGCGCCGGCGTGGCGGCGGGTGCGGCAGATGCAGCGGGTGCGGGCTCGGGCTGGGTCTGGGCAAGGACAGGCAGCGTCAGGCAAGTCACGACCAGCGCGCAGGCAGTGCGTTTGTTCATCGTCATCCCTTCGTTATTGGTGTCGCTCGAGATTAGCCAGTTGACACTAAACGGGGAATTGACGCAACAAAATATTACATCTTTGACATGCATATGTGCCACATTGAAAGCTCACACATGCATACTAAAAACGACGCTTATTCCGGCTCCGGCGCGTCGATCGGCCGGTCGAGCAGCTCATGCGCCAGCTTGAGGCCAGCCACCATGGTCGAAAACGCTTCATGCTTGGCATCCTCGCCCGGCACGCGCAGCACATACGACGGGTGATAGGTCGTGACGACCCAGCGTCCGTCCACCTTCATCGGCTTGCCCAGCGAATTTTTGAGGGTAACGTTGGCGCTGCGCAGCACCGATTTCAGCGCGGTGGCACCGAGCGCCACGATGACGGTCGGCTTGACCTGCGCCAGTTCCTTGTCCAGCCAGTAGTGGCAGGCCTCGACTTCGCGCTGGGCCGGCGTCTTGTGCAGGCGCCGCTTGCCGCGCGGCTCCCACTTGAAATGCTTGACGGCGTTGGTGACGTAGATCGTGTCGCGGTCGACGCCGGCCGCCTCGCACACCTGGTCGAGCAGCTTGCCGGCCGGACCGACGAAGGGGTGGCCGGCCAGGTCTTCCTGGTCGCCCGGCTGCTCGCCGACGAACATGATGGGCGCGTGTTGCGGGCCTTCCCCGGGCACGGCCTGGGTCGCGAACTGCCACAGCTCGCAGCGCCGGCATTCGTCGAGCTTGGTCGGCTGCTGGCGTTCGGGCTGGGCATCCGCCGGCGCGATCGGGATCGTCGTCCCCTTGCGCTGGCCGACGGCCTGGGCCTGGCCGATCTTGCGCGCCCCCATGGCGGCTTCGCTGATCATATGCGGCACGATTTTCCCCTCCGGTAGGTTCTTCCAGCGGTCCGAGGTGATGTGCTGCTGCATCACCGCAGTGTTCAGGCGCGCCGGATTGAAGATGCTGCGGTAATAGGTCAGCCACAGGGCTTCGCCGCCGTCCTTGTCCGATTGGTCGAGGTCTTCGGCCCGGCCGACCAGCGGGCCGGTGTTGTGCAGCGTGTGGCCGTCCCACAGCACGCTGGCCTCGGGCGTGGCGATCATCCAGCTGACCTTGCCCATGCGGCTGACGAAATGTTCGGCCACCTGCGGCAGCACGTCGTGGCGCGGCTCGTACCAGGCGACGAAGCGCGGCGGGCCGGCATCGGCCGGGCGTTCGCGGAAACGGATGTAGGCATGCATGTCGTGTTCCTCGCGGCGGACCGCCTTCACCATCGCATTCAGGCGGGCGCCGTCTTCGTCGGCCGGCGACTGCACGTCGTGCTCGCCCTGCTGCCAGCGCCACATCACCCGGTACAGGAAGGCCCAGCGGTCGGGCACGCGGCAGCAGGCGGCGGATTGCAGCATCTCCATCAGCGAGCGCGGCACGTGGGGTGGATTCTTCGAGGGCACGGACGCCGTGAACGCAGCAGGCGCCGCTTCATCCGCGGCCGCCGCGCTCGAGAACAGATCGCCGCCGGCCTGCGGCGAACTCCAGGTGATCGCCTCGGGCGGCACACCCCAGACCAGCAGGTCGCGCGCCGCCTCGCGCCATTCCGCAAAGGTCTCGACCAGCAGCGGCTGGCCGGCCTGCACCTGCAGGACCGCTGCCGGGAGGGCTGGCGTCGGCGCGCTCATGCGGCCTGTATTTCCGGAAACAGGTTCATCTGCTCGGGGGCGTCCGCCATGTTACGCCTGAGCAGTTCGGACGACACGGCGCCCTGCGCCGGCTTGTAGTCGGCGGTGACGACGAAGGGCGCCAGCTTTTTCAGGCTGCAGCGCAGGCGCGACAGGTCTTCCCAGCGGATGCGGCGCAGCCGGCGCAGGTCGATCAGGCGCTTGGCCGAGCGCAGCCCGATGCCGGGGATGCGCGCGATCATGGTTTCGTCGGCGCGGTTCAGGTCCATCGGGAAATGCTCGCGGTTGGCCAGCGCCCAGGCCAGCTTGGGGTCGATGTCGAGCGCCAGGTTGCCGCTCTGCGGCATCAGTTCGCCGGCGGTAAAACCATAGCCGCGCAGTAAAAAGTCGGCCTGGTACAGGCGGTGCTCGCGCAGCAGCGGCGGCGGCGCGGAGGGGACGCTGGACGGGCTTTGCGGGATCGGGCTGAAGGCCGAGTAATACACGCGCTTGAGTTTATAGCTGCCGTACAGGGTCTGGGCCGTGTTCAGGATGGTGTGGTCGTCGCTGGCGTCGGCGCCGACGATCATCTGGGTGCTCTGGCCGGCCGGCGCAAACACCGGCGCCTTGGGGTGGTCGTCCTTTTCGTCGAGCTTGGTGCGGATCGAGCCCATCGCCAGCTTGATCGTGTGCACGCTCTTTTCCGGGGCCAGCTTCTGCACGCTGTCCTGGGTCGGCAGCTCGATGTTGACCGACAGCCGGTCGGCGTACTTGCCGGCCAGTTCGATCAGGCGCGGGTCGGCATCCGGGATCGTCTTCAAATGGATGTAGCCGCGGAATTTATGGTCCACCCTCAGGCGCCGCGCGACTTCCACCAGCTGCTCCATCGTGTAGTCGCTGGACTGAATGATGCCGGAACTCAGGAACAAGCCGTCGATGTAATTGCGCAGGTAAAAATCCTGGGTCAGCTTGACCACTTCGTCGACGTTGAAGCGGGCGCGCGGCACGTTCGATGTGCGCCGGTTGACGCAGTACTGGCAATCGTAGATGCAGAAGTTGGTCAGCAGAATCTTGAGCAGCGAGACGCAACGCCCGTCCGGCGTATAGCTGTGGCAGATGCCCATGCCGTTGGTGGCCCCAAGGCCATCCTTGTCGACGGAATCGCGCTTGGGCGCGCCGCTGCTGGCGCAGGACGCGTCGTACTTGGCGGCATCGGCCAGGATTTCCAGCTTGTCTTTGAGTTCCATCTTGGCAGAAATACTGTATGGATGTACAGTATACCGCAGTTCCTTAGCGAAGCGCCGTGCGCGAACGCACCCATGTCGTATTTATGAGCCGGCAGTGGCAGGCTCCAGACACATCTCCGGGAAATCATGAAATATCTGACAAAAAAACGTTGGGCAAGCGTTCGCAGCGGACAAGCCGAGAGCGATGCCACGGGCTGGGGCAAGGCCTTGCGCGCCTACCGCGAGCAGCTGGAAACCCTGCGCGGCACCCTGCCCGAGCACGTGTTTGCCTTCTTCGACCGAGCCGACATCCACGACGGCGAGCTGCTGCACCTGGATATCCGCGACGGCAGCCGGCCGGCGCCGCTGGAACAGCTGCCGCGCCCCTGGATCGTGCCCGGCGACCATCCGGTGCGGGTCGAGCTGGCGATCATGGATACCTACGACCGCCGGATCTGGGGATTGCGCTACAGCGCGATCCGCCGCATCCTGGTCGATTTTCCTTCCGGTAAACCGCTGTTCTACCAGGACGGCGACGGCTTCGGCGACGTCGCCTGCCACGAGCTGAGCGCGTGCGGAGAGGGCTTCCTGCGCCACGAGATCCTGTTCGCCACCGGGGCCACGATCCTGATCGAGTTCAAGGACGTCGAGGTGCACAGCCGCCTGCGCCAGCCGGAAGCGGCGCCGGCTTAAGCGGGAAAAGCCTGGCGCAGGAAGCGCCTGAGCGACAGCAGGCCCGCATAGTGGCCGCTGACCCAGACCGTGTTGCCGTCCATCGCCAGGTGCACGGCCTGCTGCTCCCAGCGCAGCAGCCGCGGCAGGCGCTTGCGATAGACCCACAGGCCGGTCTCGGTGTCGCTGGGCTGGAAGCCCAGCAGCGGCAGGCGCGCCTCGAGGGCGGCCAGTGCCTGGGCCCGGCCCGGCCCCTTGACGCCGAAGCGGGCGGGGCGCGCCAGGTAGACCGAGGGCAGCGCGCCGCCGAAGGCGCCGGCCACCGCCGGGATGCCGATCACGTGGGCATGCCAGACCGCCTGGGCCAGCGCGCCGATGCCGACCAGCGGCACCAGCACACATAACAAGTAACTCTGCAGCTGCGCGGCCGAACGGAACGGCCAGAAGCGCCGCAGTCCGGTTTCCAGCAGGCTCAATTTGGTCAATTCGATCTTCACGTCAGGCGCTTCCGACCAGGGTATCGGCCTGCGCCAGCATTGCCGGCGACATGCGCGCGGCGACGCGCTGCAGATAGCGCGCGGCCGGCGCCAGCCCGGCGGCGCCGGCGCGGTGCAGCCAGGCGTAGGCTTCGACCGGGTCCGGCGGCACGCCCTGCCCGGCCGCGTACATCACGCCGAGGTTGAACTGGGCGCGCGCGTGGCCCTGGCGCGCCGCGCACAGGTACCAGAAGTGCGCCGCCTCGTAGTCGCGCGCCACCCCGTGCGCGCTGTCGTAGCGCAGGCCGAGCGCGAACTGGGCCTGCGCATGGCCCTGCTCGGCCGCCTTGCGGTACCAGTCGCCGGCCTGGCGCGGGTCGACGCTGCCGCTGTCGTCGCGGTCCAGCAGCTGGCCCAGCATGTACTGGGCCGGCGCGTAATCCTGGTCGGCCGCCTTGCGGCACCAGTACAGGGCCTGCTGCAGGTCGGCCGCCGCACCGCTGCCGCTCGGTTGCCCACTCGGTTGCCCACTCTCGTAGCGCAGCGCCAGGTCGAACTGGGCGCGCAGGTGGCCCTGTTCGGCGGCGCGGCGGGTCCAGTCGGCGGCCGCGGCAGCATCCTGGGGCACGCCCAGGCCGCCGGCGTACAACAGCCCGAGGTGGTATTGCGCGCCCGCGAACCCCTGCTCGGCGGCCTGGCGGTACCAGTGCGCGGCCTGGGCGTGATCCTGGTCGACGCCCAGGCCGTTCTCGTAGCGCAGGCCGAGGTTGTCCTGGGCGCCGGCGTGGCCCTGTTCGGCCGCCTTGCGGAACCAGTGCAGCGCCTGCACCGGATCGGGTTCGAGGTTGTGGCCATGGCCGTTGTCGTGGATCAGCGCCAGGTTGAATTGCGAGCTGGCGTGGCCCTGTGCGGCGGCGCGGCCATACCACTCGATGGCTTTGGCGCCGTCCTGCGGCAGGTCCTGGCCTTTGTCGTAGCGCAGCCCGAGGTTGAACTGGGCCGGCGCATAACCCTGCTCGGCGGCCTTGCGCAGCCAGTGGACGGCTTGCTGCGCATCGCGCGGCAGGCCCTGGCCGCTGTCATGGCGCAGGGCGAGATTGAACTGCGAGCGCGCGTAGCCCTGTTCGGCGGCGCGCCGGTACCAGGCCAGCGCCTGGGCCAGGTCCTGGGGCACGCCCTTGCCGCCCTCGTACATCATGCCGAGGTTGTGCTGGGCGCCGGCGTCGCCCTGCTCGGCCGCCTGCGCGAACCAGTGCAGCGCCTGCTGCACGTCGGCGCCGACGCCCTGGCCCTTCACATACAGCCAGCCCAGGTTGTACTGGGCTGGCCCGTACCCCTGCTCGGCCGCCTGGCGGTACCAGTACACGGCCTGCACCAGGTCCTGGGTGATGCCCGGTTCCGGTCCCCACCCGCGCTGGTACAGCACCCCGAGGTTGTACTGGGCCTGTTCCAGTCCGCTGCTGGCCGCCATGCGGTACCAGGCCACCGCCAGTTCCTCGTTGCGCGGCACGCCCTGGCCGTTGACGTACATGAAGCCCAGGCTGTGCTGGGCGGTGGCGACGCCGCGCTCGGCCAGCCCCTTGACCCGCAGGAATTCAGCGGTGTGGCGGCTGTCGTCCATCAGGCCGGGAAGGCCAGCATGCCGGGTGCGCCGCTCGGCACGCCCTGGGCACGCAGCACGTCGATGAAGCGGCCCAGGGGCATCGGGCGGTAGTACAGGTAGCCCTGCATCGTCAGGCAGCCGTTGGCGCGCAGGTAGCGTGCCTGGGCATCGGTTTCGACGCCTTCGGCGATCAGGTTCAGGCCCAGCCCGCGCGCGATCGAGATGATCGCCAGCACCACCGGATAGTGCCCGTGCTCGTCGTGGATCTCCTTGACGAAGGACTGGTCGATCTTGATGGTGTGGACCGGGAACCGGTGCAGGTAGGCCAGCGACGAGTAGCCGGTGCCGAAATCGTCGATCGCCACCGACACGCCGAGCTGGCCCAGTTTATTCAGCTGCTCGATCGCATGCTGCGGGTTGCGGATGCAGATGTTCTCGGTGATCTCGACCTCGATCTGGCCCGGCGCGATCCCGTGGCGCAGCAGCGCGCCGCGCATCTTCTCGAAGAACTCGCCGC